>Ga0222653_1000428_pt1 | contig 24929 bp, 19 predicted proteins | sample AntAcemetagen419_FD_179856 | JGI IMG/M metagenome (GOLD analysis project Ga0222653, IMG submission 179856) | Saline water microbial communities from Ace Lake, Antarctica - #419 | ecosystem: Environmental > Aquatic > Non-marine Saline and Alkaline > Saline | place: Antarctica: Ace Lake...
CCTTGTGAAATCGGCAACAGGCGACCAACTAAAAATCGAATGGACAGCGCACAAACTATTTAATGAAAAAGGTGATTTAACAGGAATTATTGCCATTGGTGAAAACATTACCAAGCTATGAAAAAAGAAACCAAAAAATCTTCTGATGCGGAGATTCTTCGGCACAAAGCTGAAGGTATTCTGAAAGAAAAGCCTAGCAATAAATCAGTGTCATTACCAGAAATTGAAAAAATAAGGCTCTTGCATGAACTTGAAGTTCACCAAGTAGAATTAGAAATGCAAAATGAAGAACTTCAACTTGCAATAAAAAAAAACAGAAACAGCTGTTTCACTTTATGATTTTGCACCAACAGGATATTTAACTGTTGACTCAGATGGTACTATTCTTGAATTGAATTTTGCTTCAGCCAGAATGCTTGCTAAAGAACGTTCGGCTTTAATAAATAATAACTTTAGATTATTTGTAACACCCTCTACGAGAAAAATATACAACAACTTTATTCAAAAGGTACTTGCAACCAATATTAAGCAGTGCTGCGAAGTTCAACTATTGACTAAAGATAATTCTTATATTTTTGTTTTACTAGAAGGTGTTGTTTCAGAAAACGGATTAAAAGGGTTTATATCTCTAGTTGATATTTCTGAAAGAAAGAAACTAGAACTTAACTTAATTTTAGCCAAAGAAAGAGCCGAAAGAAATGAAAATGACTTAAATAAAGTTCAGGAACTTACTCAGATTGGATCTTGGCATCTCGATCTCGCTACGAATGAAGTAACCTGGACAAAAGAACTGTACAACATGTACGGCCTTGACTCTGCACTTCCTGCACCTCCTCATGACGGACAACGTAAGATCTACACGCCTGAAAGCTGGGAAGCCCTCTCATTCGGGGTTGCTAAGATGCGTGAAATGGGTATCCCCTACGACCTTGAATTAAAAACAGTGCGAGCGAATGGCAGCAACGGCTGGATTTGGGCTAGAGGTGAGACAGTGGTTAATAAAAATAATAAACCCATTGGACTTTGGGGTTCTGTTCAAGATATTACCGAGCGCAAGCTGGTATCAAATGAGTTGCTTGACGCGAAACAAAAAGCAGCTGAGAGTGACCAATTAAAAGCAGCTAAAGAACAAGCCGAAGAAGGTGAAAATTACCTAAACAATATTATCAGCAACATTGGCGACCCGATATTTGTAAAGGATAACCAAAGCAGAATACTCATTGTCAATGACGCTTTCTGTGAAATCTTTGGCCTTAAAAAAATCGATATACTTGGGAAAACCCTCACCGAAGATGTTTCACCTACTGAGCGAAGAAGCTTTTTGAAAATTGATAAGCAGGTATTGTCTTCTGGAGTAGAAAGTATAAATGAAGAATCACTTACCATACATGCTGGTCAAACCCGAACAATTTCTACACGAAAGACACGGTTTGTAAATTCAGACGGGAAAAAGTTTTTGGTTGGGGTAATTCATGACATCACTGAGCTGAAAGCAGCCATAGAGCATGCTGAAGATTACATGGAAAGATTTCGCCTTTTAACCTTGAACATGAAAGCGGGAGTTGTCATTCACGCGCCCGACACTTCTATTGTACACAATAATAGTCAGGCTTCTGAAATACTAGGCTTAAGCGATGACCAGTTGAAAGGAAAAACGGCCATCGACCCCGACTGGAAATTTGTAGACCTCGACAAATCACCACTGCCTATTTCAGAGTATCCAGTTAATAGGATTGCAAGTAGCAAAACCGCCATCAAGGGACAACTTACAGGCATTTATCAACCCAATAAAGAGGATATCGTTTGGCTAACGGTTAATGGTTTTCCTGTGTTGAGCAACACAGGTGAAATTACTGAAATAGTGACCATATTTATAGACATCACCGAGCAAAAAAAACATAAAGAATACAAGTTAAAAGCCCAGTTAAAATTAGAAAAGACGGAGAAAGAGTTAAATGAAGCGCAGAGATTGGCGCATGTTGGAAGCTGGTTATACAACCTGAAAACTCAAAAAATAGAATGGTCGGACGAAACATTTCAAATCTGGGGTTTCGATTCAAAGAAAGATGCTGCTCCTGCTTTTGACACGCTGATTCAGCGAATTCACAGAGATGACGTGGAATCATTTAAAAGTTCTGTTGAAAAAGCCATGGGCGTAGGAACACCCTACGATATCGAACATCGGATATGCCTTCCCGATGGGAAGCAAAAAGTAGTAAGAGCCATATGCCAACCCGTATTGGGAGTTGGCGGCGAAGTAGTCAGCTTGGCGGGAACTAGCCAAGATATCACCGAGCAAAAACGGACTGAACAAAGCAAAGTTGATGCGGTATTAAGATTGGTAAAAACCCAGAAAGAATTAAGCGAAGCGCAGAAATTGGCGCAGGTTGGAAGTTGGCTATTTAATTCATCAAGTCAAAAATCAGAATGGTCTGGTGAGATGTTTCGCATCTGGGGATTCGACTCAGGGAGTGGCACTCCTGAATCTGGGCTCATACTTGACCGCGTTCACCCCGATGACTTAGACTACTTTAATAATGCGCTTGCCAAAGCTGTTAGTCCAGGAACTCCATTCGATACTGAGTTTCGGATTTGCATTCCCGATGCTGAGCAAAAAGTAATCAGAACCATTTGTGAACCTGCACTTGGAGATGCTGGTGAGGTGATTGGTTTAATAGGTTCAACTCAAGACATCACCGCGCAAAAATTATTTGAGGAGGCTCAAGTGAAGCATCAAAGACTTAAAGCAATTGGAGAAATGTCCTCCTCCATTGCCCATGATTTCAATAATTCACTGCAAGAAATGATGGGGAATTTAGAAGTTGTCAAACTTCAAACAGATTTGTCAAAGAATACCGTTGAACGTTTAAATAACATTGGGTCTATCATAGGTGATGTGGCTGGCAGGGTCAGTTCACTTCAAAAATTTGGAGATCCCGAAAACGATGATAAGAATGCCAATTCGATCGATTTTAATCAACTGATAGAAGAAAGTCTGGAACAGTCACGCCCCCTGTGGAAAGACAGCATGGAAAAAGAGGGTTTAAGGATAAGCGTCAAAACCAATTTCGCAGAAATCCCAAACATCAGCTGCAATAACGGAGAATTAAAATCAGCTGTCCATAATTTAATTAAGAATAGCATTGAAGCGATGCCAGAAGGCGGGGACCTAATGATTCAAACAAGCACAAACGCCCAACATGTATTTGCCACTTTTACTGACACGGGTATAGGCATGAGTGAAGAAACCAAATTGAAGATCTTTGAGCCATTTTTCACTACAAAGGGGTTCAAATTGGGGAGAGGCTTAGGGATGAGTGGCGTTTATAGTATTGTAAAAAAATACAGCGGGGAAATCACAGTTAAATCCTCTGAATTGAACAAAGGAACCACCATCGAAATTGTCTTTCCAGCAAGCCACAAAGAAGAAATAAAAGCCTTGAGTAAAGATGAACCGAAAGACCTAGCTTCTTTAAATGTTTTGTGGGTAGATGATGATTTCATCATCGCAAAATCTGCCCAAATAATGGTAGAATCGATTGGTCACAAATGCACGTGTGTAAATAGCGCAAAGAAAGCATTGGAATACCTGAGCAGCAATACCTGCGACATGGTCTTTACAGATATTGGCATGCCTAAGATGAATGGATGGGAGTTTTCCGAAGCCGTGAGAAATAAGTTTGGAAAAAAAATAACGATTGTCGCCGTAACCGGGTGGAATATTGAGAAAAAAGTTGAAGAGGAAAAATGTACTGATTACTTTTTGAAAAAACCTTTCTCACTATACGACCTCAAATTGATATTTCTTGCTCGCTAGGTCTTCTTTGCTCAGTTAGTGTCCCCTCTCAAATTAGAATGATGAATGATTTGAAACAAACCATTGGTTTATCATATGTTGTGTCATTCGATCACCTAGATGTCAAAAAATAAATTTTATGAAGAATAAGCGGATTCGCTCATCGCATAGAAGTAAGCAATAAAGCATTCATGAATAAATTTTAATTGGTTGAGCAACACAATTAATCGCACGCAACCGTTGCAGTAAATTGAAAAAAAAACTATTTTCGACCTGACATGTCGTTTCGCACCACACATACTATCCTCTTCAATGACTCTCGCAGGGTTTATCCATTTGGTGCACTGTTATCAACCACAACGAACACTACCCTAACCCTTAGGGGTTCTATCTAAACTCTCGGACATTTCGCATGTCAATCCAAAAACATAGAAATTCTCATTTCTAGCTCAAACGGCTATTCTCAATTCAAATTTAAGGCGATGATTGTAATGAAATTTGGAGGAACAAGTGTTTCCTCAAAAAAGAACCTCGAACAAATAAAATCTATCCTCAACAAAAAAGAAGGCAACTATATTGTGGTTGTATCCGCTTTTTCACAAGTCACAAACAAACTTGAAGCCATCGCTCAACGTGCCTTAAAAAGTGATGTCACTGAATTATTGGAGGAGTTTAAAGCCGTTCACTTTGATTTGATCAGCGGGCTTTTTTCTACCCAACATCAAACCGAAATCATCCTAAGGGTTCAACAAAAATGCAATGAACTAGAGGCCATTTGCAAAAGCATACACATCTTAAAAGAGCTTTCGCCAAGAACACAAGCCAGTGTGTTGAGTTTTGGAGAAAACCTCTCGGCTTACATCCTACACAAATACCTCGAACGCGGTCATATTGAAATAGACTTATTAGACAGCAGCGCCCTCATTAGTGCCGAAGGAGATTACCTGAACGCGACAGTTGATCTGGAGAAAACCACAAAAAATATCTCCAATAGAGTAGCCCACAAAAATTACATCGTCGGTGGGTTTATTGCCTCCAACAAGAGCGGTGAGATCGTTACACTCGGAAGGGGTGGATCGGACTACTCTGCCTCCATTTATGCCCATGCAGCTGACGCCAAGTACTTGGAAATTTGGAGTGATGTAAATGGAATGCATAGCGCCAACCCCAAAATAGTTAACAACACCGTTTCCATTAAGAAAATCAGCTACGAAGAAGCTTTTGAAATGGCTTATTTCGGCGCCAAGGTTTTATACCCTTCTTCTATCCTACCCTTGATTAAAAAGGACATTCCGCTGTATTTAAAAAACACTCTTGTACCAGAACAAGAAGGGACGTTTATCAGCAATCAAAACAAGTCAGATCTCCATAAAATTCATGGGCTTTCTTCTCTCGATAACATTGCCATGATCACTGTTTCGGGTATCGGATTGGCAAAGAAAGAAGGTAGCGCCAGAAAGGTATTTCAAGCTTTAGAAGAAGCCCACATCAACATTGTATTGATTACCCAGAGTTGTTCAGAACAAAGCATTGGGATGGGCATTGACCAAAAACACATGGCAACTGCGGTGACAGCTATTAACAGTGCCTTTAGGTATGAAATTGAAAAAGGATTGATCAATGCGGTAGAAGCTCATCCCAACAAATGCATCATCGCTCTGATTGGCGATAATATGAGACACAAAGTAGGCCTGTGCGGCAAAGTATTTGGAGCCATCGGCGAGAATGGTATCAACATCACTGCCATAGCTCAAGGAGCTTCCGAGAGAAATATTTCCATCGTGATCGATCAAAAAGACGAAGCAAAAGCCTTGAACGTTATTCACGAGAAGTTCTTTAGTAACGTCGTTAAGGATGTTCACCTATTCATTGCGGGAGTTGGAAATGTGGGCCGTGAATTCTTGAACATCATAGCCGAGCAGAAAGAGAAATTGATTAAAGAATACGAGATCAATCTCAAGGTTATTGGCGTGGCCAACAGCACCCAAATGCTCTTTAATGATGGTGGAGAATTAAGCCACGAAGACATCCTTAGCTTAAAAGAAAAAGGAGTTCAATACAGTTCTTTATCTGACTACCTCAGCAGTATTACCGACCTGAATTTGCGCAACAGCATTTTCATAGACAATACCGCTTCAGAAATTGTAAGCAGCGGTTACGCTCAATTGTTGGAGAATAGCATCTCGGTGGTGACCTGCAACAAAATAGCTTGTAGCAGTGAATATGAACTTTACACCAACTTAAAAAGCTTGGCAAAAGAACACAACTGCTCTTTTAAATACGAAACTTCGGTTGGGGCGGCGCTTCCGATCATCAATACCATTCACGATTTAAATATCAGCGGAGACAAAATCAACAAGATTGAAGCCGTAATCTCTGGCAGCCTCAACTTCATCTTTAACGAGTACAATGGCGAAAACCAATTTTCGGATGTCGTGCTGAAGGCGAAGGAAGAAGGGTATACCGAGCCCAATCCACTGATTGATTTAAGCGGACTGGATGTCATGCGCAAAATCTTAATTCTGTCGAGAGAATCTGGATTAAACCGAGAACTCTCTGACATTACTTTTAACAGCTTCTTACCCGAGGAGTGTTCCAATGCTGAAAATGTTCCAAGCCTATTTGAAAACTTAGCCAAGCACGAAGCACACTTTAAAAGTCTGTATTCCAATGCCCATAGCAATGGAAATAAATTGAAAGTCCTTGCGACGCTGGAGAATGGAAAACTCTCCGTTGCCCTCAAAGAAATACCGTCTGATAGTCCTTTTTATAACTTAGAGGGAAAAGACAATGTGGTAGCGATCAACACAAACAGATATGCCGTAGAGCCCTTGGTTATAAAAGGAGCAGGAGCTGGAGCAAACATAACTGCCAGTGGTGTTTTTGCTGATTTAATGCAAATTATTAATAGCTAAACATGAAAAGTGTAACAGCCTTCGCCCCCGCCACCCTTGCCAATTTCAATGTTGGATACGACATTCTTGGTCTTTCTCTAAACAACATGGGCGATGAAGTCGAACTAACCTTTAACGGTACAGACGAAAACAAAATCACCCAGATTACCAATGGCGACAACCTCCCTTACGATGTCGATAAAAACTGCTGTTCGGTCGTCATCCGAAAAATGCAAGAAGCCCAAAACGATTTTAGAGGAGTAGACATTCATCTCACGAAAGGTTTTGCCGCGGGAAGCGGATTGGGATCGAGCAGCGCCAGCAGCGCTGCCGCTGCATATGGATACAATACAATCATTGGCTCCCCATACTCCAATAAGGACTTGGTCGCCTTTGCTGCGGAAGGTGAACGAGTAGCTTGTGGAAGTGCCCATGTAGACAATGTGGCTCCATCTATTCTAGGCGGAATCATCTTAGCCCGAGGAAAAAACCCTTCTGATATAATGGAGCTGCCTCTCATTGATAACCTATATGCCATTACGCTCTACCCCAATATTAGCGTCAACACATCTGATTCTCGGCTGATTTTAAAGACCGATGTTCCCTTGGCTACTTTTAGTAAACAAGTGGCTTTTATGGGAACTTTCGTGGCCAGTCTCTATGAAAAAGACCTCCGCTTATTTGCTGCTTCAATGCAAGACTTGGTCATTGAACCCATGCGCAGCTTGCTCATCCCAAAGTTTAAAGAGATGAAAATTGCCGCGCTTGAAAAAAAGGCTTTGGCTTTTGGAATTTCAGGTTCTGGGCCCTCGGTATTTGCCATTGCCGAAGGGGAAGAAAACGCACAAAACATTGAGACTGCTCTCAAAAAAGTCTACGAAGAGGTAGACATATCCATTCAAACCTACATTAACGCCCTTGCCAAAGACAGCGGCGCACGAATACTAAGCCAATTGCCATGAAGTATATCAGCACCAGAAAAAATGACGAACAAGCTTCATTTAAAGAGGCGGTTATAAATGGACTTAGCAAGAATGGAGGCTTGTACTTTCCCGAAAGCATTCCACAACTCCCTGCTTCCTTTTTCGAGAATATCGAAAATCTAGAAGACCACGAAATCGCTTTCCAAGTCCTCAAACCCTTTGTTGAAGGATCACTTACCGATGAACAATTAAAGACAGTCATCGCAACCACCATTACCTTCCCCACTCCAGTCGTAGCGGTAGAAAAAGACATCTACTCTTTGGAATTATTTCACGGGCCCACGCAGGCATTTAAGGATGTGGGCGCTCGATTTATGTCTCGCTGCCTTTCGCATTTTTATGCAGATGAAAAAGAAAATGTGACGATCCTGGTGGCGACTTCCGGTGATACGGGCAGTGCGGTTGCTCACGGGTTTTTTGATCTTCCAGGCGTTGCGGTCACCATATTATTCCCTCGTGGGAAAGTCAGTCCATACCAGGAGTTTCAAATGACCAGCTTGGGAAAAAACATAAAAGCTATTGAGGTTGATGGAACCTTTGATGATTGCCAGAAACTGGTGAAAGAGGCGTTCAACGATACCGCATTAAGAAAAGAGATGGCTCTCAGCAGCGCTAACTCCATAAACATTGCGCGCCTGCTTCCGCAAATGCTTTATTACTTTTTTGCTTATAAACAGCTAAAATCAAAACTCCACCAGAAAGAGTTGGTGGTATCCGTTCCCTCTGGAAACTTGGGAAACCTGACGGCTGGCTTATTGGCCAAAAAAATAGGCCTACCCATCGATAGGTTTATTGCCGCGCACAATGCCAATGACACCTTTAACCAATACTTATCTACGGGGGAGTTTGTCGGGAAGCCCTCCGTACTCACCTACTCCAACGCTATGGATGTGGGCAACCCGAGCAATTTTGAACGAATAGAATACCTCTATCAACAAGACCTCACTCGCCTAAAAGAGGACGTGAGCTCAAATCGGTTTAGTGACGAGTCAACCATCGCTGAAATGAAAAGGTGTTACCGAGAGTCCAATTATATACTCGACCCTCATGGTGCTGTTGGGATACTGGCGCTAAACGAAAACCTCAAAGACCATGAGATCGGGGTGTTTTTAGAAACAGCTCATCCACAAAAATTCTCTGAAATCATCGTTAAAGCCATTCCAACTTATTCCTCTAAAAAAGTGAACCTGGAAGGGTGCCGTAAGGTCAGCATGAAAAATCAGTACAGCGATTTGAGGGAGCTCTTGACGAGTCGGAACTAAAAAATGAGTTGGGTGGTTTGATTAGTTGAGCCCCACTTGCAGGAGAATTTGTGCCACAGGGTATACATCCTTTGTAATACTCAACAGGAATTTCCAACTATTAAAGAATCAAAAAACCAATGCAGCACAGAACATTCACGCTGCAGAATAGCTAACTTCACAAACAATGCACTTTAGGGCAACCACCCTGCAGAACACAACAAAAACAACAACCCTCAAAAAAAAACACATGAAAAAAGTATTGATTACTGGCTGTAGTTCAGGATTCGGATTCGACGCGGCTAAATACCTCGCCGAAAAAGGCCACCATGTATATGCATCTATGAGAAATGTGGAAGGCAAGAATGCAGGAGCAGCCACGGAACTCAAAGATTTCGCCAAATCGAAAGACCTCAAGATCGAGGTGATTGAAATAGACGTCACCTCAGATGAAAGCGTCCATGCCGCAGCGGCAAACCTACCCGTGATGGATGTGCTGATTAACAATGCCGGACTTGGTTTTGGCGGACCTGTAGAAGCCTTTACGTCCAGTCAATGCATGGCACAGCTGGACTTGAACATCGTAGGTCCCATGCGTATGTCTAAGGCGGTGCTTCCGGGCATGCGCAAGCAAAAGTCAGGATTGATCATCCAGGTCAGTTCCACAGCAGGCAGAGGAGCCTTCCCAGGATTTGGGATCTACCATGCCAGCAAATGGGGTCTTGAAGGAATGAGTGAGGCCATGCGCTACGAATTGGCACCGTTGGGTATAGACGTGGTGCTGGTAGAACCTGGACCGTTCTCGACCAACTTCCTTGGAAACTTGGTAGCACCTACAGATGCCACTATTGCCGCCGACTACCAGCACGTAGCCGATTTTGGAGAAGGATTTGCGAAATCAGCCGCAGCCATGTTTGAAGACGAAAATGCACCGACCGACCCTATGATCGTGGTGCACATATTTGACAAACTCATCAATACCCCTGCTGGACAACGCCCGTTGCGCACCATTGCAGGATTGGACTTCGGTTTCCAAGCGATCAACGACGCCACCGAACCCATCCGAAAGGCAAGCCTCGCAGGTATGGGGTTAGCCGAATGGGATGGACCGCAAGGTTAAAAGTGACAAGGGAAGACGCATTGCACTAAAGCACTGCCGCCGCAAGAGGCTGGACATACTCCTCCCCTATTCCTTTCAAAAACTGAATTGAGTCGAAGCCCGCGAAAGCGGGCTTCTCTATTTCGGGTCTGTAGATTTTGGAAAAAGGCTAGGCTGGCAAATCCCTAGCACGTCCAAAATTAAAGCACAGCCTATGGGACTGCCACAGCCGCGCCACCTGTTTCAAACCCATCTAAACAAAAAACCGAAAATATTATTTCCGCACCATTCCACAGCTCATGCTACACATATAAATATCACTCTATCAGCAGGTTGAGAGCAGACCCATAAAAATCTTCTGATGGCCAAGGCTTTAGATTTTTTTAAGTAAATTTGATAGGAGAAAAACTGCAACAACAGGGTTTTTTTGAAAATAGCGTCTAACCTAGAGTAAACTTCAATAAGCCAGCAGGCGACAGATCCCTATTCAACTAGGAATATCTGGATATAGGAAGGTTAGCCACACACTTGCGCTAGAATCAACTTACCCTTTCGTTTCAAACTACTCCATCAACAATTCTTGTCTTAACTGCCGATCTAAACAATGCACAAGTAATTTTATGAAAAAATACACTGCTGTAAAAGATTTAGAAGAGATTAGCGAAAGCGCCTTAGAAAGTTCATTGGCTGGTTTTTGGGATTGGGATATTGTTGCCAATAAGGAATACTTAAGTCCTAGATTTAAACAAATGTTCGGCTACGAAGACCATGAAATGGAAAACTCGCCAGAAGCTTGGCAGAAAATTGCATTTGAAGAGGATTTACCCCTAATGTTTGGAGCATTCGAAAAGCACGCTCAGTCTAAAGGAGTTATTCCTTTCCATTCAGTGGTCAGGTATCATCACAAGGATGGAAGCACGGTTTGGGTGAGGTGCAACGGAAAAGTTGTAGAGTGGTCAATAGAAGGTGCTCCCCTCAGAGCAATAGGTTGCCACGTAGATATTACCGAAGAAAAGGAAATGGAGGTAAGCCTCAAAAAAGCCCTTCAAGAAAAAGATGTGTTGCTCGCTGAAGTGCACCATAGGGTGAAGAACAACCTACAATTAATTCAAAGTATAGCGCGATTGAAGCAAAAGGATAATAAAATAGCCTTGCACGAAATTGAAGATACCATTAACGCCATCGCTGCTGCCCATGAAGCCATCTATAGATCAGAAAGATTTGATAAAATTGATCTTGAGAAATATCTGAACAGAATTCTATGTCCACTCATAATAGATCAAAGAATTAAACTTGATATAAAATCCGTTGAAATAAATGAGCAAATAAGCTTTCTCTTACCGATCGGGTTAATTCTCATAGAATGTGTCAACAACAGCATTAAGCATTGTTTTTCAAGTAGCACAGAACCGAAAATAATTGATATATTAATTGAAGAAAATACGAATAAGGAACAGATTAAGGTCACATACAAAGACAACGGGTCCGGATACCCCCCCTCAGTTTTGAAATCAATCAAAAATCTTAAATCATTCGGATTGGTCCTTATAAATGCTTTAACCGAGCAATTAAACGGAAGTGTTGAGTTTTCAAACGAAAAAGGCGCCAAAATGATTTTGCTTTTATCGACTAATAATGAATAACTCTAAGCAGTATTAAAGTCATACTTCTGTTCATTCCCGAATCGATGCGGGAATGGGCACGCACTCCAAAAAGCTTTACAAACAAGGTTACAACGCGAGACTATAATTGGTATGAGTAGGATTGTCCTATTTATATCTCTAGATTGCCTGTCAACGTAAAAAAATCATAAATGAAAAACGGCTACAGGATATTTCTATTAGCACTTATACTATTTTGTTCCCACAATAAAGCACAGGCGCAGTACATTGACTTTGATCACAACGGCATTACCCGTGAGTATATCTACTATGAGCCGGTAGATTTAAATGAGCAAGCACCATTGGTTTTTGTCATGCACGGCTATACTGGAGATGCAAACAGCATCAAAAACTACTCGGATATGAACGATTTTGCAGACCAATATGGCTTTGCTGTTTGCTATCCAAGGGGAACAACAGATGGAGGTGGCAATCGATTTTGGAATGTAGGCTATGCTTTTCATCAAAATCAAACTGTCGATGATGTTGGTTTTTTAACTGAATTGGCGCAGCACCTTCAGTTAACCCATAGCTTAAACCCCGATTACACCTTTGCAACGGGAATGTCCAATGGCGGAGAAATGTGCTACATGCTCGCTTGTCAATCATACAATACCTTTAAAGCTGTAGCTCCGGTGGCGGGCATGATTTTGACAGACATATTGAATGAATGTGCCGATAGCCCTCCAATTCCGATGTTTGAAATACATGGCTCTCAAGATGATGTAACACCCCCTTCTGGAGATCCAAATAACAATGACGGATGGGGAGCTTACCCAAGCATTCCATTTACCATCAATTACTTTTCAGAAAAAAACGAATGCACAACTGTAGTGACCGAAACACTGCCCGATACAGATTTTTCAGACGGCAGTTATGTGCTTAGCGAGAAACACCTAAATGGCATCAATAACAATGAAGTTTGGTACTATGAAGTAGTTGGCGGAGGGCACGATTGGCCTGGGGCTTGGGGAAATATGGACATCAACGCTGGTGAAGAAGCGTGGTTGTTTTTTCAAAAGTACATCACTGATGTATTGTCCGTTCCCAATGCGGCGGAGCTAGAAAAAAGTATGCGTGTTTTTCCCAATCCTGCCAGTGATTTCATTCGCATAGAAACCAGCAATGAAGTGCAACTTCATGAGGTCATTATTTATACTACTCTAGGCACAAAAATGAAGGCAAGGCTAAACAACGAAAGCATTGATCTAGCTCATTTAAGTCCCGGCATTTATTTCTTGATGATCAACACTTCACTAGGCACAACGACTAAAAAGATCGTGAAAAATTAAATGCCTCAATAAGAAAACTAACACTCAGAATTTCCCTGTTTCGCTGCTCAATAGCATGAACGGTGCTGTATCTAATCCCCTGGGTTTACATGCTTAGCCGCGTGAGGCCGTTGCGCTAAGTTGCAGCCCTGGCTCGCAGGATCTACGACCTTCGGCCAATACATAGATTTTACTTTTTTACCTTGGACAACATTCACCCGCAATATTGCCCATGCAAACGATCAATAATTCGCAACGGTTATGGTAAAAAACACGATCCTTCTGCTCTTCATGCTCGCTTCTATCTCCGCTTTTTCTCAGAACAGGGATACCATTTGCGGATTTGACGCATACATTGCCCACAGCGATGTTGAGGCTGTTGAAGCCATGCTCCAGAAAGCAAGTCAAAAATACAGCCTATCCAGCCAAGCAAAGACCAACCATGATTCGATCAAGGTGGTTCCGATCGTGGTGCACGTCATTCATTTGGGCGGCACTGAGAACATTAGCGAGGCACAAGTGCTCAGCCAAATACAAGTGCTCAACGAGGACTTTGGCAAGCTCGAGGGAACCAATGGCGATGGCGATGGCGTGGACACCCGCGTAAGATACTGCCTGGCCAATATCGATCCAGCGGGCAACTGCACCAATGGCATTGTGCGCTTAAACACTCCATTGAGCAACCACCAGACCTACCAACGGTCGCTGCTCAAAGAGCTCAGCTTCTGGGACAATACGCGTTACCTAAACATCTATGTGGTCAAAACCATCAACGGAAATGTGGGAGGGTATTCTTCCTTTCCCGGTGGCCCGGCAGATGAGGACGGGATTGTGGTCCGACACTCACTCTTCGGAAACACCGGCACGGCCACCGGATCGGGCAGAACCAGCAGCCACGAATTGGGACACTGGCTCGGCCTCTACCACACCTTCAACAATGGCTGCGGCACCGACCCCTGCACCGATGGAGACTACATCTGCGACACGCCACCACAGGCCGCTCCGAGCTTCAGTTGCACTACCCTCAATACCTGCAGCAATGATGTTCCCAACCTCCCAGACCTCAAGGAAAATTACATGAATTACACCCCAGACAACTGTCAGGACATGTTTACACAAGGGCAGCACGACCGCATACAGGCTACTCTCGATACCTTAAGGCCCTACATTTGGACACCCGAAAACCTGGTGTCTACCGGTTGCGATAGCAATTATGTAGCACCCGAACTCTGCGCGGTAGTTGCAGACCTCGTTACGCTCACCCCCGAGGTGTGCACAGGAAATTCCATCTACTTTATAGACAAGTCGCTCAACGGAGCTACAAGTTGGACCTGGAGTTTCCCCGGTGGCGTCCCCTCTTCGTCTACCCAGCAAAACCCGACGGTGACTTACAGCGATGTGGGCACCTATGCCGTTACTTTGGCTGTAGCCAATGCCAACTCAAGCGACCTTGTTGAAATGACCGATCTCATCACCGTCAGCATTCCCGGCACAGGCGATCCGCTCTATTTCTCAGAAGATTTCGATTTAGGAATCTATCCCCCCAGTACCATCGAAATAAACAACCTCGATGGAGGCATCACCTGGGTACTCGATTCTGTGGCCTCCGTCTCTGGCCAATACTCCATCAAGATCGACAACCTGATCAACACCAATTACGGCTCGAGCGATGAGATGATCCTCCCCTATTTAGATTTCACCACAGCAGATCCCGACTCCGCCGTCTACATGAGTTTCCATTGGGCTTACGCCAAATCAGACCCCTCCTTTTCTGATGAACTGCTGGTCTTGATCTCCACCGATTGTGGCGTAAACTACGATCAAGTGTTCTACCGAACCCACAGCACCTTGACATCAGCACCCTTGCATACCACGCCTTTCATTCCAGACTCCAGCCAATGGCGAAGCGCGCACATTCCCTTGGATCTCTACCAAAGTGAATCTTTCGTTCAACTCAAATTCGTGAACGTGACCGATGGGGGCAACAACTTGTACATCGATAACATCTACGTGGGCGATGGCTCAGGAGGGTTCATCACTGGCCTGGTGCACCCCAGCGCCGCAACCAAGCTCACCCTCTACCCCAATCCGTCCAGCGGCAGCGCTACGCTCCAGTTCTCATTGACCAGCCAGAGTGCGGTAGGCATTGAGGTCTACTCCATCCTTGGGCAACGGATAGAGAGCATGGACAAAAAAGTGCTAGCCCCCGGGCCACACCGCATGCTACTGAACACCTCAACCTATCCAGCGGGCACCTACATCATAAAGGTGAGGGCAAACAATACCCAAGCGCACATCAAACTGCTGGTAGAGTAAAACCCAGCATCCTTTGTTCTCCGCCACCGCGGGGCCACATCTCCCTCCAGCCTAGCTGGAAGGAATTGGGATGCCCAGCGTCCAGCCAAAGAAAGTCCTGCACCACTTCCAGAATGCTACTAATGCGAGGGCTCCGAAAAATAAAGCAGTGCGGGCTTTCGCCAAGGGAGTATCCATGATGGGGATAGTCCATTTATGGGCGCGGGTTTAGGGGAGTGATAAAATGGTGGCAAGTGCTTTGAGAAAAATTCCTTTCTCGCTGATAAGGTTATGGATTTTAATTGGTAAGTTTGAAATGAACCAAAACCACACGCCTATAGCTTCTCTGCAAAATCACACCAACACTTTAGCAAGGTTTATCTCTAGCATACTGGATTAGAATATTTTTCGCGCTGACCGCGATTTACTTGCCATTGCCCACATAAACTAAGCAATACATTGGCCACAAAGCAGGGCTGATGTAAACCACTACTTCAAAAACCAAAAAACATGATGAACATTAAATTAGTAAAATTAGTATCCTTCCTATTTCTTTTTGCAAGCGCTCAAACCTTCGCTCAAAGTAGTTTTGACGTAAAGGTTGGTATTGCTAGCCCCATGTCAGACTTTGGATCTGAAGATCAAGACAATGAAGAAGCTGGCGGAGCTGCCACTGGATTCAACATTGGATTAAAATATACTTATCAGTTATCTGACAATGGAATAGGCCTATTTGCAGGGCTTGACTTCAACTACAACGGCTTGAAAAAGGATGTTAGAGACGATTTTGAGGAAGAATTTGAGAACATTGGAATAATGAACGCTGAGTATAAATTCTACAGGTTTATTAATGTTCCATTTTCAGGTGGTTTAAACTACACTTATGTGGCAAACGATCAAGTGGCTCTTTTTGCCAATGCTGGGGTAACTGCAAACATGCTTAAGGTAACCGATTTTGAAATCGCATTCAGTGGAGTAGATGTCACATCCGAGTACGATCTATCTAGCTCTATAGGTTTCAGAGCTGGCGCAGGTGTCTTGTTTAATGATCAGATTTCCGTTGCAATAGATTACTATGGTTTGGGCACACACGACCTGAATGGAAGTGTAAGCGCTGATGGCGTTCCATCAGAAGACATTGAAGGTGACTTAACGGTCAATATCCTCACCATAAGGGTGGGTTATACTTTTTAAACTTGAAAGGAACCCATAACATGAACCGATGATATATTTCAGCAAGCGCAGAGCCGCAAAACAAATTCTTGTCCTTCTCTCCTTCTTTGTTTGTCAGTCTGGTTTTAGCCAGATGGAACCCTACGAGTTCTTCACCGAGAACTTCGACGCATCAAATGTCAAGACCCTCTCAAAATTTAAGTTTTCCGAAAAATTCCCTGATGGAGTAAAGATTTGTGAAATTCAATTCAATGAACTGGGGCAGTTGGTGACCATAGAAGATTACCAAAACCCAATAGGATCGGACAAGCCAATCGTCTTCCTCAGAGAAATGAAATACGATGATAAAGGAAAGTTAGCGGTCACCTATAGTCAAGTCATCGGTTTGGACAAGGGCGTGGTGGCGGATACCTTGATCTACAACGATCAGGACGAATTGGTCATGAAGCAAACATTTTTAAACGGGGAGGCTTTTCACACCATTAACTACCCCGACTCGCTGACCAAAAAGGAATTTGACAGTCATGGAAACCTAGTGAAGTTTGTCTATGAAAATGGGGATTACACAACCTACCACTACAACGCCGATGGCAAACGTATCGAAGAGCTTGCTTTTCGTAAAGGCGAAGAAGTGTTGAAACACCTTTTTCAATACCACAAAGACGGGCGCCTAAACGATATGACGACTTATTTCTACCTCAATGAACCTACCGCGAAGAAAACCACCTATACCTTCGCATACGAGGGGGTTCACTAAGCTGACTGGCGTCCAGCAAGCGGATCACCTGCCTCCGTTGGGTTCGCAACCCTGAGGCTCAGGTATTCATTTGACTTTTACGAATTGGAGAAAATATTTTTAAACGCTGGTTCTCTTCTGTTGGAACATAAAGCTAGGGTGGTGCCGCAGGGTTTAAAACCCAGTGCCGCTCGGAATAGATCGGCCTCGAATCCATTGAAGCGTATGCGGAAATGAATGAGTATGTTTTTGAGCGGGAGGAGTGAAATGGGTGTAGACTTGGTGGGGTTGCCCTGAGAAAAATGCTTTGGGAGCCGTGAGGGTTTTGGGAATTTTTGAGTAAGTTTGGGAGGAACCGAAACTAAAAGGCGGCAAGCATATATTAAAGCGCCTCTGACCCCAATTTAGCGCTAAACATAGAGTAATTAACTGATTACTCACAAACTAGAGAGACCTTTACAAAAAAGCACAACCACTCACATACATTGCAACAAATCAGAAAATAATCAATGAAGAATATTTTGAAACTCGCGATAATAAGTCTGCTTCTATTTGGGTGTAAATCCTATGTACAAGTTTTCAATACAAATTCATCAATCACAACAGATGTAGACGGATTCTATTTTTACGAAAACGACTCCTTGAAAATAACTTACAGCTTTTGGAAACCTAAAGGACTTATGACGTTCTCAATTTTCAACAAATTGGATAAACCACTATACATTGATTGGAAAAAATCATCTTATATCGATAATTCCGTCAAATTGAATTATTGGATCGATGAAGAAAAAAATAAAGCTGTATCTATCTATGGGAGTTACTTTTATAATGGCCCAACATTAAAGCCTGGATACGCTGTTAGCTCTACAGTTGGTTCTTCGATTTCCTCTACAGTCAAAGTTGAAAGACTTACTTTTATACCTCCTTCATCAAGCTACTATAGGTCGAATTTCTTTATTCTACCAATAAACTTTTTCCCTTTAGACGTGCAAACAGAATTTGAAGAGGTCAATAGAAATGACAATGCTAAAAAGAGCACCAAAGTTTATAAAGCAGATTTCAAAAAAGAAAATTCACCACTGGTTTTTAGAAATTTCCTGACTTTTTCAACAAGCGAAGATTTTGAAACAGAATTCTATGTTGATAATGAGTTTTATGTAGAAGAAATATTAGAAATGGACACGAGACATTTTGAACATTATCGACTTGATGAAACAAAACAAGGTAGTCCGCTTTTTCGTGATGAAAGCGGCAACCCAATTAAGTTTTCATATTTCGAAAAACAAAGTTCCTTCTATTTGAGAATCCCAAGAGAAGCGAATCTTGATTATTGAAAATAAACCACCTGCTACCTTGATCCACTTAGGGGGAGGGGATTTTCCTCCGCTGGGTTCGCAACCCTGCGGCTCAGGCATTCATTTGACTTTTAAGCCTTGGAGAAAATGTTTTTACTCGTTGGCTCATTTATCTTAGAACATAAAGCTAGGCTGGTGCCGCAGGGCTATAAAACCAGTGGCGCACGAAACAGATCGGCCTCGACTCCATTGAGGCGTATGCGGAAATGAATGGGTATGTTTTTGAGCGGGAGGAGTGAAATGCGGGTAGACTTGATGGGGTAGGGTGTTGGTGTCGGGATGATCTTGAAACCAAAATGGCTTTAACGGATGCTTGGCGGATAAGTATATGTGTTAACATAATAGTGGGGGGAGTTCTGAAAAAATTGAATTTGCGGAAATACAAATTCCCATACGAGGTTTGCAAGTCACGATTTTAATGATCAGGGTTTTCAAGTATTGTGTAGTGTTTAGAAGAATCGTTCAAACTCTGCCATGTTAGTAATTCTATAACCCACATGTAGGAATATTTGTAAAGTGTCCGTTAATTTGTCCGTGTCCGTAAATCTGTCCGCAACTCTTTAGAACATGGCAACAATTAACTACTATCTCGACAAACCAGATAAGAAAGGTCTATCTCCAATCCATTTGAGAATAAACTGTAGTGGTGATCAGATCAAAATCTCCACAGGAGAAAAAGTCGCTGCCAGTAAATTCTCGAAAGAAACCCAATTGATGACGGGCAGATCCAAGAGAAATGTTTCCCTGAACAACTACTTAACGTATTTAAAGGAGCGAGTTGATCGACTACTCGAAGATTCGAGAAAGAAGGCATATAGCAACATAGAACTAAAAGGTAATATTGCTGAACTAATAAATGCTTATAAATCGGATTCAAAGGTTAGACTAGTTAAGGAGCAAGTCCCTCTATACGGGAAAGAATTCACATTTATTGACTTGTTTGCTGGAGCAGGAGGAATCAGCGAAGGATTTCTTCAAGCGGAACACAACAATAAATTCTTCAAATTTCTTTTAGGAAGTGATATAAATGAAAATTGTGAATTAACTCATCTCGTCAGATACAATCATCAACTCAATTTAGATTCTGGGTTTCTATGTCAAGATATCACTGAGCCGGACTTCCTCTCAAATTTGCTTTCAAAAGTAAATGGACGAGATATCGACGTTGTATGCGGTGGCCCACCTTGTCAGAGCTTTAGCCTTGCAGGAAAGAGGAAAAAGTTTGATAAAAAAGATGATCTCTTTGGGCACTATTTGGAAGTGATTAAGAACCTCCAGCCTAAGTATTTTGTGATGGAAAACGTAAAAGGAATCCTCACAAAAGAAAAAGGAAAGATTAAGGAACAGATAATTAATGAGATTCGTTCGATAGTTGACATCAAAGAAATACCACAGCTTGAAAAGTTCATTAAATCCCTCAGAGGTGGAGTCAGCACGAGTGATTTCCTTATCGATTGTCTTATAAATAGGGTAGATTTTGAAAGACATAGTGAGAGCGCCTTGGAAGCTGCGAAGGCCAAGTATATAAGACATGTTGAAACTAAGTTTAAAGTTCTTGTGCCGCGCATAGTTGACTATAAAACCAGCAAAACTGATAAACGCATTGCTACGATAAGGCACGGGTTTAACCTCCTCATTCGGAACCATGAGCTAAAGATTCTAAAAAGAGACGTCATGAAGGAAAGGGATTTCTCAAATGTCGACAATGATTACTTTGTTAATTCATTTAATGAATTTATTGCGGCTATTGAGGATTCATCCATAATAGGGAAAATAGAAACTGCTTTTAATGAACTAGGAGTGGCATCAGAATTTAAAGAAGAATGCCAGAACCTACTTGATGCTTTAGAGATTTATACACTTCCATTTGAATCATGTATGAATTATTTAAAGAGAACTTGTTCCAAGGATGAGTCTCAAGAACTTGACAGATTATTAACCGAAATACGGCTGTATCGGATTGAAGCACCATTTGTGGCTAACGCTTCAAACTATGGTGTGCCACAAAATCGTGAACGTGTTCTCTTTATCGGATGCAGAAAGGACCAAAATCTAATTTCGGAAATTTCGCCAACTGTAATAGAAAAAGATAAGGTGACTGTATTCGAGGCTCTTCATGATCTTGATTTTATTGGAAACGATGAAGAGGCTATAAAGTATGAGTCTGTTGACATCACTAAACAATTTAACGGCAGCGCAAAAAAAATGAAACCGCTTGTTCGGCTTAGATCAATAGAAGGTAAGAATGGTAAAATGGCTGAAAAGACTTATGCTCAGTGGAGCAAGCAAGGTCGATTGGGTCGACGATTTAATATCTCGCCTCCATTTTATGTTAAGAACCATGAGTCTTTGGATAACGGAGCCAAAATTTTCGACACCCTTCATAACCACAAAACAAGCAAGCAAAACAAAGATGTTGTTAAGAGACTTCAGATAATCCTTGATGCTGGTGATTATAAAGATGCTAAGGAAAAGTTGAATGACTGCGGACTAAGTTCTCAAAAGAGGAATTACAATGTTCTAAAGCCCGAATCGCAGAGTCCCACTGTCATGACAATTCCTGATGATTACGTGCACTATAATTCTCCTAGAGCACTAACTGTCCGCGAAATGGCACGGCTTCAATCTTTTGATGATTCTTTCGTTTTTCAAGGGAAACGCTCTACTGGTGGGAATAAGCGCAAAAGTGAAGTCCCTCAATTTACCCTTGTAGGAAATGCCGTACCTCCATTATTGGCAAGGGCTGTGGGTATGGAAATATTAAAAAATATCAAGTGAGAAAACTTACAATTTCAGAACAGGATAAAATTCAACTTCTTACAAAAAGCCAAGTTTCAATTGCTCTAATAGAGCCTACTGAAACTGGACTTAAAAAATCAATCATGGATGCGACTGGATCAGTTCGCAACTTTTTGAGAAACAAAAATGTCCATGATTATGAATTACAAAATCAAGGTCCTGCTTTTAAAGCACTAATTCCTACAATACTACATACTGGCTTTAAGTCCATTAAGACAAAGACGTCTTTATACAGACCTATTACAAAAAACGGAGACCCAAGAATCTGGATTTATCAGCTGACAAAGGAGGTAATCCCGAACGATATTGTTGCCATCACATATTTTGACAAGCATCTACAAGTTTTCAATCTTTCAAAGGTGGACGTTGAACACTTGATTAGTTCTTCGGTCCAAAACCCGTTTCAAGATTTAATCAAAGCAATTTCCAATACTGAAAATGAAGTAGCATATGAGCTTCTATCGATGCTTCGTAAAATTGCGAGTGGAGGCCCGATTCCGTCATTGGTAAATGCTGACACTTCTGTGGGTAGAACACTAGAACATGCGCTGGGTATTGATATCAATTCATCAAAGAAACCCGACTACAAAGGAATTGAACTAAAATCATTCAGAAATCGAAGGGTGAATAGAAAGAGTCTTTTTGCACAAGTACCAGATTGGAAGTTAAGTAAGTTTAAGAGTTCTTCAGAAATTTTAGACGCATTCGGATACAGCAGAGGTGATGATTTTAAATTGTATTGTACCGTTTCTGCTTTAAAGTCAAATTCCCAAGGGTTGACACTTAGAATTAACAGTGATATAAAGCAATTAATTGAAAATTCAGCGAACCCAAAAATTGGTGATTTTGTAGTATGGCCTCTTGAGAAACTCCACAACCGACTCAGCACAAAACACAAAGAGACTTTTTGGGTTGAAGCTGAAAGTACTAGATCAAACGATCTGGAGTATTTTCAATACAAACTCGTAGAACACACCAAAAAACCGATAGAGTCTCAATTCGATTTGTTAATCGAGCGAGGGATAATAACCCTTGATCATCTAATCAAAAGAAATGCGAAAGGAGTGGTAAAAGAAAAAGGTCCTATATTTAAAATAAAGCCGAGAGGAATCGAGTTACTTTTTCCGCCAAGCGAAAGCTATAATCTAGAATAGAAGTTAATCAGATACTCTATGAAACAAGAACTACTCAAATTTATTGAGTCTCATCAATTAGATTCAGATGATTTCTACGACGCGCGCGGAGAACCAGTAGCTTCTTGCTATAGCGAAATGAAAGCAATGGAGAAGTTATTTGCGTATAACACCACTCCTTGCTCAAAAGCAGGACACGCTATTCGCGATAGACAAGGTCATTGTATTGCTTGCAATACGGCTTATATTGCCTTTAGCCTGCGAAAGAAACAAATCGGGTTCATTTATATAGCCTGCAGCTTGCGTAAGGAAATTTCCAAAATTGGAATGACTACAGAACTAATTAAAATGAGATTGTCAAAACTTAATTCTCGACAAGTAGGAAATACAAAGGATTGGGAAATAGTCTATTCAATTAAATGTGCCAAAGCCAATGCAGTTGAATTGCTAATACACAAAGAATTAAGCAGATATCAAGTTAAAGGAAGCCAATATGGCGGAACTGAGACAAAGGAAATATTTCGGTGTAGTTATCAAAAAGCGAAAGAACAATTGGATAAAATTTTAAGCGAGAGTAACTTTAAGATCATGGAAAAGAAGACCCATGTAGTCAACACGACTAAATTTGAGTTTAGGAACTTGGTTAGTAAATAGTAACAGGTCCGTTGAGTAACTTATTTGCGGTATCTCTCTTTCCAATATTTCGGAAATTTCATTCATCGCTTTTCCTTCTTTGACCAATTTCTCCAACAAGATTTCTTCCCCTTCAGTCCATACCATGTATGCCTTCGTGGGAATGATCCTAATTTTAGGTGTTTCCTTGCCATCACTTGTATTTCGCAATTGGCTGCGTATGGTGTTCAGATGTTCAATAAACACATCCAGCTTGTCTCCATCTATTGATACTCTGCTTTTGTTATCGAAATTGTTCTTTCTCTTGCTTTCAGTGATCGTGATTTCTCCCCCCTCTCCTTTCTGATTTAAATAGACAAAATAATAGTTGCTTTTGGGTGTCAGCATCTGTAAAGTGATATTTTCTTTCGCCATAATGAAATGGGGTTTGGTACATACCAAATATGGCGAAATAAATCTCACTTCGCTTATTCTAGGCTATTTACACCGCTGTGTGAGCCACTCTGTGTATCTCTCAGGCCCCAATCCCCCAACCTTTTCACAATCAATCCATCCCATCTTCACCCAAAAAAACCCTCCTTCACCCCAAAACCAACCTTCTTTTGAGGTGAATAATTCTGCTTTTAGTCAAAACCAAACTTCTTTTAGTCAAAACCAAGTTCCTTTTGGGGTAAAAAATTCTTCTTTTAGTCAAAACGTAGTTTTTTTTGAGTCAAAACCAAGTTGCCTTTGGGGTAAAAAATTCTTCTTTTGGTCAAAACGAACTTTTTTTTGGTCAAAACCAAGTTGCTTTTGGGATCAAAGATTTTGATTTCGGTTAAAAATTGGCCTGATTTTGACGCTGGGATCAGCACCTCATTTTGGAAATAAATAAAATATTTGATTTTTTTATTTGGCAGTCTGATGTTAAATCACGGTTTTGGAAACAGGCAAATAGTGGGGTCAAAAAGAGGCTTTGAAAAAGGGTCATTTAACATCCGAATATTGCCTAAGGCCTGTTAGCCCTTATTTGAAGAGGGGTGCCTTTACGTCCTTTCAACCCGTGTTAAATTTCGGGGTCAAGATTTAACACGCATCGAAAGCACGTAAAGAAAATTTACACAATCACTTGATCAACAATTGATTGTGTAACCCTCCGAAAACGATATCCGTTAGATTAGGCAACAGCAGCGGCAATGTTGCCAATGCGTTTACCCCCATGAAAATGGCTATAATTAAAGCAGGAGTTGCGAGCCTTAGCACAAAATCGCTGATTCAATTTACAAAGAAACTGGTGAACCGCATAACGGGCAATCCCAACTTTGTAGACCCACTACCAACCCTTGTTGACCTCCAAACAAAATTGGATGAATTCGAGACCCTGGCAATAGCAGCAGATGATGGCACGAAGAAAGACCGAGTAGATCGCGACGCCTCATCAAGAGAGTTAAAGGAAATGTTGCGTGTACTGGCCAATTATGTGGCGATGATCGCAGCGGGCAACCCGAGCATTATTCTTTCTTCGGGATTTGATATCAGAAATGCAATCGAACCCGTGCCACCGCTTACCATCCCTGTGGCCTTAAAAGCTGTGCGCAGCTCGCACACCGGTGTAGTAGAACTGGACTGGGATGCAGTAAGCAACGCTTTGACTTATCGAGTAATGATGACTACAAGCGACCCGAACCTGACCGAGGCCACATGGGTGTCCGTAGCACTGTCCTCGAAAAGCAAAGCAGAAATCAATAACCTCAGCCCAGGAGTTTACTACTGGTTTAAGGTGCAGGCAGTAGGCCGCTCAAACATGAGTGCCTATAGCGATCCTGCTACGGTTATGGCAGCATAGAAGACCCCATTTTATCAGTGTTTAGTTAAGGCATG
>Ga0222653_1000429_pt1 | contig 24910 bp, 19 predicted proteins | sample AntAcemetagen419_FD_179856 | JGI IMG/M metagenome (GOLD analysis project Ga0222653, IMG submission 179856) | Saline water microbial communities from Ace Lake, Antarctica - #419 | ecosystem: Environmental > Aquatic > Non-marine Saline and Alkaline > Saline | place: Antarctica: Ace Lake...
TCGGCGCTGCAAGAGGCGAGAGCCGATATTCTGGTTTCTGATGCCATGCGTTCATTGATTTTGGTTCTCTTCACTGGAGCTGTTGTTTGGCTATTTGCCAAAGGAAAAGTGAATGAGAAAGTCTTGCTGGTGTCAATGGCGGTTTTGGTAATTGGTGATTTGTGGCCTGTAGCGAAGCGTTATGTCAACAATGAAAAAGTCAAAGGGCGCTACTTGAAATGGCAGCCCGAAGAAGCCACAGCCGCGGCATATCCTGTAGCTACCGTCGATAATTACATCTTGGAACGCGAGATGGAAATGAACCCTCGTGTGGGAGATGCAGTTTCTACAGCTGTGCAAGACTTTCGCAATGAAGCGAAAAAGGATATTTCTAGGAGAGCGAGTCAAGAAGAGATCAATAATGTGAAGTTTGCGGCTCTGCGATTCAGCACAGATTACCGCGTCTTAAATCTCAACGGCCCCTTTCTCGAATCCAGAACTTCTTACTTCCACAATTCGGTAGGTGGGTACCACGGCGCTAAATTGAAGCGTATTCAGGAGCTATATGATTTCCATATTGCAAAAGAAATAGCCTCCTTGGGCGCTGCCCTGCAGGGCTCACCAGACATGAATGCAGTAGATCGAGCCATTGAGTTAATGGATGTGGTAAACATGCTCAATACGAAATACATTGTCTACAATCCCGAAGCAGCTCCCTTTGAAAATCAATATGCTTATGGGCCTGCTTGGTTCGTTGAATATGTCAAAATTGCTGAAGATGCCAACGAGGAGATTTTGGCTTTGGACGACCTAGATCTGAGATCTGAGGCCGTCGTTCACACTGATTTTAGTGAAATGGTAGAAGGTTTTAACTTTCAAGAATCAGCTGATGCAGTTATAGCGGTTGAGGAGCATTTGCCAAACTACATCAGCTATATCTACGATTCCCCCGTTTCTCAAGCAGTGGTTTTTTCTGAGATTTATTATCCTGGAGGCTGGAATGCTTATTTGGATGGCGAGCGAGTAGATCACTTTCGTGCGAACTACGCCCTTCGCGGGATGATCATTCCCGAAGGCAGTCATAAAATTGAATTCAAATTTGAGCCTGAAAGCTATGCGCAGGCTTCCTTAATCAGCACTGGTGCAGGACTGATTGTATTCTTCCTCTTCTTGTTTGCGCTTTACCGCCATTTTAAGATGCCTGAAGAAGATATTTACGAAGACCTAATGAGCTAACTATGCAAGAACGGATAGACAGTACCATTAAATTTCTCAAAGAAACTATCGGGCCCAACAAGCGGATTCTTGACTTGGGAATTCCCAATTCTCTTGGGGAAGCCATGAAGGAAGCAGGTTATGATGTAATCAATACAGGTGGTGAAGACTTGGACGTAGATTTTGAGAAATACCTCAAAATGGATGTTGATTGCGTAACGGCCTTCGAGATTTTCGAGCATATGTTGGCGCCATTTAATATCCTTCGCTTACTAGATGTTCCAAATCTGGTAGCTTCTGTGCCGCTCAAGCTTTGGTTTGCATCGGCCTATTGGAGTAAGACTGATCCTTGGGACAGGCACTACCACGAGTTTGAGCCAAAGCAATTCGATATGCTTATGGAAAAGTCAGGTTGGGAAATTAATGATTCGGCCAAATGGAAGAATCCCGAGAAGAAAAAGTTAGGTATCCGACCACTTTTGAGGAATGTTACCGACCGGTATTATATTGTTCACTGTCAGCGAAAAAGCGGTTATACGCTTCCCTCGAAGTAGGTGAAGAACTTACTTATAATAACTTATTATTGGCCACCCGCGGGAGGCGCAGGAGTTCAACGCTGGTTGAAGTTTAGTAAGTACTTGCCCGAGTTTGGGTGGAACCCCATCATCTTGACGGTTGATCCCGATCAGGGCTCATACCCCCAACGAGATGAGTCCTTGCTGAAAGAAGTGAGAGATGAGGTGGAAGTTTTTAGAACCCATTCTTTTGAGCCTTTACAGCTCTACGCAAAAGCCGTTGGAAAAGAGCGAGTGCCTTACGGAGGCTTTAGCAATCAGAAATCGAATTCATCTTTTTCACGATTTATCAGAGGTAATTTTTTTATTCCCGATGCACGCCGTGGCTGGAACCGCTATGCGATCGCTAAGGCCAAAGAGATCATTTCAACGCGCGATATTGATTGTGTCGTTACGACTGGCCCTCCTCAGTCTACTCATTTGATCGGTCTCGACCTGAAGCGGGACTTGGGTATAAAGTGGGGTATTGACCTTCGCGATCCTTGGACGGATATTTACTACAATGAAAAAATGCTTCGAACGCCATGGGCGGAGAAGCGCGATGCCAAGCTCGAAAAACAGACATTGGAAGAGGCAGATTTTTGCATTACCGTCAGTAAAGGATTTGCAGAGCTATTCAATCGAAAAGTGGAACGAGAGTATCACATCGTTACAAATGGATTTGACGAACAGGATTTAGTTGAAGTTAAGCTCAATAATTCTCGGGAGTCAAATAAGTTGGTCATATCTTATACTGGAACGATCTCAGATATTTACGAGCCCGACGTTTTTTTTGAAGCCTTAGCGAGTTATCGAAGTCCATTCGAACTTAGAATAGCTGGAAGTGTATCTGAGGGTATTAAAAAGAAAATCGACGGCTATGGTATTTCGGGAAGCGTAAATTATTTGGGTTACCTCACCCATGCCAATGCATTGAAAGAAATGAGCAATGCTGATTTGTTATTGCTCATTTCACCCATGGTAAAGAATTCACATGGTATAATTCCAGGGAAACTGTTTGAATACCTTGCCACAGGAAGACCCATTTTAGCAGTGGTCGAAGATGATCAGAGCGATGTAGCGGAAATCTTGCGCGAGACGAAGAGCGGTGTATTCTTTTCCAGAAAGGATACCAGCGAATTGTCTGATTTTTTGGAGAAATCCGCTGGTGATTTTGGCTTTGGACCCAACCTAGAGGCTATTAAAAAGTACAATAGGAAAACCCTTACGGAGAAACTGGCCTCACTAATTCCATAAGAAACTGAAAGATGGAAGTCGTATGTATCATACCAGTTTACAATGAAGAGAAACATCTCAGGTTAACGCTGGACTCTCTTTTGGCTCAAAGCCGACGTCCTGATAAAATCATATTGGTTGACGATGGGAGCACAGACTCTAGTTTCCAAATTGCCATGGAATACATTGAGTCAAATGGATCGATGATCGATGTTTTGCAAAACGAGAAATCAGAGAGCCACTTGCCTGGTTCAAAGGTCGTACGTGCTTTTAATGAGGGTTTTAAGAGTCTCGACAAGGAGTTTGATTTGATTTGCAAATTTGACGCTGATCTGATCTTTCCTGAAAATTACCTGGAGAGAATCATTCAAATCTTTGAGAGCGATAATCGGGTTGGAATTGCAGGTGGAGTCTGCACGATTAAAGGAGAAGAAGGTTGGGTTCCTGAACAGGTTTCAGATAAAGATCATGTTAGAGGAGCGTTGAAAGCATACCGTCAAGATTGCTTTAAGGCTATCGGCGGAATTAGAGAGGGAATGGGTTGGGATACCTTGGATGAGCTCTTGGCGATATTTCGTGGCTTTAGGGTGGCCTGCCTTCCCGAGTTGGAGGTGAAGCATTTGAAACCAACAGGAGCAAGTTATTCTCCCAAGGCTCGGTACTATAAGGGGGAGGCGCTTTATCGAATGGGCTACGGTTTTCTACTGACGCTCATTGCTTCCATTAAGCTTGCTACATCGGAAAAATCACTCACCCGACTCTTTGATCATATGTCAGGTTTTCTGAGGGCGAAATTTTCCAATCAGCCAAAAATGGTATCGATCGAAGAAGAGCGTTTTATTAGAAAGTACCGTTGGGATAGAATTCGCCGGAAGGTGCGCTCTCGATTTTAATGATCGCTGCAACGCCGTGAAGCCTTAATGGCTTTAGCTTCCAAATAGAGAGCCTTTAATTCTTGAGGAAACCTTGGTCAAAACATCCTTTAGCATTGTTCTTTCAGTCTGTGTAATCATCAAACGATAGACAAATACTAAATAGCTTAAGATCAAAATTGACTTAAGCAGCAATCGAGGTAAGAGGGAAATCTCATTGGCGCCTACCCCCAATGCAATAATGACTGCGCAGCTAATAAGGAGAATAACAATGCGCTTCATGTCGTAATCTATTTTTACTAATTTTTGCGCTTTGGAGTAGGATATAATAGTCATGACCAAGTAACTGACTCCTGTGGCTGCCACAGCTCCATAGATGCCAAAATTTGGGATAAGTATGAAGTTTAGAGCGATGTTCAGGAGAACACCGATCACTGTCACGGTAGCATGGTGCTTGGTTTTTTTCGTTAGCAAGAAGATGTACAAGAAATAATTATTCATCGCCTTGAAAATGAAAATGTAGGCTATAAAGGGGACCAAAATGGCGGCGGTCCAATAGGCGGGTTCGCCACTGCTTAGAATTTTGGTTAACTCTTCTCCAAATACTGAAATGACCAGTGTCAGAAGGATCGTCAATCCCAAATAGAGGGTGAGTGTTTTTGAAAAGAAAGGTTTGAAATCTGGGCTCGTAAATTTCTTGTAAGCGATAGGCAAAAAGCCAAGCGAAAAACTGGCAATGATTAGGAGATTGGATAAACTGCCAATTTTATAAGCCAGACCATATATTCCGACATCTTCAAATTGCCCGAAAATTTTAATAATCAAGCGATCTGATAATGTGAGAAGCAGGGCAGCAACGGTTGTGAAAATCAGTGGGCCACTGTACTTATATATCTGAACCCCAAAGTTCACGCTGAATTTGGGGCCAATATTCTTGACCTGAATCGGTATGGTAGAAATAAGAAACACCAAGTTTGAGTACATGATGGCCTTCACTGCCCCGTATATTCCAGCATCTTGTAAGACAACAAAATACCACACCAAGCCTACAAGGGTTATTAATTTGAGAGAGACGAGCAGAAGATAAGTCACAGATTTTTCTTTGAGTCTCATCAGTTGCAAGGGGATCAGTCCAAGAACTTCGAAAATGATTGAAAATGAGAGGAGCTCAAGAATAACTTGATAATCAGGACTCGAAAAAATGAGCTGGCTCAATTGTTTTGCAAAAGGAAAGGCGACTAGGGCAAAAAGAGCAGAAAGGATAATAATTAGGCCCAAGGAAGTCGAGTAAAGTTTCTTTTGGTCAGTAATGCTCGAAAGGTTGCTGCCTAGCCTTAGAAGAGCCGATGGAACTTGGAAAGAGACAATTCCAATTGCGAATTGCGCTAAAACTTCAAGGATAACTAGCTGACCATAATCATTAGTGCTCAGGCTTCCCGTGTAAAATGGTATGAGTACTAGACCTGCAGCCTTTATAGAAAGATTGCTCATCCCATAAATTAGAGTCTGTTTAAAAGTGTTTTTTACGTCTTTAAACATGGGCTCCCGTCACGACATTTGAAACTGTTTTCATTGATCTGCGGCTCTCTTTGTTCTTTTCTGGACTATATATTTCTTGATGTACAAGATTAAGAATTGCGGTAAATATAGTGGATCGCCCGTTTATCCCTCCTTTCATTTCTTGAACCTGCCAGAAGTAGAGGAGACATTTATTTTATTCAAGTAGTCGCTTTATTATTTTGACTCTTTAAGTTGTTCCTGCGAGGTATGGATACGTTGTGAAATTCACTTCTCCTTGAGAACAATTGTTGCGAATAAAAGGGCGGAGGTTATAGAGTTACCATCAAATAGAGCAACCACAACAAAGTCTGAAGCTTAAATCTTCCAGACTCTTCATTCGGAACTGATTCTCAAAACGGTTAATTTCAATATCGAAGCTATATCTTTAAGGCAGTGAGGCTTTCCAGAACATATATAATTGTCGTGCCATTTCTTTTGCTGATCGCAAATTGTTTCGGTCAACTGGAAAATGGTTTGCTTTTGCACTATGAGCTCGATGGCGATTATACTGATTCGTCTCCAAACGGATATGACGGTACTCCTATAGACATCACATTTATAGATGATCAATTTGGTATCCCTTCGAGTGCGGTACTTTTAAATGGTGTCACATCAAGGGTTGACTTTCCAAATATCCCAGAGTTGGAGCCTGACTTTCCAATGTCATTTGCCGTAAAGACAAGGTTTGACCTTATAAACGGCCAACAAATTGTTTTTGCTACGGATTTCTCGGGATCTACTCACAGTGGGGCTTGGTTGCAACTCTCTTCATCTAGGGACATAGCGGTGAGCTACGGAAATGCGCAGGGCGGATTTACAGGTTCTACTCGCCACGGAAAAGTCGCACCCCTGCCAATTGATGCTGGGACTTGGTATAATGTGGTAATAATCATTCGTGGATTTCAAGATATAGATATTTACATCGACTGTGAATTGATAGAGGGTTCGTACAATGGTTCTGCAACTTCAATTGGCTATACTAATGGAGTAGGAAATCTCGGGAGAAAGAGTGCAAACCCAATCGCCGTTCTACCACCTTATTTTTTTGAAGGTGCAATCGATGATTTTTGGTATTGGGATAGGGAGCTAACGGAGGAGGAGGTTCTTGGCCTTTGTGAAATTGAAGAACCTTGCTTGGGTTCATTATCAGTCCCCGATATTTCTGGTTGTGTCAATGAACCCATTGAGTTTTTGTTGGACCTTGAGGACGAAAATTCAGATATCCTGACGTATTTCTGGGAATTTGAAGACGGAGCTTCATCAAATTCGAGTAATTTGACTTTAACTTATCCTAACGAGATCACGCAGGACTTCACATTGATTATCACCACCGAAGATGATTGTGTCTACACTACTGCAGGAACTATGACAGTCGAGTTTCCACCAGCGCCATTTATGCAAAACGAATTTAATATATGCAGTAGCGATGAAATAGATCTTGACTTTTCTGATTTGCCATTCGACGTTTTCAATTCTGAGGGCGAGGCAGTCGTAGCAGCTCTGATTTCAACTGGCGGCACCTACATTTTCACAGGTCAAAACGCTTGTTCAAGTTTTGAAGAAGTCGTCTTAGTGAATGAAACCGTAATCGATCCACCTTCTTTTGGCGATTTCGAGTTTCTCTGCCAAGGACTAGACACTCTAGCTATTGGATTCAATTCCAGTGCTTACGATTACTTGTGGGATTCTGGATCGCAGGAGCCAAGCATTCTCGTTTTTGAATCAGGTCAAAATGAGGTTCTGGTTACTGACACTGCGGGCATTTGCAGCGAGTCTTTTATTTTTCAGGTCAACAGTTTTCCGTTTGCGCCTTCGGAGATATTTGAGTTTCCTGCTGTAGAGATTTGCCTCGAAGGTCAAACGAACATCAACTTCCCACCTCAATTCGGTCCATATACATTTTCGGATACCTCTGCTGGCTTGACTTACACAGCCACAGAAACGGAGTCTTTATCGTTCACCTATTCAGATGGATGTTACACTTATCAGGATACGCTCTTTATTTCTGTCGAGTCGTGCTTGTGTCCAGCGTGGGTGCCCAATGTCTTTACTCCGAACGAAGATGGCTTAAATGATTTATTCAAACCTGTCTTGGATTGCGAAGTTTACGCTTACCAAATGCTGGTATTCAACCGTTGGGGTCGAGAGATTTTTCAATCCAATGACATAAATACCGCTTGGAGGGGAGAATCCCCGAATTCTGATTTCTATGCCAGCACTGGCATATATGTTTACTTGATCGTATTCAGTCAAGAACTAGATGGGCTGAGGGTGCCCACAGAATTGACGGGAACAGTCACCTTATTGAGATAAGACTATCTCGCCACTTGAAATTTCTTCACGACTTTTTGACCATTTGAGATTACTTCGAACAAGTAAAGCCCCTCGTTGAAATTTGAAACATCGAGCCAATTTTGATTCTCGTAGATTCCCGTTTTCACGACTTTTCCAGTGATGTCTGTTACGCGATAAGCTGTCCCAAAGGGTAGCCCAGTTAAATGGAGCTGAGCCGAAGCTGGATTTGGGTAGAGCTTTATCTTTTCTCTCTCCAGTTCTGTTGAGCTCAAAAGACTTGTGACCTGCACATTTTTGCAAAAATTATCTCCTCCACATCCATTGTTTATAACAAGGCACACCATGTAGGTTCCAGTGTTTTGATAAGTATAGACAGGGTTTTGTGCTTCACTGAATCCTCCATCATCGAAATTCCAAATGTAGCTGTAGTCTTCTCCACCTTCGGCGAAAAAGGACACTGAAGCCCCATCTACTTCAAAATCATAATCGCCACTTGGAGCAGGACATCTTTCGATAAATATGGTGTAGAAAGCACCGCGGTTCGTTCCACCGTCGTCATCACCCTCGGCACTGACCACCAAGTCAATGGTGCCATCTCCATTTAGATCTCCTACTGTTGCAATTCTAGCTGCCAGTTGGTCTTCGGTTGCGAGATCAAAAGTGAAGTTCCCTTCAAAACGATTGATCTTTTTTTCATTGATTACCCAACCATCTGGATGCATGAAGAGAATCCAGACTGAGCCAATGTTCATTCCCCCATCATCGTCACCGGGTGCGCCTACAGCCAAGTCAATAGATCCGTTTTCGTCCAAATCACCGATGGCTCGCACACTCGAACCAAATTCATCATTTACATTTAAGAATCCACCAAAATCGCCTTCTAGTCTCGAGATTTTCTGAACGTGAGCCAGCGTCTCACTATTGCTGCCATAAAGGATATAGACAGCGCCAAAATTTGTGTCTTGATCATCATCGCCAGGAGCTCCGCAGAGGATGTCCATGTTTCCATCTTGGTTCACATCAGTTATGCTCAATCCACTACCGAATTGGTCCCCCTCATCGATTCTGTCGCCGAGAAGCGGATGATTAACATCGATGGTTTCCAGTAGCGATAACCCTTCAAAGATGTCCCCTTCGAATCGGTATATGCTTCCCTCGTTGTGCATAGAAGTGGCATAGAGAACCCCTTGTTCAAAAGCCAGATACTCACCCAGCCGTTCCGATGTTGTTGCTATTTCTGTAGAAAGGAAAAGCTCTTCTAACTGATAAGTTCCAGCCTGACTCGAAAGGGCGAATAGCTTTCCGCCATCTATCCCAGGCGCACCGACAATGAGTTCGTTCAAATTGTCTGAGTTGAGATCACCAATATCCACAACAGCAGCGCCGAATTCGGAGTTGGTCAGATTGTCGAAATATGAAAAGTCAGCAGTAGAGACGAGAAATTCAGAGGAAACTGATCCGTCATCATTCAAATCAATAATCAGGAATTCACCGTTTTGGCTGTATGGTGATGCAGCGAATATTCTGCTGTCATTCTGAGATTCCATAACGTAGCCGAACCCTCCACTATTGGATAGAGCAGTTTCTAGGTTTCCGGCTTCCGCAGAAACCTTTTGAAAATCGGCAACGGTGCCTGTTTGTCCGAGTAAAAATTGGGCAGAAAAAAAAGCCCCTGTTAGAAGTAGAGCGTGTTTCATGATCTTACATGTTTATAAAACGCGTTCAAGGGGACTACCTGCTTTTACGCTCAGTGAAGCAGAAAGTTTCTACGAATTGTGATAGGGCTCATTATTCAGAATAGTGAAGGCGCGGTAAATCTGCTCAACAGTGAATAGTCTGATCATTTGGTGTGAAAAGGTCATTTTTGAAAAGGCCAATCTCACAGGGAATTGATCGTAAATGGATTGGTCGAAGCCAAATGCACCACCCACAACAAAGACCAATCTTTTTGGCCCAGCATTCATTTTTTTTTGTAGAAATCCAGCAAATCCTTCACTAGTGAACTGCTGTCCCTTTTCGTCAAGAAGAATGACCGTGTCGGAGCTATCCAGTTTTGACAATAGGGCCTTCGCTTCGTGACGCTTTCTTTCTTCGGGGTCTAGTTTCTTCCATTTCTTTTCTTCTGGGATAAGCACTTCTTCAAACGGTACATAACGCTTTATCCGTGAAGCGAAGGTATCGAGGCCAGTCTCCAAATAGCCTTTATCCGTTTGACCAATGATGGCGAGGGCAATTTTCATAGAACAAAAGTAAGGTGAATCAATGATAGGGTGAATTCTTATATTTGACTCAAACGGCCCGCTTTTTGCTCGGCGCAAGTCTATTTATTTTACAATGAAAAAGCTGATTCTATTTCTATCCATCTTAATGTCTATATCCACAGCAATGGGGCAGGATGTCGAAAAAGATGCCATTTCAGAGGCAATCGAATCGAGCGATCCACAAAAAATAGCGGTTTACTTTATGCCTTCAGTAGATCTGACTGTAGAGTCGGCGGAGGGCGTATACAGTAAGGATCAAGCGGAAATGATCATTCGAAGATTTTTCGAGGATCATGTTCCCAAAGGATTTGCTCTCAAGCATCAAGGAAAATCAAAACTTGATGACTATTACTACATAGGAACTTTAAAGACTGAAAAAGGAGAATATCGACTAACCTTTTTCTTGAAGAAAACGGAAGATCAATTCCGCATCAAGCAGATGCGAATTGAAAGTACGCCTTAGTTTTTTTTAGCCAAAAGGCGATCGTAAGTGCTCAGCTGATCGGCAATAAAATGTTTTCTGCTAAATCTGTCTCTTCCTTCCAACGCATTTTTTGCCCATACATTCAACTCTTCCCGATCTACCAAAAGTCTTTCCATCGCTGCGCTTAAATGTTCAACGTCGTATTCAGATAATACCAATCCATCGACATTGTTTCGCACCACTTCTTTGCATCCTCGGCTATTAATAGTAATCACAGGAACGCCCATGGATAGCGACTCCATTAGATTCACAGGTAGGCCTTCGCGCTCACTCGGGAAGACGTTTAAATCAGCAATGGCGAGATAATCCTGGACGTTTTCTTTCCATCCAGCTCTAACTATATCACTGTCTTCCTTTAGCGCTTTTTCAAAATGTTGTTGCTTTGAAGTAGGGTGAATGCGGTCTTTCTCCCCAATTAGCAAAAGCTTGATATCGCTATGCCTCTCCTTTAGCTGGAGAAATGATAAAACCACCTTGTCAAAACCTTTGAAGTGTGTTTGTCTGCCAATGAATATGAAAACGAAATCTTCTTTTTTCACCCCGTTTTCATCTCTGAGTATCTGTTTGGTTTCTTCGCTCACGTTCTTTGGGTCAAAACGATCTAAGTCGCATCCCATGCCGAAAGAGTTCAAAACACTTACCGTTGCTTTTGGAGCTTTTTCTTTCAGGTATTCTTTGTCGTCTTGTGTGAGAACAAAGACTTCATCAACTCTCTCTGAACTCCATCGTTCGGCTTGTGAAATGGCGTATTTGCGCCATCCTTTAATTAAGGGCGAGCTTAGGCCGTGTATGGTGCCAGTTGATACAGGCCAGGGGTCTTTTTTGCCCAGCATGGTAGTAAACAATGCTGCGGAAAAGTGAATATTGATTAAGTCGGGCTTAATTTCTTGGACTAGAGCATTTACCTGTCTTGCCGCCGAAATGTGCTTGAGTGGAGCTAGTGCTCTTGGGAAATCGATGTGGTGTACCTCGCATTCTATACCTCTGCGGTAGGCATCGATCCGAGCAATATGCTTTCGCGAAGTGGCTAGGTGAACCTCATGGTTGCGCTCAATCAATTCATGAGTTAAGTCCTCAAGAAAGGTGAAGTAATTGGTGATGGATGGGATAACAAAAAGAAGCTTCATTAGTGCAAGTCGTTGCCAGTACAAATATAGAAATCCGTTACTGCCGATATCCAATCCAATTTTAAATGAAGGCTAATTCAGCTTTAACTGATCGCCTGCTTTGGCTTGGTAGTTCGTGGCTAGCTCTGAGAATTTCAAAATCTTTTTGATTTTGACTCCGTACTTCTGCGAGACATCGCGAAGTGTCTCGCCTTCTCTTACAGTATGAATGTCGTAATCTCGGTTTCTGCCTCTTTTGGGTTGAAGGTATACGATCGCGCCCTTTTTGATACGCTCACTATCTCCCAAGTCATTGTACTTCTTTATTTGCCATAGGCCCATGTCCATGCGTTTGGCAAGTGCTTCGGGAGTATAGTCACCATCGGCGATTACGTATTTTATCCGATTGGAGCTTTGTTGAATTTGCAAACCTCTTTGAATCTCCAACACAATCTCACCGCTCGAGCCTGTGGGCTTAGTAGATTTTTTTTTGGCATTGCGGTTAGATTCAGGTTTATCGTATTGAGTCAGATTGTTTTCCTCAATCAATCTTATCAATAAGTCGGGATACTTGGGGTTTGTCGCATACCCCGCCTTTTTTAGACCTCTTGCCCAAGACTTGTAGTCCGTTAATCGGTAGTCGAATAAGAAACTGTATCGGCTTCTTTGCAAAAATACGCTGTGATCGTCAAAGCTTTCCTGAGCGCTGCGGTACTTCCGAAAACACTCATTTCGCTTGTCGTCGTCGTGGTAGACTTTCTTTCCTTGCCAATCATGGCATTTTATGCCGAAGTGATTATTAGCCCCTCGGGCCAATTCACTATTGCCATCTCCGCTTTCCAAGATGGCTTGCGCCAAAGTGATGCTAGCGGGGATTCCATATTTCTCCATTTGGTCGATCGCAACGTCTTTCCATTGGGCAATGTACTCCGCTCGAGTATTGCGCTTATTGGGATCTCCCTCAGCCAAGGCCGCAAGAGATATAAAGAAGGCTAGTAGGAGTGTAACTTGCTTTCTCAACATGTTATCAACAAGGTATTTGGTGTGTAAATAAACAAGTTTCCCAAAGTTATCGGTACTTTCAGTGTTCAAAGTTAGTGCTCCTTGCACTTATCCACAGAGAGCTGTGTAATTAACAATTCTAGTAAATTTTCATTCCTTCTCTTGCTTCCATTGCAGGGATTCCTTGCATGCCTCCGCTGTGTATAAGTAGCCATTTTTCATTTCTATCAAGCTTCACTTTATTTGCCAATTCGTACATCGCAAAGGCTGTCTTCCCGGTGTACACAGGGTCGAGTTTAACGCCTGTTTCAATGGTGAAATTGCGCATGAATTCGATCAGCTCAGGTTTTATTTTGGCGTATCCTCCAAAGTGTGCGTTGGTGATCAGGTGAATCTTCGAAAGTATTTCTATCTCGGTTTCTTCATCATTGAATGTCTTCTTCACGCATGCGCTAACGGTATCGTACAAAAAATCACCTCCCTTTAAAGCTGAGACACCATAAATGTCGGCGCCAGTTCTATTGGCAATAGCCATACCGCTCAAAGTTGTGGCAGTGCCACAAGCCACAAAGATTCGATCGTATTTTAACTCCAACTCTGACATGATCTCGCTGCAACCTTGAACGCCGTAGTGGTTTTGACCTCCTTGAGGAATGAGGTAGAATGGTCCGAAACGGTGGCGCAGAGATTCAATATAGTCACGGTCTTCTATTTCGCGAAATTCCGCTCGACTCACTCGGTGAATCTCCATGCCGTTCTGAGTTGCTGATTTGAGCGTTGGGTTTTCCAAGTCGACTTCTTCTCCTCTGATTATTCCGATGGTTTTGAGCCCGTGTAATTTTGCTGCGGCCGCTGTGGCTGCGATATGATTGGAGTGAGCTCCACCAAAAGTTAAGATGGTCTCTCTTTCACTTTGTATCGCGTTGCGGATATTCCATTTTAATTTCCGCCACTTATTCCCCGAGACTTCATCGTGAATCAAGTCGTCTCGTTTGATGGAGAGAAGTATTCCCTTTTTATTCAAAAATTCTGTTGGTACCTCCTGTTCTATCGATGGAAGTTGAAAAGTTTTCATTGCCTCAAAGGTAGTTTCAATGCCTTACCTTCGCTATGTGGCGAGGTTAAAATCTTTTTTTCGAAAAGGTCAACTGGAGGTTGGCTGCGACGAAGCAGGTCGCGGATGCTTGGCAGGGCCAGTTGTGGCTTCAGCTGTCATTCTTCCCAAAAGATGGAATCATCCGCTTTTGAATGACTCAAAAAAATTAACGGAAAACCAGAGGGATAAGGTGAGAGAAGCCATATTGAATGATGTCGAACACCATTCGGTTGGCGTCTGCAGTCATCAAGAGATTGATGAAATCAATATTCTCAATGCCTCTTTTTTGGCAATGCATCGAGCCCTTGATGGCTTATCTGTAATTCCCGATTGCATACTCGTTGACGGGAATCGGTTTACTCCTTATCATTCCATCAATCACTTCTGCATTATTCAAGGCGATGGGATTTACAGGAGCATTGCAGCTGCTTCCATTCTTGCCAAGACCCATCGAGATGCACTTATGAGAGAGCTACATAAAGAGCATCCTGAATATGGATGGGATAGAAATAAAGGGTATCCCACCAAAAGCCACCGGAAAGCTATCGCTGAGATCGGAGCCTCACCTCACCACCGCATGTCCTTCAGGCTGCTGCCACAGCTGGGAAAAGAGCTTTAATTTCTGCTCACACCAATCTGTTTGAACGAGAGGGTGTAACTTCAAGGCATTACGGAAAGCTTCCTTAGATTATGTACGTATACCTCAGTTTATCAGCTAGATGGTTCGATAGCAACGCGCGAATTTTTTAGCGAAAGCGATCTCACAACCGAAGGTCTTGTAATGAAGTGGACTCTGGTCAATGTGATGCCTTGAGTGCTGCTGAAGAGACTCTTTTTAAAACAAGTGAAAGGAAGATAGCGGACTTATAGACAGACTCTACTTAACTTTACACCAAATGCTTTATTTGTGCTGAGAAAAATCCTAAACGTCGTCATCCTAGGCGGACTTGTGGCGATTGCCTTTTACTGGTTTTATCGAGATTTTGAAAGACCCGAAACGGATGATTTCGATACGCTATCGGCTATTCCACAAACCGCTGCGGTTATTTTTGAATCTCGTGATTTGACCGAAGTATGGCGGGATCTATCGTCGGAGAGTTTGATCTGGGATGAACTACAGGCTACAGATTATTTTTTTCGTCTCAACGATTTGGGGCAGAATTTAGATAGCCTCATTCGAAATGACTCCAAATTGCGTGGTCTACTTGCGGCAAAACCAATTGCAGTGTCAGTCCACATGACAGGTGGCCAAGAGTATGGATATCTATTTGCGATGCAGCTTGACCTGGATGCAGATCAGCCCGAAGTTCACGAGGCTTTGCGTACAACTTTTCGTTCCACAGAAAACGAATCAAGGGTTTACGATGGAGAAAACATAAACTCCTTTTTATCACCATTTTTTGATGGGCGGATGTTCTACTTTATCAAGGGTGAACTCTTGGTGTTTAGCCTTTCGGAGGTTCTTGCTGAGGAGTCCGTAAGAACCTTGGTGCAGAATGCATCTGTCTTGGGTCAGAAGCAATTTATTGCAGTAAGACAAACTATTGATGATGATGCAAGAGCCCATCTGTATGTGAACTACGAGCAATTGAAGCCAATCCTTGCCCAGTATGCTTCATCCAAAAGTCAAGAAGCCGATTTCTTTAATCAGCCCTTTGCAGACTGGTCTGCACTTGACTTTTCGATTAAAAATGACGCGGTATTTTTGAATGGATTTGTTGTTGCTAGCGACAGCTCTCGCGCATGGCTTGATGCATTTTCTAGGCAAGAGCCACCCAAGATTAGGCTTTTGAAGTACCTCCCTTCTAATACAGCATATTTCGCCTTTTTAGGATATGGAGATTATCGAACCTACCGTATAGAGAAGCGCAAAAAGCTAGAAAAAAACGGGAGCTTATTCAAGGCTGACAATACAATTCAAAAGATCAATCAAGCCTGTAATTGTGATTCCGAAAACTTAGGTGCTTCTTGGATAGGGAGTCAGGCCCTTGCTTTTATTACTGAGCCATCTTCAAAAGAGTACGATCAAAATATGTTTGCCGTTTTTGAGTCTGAGGATTCTGAAAGTGCTGTGGATTTACTGAAAGAATTTGCTTCTGGGATGGGTGAGTTGGAGGAGCTGGAATTTGAGGGGGAAAGCTACTTCCGGCTGCCTGTTGGCGACTTTTATGGAACTGCTGTAGGAAGCGTTTTTGGGGGTCTTGTCGATCCATTTGTGGCGCGTGTAGAAGAGGCCATTGTCATGGCCAATTCTGAGAATGCCATCAGGAGCTATTTTTCTGCCATTCAATCAGGGCGATCATTCCTTGAAACGGAAGAATATGGAGACTTGCAAAATCACCTTTTTACAGACGCGCATTTCGTTCTTTACAGCTCATTGGCAAAAAGTCCATCGATCTTTCGAAATATTTTGGACGAGAAATTTGACGGTGGCCTAGAGCGTCAAACGGAGGTATTGCGGAACTTCAGATCATTCACTTATCAAATCAGCCATTCGACGGGAGACTTATTTTACAACAACGTATACCTCAAACAAGGTTCGGATTATAAAAAAGAAACAGGGGCCTTGTGGGAGGTGAAACTCAAGGCGGAGGCCAATGGAAAAACACATCTGGTAAAAAACCATTACACGGGTGTTCTAGAGACCTTAGTTCAGGATAAGAACAATAGAATTTATTTGATTTCCAACAACGGTAAAGTTGTTTGGGAAACCACATTGGACGGCCCAATTATGGGCAGTGTCAAACAGGTGGATGTCTACAAGAACAAGAAGCTTCAAATGCTTTTTAACACACCCAACAGAGTGTATTTACTCGATCGAAACGGGAATGCAGTGGAGTCCTTTCCAATAGAATTGAAGTCTGCAGCTACTGCCGAAGTGAGCGCGGTCGATTACGATAAGAGCCGCGATTACCGAATTTTTATTCCGACTGAAGGAGAGGAAATTCTTTGTTTCGATTCTTATGGAAAGCTGGTGCAAGGATGGAATTATACTGGTGGGTCGGGTGACATTGTTCTACCCGTCGAGCATATTAGAATAAAACGCAAAGACTACTTATTTTCCTTAACGGAAGGGGGAGATGTTTTACTCCTGAATAGGAAAGGAGAACCCAGACACAAAGTTTCTAAAAAGGCTGCAGGGTTTGAGTTGGGTGGGTATAAACTCGATATCGGATCGAAAATCAGTAATTCCTCACTTTACTTTGCTGACTTAACGGGCACGGCATTTCGATTGCGATTTGACGACAGCATAGAAAAACTCCAGCCACGGCCACAGAATTCATCTGACTATTTCTTTGCCAAGCTGGACAATGACGACTCCATGGATTTTGGCTTACTCTATAAAGAGTCTTTTGCGGCCTTCAGCTTTCAGGGAGATATCCTTTTTGACACTGAGCTCTCGCAGAGTGATTCTGAACAAATAGCCGTGCACCGCTCAGGAAGTTCAACGTTATTGAGCGTGCTCAATTCTAGCCAAAATCAAGTCTACCTTTTTGATGTCAATGGCAAGGCCATTCCTGGCTTTCCCGTGTTCGGTTCGTCTATCCCCTCTTTGGGAGATATCAACCTCGACGGGTATTCCAATCTAATTACAACGGGGAAAGGTGGTCATGTTTACGCTTACTCGATAGAGCAGAATTAAAGTCTGGACATCTTAGTCGAGTGTCTGCCCCAGGGAGTTCAAGATCAAGGCTTGCGTAGCTATGAAAATAAGGACTCCGCCATAGGCGGGTGCCAGTATTGCTTTCAGCTTGATCTAAGATTTTCAGGGCAAGTAATTAGATCAAGCAGAAGGCATGACGTAAGGCAGATATTGGAATGTACGGACAGATTAATTAGTCTTTTACGCGCTCGTTGTACTCGCCCTTGCGCGTATCTACTTTGATTTTGTCTCCTATTTCAATGAAGAGAGGAACTCGAATCTCAGCTCCCGTATCAATCGTAGCAGGCTTCATCGTGTTTGTGGCTGTATCTCCTTTTACGCCCGGCTCTGTGTAGGTTACTTCTGCTTCTATAAACGAAGGAAGATCTACTGACAATGGCGTCTCTTCGTCGGCATTGAAGATGATCGTTACCATCATTTCCTCCTGAAGGTATTCTGGCTGCTCTACCATGTGCTTTTCGATGAAAATCTGCTCAAACGTGCCAGTATGCATGAAGTGATATCCATTTTCTTCTTGATACAAATACTGGTGAGGACGGTTCTCAATTCTTACAGGGTCAATGGAATGACCTGCCGAAAAAGTGTGGTCTATGGTTTTGCCGTTTTCGAGGTTCTTTATTTTCGTTCTTACGAAAGCTGGACCTTTACCGGGCTTCACATGTTGAAATTCTACTACGAAGTAAAGTTTGCCATTGTGACGGATGCAAAGTCCGTTTCTTATATCTGAGGTGTTCGCCATTTTTCTTGTGTTTAGAGTTCTTACATTTAGTTCAGTGGCCGAGCTAGAGAGTCCATTAGCAAAGCGCAGGTTGGTTAAAAATCAAGGTTGACCTTTGTCAATGACTGTTTTTAAAACAAGTGCAACGCCGATAATGGACTCTACAAGCAGACACTATTTAAGCCAAAAATAGAAAATTAGATAGGCTTGAATTTTTCAATTTCAATTTTTTCTTCGCAAAAGAAGTATTCATCCTCCTGCAGGTTCGAAGCTACAAGTAAAATTCTGTCCATTCGAAATTCTTCAATAGTGCTTCTGTACCAGTCGATTGCTTTTCTGTCAAGGTTGCTGGTGGGCTCGTCTAAGAAGATTGCCTTGACGTCGCTCATTACGGCTAGACCAATTCTGACGCGTTGCTTCATTCCAGATGAAAAATACTTGACCGGCTTATTGGCAGCTCTTTTAAGGTCTATCAGTTCGGAGAAATCCGAGACCTGAATTTGTTGAATGGAAGGCTTAAGCGAGAAATGAAATTTCGCCAATTCATCGAGGGTTAGCTCTTCGTAAAGCTCGAGATAAGGAGCGCAAATACTGAAGTATTTATAGGCGTCAGATTGTTTGACGGTTTTACCGTTAAAGCGGTAGATCACTTCGCCAGAGCTGAGTGGGGCATATCCAAAAACGGATCTGAGTGCTGTGCTTTTTCCCGATCCGTTTCCTCCTAAAAAAACAGTGGCGCTTCCCGATCGAAAAGTCGCATTGAGATTCTTAAAAATCCATTCGCTGTTGTAGCGTTTCCCAGCATTTTTGAGATCAATCTCAAACATTCTGGAGCCCCTTCATAATTCCCTTATCGGAAGAGCGTATGAAGGAGATGATTTGCTTTACTTCGTCGATTTCAGGCACTTGTTCTTCCACCATTTCGATGGCGCGGGTCATGTTTCGGTTTTGGATGTAAATGAGGCGGTAAGTGTCTTGAATAGCACTGATTACTTTCTCCTCAAAACCCCGCCGTTGCAAACCAATTGAATTGACACCAGCGTATGACAAGGGTTCTCTTGCCGCCTTCACAAAGGGTGGTACATTTTTGCGAACGTGTGAGCCTCCAGCAATAAAGCTATGAGCTCCGATTGTAATAAATTGTTGCACAGCAACTACACCTTCTAGTATGGCATAGTCTTCTATCGTAACGTGACCAGCAATATTGGCTGAATTGGCCAAGATGCAATTGTTCCCAACGAAAACATCGTGGCCCAAATGGGTGTAGGCCATCAGAAGGGAGTTATTTCCAACCTCGGTTTTCCCTCGGTCTACAGTGCCCCTATTGATTGTAACACATTCGCGAATGGTGGTATTGTTGCCAATCTCAGCGGTCGTTCTCTCTCCTTTGTATTTCAGATCTTGGGGCCTAGCGGAAATGACCGCACCTGGGAATATTTCGCAATTCTTTCCAATTCTTGCGCCATCCATAATGGTGACGTTGGAATGAATAACCGTTCCATCGCCTATTTCCACATCTCCATGGATTGCCGTAAAAGGGCTTATTTGAACATTTTCGCCAATGCGAGCCTCTGGATGAATGCTGGTTAATTTGTGGATCATTTGTCTTTGATAATCTGTGCCATGAGCTCTCCTTCACTTACCACTAGGCCATTCACATAAGCAGTTCCTTTCATTTGAACGATCCCTCTGCGAATCGGAGAAGTGAGCTTAAGATGGAAAATAACTGTATCGCCAGGGCCGACTTTGCGTTTGAATTTGACCGCATCAATTTTCATGAAGTAAGTGCTCCATCTTTCGGGCTCTTCTACATTATGCAATGCTAAAACACCACCTGCTTGAGCCATGGCTTCTATTTGAAGTACGCCAGGCATAACGGGATTTCCAGGGAAATGTCCCTGAAAGAAAGGCTCGTTGATGGTCACGTTCTTAACGCCTACAATGGCATTTTCATCGAGCTCAAGAATTTTATCGATCAGGAGAAAAGGGTAGCGGTGTGGTAAAATCCCCATGATTTGATTCACATCGTAAACTGGGGTCTTTGTGAGGTCGAATTCAGGACCTTTTTTCTTCTCTTCTTTAATGAGGTTTTTGATGATTTTCCCAAAAGAAATGTTTCCTGCGTGGCCTGGTCTGGCTGCAAGGATATGTCCTTGAATGGGTTTTCCTACCAAGGCTAAATCACCAATAATGTCTAAAAGCTTGTGTCTTGCCGGCTCATTTTCAAACTGAAGTTTCACGGTGTTTAAAACACCAATACCCTCCACTTTTACTTCAAGGTCTTCTTTGCCGAGCATTCTGGCAATTTCCTGATACTCCTCTTGGCTGCGCTCTTTTTCTACCAGAACGATCGCATTGCTCAAGTCGCCACCTTTGATAAGGTTATTCTTTGCCAAGAACTCTAGTTCTTTCAAGAATACAAACGTCCGACACGAGGCGATTTCTTTTTGAAACTCACCGATCTCGTACATGGATGCATGCTGTGTGCCAAGCACAGGAGAGTTGTAGTCTACCATCACGGTGATGCGAAATTCATTGCCGGGTGTAGGCACGGCCAGCATCTCTACATAACCTTTCTCATCCTCGTAGTACAGATTTTCTTTTAAGGTGAAATAGTCTTTTTCTGCTTCTTGGTCCACAATTCCCACTCGCTGAATCCCTTCTACAAAATCCTTGGCGCTTCCATCCATGATGGGCACTTCGATTCCGTTGAGTTCAATCAATGCATTGTCTACTTCACTTCCGTAAAGAGCGGCTAGAACATGTTCGGTGGTATTCACCTTCACATCACCGATACCTATTGTCGTTCCTCGATTGGTAGATATTACGTGATCGAGATCTGCCTTGATCGTTGGTTGTCCTTCAAGGTCTATTCTCTTAAAGGCATATCCGTGATTGTCAGGTGCGGGGTAAATGGTCATCTCGACCTGTTCTCCCGTGTGGAGTCCTATTCCTTTAAATTCGAGTTTGCCAGCAAGGGTCTTTTGCTTAGTGCTCATTCGTTGGTTGTTGCTTTAAGATTTTTAATTTCTTCTTTGAGTGCCTTGATTTCTTTCATCAAGTCGGGAAGGTTCTTGAACCCTACGTAGGATCTTTTGTAGTCCCCAATTGGCATAGCCGGAGAACCTTGCATAATTTTCCCTTCCTCTTTAATACTATGTCCTATACCGCTTTGAGCGGCAATTTTGACGCCGTCGGCAATGGTTATGTGACCAACCATTCCAACTTGTCCACCTATCATGCAGTTCTTGCCGATTTTTGTTGATCCAGCTATTCCCGTTTGAGCGGCAATAACCGTGTTCTCGCCAATTTCTACGTTGTGGGCGATCTGGATGAGGTTGTCAATTTTTGCTCCTTTTCGGATAATGGTATGACCTAGAGTAGCTCTGTCGATGGTTGTTCCTGCTCCTATCTCTACGTGATCTTCAATAATCACATTCCCTATCTGAGCTACCTTTTGGTAATTGTTTTCACTGTTTGGCGCAAAGCCAAAACCATCACCACCAATGATAACTCCCGAATGGATAACACAATGGGAACCCACTTCGCAATCGGCCAAAATTCTTGCGGCTGGGTGAATTAAAGTGTTTTCTCCAAGACGCGCATTTTGACCGATATAAGATTGAGGAAAAATCTTTGTTCCATCCCCTATTATCACTCCAGCCTCTATAACCACGCCGTGACCTATATACACATCGCTGCCTATAGTGGCCGTGTCATCGATAAAAGCATTTTTTGATATTCCCTTTCTGTCGTACTTGAATTGATTGTAGAGCTCGAGAAGTTTTGCGAAACTCGAATAAGCATCTTCGACCTTAATGAGAGTTAGTCCTTCGGGTAGATTTTTTTCGGGTTCAAAATCTTTGGAAACGATAACCAGGCTAGCTTCCGTAGTGTAAATAAACTCCTTGTAAGCAGGGTTAGCTAGGAAAGATAACGTGTCTTTTTTACCATCGTCGATTTTACTCAATCCCGATACTTCTGCGTTAATATCTCCAACAACTTCTCCTTCAAGAAGTTGAGCAATTTGTGAGGCCGAAAATTTCATCAGGCCAAATATATAAATTAACCCCTTAGCTTTTCCTCTACTGACTTAAGGCAAAAGAGCACGTTCTTTTTGACTGTTTTCGTCTGCGCTATTAGTGCGCGATTGTCCGAGGCTTCAGCTAAATCTATGGTGCTCCCGTCCTTTTTGAGAATTAGAATTCTATTGGATTCATTGTCGTATGCACTGTTTACCAGCTCATCTACCTGAAGGTAATAATGAAGCTGGTCGGGCTCGATATTGAGATGATCCAAAGTGGCGGACTTCATGCGCTCCATGTAATCTGGATCAAATGGTTCATTGCTCAGTTTTACACGAAACAACTTTCGGTTGATCAACCTTGCGCAAAGATCAGACAATATGGGATCATCATTTTCACTCCAAACCTTTATCGCTCCCATAATGTCATAGTCATCGAGCTTTACGAAGTTGCCGATTACATCTGGGTTATTTTTAAAATCTTCTACTCCGTAATCTTGAATGAGAAAAAACTTGAGAGCGGGTGATGCGAAAATATCTTTGCCTTGTTTCGACAACTCTTTAGCCCTCGTTAAGATATTGATGAGAAGCTTTTCTGCCGAAACAACAGTCTTGTGCAAGTAGACTTGCCAATACATTAGTCTGCGTGCTACGATAAATTTCTCGATGGAGTAGATGCCTTTCTCCTCAACCACTAAGCGATCATCGACTACATCCAGCATTTTGATGATTCGTTGATTGCTCACCACACCTTCTGAAACTCCTGTAAAGAAGCTATCTCTCGATAAATAATCCAGTCGATCCATATCGAGCTGACTGCTGACGAGCTGATGAAGGAATTTTTTAGGGTATCGGTCGCGAAATATTTCCAGTCCCGTAGCAAGGGAGCCATCAAAAAAGTCATTTAGCTTTTCCATGAGCAAACTTGAGATGTGCTCGTGCGTGACGTTTTTCACCAAGCTAAACTCAAGGCTGTGCGAGTAGGGTCCATGGCCGATGTCGTGCATCAAAATGGCCACCATCGCACCTTGAGCTTCTATATCTGTTATCTCAATGCCTTTGTCGCGCAGCGAAAGAATGGCCTCGCGCATTAGGTGCATAGCTCCTAGCGCGTGATGAAACCGGGTGTGGTTGGCGCCTGGATAAACCAAGTGAGACATACCTACCTGCTTAATTCTTCGAAGTCTTTGGAAGAAAGGGTGCTCGATGATATCGTGTAGTAGCGGATCTGAAATCGTAATGAACCCATAAACAGGATCATTTAGAATTTTTCGCTTGCGTGGAATCGAATCGCGATCTTTGTCGCTCATAGATTATTACTGCTTTTGCACACTAAAAGCGGTGCGTTTTTTGTTTATTAGATCAAATGTAAAGCAAATTGGCTGAAGCCAATAAAATCAAAACCTGCAACACTATATGTCTTCAAAAATACTCTGGGCCGATGATGAAATCGAATTACTCAAACCTCACGTTTTGTTTCTTCGAGAAAAGGGATACCACGTTACCACAGTAAATAGCGGGTCTGATGCTGTCGATATGGTTCGAGAAGAAAACTTTGACATCATATTCCTCGACGAGAATATGCCTGGCATGTCTGGCCTTGAGGCTTTGAGCGAAATAAAAGCTTACAAGCCATCTATCCCAGTGGTGATGATTACCAAAAGCGAGGAAGAATCTATTATGGAAGACGCCATCGGCTCAAAAATCTCTGATTACCTGATAAAACCAGTTAACCCAAATCAGATTCTGCTTTCGCTAAAAAAGAATCTGGACAACAAGAAACTCATCAACGAAAAGACGACCAGCAATTACCAGATGGCTTTCCGAAACATCGGGATGACTTTGGGAGATCGCCTGAGCATTGAAGAGTGGAAGGATGTGTACAAGAAATTGGTTTTCTGGGAGCTGGAGCTCGAAAGTGCAAGTGACGGCGTGATGGAAGAAATCCTGACTATGCAGAAGACTGAAGCCAACCGCTCTTTCGGGAAATTTATAAAGGACAACTATCTGGACTGGCTGAATGGAGATTCAGATGAAGCTCCGATTATGTCTCATACGGCCTTTAAGGAATATGTAGTTCCCGAAATTGATGAGTCGCCTCTATTCGTGTTTTTAATAGATAACCTTCGTTACGATCAATGGAAGACCATAGAACCTGCTATTACTGAGTTTTTTCATGTGGATAAGGAGGATATATATTTCAGTATTTTACCCACAGCTACCCAGTATTCGAGAAATGCGTTTTTTGCTGGATTGATGCCTGGCGACATCCAGAAGATTTATCCTAACCTTTGGAAAAATGACGAAGAAGACGGAGGGAAAAACCTCCACGAGGAGGAGCTTTTGGGCCACCAGCTCAAGAGACTAGGCAAGGATGTTAAGTACAGCTACAACAAGATAACCAAGCACGAGTATGGACGGAAGCTGGCGGATAATATGTCCAACTTGATGAACAATCAATTGAACGTTATCGTCTACAACTTTGTCGATATGCTCTCTCACGCCCGAACCGATATGGAGGTGATTCGTGAGTTGGTAGAAGATGATTCTGCATACCGATCGCTCACTATGAGTTGGTTTGAGCATTCGCCTCTACGCGATATGATGCGCGCCATCGCCGAGAAAGGTGGAAGGATGATTATTACCACCGATCACGGTACAATCCAAGTAAATGAAGATGTGAAAGTGGTAGGAGACAGAAATACCAGTAGCAACCTTCGCTACAAGCATGGACGAAACTTGAACTACAAGGACAAAAGCGTCTTTGCGGTTGCAAGACCCGAAGAGGCCCATTTGCCGAAGAGCAATATGAGTTCGAGTTATATCTTTGCGGTCGAAAGACAG
>Ga0222653_1000436_pt1 | contig 24552 bp, 19 predicted proteins | sample AntAcemetagen419_FD_179856 | JGI IMG/M metagenome (GOLD analysis project Ga0222653, IMG submission 179856) | Saline water microbial communities from Ace Lake, Antarctica - #419 | ecosystem: Environmental > Aquatic > Non-marine Saline and Alkaline > Saline | place: Antarctica: Ace Lake...
TGTCGACACGTTGACCATGACGGCCACACCTATTCCGCGCACCCTTCAATTTTCGATGATGGGCGCACGTGATTTGAGTATCATTAATACGGCGCCGCCAAACCGATATCCTGTGCAGACGGAACTTTTCACTCTTAATGAAGAAGTGATTCGAGATGCGGTGAGTTACGAGATCAGTCGAGGTGGACAAGTGTTCTTCGTCCACAATAAGATTCAGAATATTCAAGAAGTTGCGGGTATGATTCAGCGCCTGGTGCCTGGCGCCCGCATTGTTATTGGCCATGGCCAAATGGATGGACCAAAGCTCGAAAAAGTGATGACCGACTTTATTGAAGGAGTCTTTGATGTGCTTATCGCTACTACTATTATAGAGTCGGGTATTGATATTGCGAATGCCAATACTATGATCATCAATAATGCGCATGAGTTTGGTCTGAGCGACCTGCACCAATTGCGCGGTCGAGTGGGACGTAGCAACAAAAAGGCGTTTTGTTACTTAATCTCTCCCCCACAATCGGTGCTTTCTTCAGAAGCGAGAAAGAGATTGCAAGCCGTAACTCAGTTTAGTGATTTGGGAAGTGGAATGAACATTGCCATGCGCGACCTCGACATACGTGGTGCGGGAAACCTGCTAGGAGGCGAACAAAGTGGATTTATCAATGACCTCGGCTTCGAGACTTACCAGAAAATACTGGATGAAACGGTTCGCGAACTCAAGGAAAACGAGTTTAAGGAATTGTACCACAACGATACGGACAAGGTGGGTGAATTTGTGCCTGACTGCGTACTTGAAACTGATTTAGAGATTTTGATTCCCGATGATTACGTTATTGATATTGCCGAAAGGCTGAGTATTTATCGTGACTTGGATAATCTCTCTACAGAAATTGAACTCGAAGATTACAAAGGGAAGTTGCAAGATCGCTTCGGAGAATTACCGAATCAGACTCAAGATCTTTTTGATGCCTTGCGTCTGCGACGTATGGCGAAGGAAATCGGTTTTGAAAAACTGAATTTGAAAGGCGAAAAGCTGATAGGTAATTTTGTTTCAAATGCAGAATCCGCCTATTTCCAGAGTGGCGCTTTTACGAAAGTTCTCGATTTCATTAAGCACAATCCAGCTGGATATAAGATGTACGAAAAGGGCAATGGACTCCGATTATCGAAGTTCGGTGTTAGAAATATCGAAGAGGCCATACATGCCTTATCTCCGCTGCACCTTGAAGTAGAGTCTCTTGCCTTAGATTAGAACCCTTGGCATAAGGTTTGTCGTATAGTAACAAAATCACGGTTATGAGAAGGGTACTTTTTCTGTTTTGCATTTTGATGCCTTGGAGCCTGATGGCTCAGCAAGGAAATCAGGTATTACTTGAACCCGTAAACCGTCGTTCCTTCACTTTATCAGGCGGATTTCAACTCGTTGTTCCGCAAGGTGAATTCAGTGAGAATTACGAGGGAAATCCATTTGGGATTTATGCTGCTCTATCACTCCCGATCCGCAACCTCCCCATTGAGGTGGGCGGTGGCTTCGTTTGGAATTCGCTTTCCAGCCAAAGCCAATCAGTGAGTATTCAGAACACCTTGGTTCCTACCAGAGATCAAGGCGACTTATTCGTACGAGGAAACGCATACACTTATCAAGTGCACGGAAGAGTGAGGCCATTGGATGGAAAGCTCAGACCTTACGGCGAACTCTTTGCGGGGGTAAGAAACTTTAGCGTCACTTCCGAGCTGCAGCTCGACAATGTCAATCAGGCATCGGGAGATCTGGCTGAAAGAGACTTCAACTTCATAGCCGGATGGGCGGTGGGACTGAAGTATCAATTGATTCCTGGGATATTTCTAGAGGCGAGATACGACAATCAGTCGGGTGGCGAAGTCACATATATCGATACTGAATCAGTCGTTATCGGGAATGATGGAAGTTTCTCTTATAAAACTAAAAATTCCAAGACGAACCAGTGGGCAATGTCCCTAGGGGTGGCGTTTAGCTTTTAGGCTATGTCCTTTGGTAGGTTAGCGTAGATCGGTAGGATTCTCTTTGAAGAGTTGCGGTGTTTGGCTGCCAGCTAGGCGCGGGTATGCCAACGCGATTTCTTCGAAAGACGAGTTTAGCACAAAAAGTATTAAGTCTATTGTAAACTTAGCTGTAAGCTGACAGCCAATCGCCAAGAGCCAATAACTACATCAACGCTCCACCCTTTGGTTTGGGGTTTTCAGGAACATCAGATTCCCCAAGCACTTCTTTCAAATCTATCTCAATGGTTGTGCAAATTGCGGACATCGCTACGTCCGTTTTCCAGCCTGCGAAAGGCTTTGACATTACACGACCGATCACATAAATCTGATAGAAAATCCAACTAATAATGACCGTTACGGGCACAATGAGCCAGGCGGCGGAAAACTCTATGAACTCTTCTATGAATGCAAATGGGAAAAAGAAAACAAAGACTGCTAAAAAGCTCATCGTATAGTAATCATACGGAACGGGTAAGGGCGTATGTTTTATGCGCTCAGCTCGTCCTTGCAGGTCAGTAATCCGAGTCAGCGTATCATCCATTTGGATGTAGCTGAACGTATCCATTGTATCGTGGGCATTCAACTCTTTTATGGCATACCCCATCAGCATACCCAAGTGCGTAGCCTTGTTAGCTTTAGATATTACATGATTGTAGTCTTCTTCACTTAGATGCTTGCCTACCGAGTCTTTCCATTCTTTCGGATCGTCTTGGCTACGCAATTGAAGTCTCAAAGCATTGATAAACGCTAATTGTATTCTTACAATTCTCGCACAATTCTCCCAAAGAACGGGAGTAACCTCTGACCGATCGACAATGGTCAGAGCCTGACGAGTAAAGGTTCTACTCTCATTGACAAGGCCGCCCCAAATTTTTCTTGCTTCCCACCAGCGTTCGTAGGCAGAAGTATTTCTGAAACCAAGGATAATAGATAAGGCCGTACCTAAAATAGCCACTACTGAGATTGGTATGTCCAATTGATGTTGCTCCCAAACTACGTGAACAACCCATGCCAAGCTACTACATATCAAGCTGTAGAGAATATTTTTCCAAGAATAGCGAATGGTGGTATCTAACCTAAAATATTTCCTAACGATCATAGCCTTCTCTGAGAATAATAGGGTTAGCACCCTTTAAGAACAGCCGAAATATAAGGAATTGTGGACTTAAGTCTTGACGGAAATGTATATGAAGCAGGTTCAGTTGTGCTCCAGATTTATCGGGAGAATAATTTCAGGTTCCACCCCTACAATTCTAATTGCTGCGAATCGCATCGACAGGCACCATTCGAGAAGCCCTCAAAGCTGGGATCAGTCCCGAAACTAGGCCTATAACAACCGAGAAACCCACACCGATGAGAACATTCTTAAGGGTGAGCGAAAGATCGAACCCAGTAGCTGAAGATGCTGCCAAGCTTCCTAAGAAAATGATTAGAAGTCCAATTCCCCCTCCGATAAGGCAGAGTAAAACCGCCTCGAACAAAAATTGAAAAAGAATAAAGCTTCTCTTAGCTCCTAGCGCCATCTGGATACCGATGATGCTCGTACGCTCTTTTACCGAAACGAACATAATATTGGCAATACTAAAGCCGCCAACAAGAATCGAGAAACCTCCAATAATTAAACCAACCAAAGTAAGTATACCGAATACCTGATCGAGACCGCTACTGAGCATACTCGACTTATTGAGCGCGAAGTTTTTCTCTTCTGAAGGGCGAAGCTTGCGAATCGAGCGCATATGCATCATCGCTTCATCCTCCATTGCCTTCAGGCTCACGAACTCTTTTGGCCTTAGGGTTATCTGAGTGTTCGATTCATTTAAATTCATGATAGTTTGACCAAATGTCACGGGAATAATGACCCGTTCATCGACACCACCACCCAAGAGACTTTCCCCTTCCTTTTCCAAAACGCCAATAACTGTAGACCTGAACCCTCCTACTTTGATGTCCTTCCCCACTGGGCTTTCAAGTCCGAATAAAGTTTGTGAAACGTCGTAACCCAAAAGACAAACCCGTCTTCCAGAATTTAATTCGGCGGAGGTAAAATTTCGTCCATCACCAATATCTACCTTGATAAAATTCTCGAAACCCTCTGCGGCAGCAATCACATTAATTCTCTCGGCAGCACTATTTCTGTATTCTACGGTTCGCTGTGCTCCCGCAAAGAAACTCACTACACCAGCGGTACTCATTCTCTGCTTCAAATTTTTTGCCTCCTCATAAGTCACTTGAGGGCGCTTCATGTATTTCCACCAGGCATACTCGCCATCTCCAGATTCAGGGCCCCAAGGCATTCGTTCTATAAACATGGCATCATCTCCCAAACTCTCAAAGGAGCTTCTTACGCTTCGTTCCATGCTGTCCACCAAAGTAAAAACAGAAATGATCGCAAAGATTCCGATGGTGATTCCAAGCAATGAAAGTGTCGTTCTCAAACGGTTGACAACCAATGAAGAAACCGCAAATGCACTCCCCTCTTTTACCAATCTCAAAAAGACTTTAAGCTTTGCCATCAGTTTCTAGATTTAACTCATCGGAATCAAAATTAAGCTGCTCAATCGGATAGTTTCGAACCGCTCATGTAAAAAGAATAAAAATCAGGTTATTAACAGGGGTCCCATTTTATCAACATCTCCACAAAAGCCGCGTCATCATTGGCTTCAATACGACATTTCTTTTTAACATTGCACATCACATTAAGTTTAAAAGAAATCCCGTCTTGAAGCCGATCAAATCAGCCCTTATTTCTGTATTCCATAAAGATCGGTTGGAACCCGTCATAGCGAAGCTTAAGCAACTGAATGTCACCATTTATTCTACTGGTGGAACAGAAAAATTCATTCGAGAGCAGGGAGCAGAAGTTGAAGCAGTAGAAGATCTTACAGCTTATCCAAGCATTTTGGGAGGAAGAGTTAAGACGCTGCACCCAAAAGTTTTTGGAGGCATCTTGGCGAGAAGAGAGGAAGCAGGAGACATAACTCAATTGGAAGAATACGCTATTCCCGAAATAGATTTGGTCATTGTCGATCTCTATCCATTTGAAGACACGGTGGCTTCCGGAGCAGCAGAGCAAGACATAATTGAGAAAATCGATATTGGAGGAATTTCATTGATCCGCGCTGCCGCTAAAAATTTCAAAGACGTACTCATTGTTCCAAGCCGAGATTCATACGGCGACCTTCTTGATATTTTGGATCGAAACAATGGCGCATCAGAAATAGCCGATCGAAAAAAAATGGCTTCCAGAGCTTTTGAAATCTCTTCTCATTACGACTCGGCTATCTACAATTACTTTAGCCAAGATGACGAGATGCCATCGCTCAAAGTGAGTCAAGGGAATGGGAAATCGCTCAGGTACGGAGAAAACCCTCACCAAAGAGGACGTTTCTACGGTGATCTCGGTGAGGTATTCGATCAACTTCACGGCAAGGAGCTTTCGTACAATAACCTTTTGGACGTTGATGCAGCCGTTATGCTGATGAACGAATTCCAAGATGGCGACCCTGCCTTTGCGATTATGAAACACAACAATGCTTGCGGAATGGCAGTAAGGCCAAACCTAAAAGCTGCATTCCAGGATGCTCTTGCGGGCGATCCTGTTTCCGCTTTCGGAGGGGTGCTTATTGCCAATATGCCCATCGATGCGGATGCTGCCATAGAGGTCAATAAAATATTTTGTGAGGTAGTCATAGCTCCTAATTTTGACGACGCAGCCCTTGAGGTTTTGAAATCCAAAAAGAACAGGATTCTGCTGAAGCAAAAACAAGTTGAATGGCCAAAGACTACCCTTAGAACGACCTTGAATGGATACTTGTGGCAAGACAAGGATTCCGTTACAGACAGAAAGGAAGACTTTAAAGTCGCCACGAATACTCGTCCTTCTGAAGAAGACATAGATGATTTGGTATTTGCTTCCAAACTTTGCAAGCACACAAAATCAAATACCATTGTTCTGGCAAAGAACAAACAGCTACTGGCAAGCGGTACAGGCCAAACATCGCGAATTGACGCCTTGAAACAAGCCATTGAAAAAGCAGGGAATTTTGAGCTCAGTTTGGAGGGTGCTGTAATGGCATCGGATGCTTTTTTCCCTTTTCCCGATAGCGTCGAAATCGCTCACAATGCAGGGATCAGATCGGTCGTACAACCGGGTGGTTCAATAAAAGATCAACTTTCTGTCGATTACTGTAACGAAAACAAGATTTCGATGGTATTTACAGGTAAAAGACACTTTAAGCACTAACTTTGAAAGAAACCTTATATGGGTCTGTTTAGCTTTTTTACGCAAGAGATAGCCATTGACTTGGGAACGGCGAACACCTTGATCATTTACAATGATAAGGTAGTTGTGGACGAGCCCTCTATCGTTGCCAAAGACCGCACTACGGGTAAAATCATCGCTATTGGACGGCAAGCCCAACAAATGCATGGAAAGACCCACGAAAACATAAAAACCATCAGGCCGCTGAAAGATGGTGTAATCGCCGATTTCCAAGCAGCCGAAGCAATGATTCGTGGAATGATCAAAATGATCAAACCAGGAAAATCATGGTTTACACCTTCTTTGAGAATGGTGATTTGTATTCCCTCAGGAATAACGGAAGTTGAAAAACGTGCCGTACGCGACTCGGCCGAGCACGCTGGAGCAAAAGAAGTTTACCTCATTCATGAACCAATGGCCGCAGCAATCGGTATCGGTATTGACGTAGAGGAACCGATGGGAAACATGATCATTGACATCGGAGGTGGTACAAGTGAAATCGCCGTAATCGCGCTTGGAGGTATTGTTTGCGACAAGAACATTCGAATTGCCGGGGACGAATTCACCAAAGACATTGAAGAGTACATGCGCCGCCAACACAATATTTTGGTAGGTGAGCGCACCGCTGAGCAGATTAAAATCGAGGTGGGCTCTTCACTTCCCGAGTTAGATGATCCACCAGAAGATTACGCTGTTCGCGGAAGAGATTTAATGACGGGTATCCCCAAAGAAATTCAAGTGAGCTATTCTGAAATAGCACACGCTTTAGATAAATCGATCTCGAAGATCGAAGAAGCCATTCTTAGTGCTTTGGAGCAAACACCACCAGAGCTTTCAGCTGATATTTACCGAACAGGTATCTACCTAGCGGGAGGTGGCTCGATGCTACGAGGCTTGGACAAGCGTATTTCTCTAAAAACGAAATTACCCGTTCATATTGCTGAAGATCCATTGAGAGCTGTAGCCAGAGGAACGGGTATAGCCCTGAAAAATATTGATCGTTTCCAATTCTTAATGAGAGATTAAAGAAAGGAGTAAATATCGATGAGGAATTTTGTTCGCTTTCTGGTCAAATACCACATCTTCCTTTTCTTTTTGGTGCTTCAAGTGCTGTGCTTTTATTTGATCTATTCAAACAACCGTTTCCATCAAGCGAATTTTGTCAACTCTTCGAATCGACTGGTAGGGACCTTATTTGCTTGGAAAAGCAACCTGACCGAATACATCGAATTGCAAAGAGTAAACGATGAACTTTCTGCAGAAAACGAGGAACTACTCAATTTAATTCCCCAATCATTTGTAAGTGTAAATGAGCACTTTGTAATGATAAATGATACGCTGCGCGAACGTAAATTTCGCTACAAGTCAGCTCAAATCGTTAACAGCTCTATTAATAAACAGCTCAATTACATCACCGTAAACAAAGGCTTTGGAGAAGGTATTGTACCCGAAATGGGGGTGATAGGTACTGACGGACTCGTGGGTGTGGTAAAGGATGTATCCGAACATTTTAGCACAGTAATTCCCATCATCAATCAGCGATTTATTGCAAGTGCTGAATTGAAACGCACTGGCAACTTTGGTCTACTAAAGTGGGAAGGTGAAGATTATCAATTTGCCAGCTTAATTGATGTGCCCCGCCATGTAGATGTAATGATAGGAGATACGGTAGTTACTCGCGGGTCTTCAGCTATTTACCCGAAAGGAATTTCCATTGGAGTGGTTAATGAGGTAGCATTAAACGAGGGAAGCAATTTCCATGAGATTAGTGTAAAACTAGCTGTGGACTTCAATAAGCTTCGATATGTTGACTTGATAGAGAACATCCTCAAAGAGGAACAACGCGAATTGGAAATAAAAACGGAGGAAGATGGTCAGTGAAATAATTAGAAACGTCGGTCGATTTCTGTTGCTTCTGCTGCTGCAAGGTCTCATTCTTAATGATATTAACCTACTACAAGGAATGGCGATTCCATACTTGTACATCTTGTTTTTGTTGATGCTCCCAATGGAAACTCCGCGGTGGCTGGAGTTGATATTGGGCTTGATCATGGGCTTATCCATTGATATGTTCACCAACACAATGGGTATTCATACATCAGCTTGCGTATTTCTAGCTTTTTTACGACCAGTATATCTCAGTGCCATCGCGCCGCGAGACGGTTATGAATTCGGGCAGCAGCCTACCATTTCTGATCAAGGACTTTCTTGGTTTTTGAAGTACGCATCAGTCCTAGTTTTGGCGCACCATTTTTGGCTTTTTTACGTTGAAGTATACTCACTCAAAGGTTTCTTAACCACCTTTTTGCGTGTGATTTTGAGTTCGGCATTTACATTAACCATAATTGTGCTCTCTCAGTATTTAGTATTTAACACAAAGCGCACATCAGCAGCATGAATCTAGGAGGTCGTAAGTTTGTCATCCTACTCATTTTTCTCGTGATCGGCATCATCTTTATCGTCCGGCTATTCTACATTCAGGTAGTCGATGATAGTTGGAAGGTTCTCGCCACCAAATCATCGGAACGAGTGATTATAGAGTATCCTTCTCGTGGATTAATCTACGACCGGAAGGGGGAAATCATTGTGAGCAATACCCCCGTTTATGATCTCATGATTTTACCAAGGGATGTAGATCCTTTTGATACTGTAGCATTTTGCAGATTGGCAAAAATTGACCGAGAGACCTTCAACAAAAAATTAGAAAAGGCTCGAAATTACAGCCGTTATAAGCCGTCAGTATTAATCAAACAGATACCTGCGTCGGAGTACACTGATTTGGCTGAAAACCTGCACCGCTTTAAAGGATTCTATGGGCAACCGAGAACTTTGAGGAACTACCCGAGTGCCGTGGCAGCTCATGCCATGGGTTATGTGAGCGAAGTAACACCAAAGATTATAGAAAAAAATTCCTACTACGAACGTGGTGACTACATCGGCGCCAATGGCGTTGAGAGTATCTACGAAGAAGTGCTCCGTGGCAATCGCGGCAAAAGAGTTGTTCTAGTAGACGTGCACAACAATGAGCGAAGTTCTTACAGCGGAGGAGAATATGATTCATTCGCGAAAGCTGGAGAAAACATAACCTCCTCCATAGATTTAGAATTGCAGGTATACGCAGAATTGCTCATGAAAAATAAGCGGGGAAGCGTCGTGGCAATCGAGCCTGCAACTGGAGAAATTCTTTGTATTGTAACCAATCCTAATTACGATCCGAACCTTCTGGTAGGGCGAATAAGAGGGAGAAATTATGGAGAACTAAGCACCGATACATTAAAACCCCTATTCAACCGATCCTTGATGGCACGGTACCCGCCAGGATCAATCTTCAAGCTGATACAAGGCTTAATTGGGTTGCAAGAAGGAGTCATTGATCCAACTACTCGTTTTTCTTGCAATAGTGGCTACTACTATGCAGGAAGAAGACTCGGTTGCCACCCCCACTCATCGCCAGTTGACTTGAAGTTTTCGATTCAGACGAGTTGCAACGCATACTACTGCAATGTCTTCAAACGCTTGATGGATAAATATCCCACCACCGAAGAAAGTTATCAGAGGTGGAGAGAACACTTGTCCAACTTTGGCTTGGGAAGTAAGCTACAGGTAGACATGACCAGTGAAATAAATGGATTTGTTCCAAAGACTACCTACTATGATAAATTTTATGGTCAACACAGATGGAATGGCCACACCACTATTTCATTGGCTATCGGCCAGGGAGAACTCGGAGTAACTCCTGTCCAAATGGCAAATTTATCAGCCATTCTGGCGAATCGAGGTTGGTTTTACACCCCACACATAATCAAAGAAATAGACGGCCAACCTATTACGGATAGCACCTATACGGAGAAGCACCTCACAGGAATAGACGGCAAGCATTTTGATCAGGTGGTGGACGGAATGTTCCGAGTTGTAGAATCTGGAACTGGCCGCGGTGTGCGTTTCAGCGAGGATATCGAGGTCTGCGGAAAAACAGGAACTGCTCAAAACCCTCATGGAAAAGATCACTCCATATTTATTGCTTTTGCACCAATGGATAATCCAAAAATTGCGGTAGCCGTTTATGTGGAGAATGTAGGATATGGATCAACTTGGGCTGCACCAATAAACAGCTTGATCATGGAAAAATACCTCACCGATACTATTACGCGTCCACTTTTAGAACAAAGGATGCTAGAAGGAAATTTACTGAATCAATAGGATGGCAAGAGGTCAACACATCGTTAAAAATCTCGATTGGATTAGTGTTGCCATATTCCTCGTATTGGCCACAATGGGATGGTTTAATATTTACTCCGCGAGTTATAACTTGGACCATCCTTCCATGTTTGACTCCACTCAAGAGTATGGAAAACAGTTCATCTGGATCGTTACTTCTGGAGTTCTCGCTCTGATAATTTTACTTTTCGATGGTGATTTCATAAAAAGATCGGCTCCCCTTGTATTCGGAGTAACTACACTCCTACTCGTCTTGGTTTTGATTTTTGGAAAGGAGGTAAATGGAGCTAAGGCATGGTTCGGATTCGGAAGTTTTGGAATCCAGCCTAGTGAATTTTCCAAGCTCGGCACTGCTCTAATGCTGTCTTATTATTTGAGCCAAATCAACATTAAAATTGAGCAAACCAGCACGAAAGTAAAAGCATCGGCTATTATTGCCATTCCGGCTTTACTCATTCTGATGCAACCTGATACGGGAACAGTTCTAGTATTTTCTGCCTTCATCTTGGTTCTTTACCGCGAAGGCCTTTCGGGAAATATTTTACTACTCGGTCTCCTGGCGATGGTATTAGCGGTCTTTTCGCTTTTACTAAAAGCAACGTCTGTCGATTTCTTCGGCAACCCAATTGGCGGTCAATACATCTTGATGGTCTTCATCGTTCTCCTATCCGTTTTGGCATTCTTTGGAATTCAACGGTTCATCCTGCCGCGCTATAGAAGAAGAAACCACCTATTGCTGATAGGAACGGCGCTTGGAAGCCTTCTCTTCATCGGAACTTTAGACCAGGTCTTCGAGAATGTTTTGGAACCACATCAGAAGATCAGGATCAATATTCTTCTCGGTCTGGCAGAAGATCCTCAAGGGGCGGGGTACAATGTAAAGCAGTCGAAAACGGCTATTGGTTCGGGAGGCTTTTCGGGAAAGGGCTACCTCGATGGAACGTTGACCAAATACAAATACGTTCCGATGCAAAGTACTGATTTCATTTTCTGTACGATCGGCGAAGAGTGGGGGTTTGTCGGCAGCTCGATTGTGATATTGATTTTTCTGGCGTTGATGCTGCGAATCATCTTCATTGCCGAAAGGCAGAGATCAACCTTTACTCGGATATATGGCTATTCAGTAGCCTGTATCCTCTTTTTACACGTCCTCATCAATGTGGGTATGACTATCGGGCTTGCTCCTGTAATCGGGATACCACTGCCCTTCTTCAGCTACGGAGGGTCATCGCTCTGGGGATTCACCTTACTCCTCTTTATTCTGCTAAAGCTCGATACGGAAAGGCTGGTAGTATTGAGATAAAAAAAGCCCGAAACAAAAAATGCTTCGGGCTTCTAATTAAAATTCATTTTGCTCTATCTCGAAGACTTGGCTCGATCGTCTTTTACGTCGGCCATATCTTTCAAAGCTCTATATACTCCGGTTGTATACGTTTTCATTTGACTTGCTCTGTTCTCTTGCAACTCATCTTGAAAAGTAAGGTACTCTTCTCTAGGCTCGACAGAATCTTTGCCTTCCAATTGGATCACGTAAACTCCTTTATCCCCTTGGATTGGCTCGCTCACGTCACCAACGTTCGTCATGCTAATGGCATAACCTACTATATAAGGCTCGCTAGCTCCACCAGGAAGTGACGGTTTCTTTTCAGAAACATTGGATGCCGTTTTGACCGTAAACTCTTCTAGCGCAGCCAAATCTTCAACGGTCTTCCCGTTCATTTCAGCTTTAAACATCACCACTTTTTTCTCAAGGATAACCTCAGGCTTAATCTCTTCTCTCACATCCTCTAAAGAAGCGATACCAGACTCTCTTCGATCTACCAAACCTACAACGACAATTTTGCTGTTGAATTCGAAAGGCTCGCTCAACGTACCCACTTGAGTTCCTTCTTGGTTGTGAGCCCACCTTACTGCATCTTGCGATCCAGCAACACCTGGGATGTTTCTTGATAGAGCTCCAACTTCCTTGGCTTCTTTGATTTCAAGGCCTCTCTCATTTGCCATTTCTTCCATTAGCGAAAGGTCTTTCGCAGAGATAGAAAACTCATTGGCTTCGTCGTATACTTTATTGAAAGTTTCGTTTGATGGCTCAATCGTTGCATCTACAACCATTCCTTTTACCACCTTGGCCTCTGTTTGCTCTAAAGGCTCTACGAGGTGCACACCGTAAGTGGTTTCAACGATATTCAACGAACCAATTGGCTTGTCGAAAGAAGCAGTCGTAAATTCAGCCACCATCCGCTGACGGTTAAAGTCTTCGTACTTTCCTCCGTTAGGAATCGAACCTGGATCTTCACTGAATTCAGTTACCATCTCCTCGAAGTTGTTCTGACGCTGGATTACGCGCTTAAGACTATCAGCTCTTTCTTTCAGTTCGTCCATCGACTGGCCTCTCTGATTTGACAATAGAATATGTCGGGCTGTAGCTCTATCCTCAGTACCAATCTCAGTGATTTTAGCGATGGCATAACGGTTACCCATTTTATATGGACCTACTACGCTTCCTTCTTCAGCGCTTCCTATCATCGCCGCTAGCTCGTCATTGCCTGTAGCATCAATATTCTGGGCTACCGCTTGACGTGAATCGCTGTACTTGAGAACGAACAAAGAGTCTTTTTCTGTCTTCTGAAATTCATTGATAAATGAGGTCAACTCTGTTTTGATATTCTCCTCATCCTCGGCGGTTGGCAATACATCAAACACTACATAGCTCAAATCGACCGATGCATCTCTTTTAAAACTCTCTTCGTCTTTGTGCTCGTCGTAGTATGCTTTCAGCTCTGCATCAGAAACATCCACCAAACTGTCAGCGACTGAAGAGTAAGCTTTCAACACATAATTGAAACGTACATTTTGCTTTTGGCGGTAGTACTCGTCTTTTGCATCGAGCGTATTCACATGAATCCCTCCTCGCACGATGTTGTTGTATTTTGCATACAACCTCTCATTGACGAGTCGATTTGTTTGATTTTCGTAGAATATGGGATATTGTTCCTGTAAAAAGGAAAAGTAGTTTTGAACCAACTGAGGGTCAAACTGACCTGATTCCGGATCTTTAAAGTTCTCTCCGTTGGCGAATTCCTCGCTCACGTTTTCACCAAATCGAATATCATCGTATTCGTCTTGGCCTATTCGCATACCCAATTTATTGAGCTCCCGATACATGACCTTTTCTTGAATCATGTCATTCCAGACTTGATTTCTAATTTGTTGTTTTTGAGCTGTTGAAACAGGCTGACCGATACTAGCCATACTTTGCTCCTGAGCCTCAACTCTTTGCTCGTATTCCAACATGTCGATCTCTTCTCCGAATACCTCGCCTACATACTGCTCAGCGGGAGAAACTCCACCACTTGAAACTAAATCACCGAGAACGAAAGCTACCATAGCTCCGCCTATTACGATCAATAAGAGCGTAGACTGTTCTCTGATTTTACCAATTGCTGCCATTTTTACTGCATTTTTGAAGGGTGCGAATATACAAATTCTAAGGTCGAAATTCCTATAGCAATAACCATTTAGTTTACTGTGAACAAATCAGCTACGCCAAAGAGAATAATAATACGTTCATCAATGAGGAATGAAGCTAGTCCTCATTAATAACTTGCAACTTAACAGTCTCGATACGTACGTTAGACACAGCGGTTACCTTAAATCGAAAACCTTCTATCTCGGTTACACTATTTACTTTGGGAATTTCTTCTTGGCTGTGAATAATCAGACCTGCAAGTGTTTCGTATTCTTCATCCTCAGGCAAATTAAACTTATAGGTATCATTGAGATAGTCGATTTCCAGTCGAGCTGAAAAAAGATAGGTCTGCTCATCTATTTTCTCTTCGATGAACTCTCCGCGGTCGTGCTCATCCTCGATATCTCCAAATATTTCTTCTATCACATCCTCAATCGTCAGCATACCACTGGTTCCGCCAAACTCATCGACCACTACCGCAATATTCTTATTTTGAGAAATGAAAAGCTCCAGCACCTCTTTGGCAGAAATTGTTTCGGGAATAATGATAACGGGAACGATGAGGCTCTTTATATTCTCAGGCTTTTTAAACAGCTCAACTGCATTCACATAACCGATGATATTGTCTATGTTATCGCGGTATACAGGTACTTTTGAATACCCATGCTCGATGAACATTTCCCGCAGTTTGTCCAGATCATCATCGACATCTACTGCGCTAATTTCGGTGCGGGGAACCATACAATCACGTGCCTTGATCTTTGAAAAATCAAGGGCATTTTGAAAGATTTGAATCTCATGATCGACTTCTTCGTCGGTTTTCCCTGCGGCTTCGGTGATCTCTTTCACATAATTGTCCAAATCAATTCTCCCAAAAGCAACTTCCTGAGATGCTACGTCTACTCGAAAAATATACTTGAGAACCAATTCTGCTAAACCGACAGTGATCATCATGGGTATCCACAGAAGAAAGTAAAACACGAGCAATGGAAGAGCGAAAAGATTCAGCAAAAAATTAGAGTTGATGCGAAATAGCGTTTTTGGAATAAACTCGCCAGCAAAAAGAATAATCAGAGTAGATACAATGGTTTGAAACAAAAGAACACTGACTTCGCTCATGCCCCAGTTAACGAAAACGGGCTCTAACCATTTCGCCATGAAAATACCGAAGATGACCAATGCCAAGTTGTTTCCAACCAACATAGTTCCGATAAATTTTGATGGCTTTTGAAGAAAACCCGAAAGCAACCTGGCAGAGAAATGACCCTGCTTGTTATCCAGCTCTATCTTGAGTTTATTGGCCGTTATAAAGGCGATCTCCATTCCTGAGAAGAAGGCTGAGAAAACAACTGAAGCCAGAATTATTATCGCGTCGGAAAACTCCATCTTAAGAGTGGAAATTAGAAAAAAAGGATCGGAATTTCAGATCAATCATCGTTCCTTGCAAATCTTTTGCGAAAAGTAACCCGAAAAGCATACATGGATCCCGCAAGTGCTGGGAATACGAGGTACGTCAGCGTTTGGCGATTTACACCGTCAACTATAAAAAAGTAGAAAACTCCAAGCAAAGAAGCAATGGAGATAACCAGCCAAAACTTCTCCATGACCAAACTGACTTTGGAAAATTTCGATTGATCTTTTGGATTCTCATTCATCTTCTAAAAAAAATTCTCCCGACGTTTCTTTGATGACATAATTGGTAAAGTTCTCATCGGATTCTAGCCCTTTACCGTAAAGAATCATATCATTTCTCTTTATCGTGACAAATTTATCGGTAAATACTTTACCGCTGTCCTGTTGCCAAATTAGTTCTTCAGTTAGTAATTCTTCGTCCATGCGATTCACGAAAACCACACTGTCTCTGGCTATCATAAGCGCATTATCTCCCCTAATGTAGCCGTTCATGGCAGTCAGCTTGCCATCAAACTCCCCTCGGTCGTCATAGAATATTAACTCAAAACCTTCTTTTATAAGGCTGTAAGTAGAATCACTGGTTTCAAATCTCAGGACCTTCCCTGCACTCAATACATTGGAAACTTTTCCCGAATCTGTATAGGTATATGTGACATTCGATGTAGTTCTGACCGGAGGATTATCCAAATCAGAAAAACTGAGAACCTCATCAATTTCGTTGCCAGTACAAGAAACAAAGAGACCGGCCAATAAAATGACCGGTCCCAAAATAAATATGATTCTATTAAAATTCACTTGATCAATCGCTCGTTCTCGCGGTAGTCTTCTCCCCGAAACACTCTACTGTGTAAGGCGCACCTACTTCCAAGCCATGGAAGAAAAGATCCGTTTTTAAGGGAAAGTACTTTTTGTATCCCTCAATCTTCTGATTCGCCTTGGATGCTACGTCACTATCAGCAGCTTTTGCTTTTTGGTAATAGTCAACAGCCAACCAATAAGCTCCTGCCTTTCCTAGTTTCCCGTCATCGCAAGATTTGGCAGAGGTTGCAATTGCATCCCCAACCAACATCAATGCATCTCCGTTTCTTGGATCATTGGCAAGGATTTTCTTTGCGAATGTCCTTCCCTTTGATGAATTACCCAAAATTACAGCAGACTGACCTGCTCTCAAGTAATATAAATTAAGGTCAATACAGTCTTCACAAAGGTCGGCTGCCTCCTCAAAATAGTTCAGTGCATCTCCGTATTCCTTGGACTTCAACTTTTGAATCCCAATTGAGTAAGCTGCAGGTGCAGTTGGTTTATCGGCATATACTCGTTCTGCTACTTCGAGATAAAGAGGATCATCTGTGCAATCTCTTTTGTTCATTACGGCCAAAGCCTTCTTGTTTAGCTCTATGTCATTCGGAGATTGCGCGATACGCTCACCAAGAATTCGGAAGATATCGTCACACTCGGCTATTTTTATAAAAAATGCATCTAGGTTTCCTTTTGCCTTTTCATAACGAGCCTTTTTCCTCTCGTCTTCAAGTTTGGCAATGTTATACTCCAATATATCAAGCACGGGCATGTACTCTACCAAAAGATCAGATTTCTCAACCTTTCCTGCTCGGTACAATCCGTATAAAGTTTGGTAATACTTCGAAGCAGCGATGGCGTCGGTATTCATGCCCATCAAATCCATTGATCTCTTGAACATGGCGTTTGCCTCTGCAGCGCGCGACTCATCGTATTTGTAAAGATCGTTTGCCTTGTAAGTGAGAACCTTGCCTTCCTCGTTAAAATTCTCTATTCGCTTGTCGTATATCAACATAAGCGTATCGATGTAGGCGTTCCGTTCATCTAATTTTGTAGAGTCCTCGTAAATTCCATCCAGAATATCTCCATAAAATTTCGCTCCATCGATGAATATGGTCTTGGCGCTTTGCGGGCAAATCTCGAATGCAGCTCTCCAAAAAGGCATAGCCTGATCAACAAGATTCTGATCTCGGTACTCTCGGTATAGAGATAGGTTTTTCTTACACTCTTCAACTTCTTCAGGCGTAGAGCCATATTTACTATCGTCTTGCGCCCATCCAGCTATTGCGAGGAAACCTGAGAATAAGAGACTAAATAATTTCATTTTCATAATTTATGTGTTAATCGTACTTCGGTTGAACAAACCATCGGTTTCGAAAATGCGGTGTGAATGAAAAACCCGCCATTATCCTAACATAAGTTTCTTGTATTAATCCTTCCTGCGTCGTTCCGTATTCGCCGTACTCGGCTCCCATATGGAATGAAGACTTCGTTAAGCCTCGTCGGAAATGCAGTGGCAAGGTCATTCCAAAACTCATGCCAACATCATTTATATCCCTATCTCTGAGGTTGAGATTGGTTTGAACATATTTAAACCCGAGACGGTATTCAATGGTTTCGATGTAGTTGCTACTCGCCACTCTGGGTGTCCATTCTAAACCAGTACCAATTTGTTGGCTATTGTTAAAGTCTGCCTGAAGAATCGCACCTTGAAAATCCACATCGTAGTCTTGCCAATTTCTCACCGTATAGTCGAATGCCCATCGGAACCTCATCCTTTTTCTACTCACAAAATCCAGAGCGGCACCCACTGTATAAGATGATGGTATATAGATCGTACCTTTTTCTCTTACCGCTGAGACAATAGTGTCTTGAACGACCGAAGCACCATTTTGGAAAAGTCTAAAGCTATTCGCATATCGGTTTTGCTCCGCGTTCACATCGTTTCCAAAGGTATAAACAGCACCAAAAAGAAGCTTGATGTACGAAGGGTTGCTCAGTGATTTCTTTTTAATGTTAGTCTGGCCATGCACGCCCACTTCAAAGGTCACATCGCGAATTAAGATACTCTCAGAATCCTCAAAACCCAAGGCATCAAAATCTTCCAAATAGCTAATACTTCTGCTGTTCGTGATGGTACCAAAATTGTAATTCAATTGGCCTCCAAGGGCGAGTGCAGTGACGTTGTTTGCTGTATCTACTTTGTGATACACGCTAATTCCTGTTCCAAAGTACCCCTGACTGATACCTCCGTCACCGAAATAATTTGCCAGGTATAGGCCTGCTTCCTCTGATTCTTCAAAAACGAAAACATCGTACCCCACACTGGTAAATGGCACTAAACCAATATTAAGGGCCCATTTGCCCCTTTTGATTGGGAAACTCAAGCTGAGGTTATTTATTTCGAAGCTTCGGTTATCGAATTGATCGACATTGGTTTCGAAAGTTGAAATATTCCCTTTACCCGCAGTCTCAAAAATTGGCTCCATGTAATAGGCCGTGGCAGCAGGGTTGATCAAATTCATCTTGTAAGGATCAATAAGTGCCACTCCTGTACCGCCCATACTAAACTGCGATACCGATTGTCGTTGACTGGTAATACCGGGTCCAAAAATGGAATACGGTGACGTAAGATCAGATTGGGAAAAGGCTACATTAGAAAAAAGAATCATTCCGAAAAACGGCAGAAACTTTTTAGCCCATGTTGTAGATAAGAATTTCATGTAGTCCCCGTAGGGTTAAATAAGGATCCGCAAAGATGATATTTTTAAATGCTTTCTCAAAGTAAGTGAAGTCTCCTCCAGTAGCCACTACAACGAGGTTGTCATATCTATTATTTCCCTCCTCTATATAGTGAAGGATTTCGGCTTCGACTCCTTGCATAACACCCGCCACCATACTTCCTTTGGTCGTTTTTCCTGGCCATATCTTTTCGCTATTTCGCCAACTCTCAATGAGCGGAAGTCTTTTGGTCATTTTACTCATGCTCTTAAAGCGCATCTGAAGACCTGGAGCAATCGCACCACCGAGATAGGTGCCGTCTTCCCGAACCAGATCATACTTAATGCATGTTCCGAAGTCCATAACCAAAACATTCTTTTGCGGATGAAATTTTGCTGCGAACACAGCATTTGCGAGTCGATCTGTGCCAAGAGTGCTGATAGATTTGTAGTCTATTTTAACAGGCACCTTGATCTTGGAAGTCATCAGTATAAACTCCAGCCTTTCATCCAATCCATTCAAAAGGCCATCCTGCAGCTTGCTGACATTGCTCATAATGGCCCTATTTGCAGAGGACTCATCGATGACATCGAGTAGTTTTTTCTTTGATTTATTAGAGATACTCAGCACGCCATCAAGCTTTGAATCAGTGAAGAGCGCCACCTTCATGCGGGTGTTACCTACGTCAATTACAACGTCAGATTTTTGTTTCTCGGCCTCTTTGTTCACTTTTTCAAAATATCCTTTATATTTGCGCCCTGCTTAAAGGGTGATGTAGCTCAGTCGGTAGAGCAAAGGACTGAAAATCCTTGTGTCGGCGGTTCGATTCCGTCCATCACCACAGCAACAAAAGGGACTCAATTATTGAGTCCCTTTTTCTTTGCCTAAATAATATATTACTTCTTCTTTTTGCAGCCTAAACTTCTCCCGAAGCTCTTCATTAATCTCCTGTACATAAAGATCGCACTTTACGCTAAAGCCAGCCTCCTCCAGTCTTTTGGGGTAATCTGTACCGTAAAGTCGCACATGATCTTTTTGCCAATAGTGCTTCTCGCGGTCTTCGGGTGTTGTGATTGAATCGTCTTCGTACGTCTCCGTTCGCGAGTAATCAATAGGGACTTGCATTATCGCCCACCCGCCTGGCTTCAGCACTCTGTTCAATTCTCTCATGCACTGTAAGTCATCCTCGACATGCTCCATGACATGATTGCAAATAATCACATCAAACTTGTCATCCTCAAATGGAATATCATGCAAATCAAAGTGATATTCTGCCAAGGGTGATTCCAGATCTCCCGTGAAGTAGTTTATGTTCTTGAGCTTTTTGAATCTACCATAAAAACACTGTTCGGGTGCAATGTGCAAGACGTCTAGATTGTCTCTAAAAAAATTGGTGCGCTGATTCAGATACAGCCAAAGCAACCGATGTCTTTCTAAAGAAAGGCAGTGTGGACAAAGAACATTGGGTCTTAAGGCCGTCTTTGACCCGTAGGGCAAAAACTTCCCGAAAGAATGTTTGCAAACGGGACATTCAACGTCGTTTCCCCGATAAAGAAGCGGAGCAACCAAGCGGAAAATGTAGCTGAGTCTAATCAGCAATGGCCGCGGGAGAGTATTTAGTAAAAATCGAAACATTTTTTTTTAGGCGAGTGCCAAATGTATTTAAAAATGAAATAGGACTGGACGGACGGTGTGCTGTATTCGTATATTTGAAAAAAAGTACAAGATGAAGCAATCTATTTTACTCGCATTATTCATGGTTACGACGGTTTTTGCCTTTTCTCAAAAAGTCAAACTTTCGAAAGAAGCCAAAGGCAACTATGTGAGCCAAGAGGTTTTGGAAAAAGAGCAGGTTGAAGAGAATAAAATGGCTGTTTATGCCATTATGAGAACAGAATCTGAAATGGGAAGTGACTTTTTGCAAATTAGTCTGGATGAAAGTCCCAGAGAAATCGCGACCAAAGCTTCTGCCATGCAGTTTCCTGAATTGATGAAGCTGACTCGATCAAAATTTTCTTCAAAAGCTGAGATTGATTTCCTAAACTATTTAGGTGAGCGAGACTGGGAAGTAATGGCTATCGAAAATGAAAGCGATAAAAAGGTAATCAGGCGAAAGTACTACCTCCGAAAGATGGTTTCATTATAACCTGCAAGTGATGACTAAAGTGTCAAACGACCGACGCGTTTCACTTCTATTCTATATTCTCACCTTGTACATTCTTGTGCAATTTTCTTGGTGGGCCTATCTTCTCATTGACTTAAACAAGCTTTACTATGCTGGTGAAGGTGCCGACACGGTAAATCTAAAAGTGTGGATGATTCTAGGTGAAGGCGCTGTTTTCCTTGTCTTTCTGCTAGGTGGAATATTCATTATGCAACGCACCATTCGCAAAGAAATAACCCTAGTACGGCAACAGAGAAATTTCTTGCTATCGATTACGCATGAGCTAAAAACGCCTCTCGCCGCCATTAAGCTGGGAATCCAAACGCTGCAAAAAAGAAAGGGGTTAACGCCCGATCAGCGAGAGCCCTTGGAAAAAACTGCATTGGCAAATACCGAAAGATTGCACAGCCTCATTGATAACGTTTTACTGGCAACGCGGATAGAAAGCGGGCAACATCCGCTCTATTTTAATCCGACTAACCTCTCCGAAAAAACTGATTTAATCTGTCAGGAAACAGAAATTGCTTTGGGCAAATCAGGGATGATCGATCGTGAAATTGAACTCGGCCTGACCATTAACATAGACGGCAATGCCTACGAGTCTATTCTAGTAAATCTAATCGAGAATGCTTTCAAATACGGAGACAACCAAGGCATTGGCGTTTCATTGAAAAAAGACAACGGCCAATTATTACTCTCTGTGGAAGATAAAGGAATTGGTGTCCCTCCGCAGGAGCGAAAGAAGGTATTCGATAAGTTCTACCGAATGGGAAATGAAGAAACCCGCTCCAAAAAAGGAACGGGTCTCGGATTATTTATCGTTAAAGAACTGGTGGCGCTGCACCATGGAAAGATCAGTATCAGTGAGGGCACTTCAAAAGGAGCACGCTTCACTGTTTCGCTGCCGCTCGCTTAGTTTTTTCTTTTACTCGCTTCCATCTATCACTTGCAAGCTCCCTTGGGTTACACATTCTCCGCTATCAATATTGATAATGTACACATACGTTCCGTCAGAAAACCCATCGGCTGAAAAGCCCTGAGACACGGTAGATTCTCCAGTACCCGCATCGTAGCTGCTGTTTTCGTAGATTAATTTTCCCCAGCGGTCATAGATCAAAACACTTGCATCTTCGAAGACATCGATACCTGGAACGACAAACACCTCGTTTTGACCATCCCCATTTGGTGTAATGATATTGGGCAATGGATCAAGTTTGATGTAAGGCACTCGTATTTCTTCTGTATCGCGTCCAGTATAGAGCAACTCGCCTCCCTGATCAGCAAGGAACATATCCTGTCCCAACACATTACATCGATCTCTAACGAGCAATGTGAAGGTGTTAAATCCACTTCCTGCATTGATGAAGGTCGTCTTAGTATCAGATCCAAAACCAGTGGTAAAGGTTGATTCTCCTTCAGAAATACCCCATAGGTATGTCAAATCTCCTGCGCCACCTGCAACTTCAGCATCCAGCTCAACAGCCCCCTCGGGACAGTTATCGACCAATGGACCGAATGTAGTGGATAGGGAATCATAGATGGGGTAGTTAATCATAACCGAGTCTCTCACTGATGTTCCACATGAGTCAGTTACAGTGAAAAGCACATCCAAGGTTGGAGTAAATACTATAACCGCGGGATTGATGTCGCTTGTAGTAATATTGTCAAATCCGCCGTAAGTATTTCCACGAGAATCATTCCAAACATAGATATATGGAGGATTGCCGTTAAGAACAGAACCTTGCAAACTAACAGGTTCATTAGGGCAGGTAGGGTCTGCGAAGGGATCGATAGACACATCCAAAGGTGGAGCCAACGAATTCGTGACCGTGACCGTGTCTGTGACGAAGACAAAGGCACACTTGTCCGTGACTTCAACCACAAAATCTTGTTCGACATCGGGCAATGCCACCAGAATTGCAGCCCCATCAATATCGCCACTCAAATCTTCCCAATCGTAGGTGTAAGGCAAAAGTCCATTTGACGCTTCCACTTCTATGACCAAAGAATCCGTTGGGCAAACCACGTCGACATCATTTGTCGTTGTCAATATTTGCGGTGGAGGTGCAATGGGTATTTCCAAAATAGTAGTGTCTGTAACACCTGCACATGTTTCGTAAATGATCAATAATTCAAAAAACAGTGTATCCGTAATGTTTGGGTTAATCGTTTCGATCGCAAAGGCAACGGTGTCCACTCCTTCGGGAAAGCCGTTTGGAATCTCCCCGTCGATCACATAATCAACTCCTTCCTCTGCATTCCCTTGCAGCACAAAATCTATTGAGATGAATGTAGCACCAGGAGGTCTGATCAATTCTATAATGGGGCTCGTGCAACCCGCTACTACTAGCGAATCATACCCTTCTTGGTCGACATCTCCACCGTCATTAAATACGGGACTAAATTCAGCGAAGATTTCGCCAAAGGCTGAGAAAGAGCCTGCCTCTAAGAAGACTCCAGAATCAAGAGACTGATCCAAGGCATTCCCTATCGCCATCTTAATGTGATACTCCTCACCACATTGAACCGCTTCTTGAGCTATAAGGGTGGTTGTCATGCCATCAAATTGCACATCATTTGGCGGAAGGGCACCATTATTCAAAAAATACTGACTGTCCTCAACGAAGTTGGGATTGGCATCTAGGCAAGTCTGGACATCTCCGATACCTGTTGGCGCACCTCCGTTTATCGTATTTATTGCTACTGGGATATCTGAATCAGGAACTAGTGCTATGTTGACTGCATCATTAGTGAAAGGCCCCGATAAACCAGGGCCACTTAGAAAGAATCCAAAAGCATCATTAAATGTGGAACACGTATATGTTGTATATTCTGTTGAAGCAAAGACGTAATTAAATTTCACAGAATCAGAACTAACAACAAAGTCAAATTCTATGATTGCGTTATTTAGCAAGTTATTTTGACCAGAAATCTGTAATAAATCTGGATCATCGATAAAATTATCACCTATGTTATTTGCATCACCCTCTAAAACCGTAATAAAAGCTCCATCCGTGCACATTACAATACCCTCATCAAATCCAATGACATCACTCATTCCTTGATAAAGACCAACAGTGACATACACGATATCTCCAGGTAGACCATTAAAAGTAATGTTTGAGGCTTCTACACCAATTCCGAGAAGGTAGTCATTCACAAGTTCTTCAACAGTAAGCGTATCAATAACGTTTACTTGTGCATCCATATTTTGCGCAATCACAAATGACAAAAATGGGATAAGGAGATAGGATTTGATTTTCATAAAGTAGTATTAAGGCCTGTAAATCTAAACTTATCGAACTAAATGAACAACCCCCGTTAATTTGGTTGCGTCGTCTTCTGATTCTCCTTTGTATTCAATGAGGTAATTGAAGGAAGTAGTGCCTGGAAAATACTCTCCGCTCTTATCGGAACCATTCCATTTAACGTCTGGATCTTCTGAGTAGAAAACCTCATCACCCCAACGGTCAAAAATCCACATCTTAA
>Ga0222653_1000438_pt1 | contig 24464 bp, 9 predicted proteins | sample AntAcemetagen419_FD_179856 | JGI IMG/M metagenome (GOLD analysis project Ga0222653, IMG submission 179856) | Saline water microbial communities from Ace Lake, Antarctica - #419 | ecosystem: Environmental > Aquatic > Non-marine Saline and Alkaline > Saline | place: Antarctica: Ace Lake | collected...
AATAGAATCTCTAAAATAGAAATCTCCATGTATCATTAAAGAGTGATTAGATGTGTGATTAGCTGTTATACCAATAAGTTTTAAACCTGTCATATTACGTTCAAATACTTCTCTACCTGTAGATAATCTAAGAATATTAAGATCTTTTTTAGTATTACTTGGTTGATTAAATAATACAGCATCTTTAGCACTTTTGTAAGTATCAAAGTTACCAACTGATAATTGTTGTTGCATAGTATATTCACTTGATAATACAGCCCAAGCAATATCAATTATCATATTATCACGAGATTCTTTAGTTTCTGGTCCAGATACTACAGCTTTAATTTCAGTTTCTTTTCTAAAACTACCAGCTTCATCATCCCACTCTAATTCATTACGTTTAGCATAATCAATACGCCCTCTCTCAGGATCATAACCAGATATATTAGACTTAGTAAAAGTTCTACCAGTTTTAGTATTTATTTGAGGAGTATTATCAGCAGTTTCCCACTTAGCATATTCATCAGGTAATAATTCACCTTCAGCTTTTTCAAGATTATATAGTAATCCATAAAGTTTATCAATATCAAAATCCAATCCTGCAATAGTAGTAATTTCATCAGGTAGAATAATCATTCCTGAAGGTGTATAACCTATTACTTTAATGTGAAACATTGAATAATAACTTTCTGTAGGAATACGATAAAATATACCCATAAGTAGTTTTTGATCTACTTTATTAAGTCTTTCAATATCTATAGTACCATCACTATTCATATACTTTTGAATAACACGTTTAGATGTTATAGGCATAATTGCCTCAAAGTAATTAATACTTTTATCTTCGTTAAACTTTATTTCAGGCTTTCTAAGACCTTTATCGTTAGTTTTTTCAAGTCCATGAGATGAAGCATTATATAATGAAGCTCCATTGATAGGTTGTTTAGTTATACCATTCTTATAGAATGAATTAAACATCTTCTCAACCATATCAACAATTGTAGGATGCCACAATGGTAATACAGTTTTAGTTTTAGAATCATCTAACCAATCAAGTGCTTCTAATAAATAATCACCATATTCTTTATCTTTAATTTCTTCTCTAAGACGATTTACAAACTTTTCTTTATTAAATGTACCACTTTCATCGTGCCATTCAGCTTTAAGTTTATCAGCAGATGCTTGTAAGTTAAGTTGTATATATTCTTGATATTGATTAAATAAATCTTTACCTGTAATACTTGTACCATCTGGATAAAAATAATCTTTATCCATTTCAATACCTTGCATTAATAGTTTTCTAAATTGACTGCCATATAAATTCTTAGCATCTAAATGGTGTTGTGGAGTAGCCATCTGAATACTGTAATCAGCATTAGAGAATGTATGTTTATTAAGATTAGTTACTTCATTGATATTACCAAGTACATCATATTGCCCTACTTTAACAGCAGAAGTGTACATTAAAGCATCAATTACACGCTTTTTAGTATCAAATGTAAAACTACCATCTTTCTTAAATGTATAACCCATTTTTTCAAGAATAGCTTGCATTTGAGGATTACCTTTAGCCATTTGTGGTAAAAGTAAAAATTCAGCATTCTTATGTTGAAATGGTATTATTAAGTTATTATCTTTATTGATATTAACTTTAGTATGTCCATATACAAAAGGTTTAATAGGATTCATAATTATAGCAGCATTAGCAGGTATTGACTTACCTTCCATAATACTGTTATAAATATCATTATGAGCATCTGTCCATTGTTCAGTACCTAAATATATCTCTCTAAGTCTGAATATATCAATCCAAGTAGCCGCATCAGTATTATTAAGACCATCACCTTTAGTACCAAGACCAAAAGCAGCTCTTACATTTTTATTAGCTTCTCCAGGAAATGTTTTTTCAATAATAGCTTTATGTTCAGTAACTATTTTATTTTGTTCAGTAGCATCTCTTACATAAGCAATATGGTATTCAGGTCTTACATTTACTCCATTAAATGTATTATTAATATCAACACCTAAACGCTCACCAGGTGAATATATTTGTTTAACACGTTTAAATACATCTTCCATATTAACATTACCTTTACCTTTGTAATAAGCAATATCACCTGTAAAAACAGTCATTAATTGAAAGTTCATATACATACTATTGTATATATATTTTTCAAGATTATTAGTATTTTTAAAGAATCTACTATCAACTGTATTAGATGTATCAGTAATAAAACCTTTATCGTTTTTACTTAATATATTTTCATCAAACATAGATTGTAACTCTTCTTCATATTTTTGCTTAGTAAACTTATCTACTAAATCATTAAATCCATCTTCATCATCAAATGTTTCTTCGTTAAAGATAGTAAATGTATTATACTTTCTACCGTTAATAAGTAATTGAGTAGGTATTTTTTGAAGTTCTATAGGTAAAGGTCTAATGTCTTTAACATCAACTTTTTCATCAAGTACATCTTTTAACCAATTATCAAACTTTTCTTGAACAGGTTCTATTTGTTTGTTAACCCATTGTATCATACTACGTTCTTGTTTAGCAGAAGATCTAAGACGTTCTGTAACTTCTTCCATAGTAAATTTCTTATGATATAATGTCATCATAGTACCAACATCTGCTAATACAGGAAATTGATAATAACCATATGGGTCTTCTACTTTTCTATCAGGATGTCGATTAAACCACAAATTCATTTTAGTAGATTCTAGCTGTTGTTTACTCATTTCTGAATATACACTTGCTTTTTTCTTACCATCTTCGTTAACACCGTCAAATATAGCAATACGAGTTTTAAGATTTATACTGGGGTTATTAGCCATATCATCTAAAAATGATGAATACTTAAAGTAAGGATCACTTTTGTATTCTTTAAAGAAAGCTATGGTTTCTTTATTTGCAATACCTTTCATACGATTTAAATGATCTGTAGCAAACCTAGCTTGTAAAGTAGGATATACCATTTTACCTTCACTGCTAACAAAAGCTACTTGAGACATTGAAGGTTGAAACTCAGCTATTGCTTTAGCTATAGTAGTAAGTGCGTTACGATCATTCTGACTACCTTGTGCATAAGGATCAACACCTCTTTGCATAGTACTTACTACATTAATAAGCCCTAAACTATTAGGATTACCTAAGAACACAGCTAATTTACTACGTCCAGATGTACCTTCAGCAAACATATGAGATAATTCAGCTTCTGTAATAGGTATATGAATATAATTCATTATATTTGATACAGTTTTTATAGCACTCTCTTCAGCATTTTCAAAAGCATCAGAAGTGTTAGATGCTTTATTATAATCCTTTTGTATAGCTGTTAGTTTTTCAATTGCTTTATCAAGATGTTTTATACTTACTGTATTACTTTCTGCATTAAAGTCTTTAGAAGTATATAATTGATTTTGCCATTGAGCAATAATATCTTTATGTATAGATTGTCTGTTAGATTCAAATACAGAAGTTTCTACATTAAAAGTTTTTTCACCAGTTGTTTTATTTGTATTAGTGTACCTTTTAATTTGTGCAGTAACAAATGATGTATTACTTCGTTGTCCAATAGCTCTCCAAACTTCACGCAACATACCTTTATCATTCTCAAGTTCAGATTGAAGTATTTCATAATTAGGAAATTTAACTACAAGGTCTTTTACTCGTTGAAGCATTTCAGCTTCAGTTTTAGAACCTGGCAATACAGTAAGTAAAGTATTTCTTGTAGTATTTGTAGGTTCATATGTTGCGAACCCACCAAATTTTCCTTCTTTAGTAGGTATCTTAGCAAGTAATGCTTTAAACTTTTGAGAAAATTTATCTATCGCAGAATCAAATCTACCTTTATCTTGCCAACCTTCACGAACTGTACTTTCTTCTTCTGCTTGAGTGTCATCTTCAATACTTTCAAATGAATCAACAGCTTTGTTTTCAGATGTAATTTTAATACCATGTATTTTAAGACCATTTACTACTCTTTCCATAAAAGGAGTAAATTCTATCATACTAGTAGTAGCATTAGGTTTTCCTAAAGTAAGTAATAATTTATCAAGTTCTTTTATAGTATTTTCATCAGCAAGTTCTTCCGTAAGAACTTCATGTTCTTCTTTGACAAAATCATATACTCTTGAGTACATACCTTCAAGACTATAATCATTATATTTAGTATTCTTACCGTGTGCTATAACTTTCTTAATAACAGTTAAATCATCAGCATTAGGTATATTAAGTTCATCACGATACTCATTAAGAACATCATTTAATAATATACCATTTAGTAATGCTATAGATAAAGTCTTTTCTCTAGGGTTTAAGTAACCTTGTTTTTGTGTAGGTTTAACGCTAAATCTAGTTACATTTTTAGTAAATGCAGGAACTTTAAATTTACCATAACTACCTCTATCAATACGATAAAAATAACTATTTAATGAAGGAGCATTTTTAAGACCTACTCTTTCTGCTGCAATTTGGATAAGATGATATAACCTTTTAAAGAAGTCCAATACTTTAGCTGTAAGACCCTCAGTAGCATTACCTTCTGTAAGTTTGTATTCCATAAAAAGATCTGCCAGCTCTTCTTCTTTATTAATAAGACCTTTAGTTTTATCTTTAGTATTAGTAAGAATATCTTTACGTTCATTTGGTGTTAATAAAGTGTTAAATACTACGTGAAATGCTTCGTGGTATGCTGTACCTGTTTTAGCATTTTTAGAGATATATACAGAACTGTTTGTAAATAAACCCCATAAATCAACTCCACCAGCTACACCAATAGATTTCATATCATCTAATACTGTAAGTGGTGTATTAGGATAAGTTTCTTTAAACCATTTAGTTTCAGTCTTTTCATCCCAAACTTCATAAACGTCTTCAGTTACTTCTCGATTTCTTCTAAGTGTAGAACGTCCTCTTTTAGGTCTTTCTGTAGGTGTAGGTGATACTTCTATTTCTTCTTTTTGAGGTTCAGCAGCTATAATAGCATTTATTTCTGATGTTTTATCAGTAAACATTTCCATCTCTCTAGAAGATAAAGTTGCGTTATTTTTTACTTTTTGAACTAAAGAATTAATACGTTCTTTAGTTACTTCGCCTTTATCAATAAAATTATTATACTCAATATCCTTCACCTCACTTACAGAAGCAGCTTCTGTTTTAGTAACTTTTTCAGAAGTAACTTTAGTATTTTTAAATACTTTAGGTACTTTAAGATGTACCATAGAAGCATAAGTATGATTACCTTTAGGTAAGTTACTTTTTAACCAACCGTTTTGTGATACTTTTTCATTATAATTTCCAGTGTTAAGTTGGTCAAGGTCAATATTCATAACCTTAGTTTCAAGTTTAGTTTTAAACTCTTCTAAAGTCATAGCTTCAGATACAACTCTTACTTCACCAGTTTTTTTATCAATATCTAATGTATGATATTTACCTTTTTCATATTTAAATTTTAAGTAAATATTCTTTGAAACTTTAATTTCTGCATCAGCAATAAGTTTAGCTATTTCATCAACATTAGTAGTAGAAGTAATTTTCTCATCTAACTTATCTAAGATGTCATATACTTCAGCTTGTTCTTTAGGATGCTCACTAAGGTTAGTTGTATATAACTTAACAGCATGATACATACCACTCACCATCTTAACAAACATTACAATAGCACCTTTTCTATCTGCAAGTTCTGATTCTCCTCTATAAAGTATATTTTCACGAGGTATTCTAAATTTAACTTCTCCACTATTAGTGTGTATATCTACTTCACCTTTTTCAGTAGTATCTACAGCACCAAAAAACAAAGGTTCTCCTTCATTAAGAATAGTGTGGGGTGACTGCCAATTTTGAGTAATAGCAAAGTCACCTACTTCTCTACTGTGTATAATAACATCAGTTACACCAGAAGTATATTCACCAGTAGTTTCTCCACTAGCTTTCCAATCATCATAAACAGCTTGTCTTAATCGTTTAGCATCTTGATTATCAGAACTATCATTTGTATTTTTAGTAGTCCTAAGAGTACCTATACGTACTAATTTACCATCAATAACAGTATTAGTAATAATAGTAAAATCATCTTTACTTACTTTAGTAGGTGAGTATGTAGAATCTAAAAACATTGTAAATGTAATTGGATTACCAATAAGTTTAGTATTTACATCATCTAATGCTAGAAAAGTTTCATCAGATACAAGTTCTATAGTTTCAGAAGTTGATTCATTTAAAGCAGCTAATTCAGTATCGTATTTAGAGTTAATTTTACTTTCTTTTTGTTTTACTTGTTCTTTGAGGTTTTTAAGATATTTTTCACCAGCTTCCTTAGAATCAAAATGCCCAACTAAAACTTCAGCTCCTTGTGTCATTACACCATCAGTATTTATCTGTGGTTTTCTGACATTTATTATCATCATGTAAGGGTCTTCTTCAAATCCTTTTGACGTATGGTCTTGAAAAGAAGCTTTATACTGATTTCCTTTGGAATGTTTTTTACCAATCATTTTCACAACTTCAACATTAGAAGTCGCATCTTTTTGAAAAGATTCTTCTATTTGAAAACGGTCTCTCTTACTTAATTTATCTAATTCTTCTGTTCTTCTTTTCTCAATATTAGTTTTAGCACTTGTATTGTCAGTTCCTTCAATTTCAATAGTATTAAGCTCACTTCTAATAGGTTCTCCATCATTATCGTATAGTACATGGGGACCACCTTCTTCAAGATTTTCAAATGTACTTGGGTCAGCTTTAGTAATAGATACATCTTTTGTTTGAAGGAATTTAATTTTTCCATCCTTCATTGTATACATTACATAAGGATTACTTTGTACATTTAATTTATTAGCAAAACTAATCTCTCTAGCTTGATTATTATTACCGTTATCTGGAGTTGGAGAAGCTTGATTAGCTTCAACATCAATATCTGGTAATGGTTCTTGATTAAAAGATTCAAGTATTTTATTTTCAAAATACCTATCTACAATATCTTTAAAATTTTTATTACTATTATACTTATCTACAAAAGATTGTGCATCAGTAATACCACTTACATTAAGTCCTTTTTTAGCAAATGCTGCTAATTCACGTTTAAGTAATGGTTTACTAGCATACCTTTCTAAGAAGTCTTCTGTTGTAGTAGGATTTGTTATTACTCCTTTACTAGCAGCATTAGCTAATATTGTAAGTTTAGCTTTAACAGCAGCACCTACAGTTTCATCATTAAGAAGTTTTTCTTGTTCTTCTAAAGATGTTTCATTATTTACAGTAGCAAGTACTCTATTTTTAAAAGCTTCTGCTTTTCTTAATGGTTCATCAGCATCAAAAACTTCTTGTCCTTTTTTAGTAGATAGTTTATTAAGGATATTATCCGTCATACCTATCTGTACTTCATTTTCAACCTTTTGCATAACTTGTTTATCAAGTTCTGATTCTTCAGCAAATGATGGAGCTATTGGTAATTTACCTATGTCAGTAAGTGATTTTTTTATTTCTGCTATCTTTTTAGAACTATCTTTAATCTTAAAATTAAGTTCCGTGTTTAAAGCATCATTTTCAGAACTGTCTTCTGTATCGTTATATTGTCTTTTTCCTTCAATATAATGCTTATTAAGAGCTAATTGCTCCATAAGATCTATATGTAAAGAATCTGTTCCTATAGAAGCTTCTGTTTTAAGTTTTGAAGTTCTAGCTTCAATATCTTTCATAGTTCGTCCTAAAAGACGTTTAGTATAAAAACTTGCAAGTTGTTCTTTTTTAACAGCTTCAGAAGTAGTTTTATCACTAAATATATTTACATACTGTTCTCCAATATATTCAAGGTCTTCTGCTATTTGTTTATCTGCTACTTTTTTATCTGCTATAGCTTCTTTAGTCCAACCATCAGCTTCAAGGTCTGCATCAGATACTTCAGCAACTTGTTTGTAATGTTCTTTAAGGTCATTTAATTTACCTTCACTTGCATATTTATATATTTCGTTTAAAAGTAAACCACCTTTTGCTTTTGCTACAGTATTTAAGTCATGCTTATCTATACCTGCATATATAGCTAATGCAGCATCTTGTAATCTTTCTGTTCTGTCACCAACAGTATCTGATATTTGTTGTGCGCCTGAAAAGAAACCTCCACCAACTGCACCAAGTGTTACAGCAGCTTTAAATTCTGGGTCTTCAATATAATCACTTAAACGACCTCCTAAACCTTCTAATTCAAAGTAACTAGCTTTTTTATCTAATGCTGTACGTTCTGCTTCTTTAGATATTGTAAATTGACCACCTTCTTCAAGACCTTCAGCAGTTACATCTCTAGCAAACTTAAATGCTCTATCTCCTAAACCTTCACGAAACTCTTTAGAAGCTTGTGTAGCCATATTAGAACCTTTGCTAAGTACGTTATATTGTATAACGTCTGTTGCTAAGTTTACCCAATTGGTATTCCACGCTTTAGAAGCTGCTTCACCTGCTCTCATACGAGCTTCTTCATCACCTACACCTTGCTGTAATAATTGCTGATATGAACTATTAAAGGTTTCATTAGCTTCCATAGTGTTTTCAGCATATCGTGAAAATACAGCACTCGAAATACCTTTTATACGAGCAGGTGTAGCTATAGTCTTTAATGCTTTATTTATTTTCATTAGCTTACTAGCTCCAGAAGCTAATGCAGTCATACCATAAGCAGGAATCATCAATGATAAACTTGTTGCTATACTTTCTGCATTATAAGCCCACCAACTAGCATCTCCAGGTGCAAAACCTGTTTGTGCAGCTTCACTACGATATATAGGTGCAAACTCTTTAACAGATTCTTGAGCTTGCTTCATAGATTCAGCAAACCAGTTAGTATACTCTTGTTCAGTACCTTTAACTATACCTATTGCTTGGTCAGCATCAACAAAATAAGATAATCCTTCTAAACCTCCTAAAACAACTGTAGAAGCTCCTTGTGCTAAAGCATTAGCGGTTTGTTGCCATCCTGATTGTGTGGCAGATAATACAGCTTCTCTATTTTGTCCTGGAGAAAATTGTATAGCATCATCAAATGATGTTTCGTAATTTGAAAATGTATCTATACGTCCACCTGAAACAGCACTGCCTATTTGCTCATTAGGGACTTGAAATATATCATTAGATGATTTTCTTCTCTTTATAGGTTGATTATTACGATCTAACTCCCCATTCTCTACTATAGGATCAAATATACCCATTAAATTATTTTTATGTTATTATAGGTTATTACCTATTGCAAATGCACTATCAATAAGCTTTTCTAATTCAGCATCAGAAGCTTTTTCTAATCCAACCCATCTAATTTTAAGACGTTCTTTTAGTTTACTCCTTGATGTAGTACGTTTGGCTTCATCTTTTATAAGCTCTAATGCCATTCTTTGTTGTACTTCAGGAGTTACTTTTGAATCATAAGGAATGTTCAATTTATCAGCATACTCTTTGAAAGTATCTTTTGTAAATTGAAATTTACCAACCGCATGAATCCTATCTCCACTATCCTTACTGTCTTTTGGTATGTTTTGACGTTTCATTACGTCTGATATAGTCATGTCTACGACACGTTTACCAATAATGTTATAACTATTTCCCCCATTGAAAACCTCACGTCCCTCATCAGCACCTCCTTGGTTCATTGCATTGTACTCACCTGTGTTACCCTCACTTTCATAATTACCTATAGTATTGAATGCATAATCGACATCTGCTTTAAATTCTTTTGGGATGTTTAAAGATGTAGTACCTACTTTTTCTTGTTCACCATAATACATTTGATTTTTAAATATAGAAGATAAATGTTCTTTAGCATCTACTTTATTCATTTTTAAAGGGTTTTCTCCTGCCTCTACTAGCATTTCAGTAATACTCCTTACAGTACCTTTTTCAGGGTCAAATACTTTTCCTGATATTGAATAACTTCCAGTAGGTGTTACAGATACAACAATATCTCCATATGATCCTGTAACATCATCGGGTCTTCCAAATTTAGCCACTGTAGAAGTACCTTTGTAAGTACCTTCGATAATATCAACGGCTCTGTCTGTCGCAATAACTTCTTTCATTTGAGGATTTGTCATAAATTGCCGCATATTATCTGTAACATCAACATCATATTCGGAACTTTTAATTATTTCTCCATCTTTAGTTGTAGAGAATAACCCTCTTACCATCCACTTATCGTTAATATTATCAAAGTAAAAACTTCTAGGAACGTAATTACCATTACTAAAATCATGAGTGTCATTATCAGTACCTGCTACGTATAAACTTTTTATATTTTGACCGTCTTCCCCATCAGGTTGTGTCATAGCATTCAAAGGTGAGCCTTTATAGTAAACACCTGTACCTCCTTGCATACGAGCAATCGCAGCATCGTTGATAATTTTATGAGACATTGGTATTTCCTTAGATGTAAGATCTCCATCTGTCTTTGTCAATAAATATCCTGTAGTAGTAAACTCTTCTTGTCCAAAGTTAGACTCAATAGCTTCGTTTAAATTAGAATAATACTTTTCGTATTTTTTAGGAATGAGTTGATCATTTTGAATAATAAAATCATCTCTCAACTTATGTTTAACAAGCTTGACTCTAGAAGCTCTATCCATTTCATCGCTTAATCTTGTAGTTTCTTCAGCCCATTTTTTATAAGAAATTCCATTACTTTTTTCTGAAATATAAAAACCACCATGTTTATCAGTAAAATCTTTAGTTTCATCCAAAAGGTTTTTATAATCAATAGTAGCATCATAAACAGCTCTTATTCCAGGAGTTAACTTATTTAATTCTTCTTTTATTTTTTCCTCGGTAGGTACTTCATCCCCTTCAGAAAGAGTTTTAAGTGCGGCATCATTAGTTGATTTTGAAGCTTTACGTCTTTTTAACAGCATAGCATCTGTATCTTGACGAGCTTGTTCTTCAACTTCTGAAGGCTCTGTTTTATATTGCCAATTTCCGTCAGGCATTTGAACAGGTTTATTATTTTCTTTTAATTTATTATGAATAACATCAAAAGTACTTGCATATATATTTCTTTGTTTTTCTATAAATGTTGTATCATAATCTCTACGTTCTTGAGGATTAAATGTTCTACTTGGAGCATAACTCATATCATTCAATGAATATCCAGTTTCCGAATCTATACCTGTAAGTGCGTTTGTACCAATGGCTTTTGACATATTGGCTATATTAGTAATTTCTCCAGCAGGTGTATTTGTAGCGTTAACAACATTATAATCTATTTCCCCGATAGGTCTAAGTGGTATTGATGATTCTTGTCCGTATTCACTAGACCCATCAGCACCAGCACCAGTAAGATTTTGCTTACCTTCTGTAAAGAATGATAATTCTGCAATATTCATATAATTATCAAATAAAGAATCCCATTTATATTGCCCTTCTCTACCTTCTCTTTTTAAAGACTCCATTTTCCAAGCTGCATTTTGAGCCATTTCAGGATCTAAAGCAGTTAATGCTTCCATATTAATAGTACCATCATCATTCCTAAATGAACTAAGAAACTTTATAGAGTGGTTCTTTACACCTTCATAATCTAATATTTTATCTGTTTGTTTATGTCTATACTCAGGTTTACCAGTTTCAGGATTATTTACTAAAGTATATTGATCATCTATAATAGGTTTTATTTTTTCAATATAAGGAGAGTATGTTTTAAGGTCTGATACGTTTTCTTGAAAATTATAATGAGCACCAGTAATCATTTCGTTTCTACCAGCCATAGCTTCTAAATCACCAACATTCCATTGTCCAGTTTTATCATCATGAGCACCAAAACGACTGCTAACACCATAACCTTTTGCATTTATACGGTCATCAACAAATTTCTTTGTATCATAATCAGACTGTATTAGTTTGATTCTAGGGTCAGCAGCTCTTTCTTGAGAAAACTTAGATAATCCTCTTGCGGCAGCTCTATAATTTCCATCTGTAGCATATGCATCAGATATAGCATTAAATTTTGTTTGATAGTCTTGTTCAACTTTGTTAGCATACTCTCCTTGTGTAGCATAACCTGCATTTAAACCTAAACCAGCTTCAGCTTTACCTAAGGCTATATTCATAGCATCATTACGTCCTTGATTTATTTGACCCATTTGCATCATAGCTCCAATAGGTAATGGGTCTATTGTATCTTGAAATTCTTTTGCTGAAAATTGAGTAAATCTGTTAGCCACTTGTTATTTGTTTAAGTAAGGTTTAAGCATCATCTCATCAAATGTTTCTGATATGTTAGCTCTATTTATATTGTGTATACCTCCGTTATGGAAGTTAGGTTTCTCTATTTGTTTATATCCTTGTAACCAATCTTCAGTATAGAATTTAGAATTATTATCTATAGGAATTGGAGATTCTGAATATCCATAAATTCTTTTTTTACTTGGGCTTTCTAATAATGAACCTTTATATTCTACAAAATCAGGTCCTTTATAACCCATATATAAAGATTTATCAATCCTTTCATTCATAGGAATACCTTTATTGAACCATACTTTATTAGCATTATCAGTATTATCCATCATCCAATTATTACTTGTTCCTTTGGGTGCAGCCCTTAAAACACCACTCTCAGCAGCATCTTTATAACCAGTATTTCCAAGCATTCTATAATAAGATTCTGAATCTGGTTTAAAAGCTAAAGGATTATATTTATAAGTATTTTTTAAGGGAGTTTCTTCTGTCAGATATTTACCAGCTTGTTGTACTGTATTTTTTATTTGAGGTAATTTTTCAATACCTTTCATAACACCTAAACCTAATAGTTCACCACCTATAATATCTCTATGATAAGCTTCAGCATCAGCTCTTTGCTTACCAGTCATATTAGGTGCTGCAAATGCCCAATTAGGATTACCTACATAATTAGCTGATCTATTATCTGTATTAGGAAAATCTATTTTGTCATTATTAATAGGTTGTTGTACAACACTATTAGGATTAGCTTTAGCATAATTAGATGCTAATCTATTATTTTCTTGTATTAATAAATCTTCATTAATAATGTTATTTAAATAATTATCAGGTAAAACCCCTAAATTATTAATACCTGTATTTCCATTGTTTAACGGTTTAGTAGGATCTGTAGGATCACTTCTTAACCCACCATCTTCAAAACTAGTTTTTACTGCATATTTTTTAGCTGAAGTATCACCTTCTTGGCTACCAAATAATTGAGCCACATTTCTTACAAAGCCATATGGACTACTTGCTTTTCCAACCGATTCTTTTATTTTATCAGTAGATGTTCCATTTCTATTCAAATGTGTGTATGCATCATTGTTAAAATCATAATTATCGAGAACTAAAGTATCTGGTTCAGATGTAAATGTTTGAGGTGTTGTCACTATAGATGCTCTACCTAATACAGATTGAGTTTGAAATGCAGGGTCTGTAAGTAATGATACCGCAGTTTTTACTCCAGAATTTGAACTGTAGGCTTTACTTGGTCTAACCGTTTCATAATCTTTATAATCTATGTATGATTTTCCAGCAGCTAAATTTTTTCTAGTTATATCCCGTAAAACACCAACTTGATCTTCTGTAAAATCTCCTTCGGTTCTAATTGGATTTTTATCATTAGAACCATAATCCATAAATTGCTTTCTGAAAATATCATCAGTAATGGCAGATATAGTAGTCATTGCTCCAGGAAAAGCAGCCTCTAAAAACCCTGTAACTGGTGCGCCCTCTCTTATATTTCTTCTGTTTTCTCCGTCACTTTTAGGATTATCACTTTTAAATTTTTGATAGAGATTATGGGTATTTTCTCCCCACTTACCGTCTTCAGCAATAGCCTCTCCTAATTTACCCAATTCAGGATAAGATTCGTTTAAAAATTTTTGTAGAACACGAATGTTAGTCCCTTCTTCGATAGTAGGAGAATAGACCTTAGAGACATCTTTAGTATCTTCCTCACCACCTAAAGGCTTTTTAGTAGGATCTGGCATACTATGCTGTTTTAGCTACTCCAAATGTATTTTCATACATCTCTCTAAGCATTGCGTTAGTATCCATAGTATTCATTTGTCTTGTTGTACCAGCACCTGCTCTACCTAAACCATCAATAGCTTCATAATAATTAGATTGTGCTACACCTTTATTAGCAGCTTCATCTTGCATAGCTCTCATTATAGTACCATTGTTAATTTGATCTTCTTGTGCTTGAAGTGATATATTAGTATTAGCTACACTTTCACGTATACCTGCAACATTTTGAGAACCACTTGTAGCTAAAGTTGCTAATGTACTAGGGTCAGCTCTACCTGATTGTCTAGCTACTTCCATTGCAGTAGCTCCCATATCTCTAGCTGCTCTTAATTGATGTTGTGCAGACATTCTACCACTTTTAAATGTAGGGTAATTTACTGGATCACCATCTTTAGGTTCTTTTGCTAAATAAGCCAATGAACTTGCTGCATTACCTCCAAAACTTAATACTCCTTGATACAATTGTTTAATTTGTTCAGGAGTCATACCTTCTTTTTTAGGTGGAGGTATAGCAGCTTCATCTGTAGGTATATTAGAGTATTCATCTAAATTAACAGCATTATTAGCATTATCAAACATAGATTTATAATCTACTTGTGGTAATTTATTAGTAGAAAGTCTATCTTGCCCTGTACCACCACTAACTTTTAATCTATCTAAAAAAGCTGTTTGAAGTTCATCTCCTGATAATCCTTCTACACCAGTAGTATTATATAGAGGATTCATAGTAGGTGTACTATCAAATTCAGTACTCCAAGGGTCGTTAGATGGGTCATTAGGATCAGTAGGTCTTACAGAACCATAGTTACCTGCATATTTCTTTTTCATACCACCATTCTTAAATTCTGTTGTATCATTATATCTTGTTCTAGGAACTTCAGCTTCACCTTGAAATCTACCTCTAGCAGCCCTACTTTTTTCGTTTTTTATAAAAGCATTTGCATCTGATAATGCTGTTTTTTCTTCTTTATCTAATGCTGCTGTACCTACACCCCCTGCAATAGCTGTACCTGCGCCTACAACGGCAGATGCAATTTGTCCAAATACGGGCACTGCGTTTAATGCTACTGCTGTTGTACCTGCTATAGCAGTTCCTGTAGTAAGGTCTTTTCTTTTTTTTGCAATCTTAGCCATTGTGTCGATGTAATCTTTATTTTGCATTGCATCTTGATTTACAGTATTTGGTTTTTTGAATGTGTCATACATAGTACTAGCCGCATTAATTGCTGCAGTAGCCGTATTGAAACCAGTTGATGCTTTTGCTGTAGTCGAAGGTACTGCTGTATCGGATTTTATAGGTGCAGACGTATTAGGCATTACAGAAGCTTCATTATATCTTTGAGGGTCTGCAAATAAAGGATCTTCATTAGGCAAAAACGAATTTTCATTTGTAAAATCTTCGCCAGCATTGAATGATTCGTTTCCAAATTGCTTTGGAGCACTAAAAAAATTATTAAGCTGTGTGGGATTTTCTTGTGTTGTACCAAGACCAACATTATTAGTATTGGTGTTAAGATTAGATCCTGGGTTTATCGTTGTTGGGCTTGATGTAGGAGTAAATCCTATGTTTTCATTTGCGTAATTAGGGTCTATATTATTAGTATTAGCATCGTCACTTATAGTAGGTGTGCTGTATCTAGGTCTATTAGTACCGCCAGTAGCATAATTAACACCACCAGTTTTAAACTCATTTTGGTCTTGATTACCTTCTACATTAAAAGGATCTATACCTTCAGAGACTAAATCATTAACTTCTTTAAGTATAATCTCTGTAGCAGCAGCATCAAATGATATATCTGAAATTCTATCTCCTACAGGTCTATTTTGACGTTTATTATCTTCAGCTTTAAGTTCCTTAATGTGCTTAGATATTTTACGAAATATAAATTCATTCTTAGAACCTCTAGGAGTATAAGCTTTTTCACCACCTTCTACTTCAGCATCATCAGTATAATCTAATCCTTTTAACGCATGAGGTAATCCCTCAAAGTCTTTTATTCGTGTTTGTTTATTAAAAGTTCCCATATTGTTTACAAAGATACATTATTTAAAGTCATTTGTCAAGTATTATTTTCTAATATTATTTATCACCTTTTCTAAAATAGTTTATTATGTGATAAAGCTTGAACTCTTTATTGTTATTATTAAGGAATGAAAACTTTTGTTTCATCCAATGGGAACGTATTCTATTACGTGTACCAAATTCATAAGTAATAGCATGTCTCCAATTACGTAAAGTACGTTTAATATCAGCACGTATGCCAGTTGTTTGATAAGAATTACTAGATGTAACACTATCAAATGTTTCATCCGTAACTTCTACACCATTAGTATCTATAACATCAGTAAGAAATTCAGTATTATCAAATATCTTAGTTATAGTAGCCATAGGGTTAACTGTAATTGTTATACTAGATTCCGTAGGAACATTATCATAAAATACACCTCTCTCGCCTATATCGTGTAGATATAAATCATTTAAGTCGCTAGGATTAGCTGTAAGGACATATCTTCCATCATTGATATAAGTAGTAGGCTTAAAGCTTCTATAGCTCACAAAACGATCCTTAGTGTCATTGTAGGCTATTGTAAAGGAACGTCCAACCATATCAAATAATCCATTGTTATTAATGTTACTATCATTATCATAGAAAGTAATGAGGTATTCTTTATTACGTATGTCATACGTACCACAGACACCCATAGGAGTTATATTACCACTTTGTGCAGGACTATCTACTTTTAGTATGTTACCTCTTGTATTAGAGTATAACCATCCTTTAATCTTATCGGCAGAGATATCCTTTAATCCTTCAGAATTATATACATAAAGTCCTGCATCTTTAGAATCCCAAAACATAATCCCATTAGGAGATTTTATAAATGAAAACTGATGCCATGAACCTATACTTTCTGATATATAATTAAATCTAGGTAATACACCTGATTGACCTAATACAATACCTCCACCAGTATTATCATTTACTACAGATCGTTCATTAACAGATGCTACACCAAAACCTCTTTGTTGCCAAGCTACTATATTATCACTTGCTTTCATAAGTTGACGTATTTCACCTAAATCACCTTGTATATCAATATATTTTTCAGAATCAAATATTCTCCAAGCATCAGCAAGTTCACCATATACTTTAGGAGCTGAAGCCCATATTCTTACAGGATGTCTTAAAACTTCAGTAGTATTTAATGGTATTGGAAATGAACGTTGTGTGTCCATTTGTTCAGAAAATACATAATTGTATTTAAAATCTTCTCCGTAATCTAATGGGTACTGTTCCGCATCAGGTGCTTGGTCGTCAGTACCATACATATATCCGATAGGATTTTGAGTCCCATTAATTGAATAACCATGTCTCATATCAGTATTAACAAATGATTCGCATGGGTAGTATAATCCTACTGCTATTCTTTTATCCCCGTTTCCCTTGGGTTCATTGTTTCCAGTAAAATCATCAAAACTTTTGGTCATTTTTAAAGTGTCAAATACATTGACATAAGTATCTCCACCGTAAACCTTAACTGTATGTTGTAAAGTATTGCTATTTAAAATAACATGTGCTCCTGTGTTAATATAAACATTTTGAGAACGTGCTGAATATCCTGGACCTCCGTATTGTCCATCGTTTTCACGCTCGTAATTTACTAGGTATTTATCAGCATGGAAATCAACATCGCCACCTCTAGGATAAAAATTACTTGTAGAACCCATCATATTTATATAGAAATCATAAGGTATTCCTCTGTCTAATACAACAGCAGCAGTATCTGTACCTCTTGAACGTCTACCATCAGGACTTGTTATAAAAGGACTACGATTCTCAAATTGATAAGTATCTATTAAAAAATCATCATCAAAAGCAGCATTTCTAATCTCTTTAACATCAAACGTATTACTGGTTCCTGCTGGGTCTTCATAAGGTATATTATGATATATTTTAGAGTATACGGTTTTAATTGCTGGCTGTAAAGCATTATCTTTTGTGGTTTGATAAGTACCTAATCCTTGTACAATCCTTATTTTATCATTGGTTTTTTTATTAATGTCTCTACCAAATAATAAATCTGGAGAATGAAATGTTACTATCGGATATGATTCTAAATTACCAGAAAAAGAATTACTAGGATTCAATGTAGAATCTGGCAAACTACTTATATTATTAAGATAATGATTTTCACCTAAAGTAGGATGATAAGTAGCGGGAATATGCGAATTATCTCTTACACACATATGAATAATACCTTGTGCCAAAACAGTTCTATCTTCAGGCTCTAATTTGACACGTTTAATAACCCAACTATCTATTTGATCTGCAATATTGGCAGGAATATTTACAGTAAATTCTACACCTAATGTATTTACATACCATACGTTATTTGCTTTTGACATAAGTGGAAATACTTTACCTTCATTTTCAGCAGCATCTACTGCAAATCCACTTTGAAAATCTTCAAATATATCGGGCATACGAATATCTCCTATCCACTTAGCATAACCTTCATTACTGGCTTTTGTAGGTACTAATGAAAATCTATACGTTTCTCCTCTACGGTATCCTTTATAGGTATGATCTATATAAGGAGATTTAAAATCAGTAAAATAGTTACCTTCCGTATATAATGTACCATCTCCTAAATTAACAGTAGCATTACCTCTCCAAGGTAATCTATAAGGGTATACATAACCTGGGTCTGTTCTTGCATCTGCTAATAATTTTTGATTAACAAATTTATATTTAATATTTGGACCCTCACCACCTAAAGTAACACCATCAGCTTGGTATTTGTAAATCTTTTGATTAGGATTAATAGCATCAGAAGTTTCATCAAGACCTGTTAAATCTAATACAGAATTATATGGTGCGCTAGGAGTAGCACTTACATCATTTAAAATTACTTCTTGTGTATTATCAAATCTATAAGCTCTAGCATCAAAATTTAAGTTAAAAGGGTCTCTTTTAGTGTTAGCTGCAAATAAGATATTATCTTTTTGAGCTATCGCATGACATTTATCAAATAAGTTATTACGTCTATTAAAAGCATCTTCTGTAATGATTACAGCAGGTTCACTTCCTGTATAAGTGTATTCAACTGTAGAGCTAGTAATAGTAAGTTCTGCTACTTTTGCTATTAAAGGACTTGCATCAGCTCCTTCAGTTTTTATTATTACTATATCAATACTATTAAATGATGTATCTACATCTGGTATCGTTATAGTAAACGATTTAGAAGTAATAATACCACTTTCTCCACCTTGGTACTCTGGATACCCACTCGATAAAGAATCTTCATTTATATATATACTATTAGATGCATGTGCGTAATTAGTTATTCCTCCACCAGCAGTTCTTAAAGCATAAGAAACTTCATAATGCCCTAATGTAATAGAACCTCCATTTTGTATACTTTTTAATACTGGTTTTTTTAAATCTACAATAGGTTTAATACCTAATTGTAAAGGTGGTACAGCCATTATATTAGGGTCAGCAAGATTCATAGACCTAAAATCATTAGCATCTAAACCATCTGTCCAATATGTACGTACAAATTCATCATTTTCTTTAACAGACTCAATACCTCCAGGATTAGCTACTGGAAATCTAGTTGACATACTAAGGTCATCTGAGTATATAAGTGTTATATTAGGTACTAATGATACCTTATCGTATGTTACTTTGTAAAAAGCTGCAATACCTCCTATAGCAGTATCGTTATTTGTAGAAATAATATATATATCGTCATCAATACGTGTCCAACCAATAGGTATTTGAGCAGCTTGATTAATTTGTAATGCAGTAGTTGTAAGTGTAGCACTAGTATTAAAAGTAAGTATGTCTGTTGTAACAGACCATATTCTAATAGTATTACCACTACGAGCTACATTAAGCTGTAATGGTACGAATGCATTACCTGTACGTAATTCATTTTCAATAGCATCCATTAATCCATCAGGACTATTTGTACTGCCATTAATAGAGTTACCAAAGCTGTTACCTCCAGTATGCCCTACAATTATGTTTGTTGCCCAGCTAGTAGGTATTGTATCAGGCGTAATAGTTAATATGTTAGGAATATCAGGTACACTAAAAGAAAATTTATTACCTTTAATATTTACTATAACATTATCAGAATCTGAACTATTAGAATTTAATCTAACATCTAGAGCATCTTCATAAGTAGAAGGTTCTTTCATTTTATCAGAAAGATCTTTTACCATACCTTTAAAAAACCCATTTTCAATACGTTCAGCCATTATCTTCTGGAGTTTGTATTATTTCTAAAATTTGTTTGATTTCTCAATACTTGCATCTTACCTGAATTAGCATGTCCTCCAGCATGTTCATCTTCAAAAGATACTATACGTCTAAATTGGTTAGCAATACTTCTAGTTTTATCTCTATTGGGTATTAATGCTTTATTTTGTGCAGCACCAATATAATACATTCTTTCTGTTTTTATATCATCGTATACATCTTTAGCCATTTTACCTCTAATCCTGAGTTTCATTGCTATACGTTCAGCTACATAAGCTGTAGCAGCTTGTTTAAACTTTTCATCATCAGGTACTGTTGGGTAACCCCTTTCATCAGTAGGAAATGCCATGTAAGCCATTTCAAGTTTACCTTCTTTAAAGTTAGTCCATATGTAATTATCATTAACTTTATAAGTCAAATCAGAACTACATATTAAGTCTGGGCATTGTGCCGAATGCATACGTTTATGAAAACTATCCGTAGAATATCTCATAGGTGTACCTTCACATGTACGTGTTTGTACAATAATTATAAGATCACATGGTAGCTCTCCTCTACCATTAATAATCTCTATATAAGGCTTATCATGTCCATCAGTAATACGTTCAGTATACTGCATAGGAGCGTTAATAAGATCAATGACACTACCAATCCATTCAGCAATATCTGTCCAATCAGTATCTACGGTAAAACCATAGTCTCTGTGTACACGTTCAACAATTGTTTCTAAACTTACGCTTTTACCTGAGAGCATTTATAGAGGGTTTTTAAATTATTTATACAATATCTCCATCAAGAAAACTAAACATTTCTTCTTTGGACATTGGTGATTTTATGTTTTCTTTTTTACCTTCTAAAGGATTTTTAGTAGAAATATATTTTTTAGTTTCATCAATATGTTTATCTTCATCTTCTACATACCCATATTTATTTTTGGTTATAATAAAACCATTTTCTGCTTCTTCTACTTTAAGTGATTTGGTAACTCCGTCTTTTTCTTCGGTAATTGACCAATGTTTGTTTTTATCCATTGTTCTTATTGATTTTAGTTCGTACATTATATTTTTTTAGTTATTACTTTTTCATAAAAGTCTACTTTTACCGATGTATCTTTTAATGCAGCTACTAACTCTCGTTTAGCACCTTTTACAGGACTAAAACGGTATCCTTTAATGTTACGTACATTTGTACCTGATTTAACCCATTTAAAGTGCATTAAATAACCTCCTGTATGTAAGTTTCTATGATATACAAATTTTCTATTTTCTTTAGCTACAGCATCATCTTTCCAAAGCTTATTAGTTGCTTTATAATCTATTGGTAATGATAATGTACCATTCTTTTTAAATTTAGGTTCAGGTTTAAGTTTTAATATCATAATAGTACCTAATCTAAATGGTAGTTTAAAGAATCTATTATGGAGTATCATTTCCGTCATAATTTCTTTATTAACATCTGCTACAGCATTATTAATAACACCTAAACCTAAATTAAAACCATCATTCCTTTCGATGTTATCTAAGTCTTTAACGTAACGTCTATGCAGTTCAGCAGAACTTATATCAATTTTGTTTCTCGCCACTTACAGTATTGTTTGCATCATTCGTAGTATCATTAGCTAATTGATACTTTAATAGTATCTGCTTAATGATATGTTCTTTCATATAGTTCCACATGTAATCTGATAAAGGATATTCAGTATCGTCTGTATAACAAGGATCTCCAGCACATGTATTAAATACTGCTGCTGAAGTAGGGTCACTAGCTACCATTCTAATATTAATAAACTCTGTAAGGTCTGCTAGAGAACCTTTAGAAGATAAATATATTCTATCGTTTCTATAGTAAGCTACAGTCATGTTATGGTTAAATCTACCATTACCAAAGAATATAGCTTCTTTGTAATCTTTAAGTGAATATGGTTTACTTGTAAAGTCAGATGGTCCTACACGCTCAATAGATTCTCTATGATGTAATACAATAGGTACTGGTATTTTATTTACAGTACGTAGTATTTGACAATCAGAACTAAAGTCACAACATTCAGTTGTAGAAGCTAATTCCATTTCTACACACCCTAAGTCTTGTATAATAGACTCAGGGATGTCTCTATCTTTATTAAGCTCATTACGTATCCATAAAGCTCTTTGGTTGTGTATAAGGTCTTTAATATAACGTAAGTCAAGAACGTCATCATCGTGAAATTCAGGTCTTACAGCTTCTACTATTTGATATGTAAGTTCGTTAAGAGTCATGTCCGTATGTCATTCTAGTTTTATATACTTTAGGTGAGTTAAGTTCTGATACTTCATAATCAACACCTGCTTCTCCACTACCAAAGTTAGTATGAATCCATTTAGAAGAACCATACATACTCATTACTTTTTTATATCTAAATCGTTTAGCAAATGTTTCTGCTGATTGATGTAAATCACCTGTTACTACATGAATATATTTAGAACGTATTTTTTTACGGTCAATATAATCATTAATAAATCCTTCTGTCTTATCATTCAATACTACTGGCATTCCAAACTTCATATCAGAATCATCTTTACCATGTCCAAAGATATATGTATGTTCTCCAAAAGTAATATGCTCTAACATCTTAGCAGTAACCAAAGTCTTAATTTGTGGATATTTCGCTTGTAAATACATTTGAATTGCTCTTACTGCACCATGACCAAAGCTACCTGAGTGATTGCAGTTAGTAGTAGCAATAAACCAAATTTCCTCTGCTATATCAGCATTAATAAGGGTTTCCATAGTTTTAATAGTAACTTCAATAAAAGTGTCTATTTGCTCACGAGAATCCATATTTTGAGGTAAATTATGTCCACCTCTAGTAGTTTGACCATTATTACCATCTAAAGCATCTCCTAGGTCATAAAATACAAGTTTTTTAAATTGTCCAAAAGTATCATGTTCATCAAGAATATTATCTACTAATTTCTCATGTCTGATAAATATTTCATCTCTATCATAATCATTACTGTAAATACTATTTCTAGCAGTCATAGCACCGATATGTTTGTCTGATGAAAAGATAGAAATCATTTTATCGTTCTTACTTCTTGAAGCACGTACACCAAAAGGAGTTACACCATCTTCAATAATTTTTTGTAAAGATTCAATTACATCATTATCTTGTACTTCAGTTTTATCAAGTGCATAAGAAAACCCTTGTTTACCATTTGCTGTAATATGAGTTCTAACGAGTTTCATATTATCAGGTACTTTGGGAACATCTTCTTTTTGATTGCAAATAGGAGGTAAATCTTCTAGTTTACAATTACCATCAATTACTTTTTGACAATCCTTAAATTCTTTGGAATCTTCAGAGAAATTCTTTTGATACGCTCTTATTTTACTGTTTTCAACAATTTGCATAGCCCCCTTACTAATTAAATCTTCAGCATTATAAATGGGAAAATCGTTAAGTTCCTTAATTTCATCATTAAAAAATTGAGTGTTTTCAATAATGGTTTTTTGATATTCTTTTAAGTTGATATTGGATTTTTTAGCAAGTTCTAATGTTTCTGCTTGTGTAAAATATTCATTCTTAATATTAAATTTAATTTCTTTAATGTCAGAAATTGATACGTTAATACCTAATTTGTAAAGTCTTTCTTGTACTACTTTAGGAGATTTCTTTAAATAACCTTTATGCTCACTTAGAAATTTGTATGCTTCTTCTTTCATGTTTTAGTTTTTAGTTATAGACAAAGGTACAAATAATAATTGTAACCACCAAATTTATTTTGTCTGACTAACTATTACGCCATATAATATACCTGCTATACCTACACCAATACCTACACCTCCTACAACTGTCATTATTTTACCTGCAAAAGCTTTTTTCTTATAATCTTTAAGTACTAGCTCAATATTTTCACTTTTAATAACTTCATTGTCAAATTTACCCACCATAGCATCAAACTTTACTTTTTGAGCTTCTGTAGCTTTATCAGCAAGCATAACTTCTTTATCGCAGTCTGCAAGTGCTAATTGTAGTATAACGTTCTTAGATTCAGCTAAAATACGCTTTTCATTAATTTCTCTAATGATATCCATACCGACACCATTAGTACGGAACATTTCACCGTGTTCTTTGCTAAAAATGATGTCATTATAAAATGCTCTACCATCTGCTGTAGTATCTCTAATTGCTACTACTATGCTGTCTAAAGATACTATTGATTTCGCTGAAA
>Ga0222653_1000450_pt1 | contig 24041 bp, 16 predicted proteins | sample AntAcemetagen419_FD_179856 | JGI IMG/M metagenome (GOLD analysis project Ga0222653, IMG submission 179856) | Saline water microbial communities from Ace Lake, Antarctica - #419 | ecosystem: Environmental > Aquatic > Non-marine Saline and Alkaline > Saline | place: Antarctica: Ace Lake...
TCTCTCGGTGCTTTTTATTTCTCCAATACCATCTCTCCGCATGCCACACTTAAATTCAAATCGCTGTTGTGGGATGTCAGGAAGAAGAAGCCTACCCTCGATTTGCGTGAAGATGTTTTTTACAATGGTCTAGAGGGTTACTCCATTCGAGTAAGCGATAAGGATGAAGAAACTGGAGCACTCAACGATTTGATCATATACCGGCACGATCAAACTCAACCTGGGAACCGCCACGTGATTCGCGCTAAGCAAGGAAAAATGCTCAAATCGGAGAGCGGCCGTTACTTGACCCTTGAGCTTTTAGACGGTGTGAGTTATGATGAAGCAGGAAATCGAAGACGAGAAGATGGAATGCCTCATATCACTAGTGAGTTTGAAAGAGATTTGATTCTTTTGGACCTATCGGCATTCGATCTGCAGAGAAGCGATGAAGATCTTTGGAAAAACCACATGAAGATGCTCTCTTTGGAACAACTTCAAGTAGCGATCGATTCTCTGGAAAATCAAAAGGTTTCCAGAGAAGGTGACTTTCTAAATTACATGGATCGGTCTGTTTCTCTTAGCGATAGCATGAAAACCGACACCAGAATCGGGGAGCTTCAATCTGCTTCATTTGATTCCTTGGAAATCTTAGAGAAAAGACGCGTGGTAAATGTGGCAATCAATATGACCCGTAACGCCAAGAATTACATGAACCGCACAAAGGAAGAAATGAGTGGGCGTGTTGAGTATATCGATAAACACAAGATCGAATGGCACCGAAAACTCACCTTATCCATTGCTTGCCTCCTACTCTTCTTTATAGGGGCGCCTTTGGGGGCAATTATTAAAAAAGGTGGACTTGGTCTGCCTGTTATTTTTTCAGTAGTCTTCTTCTTGATTTGGCACATCTCTTCAATTTTTGGTGAAAAGATGATAGAATCGGGAGTTCTTACCGCGGCAGAGGGCATGTGGATGAGTTCATTTATACTGCTCCCTATTTCTCTGTTCCTCACGTATAAGGCGGCGAAGGATGCGGCGCTTTTTGATCGCGATACTTACACGAAATTCGCAGATCGCTTGAAAGTATTTCTCGATAGTAAACGCGGAAAGACCACCCAATAAAAGACCATCAAAAGGGTTTACCTTTGCGGCCAAATGAAGCTTCTTGTTATCTTAAGCCGGTTGCCGTATCCATTAGAAAAAGGCGATAAATTGAGAGCTTACCACCAGTTGCGTGAGCTGAATAAGAAGAATGAAGTGATTCTTTGTTGCCTCACTGCGGAGATTAGTCAAGAGAAACATTTGGCAGAAGTGAGAAAAATCTGCGGGGAGCTGCACGTTTTTAAGCTTTCAAAATGGAAAATCTATTTGAACCTTTTATTCGCATTCTTTTCGCGAAAGCCATTTCAAGTTCATTACTTCTATCAAGCATCCATACACAAGTCCATTCAAGAGATTATTGCCGATTCAGAGCCTGACCATATTTTTTGTCAACTTCTGCGCACGGCAGAATACGCAAAGGATGAACACAACTACCGAAAAACAATCGACTACCAAGATGCGTTTTCGAAAGGTATGGAGCGCAGAGCAGATCGAGCTCGATTCCCTTTAAGGGAAATCTTCAATCTGGAGCGAAAGCGATTGGTAGCATACGAAAACATCATATTTGAGTATTTTGAAACCAAAGTGATTATTTCGGACGAGGATCGGAAGTACATTTATCATCCCGAAAGACAAAACATTCATATTATTACCAATGGCATTGACACTGCTTTTTTTCATCCATTGGCTAGCCAAGATGAAGAATTCGATTTGGTTTTTGTAGGAAATTTATCCTATCCGCCGAATATTGAAACAGCTGAATTTATAGTAGAGAAGGTGCTTCCACTATTGCAATCTGATTTCCCTGAAATCAAATTCCTTTTGGCTGGAGCCGAGCCTACTAAGAAAGTTCAGGTCTTGGCAAATCAAAAGGGAGTTACGTTACGAGCGGGATTGGAAGACATTCGCGGAGCCTATGGCTCTGGGAAAATCTTCTTTGCTCCTATGCTTATAGGTACTGGCTTGCAGAATAAACTACTCGAGGCCATGGCCATGGAGAAGCCATGCGTGACTTCTGACTTGGCCAATAAGGCCCTCAAGGCTACTCACCGAGAAAATATTTTGGTGGGCGCGACACCAGAAGAGTACACCAAGCTCATTTCCGAACTCATGGGAAACCCCGATCTTCGCAAAAGATTAGGAGAGAACGGAAGGAAATATGTTCAAGGGAATTTCTCTTGGGAATCATCAACGAATGAACTTGCGAACCTTATGTTCGCACAAAGCGAAGAATTGGTTGTTTAAATTACAAATACCGACATGGCCGAAAACGAAATAAAATTAGACACGATTGAAGAGGCAATCGCCGATATCAAAGAGGGTAAGATCGTAATCGTCGTAGATGATGAGGATCGTGAAAACGAAGGAGACTTTCTTGCTGCTGCAAGTTGCGTCACCCCCGAAATGATCAATTTCATGGCCACTCATGGTCGTGGGTTAATTTGCACCCCATTAATCGAGAGCCGATGCGAAGAGTTGGGCCTACAGTTAATGGTTCAAAGCAATAATGCTTTGCACGAAACTCCCTTTACTGTATCGGTAGATCTTCTGGGACATGGCTGTACGACGGGAATCTCAGCTTCCGATCGAGCCAAAACGGTTAAAGCGCTTGTTGATCCCTATACCGATCCAAAATCCTTGGGGAAACCAGGTCATATTTTTCCTTTGAAAGCTAGGAGCGGCGGAGTTCTTCGTCGTGCTGGTCATACTGAGGCTGCAATAGATATGGCTAGAATGGCTGGGTTCGAACCTGCAGGGGTTATTGTGGAAATCATGAACGAAGACGGATCAATGGCCCGCCTTCCCGAGCTACGGAAAATTGCTGATAAGTTTGATTTGAAATTGGTGACCATCCAAGATCTCATTACGTACCGACTGAAGAACGAGTCGCTTATTTCCAAAGATATAGCAGTCGAAATGCCCACTCAATGGGGTGATTTCCAACTACACTTATACACTCAAATCACCACTGGCGAGAAGCATATTGCTCTAGTAAAAGGTGAATGGGACACGGAAGAACCTGTTTTAGTTCGGGTTCACAGCAGCTGCATGACGGGAGATATTTTCGGTTCTTGTCGATGCGATTGCGGCCCACAGCTTTCCAGTGCGATGGAGCAAGTAGAAAAAGAAGGAAAAGGTATTATCGTATACATGAATCAAGAAGGTCGTGGCATCGGATTACTGAACAAACTGAAAGCGTACAAGCTTCAGGAGCAAGGTCTTGACACTGTAGAGGCCAACTTGCAGCTTGGATTCAAAATGGATGAGCGCGATTATGGAGTTGGAGCACAAATTTTACGTGATCTGGGTGTTTCTAAAATGAGACTGATGACCAATAATCCAAAAAAGCGAACGGGTCTAATCGGTTACGGTCTTGAAATAACCGAGATTTCTCCACTGGAAATCAAAGCCAATAAACACAACAAAAAGTACTTGGAGACTAAGCGGGACAAGATGGGGCACTCGCTTAAATTGGATGAGGAAAAGTAACTGAATAAGAACTTGATTGATTTAAAGGCCAGACTCGTTTTGCCAAAACCTGATACTATAGAGTTTCAACACAATAGTTAGATTTTTTCAAGACAAACAATGAATTACAACCTAGTGGTTCTGGGCGATCCGAATTGGAATTTCAGCGGTTGCTACTTTTGGAATCTACCAACAAATCATAAAAGACGAACCATTTGTAGATAATCCTATGTCTGATGCTGGGCTAATCACCTTTGCAATTTCAATGCATGCATTGCCCGTTCTTACTTCGTTTATACGTCTAGACACCGAAATTGACAACGAGCATATCAAATTCAACTTCGTCCCCTTTTTTAAAGAGGTCAGCAGATTGGAAAAACACTAAGTATGTTGAATTAGTAGACTACGGTGGGGGAATCAAGCACAGTAAGAAATATGGAACAATCTATGCCACGAACGGCCATAAGGTCTTGGCTATTGAAATGAAGGGTGGCTATAAATTCGTTATCGGCACTCAAAATAAAAGTGAGTTAGAAGCATTTCTAGAAAAATCAGAGCAATTGTACTACTCTTAATTTAGTGTAAAATAAATTTTCTAAGGAACCACCTCCAAGTCGTCATTCTTAAACAACTCCCCTACTTTTTCAAAGAATTCATCAATGGTATTAAAGTCCTCTTGGTAAATTAAGCCAACTCCCTGAGTGTACATGGATGTAGAAGTTGAAAACACTTCATAAGGGTTGGTTTCGTTAAAAACTTTCAATCTGATTTTCCCATCTGGGGTGAGCATGTACTCGAGAAGGAAATCCCCCAATATTCCGCTCTGTCCCTCAGTAAACTGAGCTTCTGTGGTATTTGTAACACCAAAGCTTCCACTCACCAAAAGTCGCTCGTCAAAGAGCTGCGTGCTCAAAGCCACAGCTATTTCTTGATTCGTTATCTGATCTCCTGGACGGTAGTTTAATCCGATATCAAACTCGTTACTAATTTCGCTCAACCAACCACTCAGTTGATTGCTGATAAACTCTGAGGTACTTGTATTTGTAAAAGCAGCCACGCCCGACACTACGCCAGTTCCTGCCTGATCTGGAGCAGCAATCGCAATAAATTTATTGAGAATCAACAAGGCAAAGACTTGCTGATTGAGCTGATTAACAGTGCTAACAGCACTAGCCAATTGAGTTCGTTCGTTTTCAGTTGCTTGAGGCAATTCAATGTCAAACCCGATGGACGGCGTTTGAAGTTTTCCTTGCAGCGCCATGACAACATTCACCAATTCACGGGAGCGGTAGAGCTCTCGATTCTCTATCATAATGGGATATAGTGGGGTTCGAACAGAATAAACTGCTGCTAAATCCAAGTCGGCGTTATAGGGGTCACCATACCAACCGATGGTTCCGCCAGGTCTTAAGTCAAACTGCTTATTGATAAGACTTCGCAGGGTGAAATTGTAGTTACCACTAAAGATCTCGTATCGACCGAACATATTGAAGTCTCCCCTCTCTGATGTTTCGAGTGAAATTTTCCCAATTCCACGCCCCTGGAGAATATCTCCTGCCTTTTCGTCAAATATAATTCGGAACAATGCATCAGGTGTAGCGTCTACGTTGAGTCGCATGGTAACTCCTGAAAGATCAACTTCACGCTCAGTGTTGGTGTCTCTATTCTCATTCACAAAATGCACGAAGTTCTCCATAGCCACTTCTTCATCCTCATCAAGAGGTAAATTGATGGCAGTACCCTTCTCTGTAGCGGCATCGATATTGACTTCCATCTTGCCCTCGAATCCTCCCAGCTGAACTGAACCAGTTGCAAAAGCCTGACCGAAATAAAGTTTGTTTTCTTCTCGGGTGGTATTTAGAATATAAAAATTCTCAACGTCGGCACTGATGTCGTAAGTCCAATTAGCAAAGTCCTCATGAAACGCAGAAGCAACGACAAAACCTTTGTTTCCTTTGGAGTCGTAGAGAGGCTTATAGTCGATACCAAAGAAATCGGGTGCAACTCTTATCCGATCTGCAAAAACGAAATAGGTGTTTAAGTAATCAATTTTAAATCGCGCCTCGTCGAAATCAATAAAGCCCTTTAGCTGCGGCTTTTTGAGAATTCCTTCTACTTCAATTTGACCGTCAGCACGACCAGAAAAATCTGATACTTGTGGAATTCCGAGCTCATTCAGAATATCCAGATCAAAATCATCGAGAATTAATTCGCCCTGCATCTCATCGTCTCCTTCCGTGTTATAGACACCTTCAAAAGTCACGAGCTCAAGGCCTTCTTTCACCAAAGTGGCATTGAGCTTTAAATCTTTTGAATCACTTTCATAGCCGCTTGAAAGGATCAAGTCACCGATATCTCGCTTTCCTAATATGAAGTTTTGGACCTCACCTTCTGCCTCAACTGATGAAGACTTATAGAAATCTGAGATAGCTCCTTTGAGATTTACTAGACCAGCGATCTCCTTTTGCATCCCTAAACCCATTGAATCTAGTGAGGCCAAATCAAAATTTTCAATATTAAAGAGGAGTGTGTCAGATAGACTTACGCCAACCTTTCCGTCTAGCATAACTGTTTGCTTACCAGAATGAATCAAAAAAGAATCGAATACTAAAGAAGTGCTATCCTTCTCAAAAGTTGCTCTTTCATCAATATCCCATCGCAAATCTCTGATATTGAAATAACCCGGCTCAAGTTCTACGATGAAGTGGTCCTTACTTAAAAAATCAGCATGCATTTCTAGCTCCGCCGAACTGTTTCCCGATGCCCCGTACCATCCTGTTTTAAGATCTATGAAGTCATTGTAGGCTTCTATATCCACATCGGGATTGCCAAAATTGAGGCTGTCAATGAAAAAATTATTTGCGAAGATTCTTGCCTTAAAAATTTCGCCTATCTTACCCATATCGGCCGATATGTTATCCACCGAAAACTTACCATAATCCACACCAGGACTCAGAAAAGAGATCTGCAGCCTCCGCTTCTCAGAGTCAAAACTCCCATATAAAGAAGTGTTGGCATCAATCTTTAAATCTGGAATCAGAAGCGAGCTGATTGCGTTATCAGTTGTATAATTTATGCTGAACTGAAAGACTTCTTTCGTATCTATTTGGACTGGCTCTGTTAGAGAAGGCATTACTTCTGCCAGAAGATTCCTGAATGCGTCAGGAAGTTCTAGCGGATTGAAAATACCCGTGATTGAAATGTCTACAACATCGCTGTTGAAGCTGACTTTTCGATTTGTAGAATCACCATAAATAGTAAAGGAAAGATTATCCATAGCTACAGAGCTGTCACCATAGCATAGCAGGCTGTTTTTCGCAACCAATTTCCCTGCAGCATTGTCAATATTACTTCCGCGTCCATCCAAAGATAGATTGGCCACAAAGCTTAGTTCTTTCTCTAAGTTCACCAGATTAAGAGCAGTGAGGTTGAGATTAGTAATCTCAGCGTCAAAGTCATAATATGGAACCGATTGAGAAAAATCTACAAGTCCCTTGAAGTTGAGGGCCATATTCGGATCATCAGAATTAATTGATCCTGAGAAACGCTGTTTGGATATCTGTCCATCTAAAGTTATACTCTGGTAGTTATAATCACGGTAGGTTAATTCAGTGATCGTGCCCTGTATATCTGCAAATTCGAATGACTCTTGTGAGAAGGCGTCCACGGTAAAGTCTCCCGAGATGACTCCAAGACTATCGACGTCAAATAGGTAGCCTGCATCGACCGCTTTTGCTTGAAGAGAACCTGCATATATCAAACCATCCTTGATGGTGTCATGCTCCAAATTAAGGTCAAGGCCAAAGGAACCGACATCAGTTTTCAATATTCCAAACGTCACAAAATCTTGAGGGAAACCAGTAAACAGACCAGTGTACATCAAATCACCAGCTCGATCTATTTCAATGGGTAATGCCTCCGCAAAAGACTCTTCAATAGGAAGGGATTTTCCAATCTTGAGTAAATCTTGGTAATCCGTTCTTAGTTCCCCAATTCTAAAATCAACAAAGGTGTTTTCAAAGTCAGGCAAGCCCGTAAGATCAATATCGCCTCTTAGAACAGTTCGATCTCCCGCCATTATGAGCATTCGCCTGCCATTAAGGTTAGAAATGGGGCCATTGATCAAACCATAAACAACCAAATCCAAATCAACTCCATATAGCGTCTCTGTGAAATAGCCGATATCTTGCAAGTCAACTTGGCTCGCAGAAAATTCAGCGTCCCACTCTATCGAATTGATGAAGTCTGAATAATTTGCTAAGGAATCGTGAAGCAATGCTACTCTGCCTTGAAGATCGCTATTTGCAGTCCTAATCGACATTTGTTCTGCAAAGACTCCAGTGGAGTCTATTTTCAATTTTGATTGGAAATCTGTAATACCAAAACCTGACTGCTCGTTGAAAACAAGTTGGTCAATTTTTATTTTAAGTGAATCTCCTGCTAATCTGAAATTTTTAAACTGGGCATTTATTGATCTAATTTTAACGTCGTTGAAATCAATTCCATTATCGACGTTCTGACCAAAGAGATTTTCATAAGCGAATTGAGAATCTTCGATATTTACAGACTGAACTAATAAAGAAATAGAGGTATTTCGATTTTCTTTAGGCTTTTCTGATTGAAAGAAATCTACTAGGAAATCTAAATTCGTGGTGCCTGAAGAGTCTACTTGATACAGGAAAAAACGCGCCTTATAAAGGTTCAGTTTTTCGAAGGAAAAAATGCCCGCACCAAAATCGAGCCTTTCGATTTCCGTTTCGAGTGATTCTGCAAAAATTAAGGTATCAGCTCTTTGGTCTTTTATCAAGAAGCCTTTCAGTGTAAAGCCATTGAATGGTCTAAAATCCAATTTGTCGACTTGAACTTCTGCATTCAATTTTCCCGAAAGGTAACTAGCCGCTCCTCGAGCGAGTCTAGTTTGAACAAAACTCGACTTAAGCGCAAGGGCTAAAAAAAGCACGACCAAGAGAATCATGATCCCTAATCCAATCGCTATTTTTTTGAGTTTTCTAATTGTCGTAATCTTGTAATTTTGCGAAATTAACACAACATACCCACCTTTGGACGACATAGAGCCTTTTATTGTATTGGGAATTGAGTCTTCTTGCGATGACACCGCTGCTGCGGTCATCAAAAATGATAAAATTCTATCTAATGTGACATCTACTCAAACCATTCACGAAGCTTACGGCGGAGTGGTTCCTGAGCTGGCCTCAAGAGCGCATCAGAAGAGTATAATTCCCGTCGTAGACGCGGCTTTGAAGAAGGCCAATATTAGCCCCAGAGAATTATCCGCAATTGCTTACACCCGCGGCCCAGGCCTCCTTGGCTCTCTTCTAGTCGGTAGTTCGTTTGCCAAGAGCATGGCTCAATCTCTAGATATTCCCGCCTTACCGATTCACCATATGAAGGCTCATGTTTTGGCTCATTTTATTGATGATGGAAGCCCTGCTCCACCGTTTCCATTCTTGTGTCTTACGGTGAGTGGCGGACATACGCAGCTTTTAAGAGTGGATGCGACCGATTCATTTCACATTCTAGGCGAAACAATCGACGATGCGGCAGGAGAAGCATTTGACAAAGCCGCAAAAATGATGGGGCTACCTTATCCTGGCGGCCCTGAAGTGGACAGCCTCGCTGAGAAAGGTAATCCACTGTCTCATACTTTTACGCGGCCAAAAGTTGATGGTCATAATTTTAGTTTCAGCGGACTGAAGACAAATATTCTCAATTACATCGAGAAAAACAGACGCAAAGACCCTGATTTTGTTGAGAAGAACATCGAAGATTTGTGCGCTTCTGTGAGGTATACCATCATTGAAATTCTCATGAAGGAATTGATAGAAGTGGCCAATGAACAAAACCTAGAGCACATAGCACTTGCTGGGGGTGTTTCGGCAAATATTGGGCTAAGAAGAGCACTTGAAGAAAAGGCAGTTGAATTGGGATGGACTACCTACATTCCCAGAATAGAGTATTGTACAGACAATGGCTCTATGATCGCCATCGCAGGATATCTCGCTCTATTAAGCGGTGAGAAGGGTCAAATTAATTTGGCGGCTACTGCTCGCTGGAAAATCGACTAATCAGTTACTGTCCAACGAGTTCAATATCTGCGTTATGCTTGCGCTTAAAACAAGTGGAACATTTTGGGATTTATAGACAGGCTCTAACTAGCAATAAAGTCGAGGGTAAACCCTACTAGTGCTTCTAGTTTTGGTGGCAGAGATTTCTCTTTCCAAGGATGGCTTCCTCCAAATGTGTGACCAGTCTTTTTTATGATCACAAGTTTAGACTGTTGATTGAGCGACTTTAGGTAATCAGCATTCGATATACTAACAGCCTCATCATCATAGCCATGGGCAATTAGCCAAGGTTGCTTAATCTCTTTTGCGGTAGTCGGAATGTCCAACTCTTTGCGGTTATCGACGAAATCTGTATAAAATGAATAGTTGTGAGGCAGAAGCTGACCAGTTCGCGCATTATTCACATGAACTGCGCCGTCGGCTTTCCATTTCTCCATATCAAAATCAAATCGCTGACTAAAATCCGAAACGGCCGCCCAAGTAATCAGTTTGTTGATCTGCGGAAACTTAGCGGCGGCAATAATGGCCATACCTCCTCCTCTACTGTGTCCAATTAAATAGATTCGATCGTAGTTTCTTTTCTCATTCCCCATTTGAAACCCTTCGTCTACCCTTTCCAAAATGCACTCAATATCCCTGAGTTCTTTTGAATAGGTGTTTTGAGCGAAAGCGTCAGGGTCATGAAAATCAATGGGGTTTTGCAGCGTGCCTCCGTTATGAGAAAAATTGAATTTAAGGAAATCATAGCCTGATGTGGCAAATGAATCTGCAACCAGATTCCACGGACCCCAGTCCTTAAACCCCTTGTAACCATGACATAAAATAACCAAGTCTGAATTTTTCCGTCGAGAAGAATAAGAAATATCAAAAGTAGATAGCCTCTTAGAGGCGCCGACATATTGTGATTCAAGTTTCATAGGCATTGCTTCTCAACTTGGAATATCTGAAATATTTTCAAAGTAGAATCAATTAATTCTGCCAAATATTTTTGCCCCGCCCTATTATCTCTCTTCTCTTCTTGATTCTATACACCCAAACGGATGCCCAAACTCACACTGAGTTTCACCAAATGACCAAGATGTGAAAAAAACAGTTGGACTCTTCTACTCATGCAATGAGAATGATGAATACGGCCTTCGAAACGGCTCTAGAAGAATGTAAATACTATATTGAACGTGGACATATCTTCTTATGGTGAAAGACAAGAATTAGATACTACTCTCTTGTTGGATTAGACATCCTACATGAGCGCAATAGACACTATGAACAAGCTAGGTCGATAACTTTCCTTCGCGAGGTTTTTCCTACCAATAACAGGATGTCAAGGCCTTAAGATATTTCCCCGAAAGTTTATAGCTCGATACGTCAAACAATAGTGGACTTATGAAAACTGCTCAGGTTGCCATCAGAATGAACAAGAGGACTAAAAGAGAGTAGCTTGCTCTCCGCTGGAACCTTCCTCTTTATCCGTTTCTTCATCGCCCGAAGATTCTTCCGTATCTGAGGCTTCTTCAGTATTGGAAACCTCTTCAGCCTGTTCCACTTCTACTTCTTCAGGAATTTCTGATTCAATTCGATCAATGGACTTCACCTTACTTGAGGTTAATCTGTTGCCCATCGCTGAGATCCCCTTAACAGAGATAAACTCTGCCAACTCAATTTCTTCATCTTCCAGATCTACACTGCGCTTGTCAAATTGAATTTTCGCAACTGGTGATGGATGCGTGGTTGCAAATTCCATTCTCGAACCTTCATGCTCTGTAATGAATTCAACTGGCTTTTGCGAAAGCTCAGGATGAAAGCGTTTTACATTGTACTGCTCTTTCTCCCCTTCCCAATAAACTGCGGTGACCACCATCTCTGGATTGTACTTTTCAATATGCACCAAGTCTTCTTCAAAACGGGTACTTAAATCATAACCACTCACGCGGTAGTAGCCACTTTGATAGATGGTCAGGATCTTCTCGTCGCCTTTGAATGATCCCAAAAAGGTTCCTCTTCCGTCGGGATTAAGTCGCTGGACCACGTCGTCGAACCAGATTTTACGTGGAGCCAAAGTACTCGCTCCTTCCTCTTTCATCTCGACTTTTCTGACCAAGTTCTTGGAAAGCGTGTTCCCTTTTGCGCTTCGACTTTTGATGGATAAATCGGAAAAATCGTAATCAAACTTGGCTTTTCTCAGATTAGCTTTTGGCCGCAACAAGACTTGCACTACCTCAGCCTCCCCATTGGGATTGGCAGTGAAGTAAAGAAGCTTAGACCCACTATTTCCAGCTGTGAGATCATACTCTTTGTCACGAGTAATACTGTTTACGGCAAAACGTTTAACATAGGCAGCACCCTTAGCACCATCTTGGTAAACCATATTGTAAATGGTTCGGATGTCTCCCTTTTTCCAAACGCTAACGTGTATGATATCCTTGCCCACAAATTTTTTGGAGTCCACTTTTGTGACCATCATTACTCCATCGTCTCGGAAAATGATAATGTCATCAATATCAGAGCAATCACTTACGAATTCGTCTTTGCGAAGACCGTAACCAATAAAGCCCTCTTCACGGTCGACGTATAATTTTTTGTTAGCTACAACAACCTTGGCTGCTTCAATGCTATCAAAGATTTTGATTTCTGTTTTGCGCTCGCGACCCGCGCCATATTTCTTCTTTAGCTTTTTGTAATAATCAATGGCATAATCGATCAGGTTATCTAGGAAATTTTGAACCTCTTCAAGTTCTCCCTCAATGCCTGAGATTTTTTCGTCGGCTTTAAAGCTGTCGAATTTCGAGATTCTCTTGATTCTGATTTCCGTCAAGCGAACAATGTCATCCTCGGTAACGGCTCTTTTGAGGTGTTTGACATGCGGCTTTAACCCTTTATCAATATTGCCAATTACCTCTTCCCACGTTTCTGCTTCTTCAATGTCGCGGTATATCCTCTCTTCAATAAAGATCTTCTCTAAAGATGAAAAATGCCATAATTCTTCGAGTTCGATTTTGCGGATTTCAAGCTCCTGCTTGAGCAAGGTTACCGTTAACTCAGTATTGGTTTGAAGAATTTCATTGACTCCAACAAAGCGAGGCTTCTCGTTTTCAATAACACAGGAATTGGGAGAAATACTTAACTCACAATCTGTGAATGCATAAAGCGCATCAATCGTTTTATCGGGTGAAATATTGGGAGGTAAGTGAACGATTATTTCAGCTTTATCCGAGGTGTTGTCCTCGATCTTCTTGATCTTAATTTTCCCTTTGTCATTGGCCTTAATGATGCTTTCTATGAGCGAACCAGTCGTCGTGCCATGTGGAATTTCATCAATAATCAAGGTCTTCTTATCCTGCTGCCGCATTTTGGCTCGGATGCGAACTTTACCTCCACGCAATCCATCATTGTAGTTGGTGAAGTCAGCCATTCCACCATTTGGAAAGTCAGGAAGTATATTTGGTTTCTTGCCACGTAAAATACCTATACTGGCATCAATCAACTCATTAAAATTGTGCGGTAGAATCTTACAGGCCAATCCTACGGCAATACCTTCCGCTCCTTGAGCAAGAAGCAGAGGAAACTTTACCGGAAGGAAAAAAGGCTCTTTATTTCGACCATCATAAGATAGTCCCCACTTTGTGGTCTTGCGATTGAAGACCACTTCAAGTGCAAACTTGGAAAGTCGAGCTTCAATGTACCTAGGCGCGGCAGAACCGTCGCCCGTCAACGTGTTTCCCCAGTTTCCTTGGGTGTCGATGAGAATATCTTTTTGTCCAAGCTGAACCAAGGCATCTCCGATCGAAGCATCCCCATGCGGGTGATACTTCATGGTATGCCCGATGATGTTGGCCACTTTGTTGTACCGACCGTCATCCAAATCCTTCATGGAGTGGAGGATACGCCGTTGAACGGGTTTCAAACCGTCATTGACCGCAGGCACTGCTCTTTCGAGAATAACGTAGGAGGCATAGTCCAAAAACCAGTTTTTGTACAGTCCCTTAACCTGAATTACTTTCTCGTCTGTATGGATGTCAATCCCATCGGTCTCTTGACCGTTTAGATCTTCGTTTTCTTCTTCAGCCATTTATTACTTAAGCGTTAGCTTCTTCAATTTGTTCTCCTTCGACCTCTATAGCGTCTTTCTCCACTCTGAGGTTTTCGATGATGAATTCTTGTCTTTCTTGGGTATTCTTTCCCATATAAAACCTCAATAGTTCTGCCAATTGCGAATCCTTGTTGAGTACAACTGGCTCTAGCCTTATTTCGTCTCCAATGAAGTTTTTGAATTCATCGGGGGAAATCTCTCCAAGACCTTTGAATCGAGTTATCTCGGCAGTCTTACCAATTTTCTCTATCGCATTAACCCGCTCTACTTCGGAGTAACAGTAAATAGTTTCTCTTTTATTTCGAACTCGAAACAAAGGAGTTTGCAAAATATAGAGGTGGTTGTTTTTCACCAAATCTGGAAAGAACTGGAGAAAGAAAGTCATTAACAATAAGCGGATGTGCATGCCATCCACATCGGCATCCGTTGCGATTACAATTTTATTGTAGCGCAGGCCTTCCAGTCCGTCTTCGATATTAAGTGCCGCTTGCACCAAATTGAATTCCTCGTTTTCGTAAACGATCTTTTTCGTGAGGCCATAGCAATTAAGTGGTTTTCCCTTTAAGGAAAAAACAGCTTGCGTATTGACATCTCTAGATTTAGTGATAGAGCCAGAAGCAGAGTCACCCTCGGTAATAAAGAGCATGGTCTCTTTTCCTTTTTCACCACTTTTAGGATCGTTGTAATGCTTGCGGCAATCGCGTAATTTCTTGTTGTGTAAGTTGGCTTTCTTCGCTCTTTCACGAGCGAGCTTTCTAATGCCCGCTAGGTCCTTGCGTTCCTTTTCATTGGCCTTGATCTTCCTTTCGATGATATCGGCTACGGCGGGATTCTTGTGCAAATAGTTGTCAAGCTGTTCCTTGAGGAAATCGCCGATAAAAGCACGCATACTTTTACCTCCAGGCTCTATTTCGTGAGAGCCAAGTTTCGTTTTCGTTTGCGATTCGAAAACTGGTTCGATCACCTTCACCGCCACTGCTGCTAAAACACTGGAGCGGATATCAGTAGGTTCGTAATTCTTACCGTAGAAATCCTTTATTACTCTAGCAAAAGCCTCGCGAAAAGCACCTTGGTGTGTTCCACCCTGTGTGGTGTGCTGTCCGTTTACGAAGCTGTAATACTCCTCGCCATAGGCGCTTGAATGTGTAAAAGCAACTTCAATGTCATCTCCGATCAAGTGCACAATCGGGTACAACGGCTCATCCGATGATTTCTCTTCCAGCAGATCTTTCAGACCATTCTTGGAGTGAAACCGATTGCCATTGAACCAGATACTCATACCTGTATTTAGGTAACAGTAGTTCCAAATGAGTCTATCGATGTATTCAGATTTGAACTTAAAGTGCTTAAACACTTCTCCATCTGGGCGGAAATAGACTCTTGTTCCATTTCTTTCTTCTGGCACCTTGATGCTTTCTTCCGAAATAAGTACGCCTCTTTCAAAAATTGCTCTCTTGCCCTCTCCTTCGCGGTATGATTCGATTTCAAAGTAATCGGACAAGGCGTTTACCGCTTTGGTACCCACTCCGTTCAAACCGACTGATTTCTTAAAAGCTTTACTATCGTACTTGGCTCCAGTGTTGATCTTACTCACTACATCCACCACCTTACCGAGAGGAATACCTCTACCGTAATCGCGGACTAAGACAAAGCCGTCTTTTACAGTGATGTCAATCTTCTTTCCGTTCCCCATGACATATTCGTCGATGGAGTTGTCCAGAACTTCTTTGATCAGAATATAGATTCCATCATCGTAAGCGCTTCCGTTTCCGAGCTTACCAATGTACATCCCAGGACGGAGGCGTATGTGCTCCTTCCAATCCAGCGATCGAATATCATCTTCAGTATAATCAGTGGTTTCTGCCATGAAATTTGGTCAAAGATTTAAGTGTCGGAAAGGGGGGTGATTTCGACCTTCTAAAATACCGTGTTTCAACGTAGCTCGGAGTGGGTTTTATTAACAATCTCAACTACTTTTCCACGAAAGCCTCGAAAATCCTGAGAATCGTCGTTTAAACGTTAAAGCGGAAGTGCATAATGTCGCCATCCTCGACAATGTACTCCTTTCCTTCAACTCCTAATTTCCCTGAATCCTTTACAGCAGATTCAGAACCAAAAGATAAGTAGTCGTTGTATTTAATTACCTCAGCTCGGATGAATCCTTTTTCAAAATCGGAATGAATAACACCAGCAGCTTGTGGCGCTGTGAATCCATCTCTGATTGTCCAGGCTCTTACTTCTTTAACTCCGGCGGTAAAGTAGGTTCTTAAATTGAGGAGTTCGTAAGCAGCTTTGATCAGTTTGCTAACTCCAGGCTCTTTAAGCCCCAAATCAGACAAAAATTCTTGGCGTTCTTCGTAGGTTTCCAGTTCGGCAATATCCGCTTCTATCGCAGCACCAATAACTAGGATTTCCGCGTACTCGTCTTTCACGCCCTCACGAACTTGATTTACGTAATTGTTCCCTTCGGCAACTGAACTTTCATCTACGTTGCAGACGTAAAGAATTGGCTTATTGGTTAGTAACTGCAACTCCTTTGAGAAAGGCAAATCAGTATCATCAACTTCTACCGTTCTTCCTGATTTCCCAGATTCTAAGGCCGTTATATATCGCTCCAATAAAGCCAACTGTTTTTGGGCAACCTTATCGCCCGCCTTGGCAGCGCGCGCAGAACCTTCTACTCTTTTCTGAACCGTCTCCAGATCTTTTAGCTGCAGTTCAATATCGATGATCTCTTTATCGCGCACTGGATCAATTGAGCCATCTACGTGGGTAATGTTGTCATCGTCAAAACAGCGGAGAACGTGAATGATGGCATCCGTTTCGCGAATGTTTCCCAAAAATTTATTTCCAAGGCCTTCACCTTTACTGGCACCTTTAACAAGCCCAGCTATATCCACTATTTCAATGGTTGTGGGAACGATCTTCTCGGGGTTGACCAATTCGCTGAGCTTGGTAAGTCGCTCATCGGGAACCGTTATGGTGCCCACGTTTGGTTCTATTGTACAGAACGGGAAGTTTGCCGACTGAGCCTTCGCGTTTGATAAACAATTAAATAAAGTCGATTTTCCAACGTTGGGTAATCCAACGATTCCGCACTTAAGAGCCATAGAATAAAATTTGGGCGCAAAAATACAGGATTTTCAGAATAATGGATGGAATATTCTCCACATCTTGGAAATAACAATCAAAGAGCTGACCGCAACAATACCACTGATTATAAATCCCGCTGTGACAACCCCCCTAAAAAAAGTTGTTCCTCAAATCTTTAGTCTCACTATATCTATTTAGAAATGCACAATGAGTCTTAATAAGTAGACGGCTCATTTCTGCTCTAGAATTAGTCTTTATTCTAATTTTGTCGGAAAAGCGCACTTTTAATCTTTTCCCATGAGCAATATTGAAAATCTTAAGTCCGTCGCCAACCAAGTGCGAAGGGACATCGTTCGTATGGTACACGCCGTAAATTCAGGTCATCCAGGTGGTAGTCTTGGGTGTACAGACTACTTCGTGGCTCTGTATGGTGAAATCATGAAATACGACGCAGAGAATTTTACGATAGATGGAAAAGGCGAAGACCTTTTCTTTCTCTCAAACGGTCACATCTCACCAGTTTGGTATAGCGTACTCGCTCGAAATGGTTTTTTCAAAGTAGATGAATTGAAATCATTCAGAAAATTAAACACACGTCTTCAAGGTCATCCCACCACGCATGAGGGATTGCCTGGTATTCGTGTTGCTTCAGGTTCATTGGGTCAAGGGCTTTCGGTAGCAATAGGCGCGGCCATGACCAAGAAGCTCAATGGTGACGACAGACTGGTGTACAGCCTTCACGGCGATGGCGAATTGCAAGAAGGTCAGATTTGGGAAGCTGCCATGTTTGGAGCCCACAAAAAAATTGACAACATCATTTCAACCATCGATTACAACAACAGACAAATAGATGGTGACGTTTCTGATGTGCTCAGCTTAGGAGACCTCAAAGGAAAGTGGTCCGCTTTTGGATGGGACGTGCTCGAAATGAACGGCAACGACATGGAAGAAGTGATCTCCACTATAAAGGAAGCTCAAGGCAGAACTGGAAAAGGAAAACCTGTTATGATTGTCATGAAAACTGAGATGGGTGCTGGAGTTGACTTCATGATGGGATCCCATAAATGGCATGGTGTTGCTCCAAATGACGAGCAACTCAAGAATGCTCTTTCCCAACTTCCCGAAACCGTGGGAGACTACTAAACCAATGAAGCGAATCCTTTTTGCCATAGCGATTCTTCTACTCAGTTTTTCTTTTGAGTCCAATGCTCAAGATGAACAGCTGACGCGGCTGCTCTTTGTTTTTGACGCGAGCAACAGCATGAATGCTACGTGGCAAAGTGATCGTAAGATTACGGTAGCTAGAAAGCTCCTTTCGGAATCTGTCCGAGAATTGGATGGCAATCCCAATGTGGAAATGGGACTCCGGGTGTATGGACACCAAGTAGCCATCGCACCAGGAAAACAAGATTGCGAGGACACCAAACTTGAGGTATCATTCCGCCCCAATAATGGTTTGTTGATCGAAAAGACTCTAGATCGAATCACTTGCAAGGGAACCACTCCCATCGCCCGCTCCTTGGAAAAAGCAGCAGGTGATTTTCCAGAATGTCCCGAATGCCGAAATATTATCATTCTTATTACCGACGGTATCGAAGCTTGTGATGGAGATCCTTGTGCTATTTCTAAAGCTTTGCAGCGCAGAGGCGTTATTCTTAAACCTTTTGTAATTGGTGTTGGACTTGAAGATGAGTTCAAAGACACGTTCAGCTGCGTCGGCAATTACTACGATGCCACGAACGAAGAGACGTTTAAAAAAATCCTAGACATCGTCGTTACACAGGCACTCAATAATACGACTGCACAAATCAATTTAATTGATGACTTTGGAAAACCATCTGAGTCCAACGTAACGGTTAACCTATTTAATCAGAGCACGGAAGCACTCGAATATGGTTTTGTCCATACCCTCAATCACAAGGGAAACCCAGACACCTTAAGCCTCGACCCGATCATCACGTACAGGATTGAAGCGCATACCATTCCGACGCTCACAAAGGAAAACGTGAAAATCACAGCAGGGCAACACAACATCATTGCGCTAGACGCTGGACAAGGAGACTTGGTCATAAACGTCGAGGGAAATCTGGCTAAGAATGTACCCATCATCGTAAGGAAAAAAGGGGAGCCTGAAACAGCTCATGTAATGTCTACCAATTTTAAAGAGAGGCTACTGACTGATTTTTATGACCTTGAAATATTAACGCTTCCGCGAACGAAGATTTCGGACGTAGAAATCAATCAGAACAGAACTACCACGATTACTATTGCCGAGCCAGGTGTGCTAAATCTATCACTGGCCTCTGCAGGATATGGGAGTATCTCTTTGAAGAGTGGAAGCGATCTACAATGGGTTACCAATATTGATAATTCGAATTTGCAACAGCAGTTTCAGCTGCAACCTGGAAAGTACAAATTGACCTATCGGTCGAAGAATAGCAAACAAGTCATTTACACCATCGAAAGAGCTTTTTCCATATCGTCGGGCTCTTCTACCAATTTAAAACTCTAATGAAAGAATTTACCGTTCAGAACAAGCAGGATACACGAAGTGGCTTTGGTGCCGGGCTCGTTGAATTGGGAAGAAAAAATCCAAATGTCATCGGACTTTGTGCCGACTTGACGGGTTCATTAAAAATGGGCGATTTCCAAAAAGAGTTTCCCGACAGATTCATTCAGTGTGGTGTGGCTGAAGCCAACATGATGGGAGTAGCTGCAGGACTTACCATTGGAGGGAAAATCCCATTTACGGGAACGTTTGCCAACTTTTCTACTGGAAGGGTTTACGATCAAATTCGTCAGTCCATTGCTTACTCTGACAAGAACGTAAAGATCTGTGCCTCGCATGCTGGTTTGACTTTGGGTGAAGACGGAGCGACGCATCAAATTCTAGAAGACTTGGGAATGATGAAAATGCTTCCTGGAATGACGGTGATCAATCCGTGTGATTACAATCAGACAAAAGCAGCCACATTGGCTATAGCCGATCATGTAGGCCCTGTTTACCTCCGTTTTGGCAGACCAAAAGTGGCCAACTTTACTGAAGTAGATCCGAACTTTCAAATTGGTAAAGCCTTGATGCTCTCAGAAGGAACGGACGTTTCGATCTTCGCAACAGGCCATTTGGTATGGAAAGCCATTGAGGCTGGACATATTTTGGCCGAGCAAGGAATAAGCGCTGAGATTATTAATATCCACACGATTAAACCTTTGGACGTAGCCGCAGTCTTAAAATCTGTAATGAAAACGGGATGTGCTGTTTCAGCTGAGGAACATATGGTTCTCGGTGGTCTTGGCGAAAGCATTGCCTCGGTATTGGCCAGAAACTATCCTGCGCCAATGGAAATCGTTGCCGTGAACGACAGTTTTGGCGAAAGCGGAACTCCTGAAGAGCTGATGACGAAGTATGGTATTGATACGCCTAATGTGGTTGAAGCGGCTAAGAAGGCTGTTAGTCGGAAAGCTTAAATCCTGCGGCTATAATGTGTGGTATCAAGCCTCTGGCTTGATCTTCGATTTGTCTTAGACCATGCCTATGGCTTGGTCTAAGGACTAGTTTAAAAAAAGTCATCCGCCTAAGGCGGATAATTTGATATTGGAAACTAGAAGCGTCTTAAAATCTAACTTTTTAGTTTAGATATTTAGCTCCACGCGTTCAATAGCAAAGAATATGAAGTCCGAAGAGCGGCAAATACTCAAAGGTCTCCGAAATGAACAAACCAAAGAGGCAGCGTTTGTGCAGTTAATGAACCTGTACAAAAGGCCGCTTTACGCCCACGTGCGATCTATGACGGGCAATCACCCCGATGCCGACGATTCTCTGCAAAATGTCTTTGTGAAAGTGTGGAAGCACATCGATAGTTTCAAAGGCGATTCAGCTCTATACACTTGGCTTTATCGAATTGCCACCAACGAGGCGCTTACCCTAATTAACAAGCGAAGTAAGATGCAGGTGGTTGATATGGAAGAGAGTCATCACAGCGGAGGGCAGACCGATGGGCCTGATGCAGATGAGATCAGGAAAAAACTAGATGAGGCCATCGAAAAACTTCCCGAGAAACAGCGAAAGGTTTTTGAGATGAAATACTTCTCTGAGATGAAGTACATTGAAATGGCTGAATTAACTGGGACCAGTGTCGGAGCGCTTAAGGCAAGCTACTTCCATGCCGTTCGGAAAATTGAAGACTATTTAACTAGTGATTAAACCTTTTGGACTTACTGAAGTCAAAAAATAGCTGACTGCACCTGTTAATAGTTGTTTGCTGGCGAAAATTGAATAGAAAATGTCACAACAAGACAAAAACGAAAAAGACTACCTAAAGGAACTCGCCCCTCATCTTTTCTCGAAACAGATGGATGCTGAGCATGAAGTTCCCGAGGGCTACTTCGAGTCAATAGAAAATCAGGTCTTATCGAAAATAGATCGTGATTCTGAGTCTAAGCCAACAGGAAAGATTGGCTCATTGATCAATTTCAGAAATCTTTCTATCGCCGCTGGTTTGGCGCTCTTGATGGCTTTGATTCCTTTATTGAATGACACTAATCCATCTGAAACGGCGTCTATTCAGAGCGGATTGCAATCTATTTCAGAAGATGCCGCTCAGCTCTATTTGGCTGAAGAATACGATTTAGAGTCCATTGCTGCTGATATCGCATTTGAGAGCATTGATATCTCTGATGATGAAGGACTCACCGAAGAAGAAATTTTGAATTACCTGCTCGACTCCGAAATCTCCGAGTCACTTTTATACGAGTCATTATAGTTTATACGATATGAAAAACGCAATTATCACTTTACTTCTTCTGCTTCCCGCCGTGGTATGGGGACAGATGGAACATCCGCCACAGCTATCTCCTGAAAAACGAAAAGAAATCGAGGCCATGAAAGTGGCTTATCTCACATCTCAAATGGATCTCTCGCCCGAAGAAGCACAGGTTTTTTGGCCTGTTTACAATCAGTTTCGCGGTGAGATGGATGAGCTGAGAGTTGAAGGAAGAAAGAAGCACCAACTATTCAAGATCAACCAAGCCGACTATTCCGACCAAGAATTGATTGAGCATATGGAATTCAAATTCGATCATGAACGCGAAGCCATTGGTATAGAAGAAAAGTATTTCACAGAGTTCGTTGAAATTCTATCACCACAAAAGATCTTGATCATGATGGAAGCCGAGGAAGGTTTCAAGCGGGAGTTGTTGAGGAAAATGAGAGGAGAGAGACAAGGGAAACGTGGTGGTGAGAGGTGATTCAAATATTTTCAAAGCCAAATATTGGCTTCTGTAAAAGAGGTAACTAAAGTTATAGTGTTGTTTCATCGATAGAGCTGTAACGAAACTTACCTTTGCCCCAATGAATCTTCGAGACGATTTCTTCCAACTCCAAGCACAAACTTCGCCTTACCCGATAGGGATTGAAGTAAGCCACGCTGAGGGTTGCTACATCTACGATACCAAGGGGAAGAGTTATCTCGATATGATCTCGGGAATTGCAGTTACAAATGTTGGACACCGGCATCCCTTGGTGGTGAAAGCCATCAAAGATCAAGTAGATCGCTATCTCCACGTGATGCCTTACGGCGAATTTATCCAAGGTCCCCAAGTGGATCTGGCGCGAAAACTCACCTCACTCCTGCCTGATGCGTTGAATTCCAGTTATTTCGTAAATAGCGGAACAGAAGCCATTGAGGCGGCTTTGAAATTGGCCAAGCGATATACGGGGAGGCGAAAAATCGTCTCTTGCCTCAAGGCATATCACGGTTCTACCCACGGCGCCTTGAGCGTTTCGGGAAACGAAAAGAAGAAATACGCCTTTCGTCCGCTACTGCCCGAAGTGTACTTTATGCGCTTCAATGAAATAGATGACTTAAAGCTAATAGACGAGCACACTGCTGCTGCTATCGTTGAAACGGTACAAGGAGATGCAGGCGTAAGGATACCAAGCAAAGCGTACATGCAGGCTTTGCGTGCTCGCTGCACTGAAGTTGGAGCCTTATTAATTTTGGATGAAATCCAAACGGGCTTTGGCCGAACGGGCAAGCTGTTTGCATTTGAGCATTTTGGAATTGTACCAGACATATTGACGATCGCCAAAAGTATGGCGGGAGGAATGGCTATGGGTGCTTTCGTGAGTCATCGGGATATCATGGCCACACTGAAGGAAGACCCCATTTTAGGACATATAACCACATTTGGAGGTCACCCAGTTTGTTGTGCAGCTGCTTTGGGAAATATCCAGGCCATTGAAGAAGGCAACTTGGTAGAGACTTGTGAAGAGAAAGGTGCTCTTTTAGGTTCATTACTGAATCACCCTGCCATTGTCGAAGTGAGGCGCATCGGAATGATGTTCGCCGTTGAATTTGAATCGGCTGACTTGGTTTACAAAATCGTAGATAAGTGCTTGGAGAAAGGAGTTATCGCTTTCTATTTTCTCTCGTGCCCCGAAAGTTTTCGCTTGGCTCCTCCGCTCACTATTTCTGAAGAAGAAATCAGAATTGCGGCAATAGCAATCAACGAAGCAATAGAAGAGTCAGTAAATTAGTAGCTGCCCATCGATAAAAGTACTAAGGTGCAAGCTTCTTCAACCTCAATTCCTTCCTTTATTAAGTCCATCTGAAAATCTTCATTTTCTGTTCCAGGATTGAAAATAACACGTTTTGGCTTGAGCTCTTTAATGTATTCTTTCCAGTAATCTTGGTTTCTAGGCCCCACATAAAGCGACACTGTGTCAACGCCATCGAATAGCTTGAACTCTTTGGTAATCTTAACTCCCGAAATCTCACCTTCCCGAAGTCCAACAGCCTCCACAGGATGGCCTGCTGCCTTGAGCATCTCAACTGCACGGTAAGAATAGCGCGATGTATTGGGGCTCGCGCCTATGACTACTGTGTGTTTCTTTTCCATTGTTTGATGCAACAAAAAGCCCCAATCAAAGTTGATCAGGGCTTCTCAATGTAACTTATTTTATCTATTCGTCGCCATCAACTTCAGTATCATTTTCATTGTTTGGCTGAGCTCCTAAATCGTCTGAGTTTTCCCCATCTTCATTGAGCTCATCAGCTAAGTCTTCAGCTCCTTCAGAGAATTCAACTTTCGCTACTGCGGCAATGGCATCATTGCCCTTCAGGTTGATCAATCGAACTCCCTGAGTCGCTCTACCCATAACGCGTAGACTCGAAACACTCATTCGAATGGTGAGACCGCTTCTGTTAATGATCATCAAGTCA
>Ga0222653_1000454_pt1 | contig 23925 bp, 34 predicted proteins | sample AntAcemetagen419_FD_179856 | JGI IMG/M metagenome (GOLD analysis project Ga0222653, IMG submission 179856) | Saline water microbial communities from Ace Lake, Antarctica - #419 | ecosystem: Environmental > Aquatic > Non-marine Saline and Alkaline > Saline | place: Antarctica: Ace Lake...
AATTAATGGTCAAAATTATCGCACCATCCAGAAAGTGTACCTGTTACTTCGTTAATTCTACTTACTCCTTCTGATGTCCTAATCTCAGACTCTTCTACACCCCAAGATCTCTGAACTTCTTTTGTAGACATTCCTCTAAACTTCTTGTAAAACTTCATCCCATGTTTCATCATCAAAGCATACTGAGGATCGTATTGGTCAATCAATTCTCCAGCTTCTTTCCATGAACCATGATCCTTATTGTCCATATAGGTCGGGGCGCAGCTCTCAAGCGTTTTATTTAACATCCCACCCAACATTACATAATCTGCGCCTAGAGCCAATGCCTTAATAACATCACTATATTCTTTAAACCCTCCATCCGCTACAATCTTAATATCTAACGCTTTTTCGGACTTAACCTGAAAACAATCATGTATTAAAGAACCCATCGGATAACCAACAGCTGCATTTTGTGTTGTTAAACAATTATGAACCACCATATTATTTTCACCAACAGTGTATGAATGATCTTTATCAACAGTAAAGTCATTCACAAAGAATCCTTTATCATTTTTTATTTTTTTAACTACTGGTTTTACAAACTTAATTTTCATATGCTAATTTTTGTATCTTATACAACATCTCTATATCTTTTGCCCTGCTTTCTTTAACTCTGAATATTTTATACCCAGCATCAATAGCTATTTTATCTTTTATTCTGTCATTTATTATGTTTTTTTCTAGTGAGTGCCAATATTCTCCATCGTACTCTACTAATAAAACACCATTTATTATAAAATCATAAATTTTTTTTTCTAATCTAAACTGAGTTTTTACATCTTTTCCAAAAAAGAATTTTAAAATATTCATATACTCCACCTCCTGCTTAGAAGAATTTCCAGAAAGAAGATAGTCGTCAATTTCCTCTTTCTCAAATTGTTTTACTAATCTTTTATAAAAAGCATAAGCCCCTATTTTTACATCAAATAAATTAACAAGCTCTTTAATTGTGGTTTTGCTTTTATTTTTTTGTAAATATAAAAATATTTCAAGCATTTCATCTTCTGTCTTAGAAAACTTACTACCACCTTGTTTTCCATTTTTATTAACCCAATAAAGTTGGTGTTTTTTTGTCGTCCTTCTAAACACCTCTTTATCCTTTATAAACTTAAACTCATTCCAATATTTTTGTAAAGTTCTAAAATCAATAAATAAATCATCAATAATTTGATCTCTACTTTTTTTAAAAGAAACATAATCTTCATACGATTCTTTTATCTGTTCGAAAGTAACGCCAAGCCTATTAAGTCTCTTTGTTAAGTCTTTGTTTTTTATTAAACTTGAGACTCTAATTTTCTCTTTAGTCTTCTCACTAATTTTAACATGATTTTTATGGTCTTTAAAATATTTTAAATACCTTCCCTTATGGAACGAAACCTTTTCCCCACAACTACAATCACATTTTGGCACAATATTATCATGGAAATATTTTAAAATATATTGTTCATAACTTATTCCAAATTTTTTCTTTACGTATCGACCTACTTTTCTTTTTTCCTCACCTTTTGTTTGTGAGTAAAAAACTGTGTTATCAACTAAACATGTTGCTGAGTAATTCATTGTTTTTGTTTTTAAATAGCACAAAAAAAACAAAGACATCATTTACCCATTCAGTTGTTAAGCATTTATATCCATTTCCATATCCATTTCTACAACTAAATGATTGTCCTCATCTAAATCTTTAGCTTCAATCCAAAAAGCAAAATCTAAATAATTAACCTCATTAACCCTCTCTCTGTCTTTTGTGTGTATTACAAAAACCTCATGATCTTCCGTGCAAATCATCCCGTTTATTTCTAACATATTTGAGAAAGATTTAAAACGACTCTTTGCAATAACCTCTCTATAATTACCTAAATGAGTTAATACTTTATCTCCAACACAAACATCCTCAATCAAAAAATGACCCTCACTAGTATTTACTATCACCCCGTCAATCCAACAACCTGACCCATTTCCAATCCCTACCCTACAGTAGTCAGCTCCAGCTTTATCTAAAACCTCTAGAGTTTTAGGGTTTGCTATATTTCCTACCATCAACTTGAATTTCTCTCCATGAAGAGACTTGAATTTAACTATAGCAGGTGGAAGAGTGCTAATATGACCATTAGCTGTGTCAATGCAAATATTAAACATTGGCGAAACCTTTCTTTCATTATAAGTCTCATCAAACTCCTTAAGACTCATTGACCTAAATATATTTGGATCACCAGAATAATCGTGAAGATTTTCAACCCCTCTAGGGAAACAAATATTCACCCCAAGATCTCTGAATTGACTGTAGTTTGAAAAGTCAACCACAGTGTCCATAGGAGCTGTAAATAAGGGATTGTACTCTAAATTGATATCTTTGAACCTTGACTGTATCAAAGTACTCTCCGTAGGCATTAAAAGAACATCATCCCAATCAAACTTAATCTCTTTCTCAATCATATCTTCCCCCAGTTATCTTTGTTTTTAAGAAAAGACCTTCTCTTTTTGGAAGCAGTTTTCTTCCAGCTCTTTTTAGAAATACCTTTAAGATACTCTCTTATCTCGCTCATCCATCCAGACATCTTGTCTGCTCGACTAACCGACTCGTCTCCCGCTTTGTGTTTCTTTTTCATTTCATCTGATTTTTTTCTTCACTTTTTTTCTTCAACCAATCAACGGTCTCTTTGCTTAAGCCTTTTTTGTTTAAAAGAGAAGAGAAGTCTTTTACGTTTTTAGAGAAATCAACAATCCTCTCAGAAGCTTTTAGTAAAGTCTTATCCAAAGAGACATTGTCTTTCCAAGAACCTTCATTATCCACCTCCCTCTCTTGCATCCCATACGTTTCACCCATCTGAACTACAACAGCTCCTATTTTTCTCAAATGCTCCATTGTATTTGGGTATTCACTTTTCTCCTTGTACCAAGACGCTTCAGCATCTACAAGTATTTTACTTATTGCTACCAAACCTGAACTCAAAGGGAAATCCTCAACAATATGAGAATCTTCTTTTGTCTTCATAATTTCTTGAAATTCTCTTTCAGAATCAATGGCTTTGTATACTTTTTTTCTTTTCATCTTAATGTGTTGTATTTACAAATGTACGATTTATTTCTTTACCTTCTTGAATGAACCTATAAACTAAACCAAAAGAAAACTGTAAATTATTCCAATTTATCCCACCAGTAGCTCTTAATCCCCAATTATCTTTGAGTCTGAATCTAGAATCCACAACAAAAGAATGAAGCACCTCTCCATCTTCAGGAAGGGTGAAATCCCTATTATGGATTATATCCATTTCCATTCTTTGATAGCCAAAGCCTAATTTTGTAGTTTTGGTTGTAAAAACAAAAGCAGCACAGTGGAATCCGAAGACATAGTATCTACCTAATAAATCCACATGACCAGTTGGAGCAAACGCAAATCTATTGCAAATCTGGGCTTCAGTAGAAAAACCAATAGTGGCTAATAGATAGGAAGGAGATATACTTATAGATGGAATGAAAGAAATAACTAAACCTTTATCTTGACCCCAAGCTGGAGTCTTTGATGATTTGTTTGTGTTCTGAGAAAATACAGAAAACGATAAAAATATAGATACCAATAAAACGTACAGTGTTTTCATAAATTAAAAATACAAAAAAAAATACACTTATGTTGTATTTTTTTTTGTATTTTTAATTTATGATTTTGGGTTACAGATTGAAAGAATTATATTTTCTTTTCCCTTAACTCCATTGCATAAGCTCTAAAAGTGATTTATACTTCTCCTTAACCTCGTTGTGATTGCTTCTTATCTTTTCTGCATCTGATAATTTAGCAATTTTTTTCCACGTCTCTTTTTTGGTTATTAAATCCAATCTAACGTCTGCGTTAGAAGCCTCTAGTAAATCAGCCTTCCTGTTTTCGTTAATTGTTTTTATCTGAAGATTCAAACTTGTTTTTTTAGTATTTTTCTCTTCCATTCTTTTAAATTATAGTGAAATCTTTATTAGAACGAAAGAGAAAATGAAACTTTTTTTTCTCCTTTATAATATTAAAATAATAGATTTAATTCTTTTTGTAAGTAGGTAAAAATTATTTTAATACCAAAAGATGACATATAACTCTAGTGTTAAAAATTTGGCACAAAAAAAAAGGAAGCTATCAATTGATAACTTCCTTTTCAGTTTTGCTTATTCTAGTGCTTTTATTTATTGTTTCCAAATTGTTTCATAAACTGTTTCTTCAGATCGTTTATTTTTACCTGATAATCACCAACACTAATCTCAGCAGTGTTAGACGACTTCTTTGTTAAAGAATCTCTTACCTCATCCTCCAACAACTTAATTCTCTCAAGCATCTTGTTTCTCTTCTTTAACGTCTTTTTATCCATAGTTTCTAAATTTATAATTTACTTGTTGAAATGGTGGGATTCGAACCCACAAGTCTTCTGAGCCAGATTCAGATATGTTGCCAATTACACTACATTTCAATGTTTATCACCTATTATACTTTATTTGTTACCACAGTAGGAATCAAACCTAAATGTCTCCAAAGAGAAAAGGAGTCAAGTCCTCCGAGCGCATCAGCACCCCGCTGCGGCAATATAAAACTTAAGAGACAGCTAATTCTTAAGTTTGGTTGGGGCGTAGAGATTCGAACTCTAACAAACAGGCTCAAAACCTGCGATGCTACCATTACATCACGCCCCAATTTTTAGTCACAAAAAAAGGGAAAGCCTGATCAAATGATTGATCAGGCTTTCCCTTTTAAGTTTTTATTTAATTGTTTATGTCAAATTTCACTCATAGGTACAGCGAGACAATCCGATCTCTCAGGTTGTTGCTGTTGCTGTTGAAATATGTCATAAAAATAATTCATGTTAAAAATAAGTATTGAGATTTTTTTGTTTCCCTCTTTATACAACGCAAATATATAAATAAAGTTTCATTAAATCAAGATTAATTTAATCTTTTTTTTCTTTCCTCTCTTTTACTATGCGTTTTGTCGTTGATTTTGTCTTCTTTTTATGGCACACTATACAGAGAGTTTGGTAGTTCTCTATTGGCCTACCTCCACCGCCATCTCTAACTTCAGTAATATGGTCTGCCTGCCATTCTGATGTTAGTTTTTTCACCTCCCCACAGTCTTGACACTTTCCTTTCTCTTTTTTCTTAAGAGCTTTCCTAATATGCTTTACACTTCCCTTTATTATGAAAAAATATTCTACAGCCTTATTGTTGCAAGGTTTACTAGCCCACCTTCTTTGCTTCCCAGTTAACTTCTTACCACAACCACAAGCACATAACCCATCATCTCTTAGAGGGAATAAATCAGATACTTTTAAACTACTTTGATACCTTTTGAAATGATCAACCAACACTACCTTATTCCTATTCTTCTTCGTCTTATACCTTCCCATAACTATAAGTATTCAGACATTTTATCTTCCCACTTAGTCTGAGAAGAAGCATACCAAACGGCAGGTACTAAACACTCTTCAGATGAATTCATTTCATAAACCTCTCTGAAAAAATTGTCATCTAAATGAACAATAAAGTTTGGGTTTTTAATAAAAAAATCTTTTTTCTTAGAAAAACTTAAAAAGTTTATTTGGTTTCTTGGGATACCAAGTTGGTCAGCTACTTTAAATACAGAAGAGTTGTCAATTATTTGACCTTTAAATAAAGTCCCCTTATAGTCCTCTGGATATCTAGCTGTAGTTATCCATAAATTATAACCTTGCTCTTTTAAGTTAAGAGCGTAATCTTGAACTTCCTTAATCGATAAGGTCTCATCATAATCAAAGGAAATGTTTTTTTCTCCTAATGAGTTAGCTTCCTTATTTGGGGTCTCATTTATCGCCTGACTTATTCTCGTGTCTTCGAACTTCCAATTAAAATCACTATACTTTCCCATATATTAATATACGGAAAAAACAACTATAAATCAACACTCACACAGATTCATCTTTTGTGAGGTTTTTGTCTATTTTTTCTAATAAGAGTACTTGCTTCTGAAGAAGCTCAATATTTTTAGGTGTCTCAACAGAATCGTCATCTGGGTCTTCACCTTTTCTGATAATTTTATTGAATGCCTTTATGGTTAAGAATGTAGTTACAGCAATTATAGCAAATGTAATAGTGTACTGGATAGTCTTTCCGTACTGTACAGAGATCTCTGCAATTTTCTTTCCGTTACTTTCAACATAAGCTTCCTGAAGAATATATTTGAGATCCTTAACGTCTATCCCACTAGTGGCATATCCAATCACAGGCATACATATATCTTTGGCTATTGAATTAACAATTAATCCAAAAGAAGTTCCAATCATAATAGCAAACGCCATTTGAAACGGATTTCCTTTTACAGCAAAACCTTTAAAATCTTTAATTAAACCTTTCATTTTAATCTTTCTTCAATCCATTTTCCTGTGTCAAAATTATGATGGTATAAATTTGCTATCTCTTGATCTAGTTCCATCAAGTGAGAAACCAACTCATCTTTGCTATATGTCTTCTCAATAAAAGGGAAAACAATTATTTCATTTTCTTCATCCACTTTAAGCTTTTCCTCAAAATGACCTCTATTCGAATGAATACCAGAAGAAGGCTCTATATAAACTTCCTCATACTCTACGCAAAATTTATGTTTCCCATCTAATCCGCAGTTTTTGTTGCAAAATTCTTTTACAAACTCAAGAGAACAGGATGGCATTAAATCTTCCCACTTATACGTGCCGTTTTTATCTTGGTGAAGTGTCACTCCTTTTTCACTAGCACAATAATTCTTTTTCCTACAAACAGCCATATCTGTGGTAGCTATTATTACTCCAGTACCATTACATATAGCATTTAATTTTGACACATTATCACCTGTGTGTTCAGAAATAAAATGACCTCTTGCTTTTCCTGACACAGGCATTCCTTGAGCAAAACACATCATAAAATCACCTTTCACAGGTTTTCTTTTAGATAACAAGTATGCATGCTGATTAGTTAAAGTATGATACTTTCCTAAACGTTCCTCTTCACTGTTTAAATAATCAGTCCTAAACCATATCGTATGAGTTTTGTAATTCAAAACCAACGAAGTATGATCTTCAGTAGGCAAAATAACTATTTGAATTTCTTCATATTTTTTACATCTAGCGTTGTAATTAATATTCCTCATCCATAAACTCATCTGCTAAGACTTCCGCTGTTTCACCTTTACCAAAACCTCCCCATCTTATAAAATCAATTATATTCTCTCTTACAATTTCCTTTAATTCTTCTTCTGTAAATTCCATATTTATTATTTAAAAATCATTAAAATGCTTTTTACATCTAGCGTTGTAGGTAATACTACTATACAGTTATATACATATAAAATTTCCAAGCAAAAATAAGTACGAAACAAATTATTGCAGATATAAAACCAATTAACCATAGAATATCTGCAATAGGGTACATCCATTTAAATCGTTTATTTGTCACCCATTCAAGGAAGTTATATGCTACACCTACAAAACATCCTAACACCGCTATACTTACAGATGCACTAAATATTAATTTGATTATTATAATGTATTCCATTTAAAAAAAAAGTTTGTGCTAAGTAATCACCATAACGTCACGTACACTCATGAATATCTTATCAGTTATATAGTAGATTATTTTTTCTGTTTCAGCTTCTTTGCGTAATTCCTGTTTTGTGACGTGCAAGTATGCATTTGAGTTACTAGGTAACACCATAACATCACGCACTCTTTTTAAGTCGTCTATGAATTCCTGAGAATTGTTTTCTCTAATTTTCTTGATGCTCATTTTAATTTATTTTATAGTTGAGGATTTACTCAGCTAACCTAATATCCGTTGGGACTCCATCATAATCTTCTGCAACCCATTGCGTGTTTTCGTCAGGGCGTTCAAATTGTCCACTAAGTATATCTGTTCTCCTATCTGCTATTTTAATTGCTTCCTCTAATGTTTCCGCTTTAACTACTGTGCCTACACTAATTGTACACATTGCTGTTAATCTAAATTCCTCCATAATATTGAATGCACCTAATTAGATGTCTTTTTAAAGGCTGTTGTTTAAGTTATTCTTCATTATCTGTTGGGCGCAAGTAAAACTTATCAAGAGCGCATAACTCCCTTACAAATGTGCTAATATACCCCACACACACCTTATCACTAATTTTTTCACACTGCTCTTTACTTATGCCAATCATAAAATCATACTTCTCAGCACTGCTATGCTCCTCGCTATTAAACTTAACTATCTTTTCTCTAACAAAGCCCTCCATATCATTCTGTGGGCATTTAGGGAGTTGGCTTAATATCATATCCATCATTTCAATTGATGCTTCGGTCTTGCTCATATCTAAATTATTTATAATTAATTCTGTTGGGTCGCTTAACCACGCACTAAGATCTATGCGGCAGTAAGCTCACTTATTGGGATGTTATTTATTAAACCAATAAACGATAAGACATCTGCTGTTTTACTATCAATTCTTTTTATAATGCCGTTGTATGTTTCGGTATCAATGCAAAAATTTACTCTATCTTCTTCTTCCATAATCCTCCCGCCACATAACATAGGCTAGATTTAATAACCTTAGTCGTGGGCTTTATTTCATTTAATGGTTAATACTAACAACTACTATCTAGACGTTGTCCCTCATTATCTATTAAACGTAAAAATAACAAAAATGTTTCATTGAAGTCTTAAAAAGAATAGCTGACCCTTAAATTCTTTCATCTTGTTCTAGATTGGAAAAATTCATCAACACTCACCTTTTTACCTTCAACATAGCAATCTTTTGGTGTATTCATAAATTTCAAAAGCTCTATTGTGATTTGACCTTCTGTCTCTGGATTCAGATTTTCTTTTTTCAAATACTCCTTGAATTCATATTGACATTCATCACAAACCTTTCCGACACTATACACATGAGTGTGAACCATTATACTCTCACAATCTACCCTATTACATGACATTACTCCCATTATTCTGTTTTTAAAATTCAAATCTCATTCCATTCTCTTCAGCATCTTCATAAATCTCAATTGAACCCAACTGTTCAAAATGACCGCACCAAAAGGCTGATAGTCGCATTGCATACCCGTTGTCAGCCTTAAGACTCAAACAGCGCATAGCCAAATCTTCATCGAACCTGTACTCAAAGTCATCGCCTAACTTTTCTTTCATAGACTCATCTACAGCTCTGCTGCTAGACTTACAGTAAAGTTATGGTTAATCTTTAAATGACTTATCGTCAACAATAATATTACTTCCTTCTAGGTATTCATGCATAAGCTGATTTACTACAACAAAATCTGAATTAACATCCGAGTCATGTATATGCCTAAACGCATCCATCAAATCTGTCTTGTCTTTTTCATTCGGAACAATTATTTTATATTTTGTCCACTTAATCTTAGAAAACTCTTCCTCTGTTAAGTCAGATTTGCTTTTATCTTTTTTATAATCACTGTACTTGTCCATGTCTTTACTTTATTTGAACGAATATACAAACTTAACTGCACTCTTTCACTAATTCTTTGTTCCTTTCTAAAGAAACCCATAAATCAAAAGTAGGGAAGTATTTCCTATTCCCTTCTTCATCTTCCCCATTATGACCGTACTCTATATACCCATAAGAAGCGTAGACTTCAATTTGAAAACTTAAATCTACAGGTTTTTTTCTGTTCTCGTAATCCTCATTGTATTTTATTAACAATAAAGCTTTTTGATCCGAAGTGAAATTATGTTCCATTATATATTGATGTGTTTAACACAATCGTTGTCTTTGATGTATATTAAGTCAACCATTTTTACCCATGACTTAAGAATAACACTTCTCGGCTCAACTCTTTTCCAAAAAACATTAACCATATCTCTGTTACCCGGCAGCATACAATCCTCTGGTTTGTGATGAGGATATACCTTAACTCCTGTGAGGATGTGGTTTATTTTGCCCTCCACTACAGTATATTCTCCTTTATTTGAAGTAAACTGCATTCTTACTCTGTATTGCCTTTTTAAGTCCTCAAACTTTATCGTTGGGACTGTATCAGCTGCTCTTCTTATCGAATCATCTGTATACCACCTACTGTTTATCTTTATCATCTTAGTAGCCCTTAAAAAAGCTCCTGTATAATAAACATACTCAACGCCTGATTCAAAGTCTTTACTGTACGATAATGTCAGTCCTAATTTTTTAACCATACTATTATAAACGTATTTAATCCGTAAATGTTACAAAAAAAGCAAAAAAAAGGCGATCAATTTGATCGCCTTTTTAATTTGTTGTGTTTTATTAGTTCACAAGAAACTGGTATTCTTCGAAATCTCCAGAAAAAAGATTCTCAACTGTTGTTGGACATTCAGTGAAAGCACAATCTGTTAAGTTAGGGTTGACTTCAAACCAACCATCTCCAACTGTTAAATTTATATGAGTACAAGCTCTTCTTTCGTAAATCTTTCCAGATGGATTATGAGTTATCTTCAACGTTAAAGGAAACTGACCAGAACATAAACCAACATTTGTTACTGCTTCAAATATTGGGCAAACTTCCTTATTTGTAGAAGCAACTGCCCCTTGGTAAATCCACTCAATATCACAGTCGTCTTTAATGTCGCTCCAATTAGTGTCTTCGTCTTGAACTCTTATAAATGCATCAAAACCTGCTGTTTGGTTATCAGAAGATAAATGATTGTAGAAATTATTCCAAGCAGGAATAATGTCATAAACCCTTCCTACAGAAACTCCAAATTTAGCTAAAAGAATTGATAAATCTGCTACATTGACTTTACCTCCAGAACCATCTAAATCCCAAGAAGGATTTATAGTACCATAAGCTCCAAGAAATTCTCCCAAGTCGTTTACGTCATAAGATTCTTTAATGTTTTTAAAAGCTGGATTGTTTCCTCCAATCTCAGTCGGAGGAGGAAGAGTCTGAAGATCTAACTTCTGTATGTCTTTTATTGCTTCTGGCTTTGTTTTAGCAATAAAACTAATAGCCTCTTTAGGGAATTTTTTTAAAGCATTCCTTTTCTTTATTGTCTTGTAGATAAATCCTAATAGAACTAAACCTACAATAAGTGTAATAATTAATGTCATATCTAGAAGTATCTAGAAATTTTTAACCATTGAGTATTTTATTCCTAATTGAGTATTTTGTAGACATAAAGAGTGTCTACAACATTGTCTTTTTCATATTATTGATTATAGCAAAAAGGAGGATTTAATCCTTGTCTTGAGTATTTCTGTTCTTCTTGAAGATGTTTAAGCCACTTTTCTTCTTCTCCTTTGCATTGTTTAAGGAAATCCATATACCAAGACGGCAAACCGTCCTTATAAGCCAACCTAATCATTCCTTCTGTTTTCTTAGAACCTTTTAAGGAAATAGCTCGATCCTCAGACTGTCTAATCAGAGTAGTTAAGTATTCTTCTGTTGTGTAAATTTTAGACATGGTAATGGTTTAATTCAAACTCAAGCTCATCAATCAACTTAATTTTATCAAAACGCTCCGCTCTTTTAAACGTAACACTTAAAAGCTTAATAATCCTTATTGAGAAATCAGAATTATTTATGATTCCGCATTCTGATGAAAACTGCGACAAACCAACATATAAAGCCTCTTGAGATATCCTTTTTCTTTTAGGAGTTCTTTCTAATAAAACTTTTGTTTTTTCTAAAAGTTTATCTCTAATCTTCTTTGGAATCTGCACATTAAGTTCTTGAATATATCTCATAATCTATTAAACGTAAAAATACAACTAAATGTTACAACAAAACCTATTTTATTCCAAAACTAGGTGCGAATATGCATCATCGACTCTTCTGCCCAATCATATGTTATACCGAGAACTTCTCAAAAATATCTTGATATCATAGATACTCGTGCTTAGTGACTCTAGAGGGACTCAAACCCCCAACCTTCTGATTCGTAATCAGATGCGCTATTCAGTTGCGCCATAGAGCCGTATTTGAAGCGCAGATGGGACTCGAACCCAAATTTTCATCCGTTACCACTCTCTCGTTTCGAAGACGAGGGGGATACTGCGCCATGCTTTTTTCACTTTGTAAACCCCAACGGATTCGAACCGATACTGAACACCGCTTAAAGATGTTGCCTCTACCAATTGGGCTAGGGGTCTATTTAAATGATAGTACAGGTTCGAACTGTCTTACCATTCCCGCTTCGAATTTCACCATCCAATACGGTACAAACAATCATTTAGTAGCTCTAGCCAGATTCGAACTGACAGTCCCGAAGGAGATGCATTCTTAGTGCATTGCGTGAACCAATTTCGCCATAGAGCCATATTTATGTTACCTCAATCGGGATCGAACCGATGACCTCTTCCATGTCGCAGAAGCACTCTACCAGCTGAGCTATGAGGTAATATTGTGGAAAGAGTAGGGTTCGAACCTACACTGAGCGGTTTTCAAAAGTAACATGATTTATGTCAAAACTAAAAGCCCTGTAATCAAAGAATGTATAACATCCGCTGCCTCTACCAATTGGGCTACCTTTCCTTCGTGGTACAGGGAGGATTTGAACCTCCGACCTCTGGGGTTTCAATCCAGCGCTCTACGCAGACTGAGCTACCGCACCATTTAAATTTTGTGGAGCGGGAAGGATTTGAACCTCCGACACACTTTTTCAGCTGCTCTACCACACGTTTTATTCCTATGACTTTATGATCACTTATTCCATAGTACTTTAAAACGATAACTGAGCTACCCCTCCATTTAGTGAAACAAACGGGATTCGAACCCATATCTCTGCGACTTCAACGCAGTGCTGCATACCAATCCAGCTACATTGTTCCATTTTGTGGGAGAGGTGGGTATCGAACCCACTCCTATGGATTTTCAGTCCACCGCAATCACCTGATCTGCCACTCACCCATTTTGCTACAATACATCAAAGAACTTATTAGCTAACCTTTGTTAGCCTTGTGCCTTTAGAGGGACTCGAACCCTCACACCATTTCTGGCAACAGATTCTAAGTCTGCCGTGTCTGCCAATTCCACCATAAAGGCATAAAAAATTTCATACAAAAAAACCCCGATCTACTAGATCGGGGTTTTTTCCTATATTGTTTCTTTTAGTTTTTAGCTAGTACGAACAAGTTTTGGACATAACACTCCCGATCTCTCCCGTGGCAACAGGAGACGAAAAAAGACTAAAAATAATCGTGTTATGTTATATACTGTGTTCATTGTTTCTAAATATAGCAAAAATTTAATTTCATTAAAATACTTTACCCTTTTGGTAAAGAGCGCATCTCAAGGTAATGCGATTTGAAGCTGTTAAGCTAACCATGTCAATCACCCTTTGGGTAGTGACTTGTTCCTAAGAACGCAACAAAGATATAAAAAGTTTCTCCAATAACAAACTTTTTTTTAAAACATTATCTAACTTGCTGACAATGACTACAAAAACTTTTTAGAATCTTTGTTTTCATAATGTTTTTTGTCTGCGGAAACCCAATCATCACAAAGTGTGGTTGGGATGAGCAGGCATTGTTTTGGTTAATATACGCAAATATACAAAAATAGTTTCGATTAATTTCAGTTTTTCTTTTTTTTTGTATATTTATAATAAAAAAGAAGGTATAGTGATAACTTATAACACAGAATTAGTTCCAACAAATCCAGATGACATGAACTTAATCATGAGCATCATGGAGGAATATCGCTTTGTTGTTAATGAGGCATCTAAGCTTCAGTTCTCGGACCTAAAGAATCTAAGCGCCCTTAAGGCCTTGCATAATGCATTTTATCACCCAACAAGAGATTCTCGACCAGACTTCCCATCTCAGATGGTTATAAAGGCAGAGCAAGAGTCTCTTGCCACATACAAAACAATAAGGTCAAACAAGCATAATATAGCAAAGCCATTCGAGAAGAAAAACCTCTCCTTAAGATTAGACAAGAGACTTTATTCTCATGTTAAGGGTGAGCCAACAAAAATAAAAATAACAACAAAGGAGAGAAAGAAGGAGTTTTCAATTGTCCTTTATCCAAAGCTTGAGGAATTAATGAGTCAGCATCAATTTGTTGACCCAATGATTTTCGTGAGAGACGGCAAATTAATGATTTCCTTGACTTTTGACAATTCAGTTGAGCTAGAGAAGCCGTCAGTTGCTCTTGGCGTTGATCTTGGTATAAGAAGAGTTGCTGCCCTGTCTGATGGCAGACTTATCATCGACAAGAAGTTTAATAAGGAAAAAAGGAGGCTTCGATATCTTAAGAGACAACTTCAGTCTAAAGGAACTAAGTCAGCAAGAAAGAAGTCAAAGAAGCTGAAGCGTAAAGAAAGAAATAAAAACAAGAATCAAACACATCTTGTTGCCAATGAAATTTTAAAGACAAGTGCAAATGTAATTGCACTTGAGAACCTAAAGGGAATCAAGGCAAAGAAACATAAATTTCAAAAGAAAAATGCGGTGAGTCAAGTTCCGTTCTTCGAACTTCGAAGGGTTTTGACTTATAAGGCCAAGAACATGGGAAAACATGTTTGTTTGGTTTCACCAGCATATACCAGTCAAATCGACTCTGTTTCAGGAATCCGAGAGGGTGAGAGAAGAGGGGTTAGGTTTTATGCAAAAAGCGGATTGGTGTATGATGCAGACATCAATGCTGCAATAAACATCGCTCGCAGGAGCAAACACCCCGTCTCGCAAGGAAACTTGCTTGACGGGCAGGGCATCGTCAATCGCCCAATCGCATGTCAGCCCAAGACGACCATCAAGGTCTGATTGGCATTGCAAGCCCATTCATCGCCTTGGCGTGGATGGGTAATTGACTTGATTATATTTTATAAGGAGATCTGCTCCATACTACTGATTCAATTGTTTCTACTGCTGACAGAATCTGTTCACAATACGAAACAAACTCTTCAGAGCCAGAAAATACAACTTCTACTCCTTTATAGACACAAACAAAAATGCCTACTTCCTCAAGAACATCAAGCTTGTTTATAATAAGCTCATTGACTCCATTAATGTTTGAAGCTTTAATTACATCATCTAAGTTTAACCAATTAATCTGCCTTGGTCTTCCTGTTGTAGCTCCAAACTCTCCTCCTACTTCTCTAATTTTTTCAAAATAATCCGACTTACCTTCAAAGTCTTTAGCTCCTACATAAGTTCTATAGGCTTTAATAATCCCTATAGTGTTTCTTATGTACTTAGGTGCAACCCCGTTTAAAACAGCTCCTCCTACAGTGCAATGAGAAGATGTAACATAAGGATAGTCTCCAAAATCTATATCAATCTCAAAACCTTGCGCTCCTTCAAAAAGAATTCTAACCTTGGACTCTCCATGAAACTCCTCATATGTATCAATCAACATATCTTCAGAAAAAACATCTTTAGCTCTAACTCCAGTTCTATTGTACTTGTTCCGATAAGCCTGACCGTTACCAGTTCTAGTAGTCCCTATTTTAGTGTCCTTAGAATCTTCCTCAACATATTCTGGAAGAATCACATGAGCCTTTTCATCTATAAAAAGATTTTCTCTCACTTTGAAACCACCCTTCTCTAAGTCCTTAATTTCTTCTTCTAACTTTATAGGATCAACCACACAACCTAAACCAATTATAGACTTTATTCCATAAACAACTCCAATGGGAATAAAATGAGTAACATACTTCTCTCCATTATGGTATACCGTATGCCCAGCGTTTCCTCCTCCATTATACCTAACAACATGAGTATATTCTTTGCTTTTACACTTAGCGTGAGCTACCTTCCCTTTTCCTGTATCCCCAGCTTGTAGGTCTACAATCACATCTGCATATTCTATCATTTATTTCGTTTAATTCGTTTTTTTATAAAAAGAGACTATTATATCGATTAATTTTATAACAGATTAATTAAACAGACTATAGAAGTGCCTATAAAAATAAACCAGAAACAATAAGGAGCTAAAATAAACGTGAACTCCTCATCTATTTTATCAATACTCAAACCCTTATTGAACAACCTCCTAGAAACAACATAATATCTGTAATCTATAAACGTAAAAAAGAGAATCCAACACAAGGCGTTCACTGGCGAATAACCCAGCAATACGAAAAACAAAACGTAGAAAGCTAACTTTGCTACATCAATAGGTTTGTCGTATGAATGTCCAACCCTCAAGAAAAAATCCGCAACAATTGGTAAAGAATAGAACATTAAAAGCATACCAATTAAACTTAACACCTTCCCAACACCCCACTCTGTGAAAATAGAAGCATCAGAAACAACTCCTTCTTCTATCTTTATTAACTTTCCTTCTTCAAATTTTATTATGGTTTCATCCTTGGTGTCATCTGAATAAATAGAATATTCTGAAAGAGTCGGAAAACATGAATTCAAAAAAGCGAGAGATGACATTAAACTAGAAAATAGAACTAAAGCAATTAAAAAATGCTTCAAAAACCCTCTAGTTGCTAAAGGAATAAATTTTTCCTTAAAATAATCTTTTTTAAATCCTCCTAAAAGATGGAGTCCGAAAACCATTATTAGTATTCCTAAAAGTGTTGGCAAAAGTGTTTCTAGCATGTGCTTATTTTTTTGTTGTTTTTATTTATTTTTCAAATATACACTTTTTTTCATAAAACTCCATAATACTAAACACAACTATTTAGTAATATGGAGTTTTTAAAAGAATCTTACAAAAATAGATTAAGAGAATTATCTGGAATTAAAAAGTCATTGACAGAATCAGTTGCTGGAAAACACTTAGTTGTGGTCGATATCCAACCAGAGTATGAAAGCGGCTTCGGAGACATGCATCTTCAATTGATTGAATTTATTGAAACGAATTGGAATGATTTATCCCGTGTTACTTTCTTATATAATGGAGAAGATACTTTAGGTATGATTTCTCATAGCGAATACTTTAACTGGTGGTGGGAAAACAATTTCAACGAAGAAATGTTAGAGCAATGTGACTTCTACGACAAAGGGTATGCTTTTTTTAGAAGCTGTATGGACTCAGGAATAGATCATGATGACATCACAAGCCTAGTAAGAGAAATGATAGCAAACGACATACACGACTCAAGTGATTTGGATGAAGACTTTTGGAATGGATGGATTGAAAAATACGGAGCAGAAGACGTTCGTGACCTAATTGAAGTATCTGGTGAAGCAATTAACATCCCAGACCTTATGGATGAACTTCGAGGTTATGGAAATATTGTTTTATGCGGAGGAGGAAGAGATGAGTGTTTAGCAGAAGTTGAAATCGCACTTAACGCCTTAAATAAACCATACAGCAAACTAGAAGACTTCATATACCAAGAAAATAAGAAAACATTTTAACAGTCATTACTTTTTGACACCATCTATATAAACAAATTTACCAGTGTTTTTTACTGGATTAAAACAGTTAAACCCAGATTCTTCAATCTCACTCTTCAACTGATCTTCTCTACCCTCCCACTTCTTAGATGGCTCACAAATCATAATCTGACCGTAAGGCTTCAAAACTCTATTAGCCTCCCTAAAGTACTCTCTATAGTTCGACCCCATCAATGACAATGAAAATACAACTACATCTAATACACTCTCATCTAAAGGAGTGTTCTTGATATCACAAGCTATTACTGAATCATCAATAGCTACATGATCAAAAGAGTGGACTTTGTTCTTTATTTCCTTTGCTAAAAGATTTTCTCCACAACCAAAGTCTCCTACAATCCAATCAGGTCTTGTTTTCAACTTCTTTGCGAACTCCATAAATGGAATCTCCGCCCACCCTTCTCTAGCCTTGCTGTAAAGAGTGTGGTAATAATACCAATCTTCAGGATTATCACTAAGCCTTTTGTGTGTGTTTTTAGAACTTGAAACACTCCATTTTTTATTCAATTCAGAAAAATCTCCAAGCTTCTTCATTTGAATCTCAACCCTCTGTGGATTAAGAGGGATGTTAAGTTCTTCTCTCTCTATTGTATGAACACCTCCGCCCTCAAGACGTTCAATCCAATCAAGAAGCTCTTGGTGAGCTTTACTGACTAATTTATTCTTAGACGGAAGTAGAGATTGTGGGATAATTCCATCCATAACCAAGTCAGCCATTGTAGCTTTATGTTGTATGATGTTCCATCTTCTTTTATCCCAACTCCAAACACCTTTATCTGTCTCTATTGTTACCTGAGGAATGTAAATATCCACCTTCTTAAAAGCTGTGCCTTGACGATAAAATCTACCCAACAATTGCTGGTACTCTGAACTTGTCCAAGGCAAACATATTGGGATTAAAGTGTTACAAACATGCTGAAGGCCATCAACACCTGTGGATATAGGAGAAGAACTCACTAACACATCTATTCTTCCTTTTTTAAAGTTCTCTAAACCTCGCTTATCATCGCCAGTATAATAACCTACTTTAAAACCCAAACCAGTAACAAACTCTCCAATCTGATCTTTCATCTCAGAAACGTAATGAGTGTAAATCACCACGCCCTTTTTAATCTCATTCTGGATTGCTTTTAATTTCAAAGGAAGCAGAATTTGCTCGAAAGCAAGCACATCTCCTTTGTAAATTCCACGAACTTGCTCCATCAACTCAGAACCCTCTATGGTGACAAACTCAGTATTCAACTTGATATCCAATTTCATCTTATACCTCAAACCGAAACGAGTAAGAGCCTTGTATAGCTCTAAACCATTCATAACACTCTCTTTGGTCTTAAGTTCATCATGCGCCTCTCCTGTCAGTATCTCAATAAGCTTCTTTGGTTCAACAAGATTGTTTATTATTGGAGTTGCAGACATTAACAACTTATATAAATCAGGGTTGTTTTTTTTCGCCTGAATCATGAGTTTATTAACCACACTTCTCCTAGTTGATTGTGTCCCCTCATCTTCCTGCCTCTGCTTTACGTTTTGAACCTCATCTAAAACAATATAATCTATACGATTGTTCTTCAGAAGCTCAGAAACAATAAATTCGGAATTCTGCTGCTGAAAAGTTTCGTAATTTAAAACAAGGTAATTGTGCTTGTCTTTGTCGTCAGGCAAAACAATGTCATACTTGTCTATGATTTGATACTTCTGCTTCAATATTCTATCGGAAACATCCTTATCTAACTCTAATTCTGATTTCACTAAAATATTATTCCCATCAAAATACTCATCGATAGACTGAACCCAACCCTCAACTGTAGAGTTGTTGCAAATAATAAGAGTGTTCTTTACTCCTAAAACTCTTCCAGCAAAAACAGCAGACAGAGTCTTTCCAGCTCCAGTCCCAGACCAGTTTCCATAACTCCTCTCATTCTTTAAACGAACAGTCAGAAGCCTTTGCATTAGGCTTGGTGAATGCCTAAATTTATAGCCATTTGGTATCTCGATATCGTTTGCTTGTTTAAATTCACCAAGTAACTCTTGCCGAATAATAGAAGCCCTTTCTCCGTATGAAGCGGATCTTAGACGATTAAGATCAACTTCATTATTTAAAACAGTGTTCCATAAATCTTTTAATTGATCTTTCATCAAAAAATCAATGTTCTCATCATCCAATGATGCTGTAATCATACGATTATCAACCACCTTTAAACCTTCAATTGGATCGAAAGGTGTTAGCTCCACTTCTATAGTTTCATCTGATATATCAAGGTTGTCGTCTACTTTTAATTCATCTTGTAGCTCTTCTACTAAATCAATCACATCTTGTGTCACATCTTCTTCGTCTAATTCTATCTGCCCTTCAACTATGGCTTCTATTTGATCTAGAGCATCAAGTCTCTCTTTAGAGCCTTCTTGAGTAGAAACTAAAGACACAAAAGAATCTATTTCCTTTAACTTCCGATCAAGGTTGTTTGAATGAATAATCGTCAACAACTGTCTTGGAAGAAGTTGGTGTAAATCCTTCTTGAGAGATTTAATATAATGAAGAAAATTGTTTTTTGACCAATAATGACCCTCACCTATTGTCCCCAACCAATCGCCCATAGAGAGCCACTTTGATTCATAAACTTTTCTGGGATCAGAAGGTATGTTATGAGGCTTACTGACCGACTTACAGTACTCTAGCCACTTATTTTGACTACTCAAACCCAAATCCCAAACAAACTCTCTGGCTGACTCAAATGAACGATAACTGCCATCCCAACCCTTTTTTGTCCCCAACCAATCACCTATAGAGAGCCATTCTGATTTATAAACAACACTAGGTCTTAATGGTATATTATGAGGCTTATCTCCTGACCTCAAATATCCCCTCCACTCTTTTTCACCCTTCAAACCTAAATCTCGAACAAACTCTCTGGCTGACTCAAACGACCTATAACTACCATCCCAACCAATTGTTATCCCTAACCAATCACCCATAGATACCCACTCTGACTTATAAACCCTACTAGGTTTTGACGGTATGTCGTGAGGCTTATCTCCTGACTTGGAATACTCCTCCCACTCTTCGTAGTTCTTTAAACCTAATCCCGAAACAAATTTTCTGGCTGACTCAAATGAACGAAAATTGCCATCCCAACCCTTTTTTATACCCAACCAATCAGCTATAGAGAGCCATTCTGATTTATAAACTGTTCTAGGAGCTGACGGTATATCATGAGGTTTATTTCCCGACCTACAGTACTCTCGCCACTCATTTTCGTTTTTTAAACCCAACTCTCTCACAAACTCTCTAGCTAGCTCAAATGATCTCCACTTATTCTTTTTTCCCATAGTGCTGTAAAAATACGACTTACAACGTATAAAATTAAAAAATGTTACTAAATCTTTCATGAAAATTTGGAATCTTATTTTTAATTGTCTAAAGTAGACAAACGAACACAATGTCTATACAAAAAAAGGATTCACAATTATCATTTAGAATCAACAAAGAACTACGAGAAGAATACAAGGGATACTGCGAAAATAAAGGCTATACGTACTCAAAGAGAATCGTAGCCCTTATGAAAAAAGATATTAGCTCAAACGGAGACATCCTATGAGAATACTTACTACAGAAATCTTCTTAAAACGCTCTAAAGAGGTTCATGGAAATAAGTTTGGCTATTCAAAGACAGTGTATACCAATTCCCGTAGTAAAGTCAAAATAGACTGCTCTAAACATGGAGAATTTGAACAAATAGCCAAAAGCCATTTAAGAGGACAAGGTTGTGGGCTTTGCGCCAACAACGTAGGTCTTACTAGACTAGACTTCGTAAAAAAAGCTAAAAAAGTTCACGGAAAACTATATAAGTATTCTAAAGTTGAATACAAAAACAATCGCACGAACGTAATCATCACATGTGCCAAACACGGAGATTTCACTCAACTTCCTGTCCACCACTTAAAAGGATCAGGATGCTCCAAATGTAACGGAGATAAAAACAGGCTAAGATGTGCCAATACAAAACAAACCTTCACAACGCAAGCTGAGGTTGTTCATGGAAAAAAATACGACTACTCTAAAGTTGAATACAAAAGCAATAAGGACAACATATGCATCATCTGCCCTGAACATGGAGAGTTCAGCCAACGACCTGACCACCATTGTGGAGGTAGTGGATGCCCAAACTGCAATACATCAAAAGGAGAAAATAAGACAAAAAAACTTTTAAAAGAAAGAGGAGTTACATTCAAACAACAACACTCTTTTGATGGCTGTAGAAATACACTTCCGCTTCCGTTTGACTTCTATTTACCAGAACATAACATTTGCATTGAATATAATGGAAAACAGCATTATGAACCAGTAAAGTATTTTGGAGGAGAAAAAACTTTCAAGCAACAAAAGAAAAGGGATAAGATTAAATCTGATTATTGTAAATCAAATAACATACAACTTATATCAATAAGGTATGATGAATGTATTGAAACAAAAATAGGGGCAATTGCCCTTTTATAACTATTTATACAAACAAACACAAACAAACAATATGTCTATACAAAAAAAAGATGCTCAGATTTCATTCAGAATCACCAAAAAGTTACGAGAAGAATATAGGGAATACTGCGAAAATAAAGGTTACACATATTCTAAGAGAATAATAGCACTTATGAAAAAAGATATGAATGCCAATGGAGATATCTTATGAAGAAAATTACTACGGAAGAATTTATAGAAAAATCTAGAGAGGCTCATGGAGATCGATATGATTATAGTTTAGTGCAATACACTGGAAGAAATAATCTTGTAAAAATAATATGCCCTGAACATGGAGTAATTGAACAAAGAGCTGGAAGTCACCTCGCTAATAATAAATGTAGATTATGTTCTAATAACAATATTAAATATACAACAAATCAATTTATAGATAAATCTAAAAAAATTCATGGCGGCAGATATGACTACTCCAATGTAGATTATAAAAACACAAAAACACAAGTTAAAATCATATGTTCTAAACATGGATTGTTTAAGCAAAAGCCAAGTAACCACCTAATGGGGAGTGGGTGTCTAAAATGCCATCGCATAAAATCTGCTGAAAAAAGAAGTTTGACTACAGAAAAGTTTATAAAAGAAGTGAAAGAAATTCATGGTAATCTTTATGATTATTCAAATTCTATATATAAAAATGCAAAAACAAAAATTAAAATAATATGCCCAAAACATGGAGTATTTAGACAAACGCCTAATGCACATAAATCTGGAAAGGGATGCGCAAAATGTGCGCATATAACGACTGCTAAAAAAAGAAACTTGACTACAGAAGAATTTATAAAAAAAGCAAAAGAAATTCATGGTGATAAATATGATTACTCAAAATCCGTATACAATACTGCAAAAACAAAAGTTAAGATTATATGCCCTGAACATGGAGTGTTTAAGCAAACCCCAAACTCACACACACAAGGTCGTGGATGTTCAACTTGTATAACCTCAAAAGGAGAAAACAAGACAAGGCAAGAATTAATAAAAAATAATATAAATTTCATACGGCAACATACTTTCGAAGATTGTAGACACATATATGCTCTTCCTTTTGATTTTTATCTCCCTGACCACAACACATGTATTGAATACAATGGAATTCAACACTATAAGCCAGTTAAGTATTTTGGAGGAAAAAAAGCTTTTGAAAACCAGCAGTTAAGAGATAAGATAAAGTCAGACTATTGTAAATCAAATAACATACAACTCATATCGATAAGATATGATGAATGTATAGAAACAAAAATGGAGAGCATATAGCCCTCCATTTTTTTAAAAACTTCTCTTGCACATCAGGTCTGCGGCACAATTTGCACTCCATGAATAAGGCTTGAATCTACATCTATAACCAGAACCTACAATCCAACTTCGAGCTGCATCAAATGCTTTGTGTGATTTGTTGTGACCATTTCCATCAAGAGGGTTGATATCTACATCAATCACACAAAGCTTTGTTTGGTGAGATTGATACAAATTATTGTTTTCATCTCTCATTTTTGAAACATCCTCAGAACTTATTCTTTTAACAAAACCTTCTAGCTCTATTTCAAGATAATCAGCTAAATCAATTGACCTCTGAACCTCATTTAACATTCTATTAAAGATTACGTTTTCTTTCGGTGTTTTGTCTCTACAGAAAATATAATGAACGCCATCTCTACGGTCTAGGTCATATAAAGCAATTACAGATGCATAGACAGTTTTAGACCTCTTATTATCAGAATCTGTTCCAACGTAAATTGAAATATTTGGATTTTTTATAAGATAATCCCTCAAGTAAGCTCCTACATCTGCGATAAGTGAGCCACCGAACTTTCTAAATTTATACTCTTTCATTTGTTTTCTATTTTTGTTTCTCTTTAAAATAATTAGAGAAAAACAAACCCATCTCTCCATCGGAAATCAATGCTGCTGCTTATATGTCTATTTTTATTCACTGTATTTAATTTTTATGTAAAAATAACTCCTAACCTTCAAACCCTTCTCTTTTGCCTCTAGTCGAATAACGCTCTCAGATAAAGGAATTCCTTCTAAATCATACTTTCC
>Ga0222653_1000456_pt1 | contig 23876 bp, 15 predicted proteins | sample AntAcemetagen419_FD_179856 | JGI IMG/M metagenome (GOLD analysis project Ga0222653, IMG submission 179856) | Saline water microbial communities from Ace Lake, Antarctica - #419 | ecosystem: Environmental > Aquatic > Non-marine Saline and Alkaline > Saline | place: Antarctica: Ace Lake...
CACCGAGAAGCAACTGCGCGACCTCCACATTAAAACCGTGCTGCCGAAGAAGGAAGCTCAGGAATAGTAGCTCGGCTACGATATAATGAATTAAGACTGGAACCCTGCGGAGGCTAGGGTTTCTTTATAACTATGCGTTTTTCGCGAACCCTCATCCTCATCGTCCTCAGCTGCCTGAGTGCCTCACTGTTTGGGCAGATGACGCCCAATGCCCCGATTAAAGACTTCCGCCTGCCGCGCTTTGCCGAAAACGGCTTCACCCAGTGGGTGCTGCAAGGTGCCAGCGGCATTTACGATAACGACGAGCAAGTGCGCGTCGAAGGCATGGCGATGCGCGTTTACTCCGGCGACGAGCGGATGGCGCTAGAACTCTCGATGGATAGCCCCGAGGCCACGCTACGCTTACACGAAAACCGCGGCTACTCCGAAGCACCGATCAAGATCGTAGGTGCCAACTTTACCATCTCCGGCATCGGCTGGGAGTGGTCGGGCGATACTAAAGAAATCGTGGTCAAACAAAATACCGTAGTCAAATTCACCCAAGGCATCGCAGGCGCATTTCTCGATCCCGCCGCTGCCGATAGCGCTGCCAAAGAAACCGAGATCCACAGCGAGCGCCTAGTGCTGCGCACCACCGAAGAAGAGTATTATTTCGAGTTTACTGGTAACGTGCGCGCCGTCTCCGATCAAATGGATCTCAGGAGCCAGCAACTCATCGCACTCGCGGACGCGCCTGCAGGTGATCAAGGCAAGGCCGTCCCCCAGACCGCGCCCAGCGAGCTCGACTCGATCCGCCAGATCACCGCACGCGGCGAGGTCGTCATCGTGCAAGACGGCAAAACCGTGCAGGCCGATCAAGCTGAATTCTTCCCCCGTGAGCAACGTGCCCACCTCGACGGCTCAGCCAGCGTGGCGACTCAAGGCGCCTACCTCAGCGGTGAAACCATCCGCAGCCAATCCGGGCAGATCGTGATCGCTGGCACCGAAGCCGCAGGCCGCGCGCAAATGATCCTCACCGAAACAGGCGGCCTCGGCATTCAAGGCGCATCCGCGTTGACTTCCGAAACTATCGTACTCGCCGATACCATCACCATGCGCGAGCAGGCGACAGAAAATAACTTCCTCTTCAACGGCTCCGTCGAAGTCATGTCAGGTGCCTTGCAAATGCGCGCCGCCCGCATGGTGATTGCCACCAATAAATCCGAGACAGCCCCCGCCGCCACAGAGGGTGCCGCCGACTCCGATCTAAAAGTCGGCGAAGTCAAAAGCATCGTCGCCGATGGCGGCGTGCGCATCGAGCAAGGCGGCCAAATCGCCACCGGCGAAAAAGTGATCTTCTATCCCGCCGATGAACGCGCCGTGCTCACGGGTGATCCCCGAGTCACCAATGCCGAGGCCATCGTCACCGGCCAGATCATGGAGCTCAAACCCAAGCTCGCAATTATCCGCGGCGAAGCCAGCGCACCCGTCATCGTGCGCCTGCCCGAGCTGCCCGACCTCGGCTACGCAGGCTTTACACCGACCAGCCTTAACGGGGCAGAGCCAGGCAGCGTCAACAGCCCAGCAGGTAGGCAAGACACCGTCGTGACCAGCCAGCTGCTACGTATGATCGAGGAGCCAAACCAAACGCTTTTTCGCTTCACCGGAGATGTTAAAGTCACCGCCACTAATTTGGACGCCACCAGCGAGCGCCTCGATGTGATCGCCGTCGCTCCGACTAACGCCACAACCAGCAGCAAAGCACCACTAGAGTTAGAGCGCATCGAAGCGCACGAGCAGGTAGTGATCCAACAGACCGGGCGCACCGCGACTGCCAAGCAGGCTATCATTTCACCCAAAGAGGGCAAAGTCGTGCTCGAAGGCCAAGCCGTCGTAGAAGACGACCGCGGCCGCGTCTCCGGCCACCGCATGACACTCCTGCAAGGTCAGCGCCGCGCCATCGTCGAAGGCGGCGGCCCCGAAGGCGAGCGCGCCCGCATTACCCTGCCCGCCATGCCCGGCAACTAAGTTTCTATCGTAGCGGACTCGCGAAGCGATTTCGAGCAACCCGGCAACTAAGTTTCTATCGTAGCGGATTCACGAAGCGATTTCGAGCAGCCCGGCAACTAAGTTTCTATCGTAGCAGACTCGCGAAGCGATTTCGAGCAGCCCGGCAACTAAGTTTCTATCGTAGCGGATTCGCGAAGCGATTTCGAGCAACCCGGCAACTAAGTTTCTATCGCAGCGGATTCGCGAAGCGATTTCGAGCAGCCCGGCAACTAAGTTTCTATCGTAGCGGATTCGCGAAGTGATTTCGAGCAGCCCGGCAACTAAGTTTCTATCGTAGCAGATTCGCGAAGCGATTTCGAGCAGCTCGGCAACTAATTTTCTATCGTAGCGGACTCGCGAAGCGATTTCGAGCAGCCCGGCAACTAAGTTTCGATCGTAGCGGATTCGCGAAGCGATTTCGAGCAGCCCGGCAACTAAGTTTCTATCGTAGCAGATTCGCGAAGCGATTTCGAGCAGCCCTGCAACTAATTTTCTATCGTAGCGGATTCGCGAATCGATTTCGAGCAACCCGGCAACTAAGTTTCTATCGTAGCGGACTCGCGAAGCGATTTCGAGCAACCCGGCAACTAAGTTTCTATCGTAGCGGACTCGCGAAGCGATTTCGAGCAACCCGGCAACTAAGTTTCTATCGTAGCAGACTCGCGAAGCGATTTCGAGCAACCCGGCAACTAATTTTCTATCGTAGCGGATTCGCGAAGCGATTTCGAGCAGCCCTGCAACTAAGTTTCTATCGTAGCGGACTCGCGAAGCGATTTCGAGCAGCTTGTTTTGCAGCGGATTCGCGAAAGGGCGCAAATTTTTGAGCGAGGTCATTCTAGCCCGCCCTAGCTGCTTAAGCATTGCAACCAAAGCGCGCTCTGCCCGAAACAGGGGGCAGAGACTTGAGTAGTTACAACACTTCCTCTTTGTACGGAGGTATTCCGAATCAGCCCGTGCGTATTATCTCTGAATCAGCATCAGTCATTACACTGATGAGCGTTCTAACCAGCGCTTGAGTGTTTCGATGCCCTGGAAGTCTGGATTGAACGTCTGCGCATAGAATCGTTTGTGATCCGTGATGCGTTGCGTGCCGTCCGCGTCGATTCTCCATGGAAATGGAAAACGATTGGTGTATTCAATAGCTTGCTCAAACAGTTCCTTCGAGTAGGCGAGGGAACTGCCATTGGCGAGTTGATCCCCCTGATACTGCATTTCGATGCCATCGGCTTGGCGACGAATCAGCACGGAGCCTTGAGGCCCTTCGATCCGTAGAGCGTCATCCACTGGGCGGATTGACAGGGGAGTCATCTGTTTTCTAGAGTAAATATGTGATCGAATGTTCACTGATAGGTATTATGTCCTCTAGGGTGGGACATTTACAGGGGTAGCTACGAATTTTTCAGAATTGCTTCGGCATGCTTGCGAATGCTGTTCTTTAGCTTGGCGGGGCCGAGCACCTTGGCGTGCGAACCCCAACTGAGGATCCAGCGCTCGATTTCAAAGAGATCTGCGAGTTCGATCTGGAATTCGATGCGTCCGTCCTCTCGCGGTTTGATCTTTTGAGCGGGGTGCCAGTTTTTCTCTTGGATCAACTGCGCCGCCCATGAGTCGAACTCCACACGAACCTTGTATTTGGTTTCGCCAACGAAGACGCCGAAGGCATCTTTGAGGTGTTGCTGAATGTCAAAGTCCTTGGGTCGCTTGAAGCGCTTGCCGGGAAACATGAGCTTGCGCATACGCACCAGTGCGAAGGTTCGTAGGGCCTTTCGGTCGAGATCCTCGCAGACGACATACCATTGGTTTTCGACGCAGCAGAGATGGATCGGTTGGGTGTGGCGCTTTTTGTAACGCGAATCGCCTAGCTTCTTATATTCAAAATGGAGCTCTTGTTCTTGGGAGACAGCCCGCGTGACAAATTGAAAGGTCTCCAAGTTCGCATTGGAAATGCCAGCAGACTTGAAGCTGACAGGTGTGTCTAAACGGTCGAGGGAGATGAATATCTTATCCTTCAGGCCGTCGGATAGCTTCTTTAAGGCAGATTCTAAGGGCTCTTGGAACGGTGTGCCCTTATAGGGCTCCAATGCCTTCTGTGCGACGAGGAGGGCGAAGAGTTCGCCTTCGGATACCTGCACCGTGGGGAAGCCGTCCACGTAGCTGGTATACCAGTATCCGTTGGCCTTCGCATCCCATTCGACGGGCAAGCCCAATTGATCCCGCATGAACCCGATGTCGCGGTTAATCGTCTTGGTCGAAGTTTCCAGTAGCTTGGAGAGGCTGGTCGCGTTCGGTAGGCGATTTCCTTGCAATTCATCATGAATGCGCATCATGCGGGCGAGGGGAGGGCGAGAGGACGGCATTGGGCGAGACTTCTTAGGCATAAAAAGAGTAACGTATCCGTAGGCTAGGATTGTCAATGCTACAGCCTACTAGTTATTTTCGGCCTAGGACTGCTAATGTCCGACCATGTCATGTAAAGTCGCTGTTATGTGGTTAGCAACTCAACATGGTTTTTTCAGTATCGTTCAAAAAGAGAGTGATCTCTACTTTATCCGGGCGCGTCTGCGGCAGGACTTAGAGAATCTTAAACAACTCGCCGAGTTGGATGACGAGATTCACGAATGGCCGCAGGCGGACTATCGTTTCCGTATCATAGTGGACATGGAGAGCTTGCTAGAAATTATGGTGAAAATGACCACCGCCTTGGATTACCCTAATTTCAAAGGGCGTATTTATGAGCGTGAAGAGCAGAGTCATAAGCTAGGGCGCTATCACCGTATATGGGAGATGATGGCCGACCTACAGCATACTGGGGGCTGAATTCTTACCGCTAATTACGTAAAATGGGGTTTTTCTCGGAGCCCCCATAGCTATTACTATATAGTAAAGTTTCAAGCATCAAAGTTCATCAAGCACCGTCTAAAATGGCCATGTCCCTCATATTTACCTGCGAACAATGTGGCTTCAGCGTGGAATGGTGGGACGAAGGTAATCCGTATATTATGAATGCCAAGGGGAAGCGTGTGTTCTGTTACCACCCCGGACTTGAGGAAGACATGGAGAAGGTCGTCGAAGAGATCCTCGGGCCGATCTACACCAATGAAGGTCGAGACGAAGTGTTGTCGGCTCGGACGGGCAACGCACCCGATCATATTTGCCTGAAATGCGCCAAGACATTCAAACTCGACCCAGATCGCGATAAAATGGAGTGCCCGAAATGCCACAATTCGGAGGTAGCGGAAGTTTATGCAATAGGCGGCAAGCCCTGCCCCAAATGTCAGGGGGGAATGTCTGAAGGTCAAATGGGGGCAATCTCATGATATTAAGCGGGGCGGAGTCGCTGGATTCAGTCTGACTCTGGGTGGGACCGTAGATGTCTGTGGGTATGCTGTAGGCTATCTTCAACATGAACCCCATTGACCACGATCAACCCATTCCAGAGCAGCTCAGCTTCTTTGAGTTGCAGGATGCCCCATTAGGTCCGAAGCAGGCCCTGGTCATACTGCGGCGACGCTTGGAGGCAGTCAGTCATTGGGCACCTCAGGGATTGAGGAAGGGCGCTCCTCGGGTCTATGAATTCCCTGGTGCGCATGAGCAACTTCAAGCCGCTCCCTCGAAATTACCAGGGTGCCCGTATTTCTATGCGACCCAAGAGGTGTTTGGGCATGTCAGCCCTGAACTGGGTGGCGATGCCATTGCGCAATGGTGTTTCCATGGCGATAAGCTGCCGTTTCCCCCCTGCCGCTTTTGGGCATTTTCAATGCAACGCACCGACTGGATTGGCTCGGGTGGAATCCATCTCGAAGATGGCCTCACCATGGCCAGTCTAGATAAAGGCTTTCACGCCGATTTTGCCCGTTACGAAAAGGACGCGCATGGGCTTGTTCTTGTCATCTTCACCCACCGAATGGTGCAGCGGTCGTGACTTGATTGCGCAATCAAATCGTATCATTTAAACGAGGCCAGCGATCAGCTATTATCCATCACGGCACAGCCGTCGACATTAGCTCTCCGTTCTCTCAAAAAAATTGTTTCGGTGCCAATTCAGCTGCTTAGAAGCCGGGCGTGATTGGGCTTCTGGCTAAGCCGGTGTCGGGTTGGTTTTTCGAAGAATCATGAAAAATTGAACCCCATCAGTGTTTCGTCGCCAGCAGTTTAATCTGCTTCTGTTCCCTTTGGCACTTCAGGTGTTTTTTGTGCCCGCATTTCAAGCAGTCGTAGATGCGGACGGCGGCGCGTCTGAAATCAGTGGTCACGGTTGGAATCATGAAACATTGGACGCCATCAGTGTTGCCACTCTGGATCCCTCTGGTTTCCAACTGCAAGAATTACGGAACGACCCCTGCTTTCAGCCTGGGCAGCATTCGCTGCTGGAATACTCAGAAGTCTCAATTGCAAACATAACGACATGACCCCCTTCCGAGCTCCGCTCGACCGCCAAGATTCACGATGCGGAAAACAACCATTCCGTAAATCTTTGTATAAATCGAGCATACGAGGAATCTATACCTCTCTCATTGGCGTGGAATCTACCCGTATGCAAAGAGACCGCTTGGGCGGCTCCCATGTTTAACTTTTTGGCAATCCAGATATTTCCTCCGCCCTTGAGCGGTATTCTTCAAGCCTCGAACAGGCATTTCTCGAATGAAGCATGAGCTCCCTCATTGATAAATAAATCCTGACGATAGTTGCCACGATTAATCACATGGTAAACCCCGTTTGCTCGTTCAATTCGTAAACTCCGTGCCATGGAGATCACTTGTGATAAAGTTGACACTCTTGGTCAATGCGAAGATTTACGGACGTAACGAAGTATAGATGGCGAAGCAATGACCCCATCAAGGTTTTCCATCAAGGTTTTTTTTGGTGAGCGTCTGCCAGAAGCCTTGAGAACTCAGGTAGTGGAAGGGTAGGTCGAATCCCGGTAATCCACCCCATCGCGGCTGACAGATCGCCCAGTAGCTATCAAAGCGTAATCGCAGTCCCGGTGTCTTGAGCAGCAGCGGGGGATCCAGCTCACCCGCTTCCGCCAAATCGATGATGCAGAGCAGTAGCTATGGCTTGTGCGGCGCGTAGCCCTTTGCCATGGACTTGTTGGGGTTGAGTCTGTTGTAGGGGAGGGGCATTTATTATAAAAATTCGATCAATTCTCTGGAGAGAGCATCGCATCTTTGTTTTTCTCCACAGCGTCTATCCCTGTTTGGTGTAAACTAAATTGGTTTCGTTACAGGGACGTAGCTCCAGTTCATTGGCTCCGACGGACATCCAATTATCGGGTCTTTGATAGATGTCCAGCCCTCGCCCGAGCGTTATTACCCAGGCCTTGTCTGTCTCAATGCGTCGGTCATGGAGCGAAGGTTTGAAGTTAAACTTAAGTTCGATGCCGTGCTCGCTCAGACTGTCTTTGATTGTGACAAGGTTACCTTCAACTTCCTGTTTTTTGAATTCATCGTCGTAGGCCGTGGTGAGTTGGATGCTTTCAACGGTGCCAGCTTCGACGCAGACTTCACAGAAGCGTAGAAAGTTCGTCACTTGGTGCGGTAGTCGGATATAGGGATCTTCTATTTTTACGGTTTTCGCACCTTTCAAATAGGGCAGAAAGAGCGTTCGGAAGGAATAGCCGCGATCCCCGTGAAAGATCCGGATTTCCTTCTCCTTGGCCTCTACCTCGGCTACGCCCTCGACTGGCTTTTGAGCGATGATTTCTTCGCCGGTGATTTCAATTTCGGCTGTATCTGAATCAGTTTGTTCGTCCTTGCCTTGCCGCGGAGCGACGACTGCGGCCACGCCCTTGCTTTCCGGGCAGTAAACGATCTGTTCCTCGCCTTTGTAATCGGTAAAACCGAGGTCGATATTCGCAAATTCATCGTCTTTCTTGCGCTTGTTGAGCTGCTCTTTGACGCGCCGCCTTCCTTCGATGGCGTAGGTTGTAAAGCTGTCGAAGGTTCCCTCATCAATTTCCGCACCCGGATAGAGCAGCTTGCATAAGGCGGAGACCGTTTTTATCACCCCGGTTTCATCGCGGCCTTCGTGCTGCGCATTTAACCTGAGCCGTGATTTCGTGCGCGAGTAGAGGTTGACTCGGTTGAACAGGTAATGGAACGCCTCTGCAAGATAGTCGGTGATCAAGCCATAGTGGTTTGTCAGCATGTGACTTCCATTTGGTGGGATTTCCCAACCCGGGACATAGGTATGGAAGCGGTGGATGATCGCTAGGTCGAATTCCTTGGGCAGCGGTTTGCAAAGGTCGTGATCGTAGGATTTAACCAACTGGTCGATGGCATCATCCACATTACCAACAAAAGACAAGCTAGCTGGCGCGGCCACCTCAGCGGCCACATTGAAATGGCCGTTGGCCATAAAATCCTTGAGGACCGTGATTGTGCTGGGATCCTTGATCTTGATTCCCGCCACTTCGTCGAAGGCTACCGTGTCCCAGAAGCCGATAAGTCCCACCTCCTTGCGCTGCTTGTTGTAGAAGAGTGTGGCCGTGCTGGTCTGGCCGCCACTGATCAGCGTCGAATACGGAGTAAACTCGCTGTAAACATACGATTTACCTGTGCCCCGCGGACCCAACTCGAGATAGTTGTAGTTCTGTTCGATCAGTGGGAAGAGACGTGCCAGCAGGTGAAGCTGTTCTCTAGGCTTGAGCACACTTGGTTCGAGGCCAATCGACCGGAGGATCACTTGCTGCCATTCTTCTTTGGTGAATGCCTTTCGACCTTCGCAGAAGTCCTCATAGGAGAAACGGGAGATTTGAATTGGACGAAGCTCTTCAATGAAAAATGCATAATCATCTTCTTCGACATCGTTGTAGCCTACCGTGACTTCGCACCACAGGCCTCCCTCCAATAGCCGGGAGTTCTGGGCATAATGCCGTTCATTGATGGCGATACGCTTCGAGCCGAAGTTCTGCATCTCCGCCCAGTGCCGCCGCTCGCGCTCATTGTGCCGCACATGCACCTTGTCGATATATTGGTGCCGCTTTTTCTGCTGCACCATCGACTGCGCCTTATTGGCCTCGTTTGGCCGCACGTAGTTGTTTTGGATCGTTTCTACGACCGCATTAATGCCTGCTTCAATCTCATCCGGATCATCCGTAGCGCAGTAGCGTGCCAGCAGAAACTCCAGAACGAAGGTCGGGATGTTGGTGCCTTTTTTGAGCCTCTGGACGAGATCTTTGCGGACGCATCGTCCATCGAAGACTTCAACCAGTTTTTTATCTAAATCATCCAATTCCATTTTATACGAAGGGTTTATAAGTGAGTTCGATACTATCCAAGACCTTATCGGTCATCGGGTCGACCGCTTTGATGTAGAGGGTTCCTTCCTGAGCCTCTTCACTCAGGCGCAGGGTAATCTTCTCCGGAGATTCTGGTAAGGAGACTAGATTTGCGGAGGTATCAATCCCGTTGCCCGCATACGGGCGGCCCACTTCCTCTCTACCCTGCACTGCAACCAGCCGTATCTTCGGGTGCTCTTCAAATAAATCACCCATTTCCGGTCCAGTCAGGGTGACCGAGATTACTCGACTGGAAAAAGTCTTCTTCACACAAGAGAGCGCGACCTCCAGCTTCGATGCCCGGGCAGGTGCCGTCTCGGGGAAGTGGATGACGACCCTCGGTACAATACTCTCCTGCAGGGACAGCCCCTCGTGAAAATAGCCATTGCCTTTCTGGTACATGGCCAGACCTCTGGGAACCATGAAGCTCGGATCGTCGGTCGGTATGCTGATTGCACTGGTGGCAAAGCGTGTTTGCCCCGGCCCCTGGTCGCCGCTGCCAATCAGGCAACGGCGTTTCTTGAGATTCCATTCGCCGGCCGGTTCGGCACATTGGTGGCCGGTCTCCATGTCGCCATAGAAGACGAAGCCATGGTCGGTGGCGATGACCGCAGCATCAAAACCCAAGGTGCTCAGCTTCGTGATAGCGACCGGCAGGTCCTGAATGATGTCGGAAAGGAAACGCATCGGTGCGCTGGCATGCCCTTCGCCCTGCGTGTCCAGTTCTGTGCTGGTGAGCACAAACAAGTCCATGTTCTTCGCCTTCGACTCAAAACTCTCGCGTCCCTTCTTGGTGCGCACCTGGGTGAGAAAATCCTTCAGGTTTGAGCTTCCCACCTTGTCACGTCCGGCATAGCTGGCGATCGCATCGATCCGCCGCGTCCTCGTATCACATTTCGACCCGGCGTAGTAGGGCTCTAGGCTGGAGCCGTCCTTTTCGAAGCGAAGCTTATTTTCTGCTTCTGGAAGCAGCGCCGCCATGCCGAAGCGCGTGACGCAGGGAAGCTGCGCACAAACGAAGCTGCTCTTGATCTGTCCAAGATTCAGTTGCTGGCACAGATCTTCAGCCAGATCCATGCGCAAGGCGTCGATCAGGAAATAAACGACCTTCTTGCCATCGCGCAGCAGGGGGGCGACACAATCGGTATAGGTCGTGTGATTATGTGCGATGGATTGTAGGGGCCAACCTTCCACCTCGGTTGCTTTGAGTAGGCGCTCTTGTAGGTTGTTAAAGTAGTTTTGGTAGTTCTCCCGGGTGGCCTCAATGATCGCTTCCACTTCATCGTAGCCGGTAATTGTCTGGGCGGCGATTTCTTCCAACGAGCGGTAGGCCTTCTCGACTTTGATAAACTCATTGGTATAGGCCTTGCAGAGCGCGAAGCCACTGCCGTCGATTTGCTTGAGGATCTCCCGAGCCCGCCCGATTTCCTGAATTGTGGTCAACCCTTCTTGCAGGATGCGCCATAGCAGGTGGCGTTCGCCTTCCTCGGCCCAGAGACCATTGTGATGCCGGTCACAAATCGCGTGCGCCTGCTCATAGGCACCCGCCCGGACGGCTCGCATCGCCAGAGCTAGAAAACGAACCTCTTCGAAGGAGAAGGTATCGATTGAGCCCAGCTCCACCATTCCTTCGCAGGCGGTTTCCAACCCGAGCTGTGCTTCGATTTTCAGAGCACGCTCCCGATACACTTCCCGCCAGTGGCGGGTCGTGCGCAGGATGCGGCAGAGCTTCCTGGCAAAAGAGACCTGCACGCCTTCGGCCCGGGGCAGTTCTTCAAATGTTTCCCGCGCGTTGAGCGGGAGATCGTCCAGAAATTCACTGATCAACAAATACTGCCAGAGCTTGTCCCGCAGCGTGGCCGGATTGCTGATCTGTTGGTTGACCGGCATGCCCAAAGTGCGTTCGAGGCAGCCCCGCATTTCTGCCACCGCCGGCTCATCTTCATGCAGACTTTTCCGTGAGTTGCTTTCTGCGACCAGAAACTCCGGTATTATGGCGGAGAGGTCGGCTGTCTCGAAGATCGATTGCAGCCTTGGGTGCGACTGCGTGCCCCCAGCCAGATTGTCGATCAGGTCGAAGCCGGGCGCAGCTTCCTGCGCGAAGAGTTGTTCGATCTCCACGGCACGTCCCGGCAGGAAGGCCATGCAGATTTCCTTATACTCGTCACTGGGCTTGGCTGGAAAGCTCTCTCCGAGAGCCGCATAGGAAGCGAAGGGATGCCGCTGTCTTTCTTCGTCCGTCTTCGGCGGTGCCTCCGGGCAGTAGATCAGCACCTGGCTTTGAAAGGTCGTATCGGCCAGCATCTCCTTCCATCGGGTCATGGCCTGCAGGCGGCTGCTGAAAGGGTGCCCGGTTGTGTCGATCAATGCGCACTGCTCAGAAGCCATCTGCTCGCAGACTTCGCGATAGCGCCCACTCGCGTCGTAAACCACGAGCACGCGGTGCGCTTTCAGCCGAGACAGGAAGATTTCGTTCTGTATGTGTTCGCTTAAAGTCATTTCTTTGGGATTTTACTGGCTAGAGCTTGTTTGCCCGCTTCGGTTGTTCGGTATTTTTGAAGTCGGCTGTTGGGTTTGTCTGGCAACGTTCTTTCAAGTAAGCCTTCCTCTTCCAGCCAAAGAATTTGCTTTTTCAGTTCGCCGGAAATGCTCTGATGGCCAACTGCACACGCGATAGCACGCTTGGCTAATGGCTCTTCGATCAATGCGCGAAGAATCGTTATCGCCAAATTTGACTCGGGCCGTGACTCGGGCCGTGACTCGGGCCGTGACTCGGGCTCTCGAGTCCGGCTGGAGACCGACTCTGTGCCTTCTTCCTCCGGTTCACTTCGGACGGGGAGTCTCACCAGGAAGGATGTGCGATCCGGGTCGGTCTCGAATTTCGGGACGTCCGAGTCATTGGCAGCCATGGCTTGGAGGATTTTTGGGATGCCCGTGCTCCGGCCCTCGGTTAGGTCTAATTCTTTGAGAAATTCGCCGATCCGGCGGTTACGGTAGCGGCGGGCGACCGCTCGCCCGGACCGAAGCGCTTCCATGTCAATCGACCGGTCTGGTCCCGGGAAGCTCAGCACTGTCACCTCATCGGGCGTGATCCGGACTTCAATTGGCTCCCGCTCCTCGTAGCTGCGGTGATAGACCGCGTTGGCAATGGCTTCTTCGAGCGCTGCGTACGGCAGGTTGAAATAGCGCTCCGCCTTTTCCCGGTCGGGGTGCTTACGCACATATTCGGTGACGAACTGGTTTTTCAGGTAGGCCAAGGCATCCCGCAGCATACTGCTGATCGGACCGGAAAAGGTTTTTTCGATCAGCGTGTTCCCGCCGGGGCCTTCAGGCATGTGCACGACATCAATTTGAGTTTGTGGGAACCACTTGCGTGGGTCGGAGGTAAAAAACATCAGGCCGACATTCAGAGGGCGAGCCTGCTCGACCGGCCCACGGACGATCTGCACGCGCTGTCCGAGATCCGAGATTTCGAGGTCGTAGACTTCGTCTGCCAGGTCGCTGCCCACATCGCTCAAAAAGCTGTGGATGAGCCCCGGCTTCAAGTCGGATGGACTGGCTTGCATATTCTGTCGATCGTCAAAAGGCACCCGATTGGCCAAGCTGATCAGCTCCTGCTCCAATTCACCTTTTGCTTGGATCGTATTGGCATGCAGGCGGATGTAGTAGGCCATCTCCGTCTTTCCTTTGCCCAACGAGCAGGGTGCTTTGTAGGGCCGCATTTCACCGCCCGGCACCCAGACGACGAGCACCAGTTTTCCCTTATATTCGACCGGCTCGCAAATCGGGTGGTAGTGCGGCTGGATGCGATGCCCCAGTTCCAACAGTTTCTTTTGCGCTTCATCGACCTGAGCCTGCGTGAGACCTTTTGGGGGCAGTTGCGGACGCCCGTCTTTTTCGGCTATACCGAAAATTAAATAGCCGCCGCCCCAGTTATGGAAATCATTAGCAAAGGCGCAAATCGCCTGCACTGCCTCCAGTGGGTTCCAGCCCGCCTTAAACTCCAAACGATCCCACTCGACCACTTGGCCGGTGAGGAGATCGTTGATGTTGAGGGGGAGGGGCATAGTTCGTAGTTGAATTTAGAAGAGTATACTGAGCGGTTCTGTAGGTTAAGGAAATCGTTATGTGTGCTGTTCTGCGACGATTAAACGGGAGTTTCCATTGACAACGAGGAGACCTCTTGAGTCTTGATGTTCAATGCTTTTTGCAGACGCGTGCGTAGCCTCTCTTTCCGTGCACCAAAGAAGTTTTCAAAGTTTTTGAAGTCCAAATCGAGATCTAATGGAATATCGTTTTGATCAAGAAAAACAGCTCGTGAGGCCTGCTCTGGATATTCGTTTTCGAGCCACACTTTCAGAGGCTTCGCTCGTTTGTGATTATTGGCTTCGCCCTGAAGGAGTTGGATATTGGGAAGTCGATCACGCGAGTCCCACCAGTTGCTCTGCTGCTCGGGAGTTAGCTCATATTGATACATTTCCTCGAAGCGAGCCCGGGGATGTAGGTGGTCTCTGTGAAACTGGTGCTGATGCAGTGCATGGTGGTGATGGATCAGTGAAAGTAGGATATAGCACCGGCGATCCCAGAGTGGCACCATGAGCAGTTCCTCCAAGTATTCAGACCCGATCCTAAGAGATTTTCCGGAGGGCAGGATAAAGTGCTCTTCCATGTGGGACAGCAGGAACGGTAGCCCTGGGGCCAAATGTTCTGATCCATAGACTCGGATCTGTCGAAGCGGAGTCTCCGGTCTCCTGTAGAGTTCGCAAAGGAGAGAGCGAATGACAAATTGCCTCAAATCCTCCTCCGATGCTTCGATGTCTATTTGGAAGCTCAGTAGGAGGGCGAGTGCGATCAACGCGTTTGAATTGACTGCGTTGTTGCCAGAGAGCCCCCATTTGTCGAAGAGTTCAGCTGCCTTCTGCAAGTGTTCGGTGATGCGCTTGAAGTCGGCGCGAATGCCGTCGACTGTCGTAGGATTAAAAGATTCAATCTTGAGCCTAATGGGGAAGCCGCCGACCGCCAAAATCCCAAGTAGGATTCGGGAGATGTCTAGATCGAAGCGATGGCCAGTTCCATTTAGATGCCGTTGGAACAATTCAATTTTGTCTTTTCCTTCAGGCCAATTTGCAATGATCGTCGCGAAGATTATTGCAGCGGCGGTGACAGGCTTTCCTCCGTTATTCGTTCTGATGAAAATCTCGAGCGCCTCGCTCAGCTGCTTTTGTCGAATAGGAAAGTAACGAATCAATTTTTCATCGTGGATACGCTGCCTCAATAATCGAAGACTAAGCGGGATATCTTTTTGTGAGTAATCCGGGTTGGCAATTTCTCCTATGTGCTGCGCCCATTGGCTTGCGAGTTCTTCTTCCGAATTAGCCGGAAAAATGCGACCAACAGAAAACCAGTGCGCGTGTTTCCCCCAGTTGGCGGGCTCAGCTTCGTCCTCGGTCAGAAAAGCAAATGGATTAGCCTGTGGTTCTTCCTCGTTTTCTTCAGTCTGGGAATAAATGTTTATGTGAAGTGTGCGGCACAGATAGCTGGAGTCTCGGTGAGCGTGGTAACCTTGCCCGCCGATGTACTTCCAGTATGTGCCGCAAAGAGCGACGAGCATCGAGTTGAGCCGCTGTTGACCATCCAGCACGCCAACAACACCCGTTGGAAGATGTCGAGGCGCGGCGGGGTTGTAACATTTCTCAGGATGTTCCGAATAGTCGCGGATGAAGTCGTAAAACGCATAGCGATCCCTTTCCGAGTCTTCGATCTCCCAAAACAGAAATTCACCGATCGGATAGGCCCTAAGGATTGAGTCGAACAAGGCGCAAATTTGGTCTGAATCCCAAACAAAGCGTCGCTGAATCGCTGGTAGTAGCAACGGGTGCTCTGCGCTACCAATGCGTTTGAGAACTTGGTAGATCGTGTCGCTTTCCAGCTCAGGCGTTCGTGAAAGTTTAGAGTCGATTGGGTCTTGTTGGTTCATCGCTTTGTGATTTTAGGGCCGAGATACGCCACAAACAACTTTTCGGAACCTTCAGGTAGCGGCCACTCGAAATGGATACGATACTGAGGTGTTTGAATCTTCCCGTGCCATGCGCATACCACGTTTGCCCCGGTCTCGGGATTTCGGAACGTGAGATCCTTGCCGAAATCGCGAAATTCAGATTCGGATGAATCGGAAAAACGGGCCCGATCCCCGTGCATCCAGTCAAGCCGCATCTGGTTAAATGCTTGCTCGTCTCCGTCTTTTACATGCCCGACCATCTTGTTCAGTGCGCGTAACAGAACCTTGGAACGATTCGCTACAGTCGGAAAAAATTGAGCCGGTAGTTTTTTCTCGATCTCCGTCGAGAGGGCAAGGTGGCAGCACTCACGTTCCGCCCATTCCAAAAGCTCATTCCAACTGTTGAAAGGCCTTTCAAATGCCTCAGCGCATTCCTCCACCTGTTCTTCAGTCCAGCCATTCGGAATGTCTATCAAAAGATCGCCCCCCTCTCGTTCGCGCCAGCATATCTGCAGTGGATTGCTTTGATAGTTGGATGGCGCGATGCTAAACAGCCAGGCATCCGCGCCCTCTGCCTTCAGGATTGCGGCTTCGGCGGCACCCGTGTCAGTGACTACCTCTTCGTCGCACTCAAAGTATTCGTTTTCAGAGTGTCTGCGTTCTTCGTCCCAGAACGGGCCTTCCCGATCCAGCCAGACGAGGAGTCGCGTCCGAATCTCACGCGGCATCGAGCCCAGCAGGTCGTTGAAGTTTTCCGTTGGGGTAACTTGGCGCAAGCGGATGGAGCGGCACACCTTCAGGTGTAGTCCTTTTTCGATCAGGCGTCCGCGCACGCCCCACAGCGCTCTCAGAGAGTCGCGAAACGGCTCAATGGCAGCAAATTGTCCGTGCAGTGAAGCGTCGTTAAATAAAACCATATCCCGGATCGCCTACCACTCAGTCAGTTGATCTAAGTCTTTCTCAATCTGGTCGAAGAAACCAGTCGGCCACTGATCCAGAGAGCCGTCCTCACGGATGATCGGAGAGACTACCTGTGGGGCCGAGTCACGCGGATTGAAGTAGTGGACACGCGCATCATCTGGCTTCAGTTTCCCTTTTTTAATCGCGAGCCGGATACCGTTAAGCACATGATCGCTATGCGTTTCGATAAGCACCTGAGCACCTCCCATAGCCACGTTAGCGAGGAACGAGCCGATTTCAGCCTGAGCGGAGGGGTGTAGATGCGCCTCCGGGTTTTCAACGATAACTAAAGACCCGGGGCGAACTCCCAGACCACCGACCAGCACCGGCAGTAAATGTGATAAGCCATAGCCAACATTACTGGGGCGGTGAAAATCGTCCTTGGTAGAAGTGCGGAAGCGCAGCGTCAGCAGGTTTGTGTCCTTGATACGATTCACTTCGAATGCCGCACCGGGGAAGAAATGCGCCAGCCAAGCTTCGACCTGGCGAATGAGCTGGGGAGGTGTGTCCGGGCGGCGTAGTTTTTCGACGACTTCGCGGTCACCGTTGCGGTGAAGGAACCATGCGGTGTATTCGCCTTTGGGGCCTAGTTGTTCATCGCCTGCTGGATCCGCAGAGTAGGTTTCACGAGGGCCGATACGTTCGGTCGAAACATGCAATAGGGATTGCAGCGTCTTTAGCAAGGATGAGGATCCATCTCCGGACAGGAATTCAGCAAACGCTGTTCCCGGGCCGGTCTCGATTTCCCGGGGGCTCTTTCCATCGCGGCGGTGCGTGAGCTTATCCAGCGGTGCGACGAGTGCTGATTTGTCCTCGGATGCGAAAGAATAATCGAGACGGTGTCCATTTGAAGACAGCCCGATGGAGAATTCTTTCCGTCCGCTTCGGCCATCCAACACATCGGCAAACGACCCAAGGGAAACGATGTCGCCGTTGAGTGGGTAGTGCTCGTTTAAAGTCATCGAGTCTGCTCCTTGGTGCAGCAACAGAAGGCTCTGGATGATTGATGACTTGCCAGTGGCGTTTCGTCCGGTGAGCAAGGTCAGTTTTCCAAGTGGCAAATCCAAATCGGAGAAACATTTAAAATGGCGGAGGTGTATTTTCTCGATCATGATAGAAGAGGTCTGATGTAATTCGCTGCGAATTCGAAGCGGATTCGAACATTTCGGGTTGAGTTCGTGGACCGGCTGATCGCATCGAGAAAGGTCTCGTCTTCCAACATGTCCCGCGAAGCGTTACGGATTGCTGCGGCGTTCGCTATCGCTTTTTCCTCCGGCCAAGCTGCAAACTCAGTCGAAAAAATATCGAATAAGGCGACGTTGATGACGCTTCTCGAACTGCCTGCCTGCATGGATTTCCGGAAAGCGTGTTTTCCAAAAATGGCTTCATTGATCCGCATTGACTTGAGGAAGTTTGCTGACAGCTGCTCAAAGTCGCACGAAGTGTTCATGCCTTTTAGGGTTCGATTGAGAAAGTCCTCCATATCTCCGGAATACTCATTGACTCCACGGATGTGAAAGCCGGCGAAGCGATTGATACACTCGCGATCCCGCATCGTTCTCCAGTTCAAGCTGCGTGATGTAGCTTCTAGGAAATCCCCGTGATCGGCCATGCGCCCCAGCCATCTGGTGGCTTCGCCGACATACAAGCAATTCCGCATCTGCTGCCGAGTCAGCGGAACGCCTCCATTCACCCGTTCAAAAATCTCATACTTGGCTTCGTCAGGCACTTGGCTGTCGATGAGATAGAGAGTAAGCGGCGTGTCTTCCAGGCGGTTCTGAAGTGAGGCATCCAAATCCTTGAATTTCGATCCGTTCAGTTCTTTAGCAAATGCGAGCCCGCGCATACTAAATTGACCCTTCACGAAGCGGTGAAAGGTGGTCAGGCGTTGCAAGCCGTCCACGACCACGACTTTTCCATCTAGGGTTTCAGCTAAATAGAAGACCGGAAGCGGAATTCTTAAAAGAGCCGATTCAATCAGCTTACTTTGGCGGTCTACGTTCCAGACGAACTGACGCTGAAAGTCAGGGTCCATGATATACTGTTCGGAATCGATGCGACGGCACACCTCGAAGACTGAGCGCGTCTCTGTGCGGATCATCAAGCTGTCGATTGGAAAAGAGCCGAAATTGAGGTCCTGTGTGTCGAGGCCTTCGGGTTCTTCCTGATCGGTGTTAGTTTGTGCTACGGTTTGGTCTGACATGGGAATGCTTCCGGGTTAAGTGTGGCTAGTTTTAAGTTCCTCCAGTATCTCCGCAACCACTTCTTCGGCGTTGGGGACTGGTTGCCATACGAGGGTCTTTTTCTTGTTTTTGCCTTTTTCGACTTCGGCTTGGTGCCAGAGGCGGGCTTCGTGGCCGTGGGCGATGGCGAGGGAGCGGTCTTCGGCGCACTTGGGCACCACCCGCTCGGGCCAGATGCTGTGGGCGAGGTGGGCCCAGTCGTAGTCGCCGTGTTCGAGTTGCTTCCAGGTCGCTTTGAGGACTTTCTGCCAGGGCTTGTGGCGGAAGTGCTCCCAGAGGGGGGCGGCGGTGATCTGCACGCCGTCGTTGAGATTGGGCTTCCAGAATTGGGCGATCTTTTCGAGGGAGGCTTTGAAGGTGCTGAGTTCGGCCAGCTGGGTGTTAAGGTCCTTCAGTTGGCTATCCTCTTGCGAGCTGCGGTCGCTGCGGTTGTCCAGGGCGTTGCGTTCAGATTTGACGCTTTCCTGTTTCTTCTCGATCCGGTTGACGCAGCGGATGAGGGTCTGGTCGTCCAGCCGGTGGTAGTAGAGCCAGAGCGTGAAGTCGCCCGACTCGGTGGAGAGGGGCCAGTAGATGGGCGCTTTGCGGCGGCTCTTGCTGTAGCGGGCGAGGTGCGAGGCAAAGAACTGAGCGGGCGTGCGGAAATAGTCGCGCAGATCCTTGGGCGTGCGTCCCTGGGCTTGCAGGATCTCAATCGCCTCCTGCTCGATGGCCGGGGCGCGTTCGCCCCAGATCACCCGCAGGGCGTTGCGCACGCGGGTGACGATGTCGTCGGGGTGCTGCTCGTCGTCCACCAGGATGCCGGACCAGACGATGGGCAAGGGATAATGAGAACGGAGTGAGGGCGTCCCGCCCTCAAGTGGTTGAGATTGCTGATTCGAGAGCGGGACGCTCTCGCTCCGTTTCGAGGACGGGACGTCTTCGCTCTCAAAGCGCTTCCGAAACTCTGCCTCCGGCAATGGTAGCCCGTCGTCACCCTGCAACATCCCGGGCGGGCAGACGGGCAGTGGGTCGAAGGGGTCGGGCAACTCGGGTGGCTGCCGCTCGCCGGTAGCGAAGCGGATGTCCCAGCGGCCGAAGGCAGTGCCAATAAGATAAGAAACAAGAGCTTCCTGTTGAGCTTCATTCGACACATCGATCACAAAATCCTTATCTTTAGTATCATCGTCAGAGTCAGATTGTCTAAATGCTACTGCTTCCTTCAAATCCTGCACGATTGAATCGACTTGGGCGTCAGATAATCCGTATGCGTTTGCGATACTCTTCTCAAGCTCGTCACCAAGCAGCGACTCGTAACGAAAATTCAGTGCTTTTTCTGTTGTTCCATCTGCCCAAATCAGGAGTGGAACCGTAAACTCATGGAACGGTTCGTGATTTTGGTAGGCTCTACGTCGAGACTTCACTTCTACCAGAATTTTTTCTTTGAGTTGGGTTCCCAATTCCTGGTCTACCTCTGGCCAGGGGAGGAGTTTAGCCGTTTCTACCATGTAGTTTGGGCGTTGAAACCACTCACCATAGAAGCGTAGGAAAGCTGAAGCGACATTCGATGCAGCAACCCCAAGCAACAAATACTCTTTCTCAGGAGCGGGGAATGCTATGTAGCGGCTGGCTGAGGGGATGCAGCCAGCGGGCACGACATATGGGATGAATCGAGCAGCCCTTCGCGTCCAACTAAAACCGGGATTGAAAAAGTATGTGCGGATTGCCTCTTTGAGCATCCAAATGTTCGACCGAACATTTCCTTTGGAGTTTAGATTACTCCACAATTCTGCAGCGTCATCACGCCAGTTTACCAACAAAGTTATTGGTGAGAACCAAGGCTGCGATGCCCCGGACTTTATATACGGAACCCACGTCTGCGAATGGCAGTTAGCCTGCCATTCGCTATACCGAACTTCCCAAATTGTTCGGGCAAACCTTGGGTCGTCTGCCGTTGCGAGTCCTTGCCTAACCTCTCCTGCTTCTTCCTTGATTGAATCCCAACTTGATAGCTTTTGGAGCGAATCAGCCGAGCACCAGTATACAAACGGACTATTGGTCAGGTAACTGAACTGGCGCAACCCTGGGAAAAAGACTTTATCGTCAATCTCTCCACAGCTCACTGCATTGATGGCAGTATTTAAGGAAATCTCGCGATTCTGGGATCCAATGACGCGAATAAAAAGCGCTCTATCGGGTGGCTCGGAATTCTCGAAGAAATAAGCTGCTGCCTCAACCATGGCGTCGTCCATGATGCCCAAGCCAAGATCGACGAGGCATTTTAAGGAAGAATTCCCAAGCATAATCTTCCGCCGCCAATTTTTGAACGACGTGAGGAATAGTCCGTTGCGGCTGGTAATGGCACCAACTAGTCCGCGGTTGTGAGTGGCCATCAGCGCCCGCTCGGTGAAGGCAGCAAAAATATCGTTCTTAGTGTCAGGATATGACACCGCTGCTGCTTTCTTCCACCTTCCAGATAACTCGCCAAACGGCGGATTCATCACCACCGCGTCATAACGTTTCCGACAAAGATCAATGAACGCGAAACCATGGGCCGCATCCTCGGCAAAGAGCCGCAGCTGATAGTCTCCTGCTTCAGTGGACTCAGCATAGTTACGCAAAGCTTCGTAGATGCGCTCTTCCGCTTTATCCCAGAAGGCTTCGTCAGAAATGCCGGAGAAATCCAGTCCGAGTTCGGATTGATCTTGGGCGCTTGACAGTGAGAGTTCATCTGTCTGAAAGAGTTCGGCCTGTTTGAGCTTGGGTGCCTTCAACCAGTCCTTTTTCGCGGTGGCGACCAGTTCAGTAATCTCCTCCTCGATCTTAAGCAGGGTGCCCGCCTCACCCGCCAGTTGCATCTTGTCAAAAATATGCTCCACCAAGCCACCGATGGCTGGTTGATTGAGGGAGTCGCAGAAGCTTCTGAGCTGTTCCTTACTCCCCGGCATCGGCTCGGCACAAACGATATTGGAGCGTTGAATCTGAGGTCGGTCGGTTGGTTTTACGTTATTGGCCTGCCAGTTTTTTTGTGCCCGCAGCCAGAGCGAAAGCCCGGCGATCTGCACGGCACGCGGGTCAATATCGACGCCGTGGATGTTGTGCTCGATGATGAGTCGCGGAACCTCACGAAGGAAGGCTTCTTTTGAGAGGAAGTTTGAAACTTGAAGTTTGAAGTTTGAAAAGGACTCGTCGGCACCTGCCGGATTTGAGCCAGACTTTGCAATGTCCCATGCTTCGTTGTAAATCGCTTCAAAAAGATCGAAGGCGTAGAGGCCGAAGTGCATGGAGCCGCAAGCAGGGTCGAGTAAGCGGATTTCGCGGGGATCTTTCAGTGGACGATGAGAGATGTGAACGGGCTGCTTGAGCAGCTCCTCTTGGCTGAGCCCCTCCTGTTCCGGCTGGTCGGGGGACTCCTTGCCTTCGGCAAGAAAGATCTCCGTTGGTCGCCGCACCAGGTAACGACATTGCTCTTTCAACTTCGTTTCGCCCTTGGTCATCTCATACCAAATACGACCCAGAGTATTATCTGTTAGAAACTCGACCACATAACGCGGGGTAAAGAACTGGTTGCGCACGGCCAGCTCGCGGGAGTTACGCGGGGCGGCAGAGGCGTCGCGCATGGCTTTGCGCTCCTCTTGGGAATTCCAATATTGATAGACCCAACCGATGGTCTCGTCCTCGCCCCAGAGGGGCTGGAGGGCTTCGGCGTTGATCGCGTCGAGTAGATCTTCGATGCAGCTGTGGCTGGGGAAGAGCAGACCTTGCGGGCTGTAGCGGTCGAAGAGCGCGGGCAGATCGACGGCGATCTCGTCGAAGACAGAGAAGAGGAAATGGCGGTAGCGGCTGCCGGAGTCGTCGCTCTTGCCGGATTGGTATTCGTAGAGCTGGAAGCCCTGCGACTGCGTCTTTTCGCTCACGCAGGAGATCAGGATGCCCCGAGCCTCGGCCATGCGCAGGGCGCAGAGGCGGTTGAGCACGGTGAAGGCCTGTTCCTGTAGCAGGTCGTAAACGGCGGGATCGTAGTCGCGCCAGATACGGGTCTGCGGGCTATTGGCCCGCTTGAAATCGAGAATCTCGCGCAGGAGCCTTGCGGTATCGCGCCCGCTCTCGTCGAGGTGGGGCAGCAGCTCGACCTCGGTCACCTCGCCGGTCACTTGGATGCCGTAGTGCGCCAACTGGCGTGCGATCTCACCGCCAGGCCGATTGTATTCCCCGCAGAGGCGGCGACGACAATCGTGGACGAAGGCGGCAAGTTTGTTACGGGTATCGCGGTCGAAGGCCATGGTGGAAATTTAGGGCTTAAAGTGGAGGGAGACGGATTTGCCCGCTTCTAAATCGGCGCGGAGGGCCTGCAACTGCTGGATCAGCTTTTCCAGATCCGCCGTATTCGCGAGTTGCCGGGGCAGGGTGGCCTGCGCGTTGTCTGGCCCGGGTGTCGGCTCGGGGTTGGGCTCTGGCTCCGGGGTCGGTATGGCGGCCTGCTCGATGCGGCGGCGCAGGGCGTCCAGCTCGCTCAGGGCCTGAATCTGGTCAGTCTGCGAGGCGAGGATGGCCTCGATGCTCGGCTCGATGCGTGGGACTAGGCGGCGGGCTTCGTCGCTGAAGGCCTCCTGCGCGGAGGTTTCGAGCTGCTGAAAGCTGGCCGACAGCAGGAGCGCATCCACCTGGGTCTGCACCCGCTGGCTGGCGGCATCGCTCTGCTCGCGGCAGTGCTCGGCCACCTGGCCTTCGAGGTCTTCGAGCTGCTGGCGCATATCCTGAATGTGATCGACGAAGCTGCCGTTGCGAATATGGAGGCGCAGGTCGGCACTGCCGTCCTGCCAGACTTCGACCAGTTCCGGCATCAGCTTTTGCTGTTGCAGTTGCCGCATCTTGGCCTCCAGCGCGGCTACGCGCTGGAGGTCGGCCTCCGCGCCTTGATCGAGGCAGGTGCCGATGCGGCGGGCCCACTGCAGGTCGTCAAAAACCTCCGAACTCTCCGCGCCGAAGAGTGGTATGGCTGCGGCCCCGTCGGCCGTCAGTGCCTCATTGAGGCTGCGCTGGAGGCGCTCCAAGCGCTCGGTCTCGATGCCCAGATCCTGCAGGCGATAGGGCAGGGCCTGAATCTCCTGCTGGAAGCCGGGCAGGTGCTTGGCCGCGGCCTTGGCGATCATCTGCGGCAGGGGCACAATAGTCTCGCCGGTTAGCTCACTGAGGCGTTCGGCGGCGCGGCGGCGCACGTCTTCGGGCACGTCTTCAAGGTTGGGCTTGAGGGTGACGCTGTTGAAGCTGGAGTTGTTTTGGAAGGCTTTGAGCGACTGCTCGCCGATCACGGGGTGCTCCTTGCCATTGATCAACAGCTTAACCTTCTGAGCATAGAAGAGTGCGGCGACGAGGTAGCGGGTGGTCT
>Ga0222653_1000460_pt1 | contig 23742 bp, 19 predicted proteins | sample AntAcemetagen419_FD_179856 | JGI IMG/M metagenome (GOLD analysis project Ga0222653, IMG submission 179856) | Saline water microbial communities from Ace Lake, Antarctica - #419 | ecosystem: Environmental > Aquatic > Non-marine Saline and Alkaline > Saline | place: Antarctica: Ace Lake...
CGCTCCACTCATCCGGTCACGCCAGCCGAAGCCCGCCGGAGATGGTCCAGCGGACGAGGCGCTTCGAAAGTCGGACGCTGCATAAATCGCGCCAGCGTCCGGGGGAGGATTTATTGACGCTTACCTTGAAATGTCTATCCCCCTTGCAGAACTGGGCGCCGACCTCGATGCCCACCCGGTCTGGGGTTTTCAAATGGCCCGCCATCGACCCCGCCTCGATGAAAGGAAGTCCTATCAATGGTCTCCAACCTTCTGGTATGGAAACACCCTCCCGAGCTTCTTTGGAGAACTGGAAGTTAAGTAAGGCAAGGTCGGCTACTTTCTACCCGGAGAAACAAACTCCTCCCGAGTGAGGTTGTCATTACTATCCTGATCGAATCGCTCAAACCGCGCCTCAAGATCCGACGACGGTGTCATGCCTGCCTTGTATTCCTCGCGGGTCATGAGGCCGTTGCCGTCAGCATCGAGTCGAAGAAAGGCGCGGTCGCGATCCACCTTTGGCTTCGCGATTTCTTTTTTCTCCATCGCAGTCGAGGGCGGGCCCGTCGCGACTGAAATCGCAGAACCGGCAAAGGAACCCTCCTTTCTCTCTACTTCTGGATAGCTGCGAAGGAACCCATTTTCGTCAATCAGGTTTACGTAATAGTGAGTGGACTCGGCAGGCAAAGTCACGACTGCTCTTCCCTCTCCTTCCAGAGCCGCGGGGAGGCGAAACCACTCTTCATATCGCGCCGTGGCATTCGGCGTAAAAATGAGATCGGCGCGAACGACTTTTGCCCCGCCCTCAGAAAGGATGACCGTGACAATACCATCGTCCTGCGAGTGCGAGACCACCGTCGGGACCTGATCGCTTTTGGGCAAGGGGGTGGAAGCATCCGGATTGTAATAAGGGAAACTCGCTTCCATTTCCTCAAGTTGCGCTGAGAGGAGATCATTCAGTTCCGCGGCGAGTTCGGGCATGGCTTCGACGAGATTCTTTGACTCTTCGATATCCACCCGCTTCGTCTCTCCACTCGAAGTGTCGTAGAGTTGATAAAGTTCGAGGGGAAGCGCCTCCGGATTGCCGACGTAATCATAGTTGCGAACGAGCTTAAAATCACCCCGCCGAATTGTGCTTTCCAAGGCTACCCCATGAGGGAAATGCCACATCATCGTGTCGCGAACGGTCCCATCAGAATTTTTCACGAGACCCGGGTCGGTCGGATCCTTGAGGAGAAGCGGTGAAAGGTCGCTGCCGTCGAGCTGCTTGCCTTCCGGCTTTTCGATTCCTGCGAGCGATAAAATAGTCGGGTAAAAATCGAGGCCGTTCGCGATCACATCGCTTTCCTGACCTGCTGTGATTCCCGGCCCCGTGATAATGAGAGGGACACGAGTGCCGCCCTCCATCGCAGAAATCTTTCCCCGGTCGAGCGGGAAATTGTCGGTGTAGCGCTCCTTGGGTCCACCTTCCATCCCACCATTGTCGGAAGTGAAGATGATGTAGGTGTTCTCGCTCAACTTATGTCCCGGCCAGCGCGGGTCCTCGGTATTTTCAAGATAGTCAAAGACCTGCCCCACGTAGTAGTCGAGCTCCTCTACCATCGCACAGTAAAAAGGATTAATCTGACCCTCCGTCTCCCGGGTCGCAACATTGGCTGGATCGACTCCTAATTTTTCGGCATACTTCTTCAACCTTTCTTCCGATCGAGTGTGCATCGGTGAGTGCACGAGCCAGGTCGCGTAGTAGAGGAAGAACGGCTGGTTCTGATACTCGCGAAGGAAGGTGAGCGCATCCTCATTCGTCTGGTGGAAAGGGAAACCGTTCTCATCGAGCCGATAAGGGTCGTCCTCCCCTTCTGTGGCGAAGCCGGTGAGACGATCTTTCATCGACGTTCGCGAGCCCCGATCCGAACGGGTCCAGTCGAAGCCCTGATCTCCCGGTTGCGGAAACGCGTTGTGATCAATCGCCATGTGCCACTTTCCGGAGTGTCCGGTCGCGTAGCCATTCTCTCGCAGGACCTTGGCAAGCGTCAGCTCATCCTCCGGCATGCGACCACTATACCAGGGGTCCATCATGCGGAAATGCTGGTTAATCGGAGCAGGTGGTGCACCGCCGACAACGTGGGTCTTCTGTGCACGAGCCGGATGAACTCCACTCATGATCGCGCATCGGGACGGCGCACAGGTCGGCGCGGGAGAATAACCCTGCCAGAACATTACTCCCTTCTTCGCGAGCGCATCAATGTGAGGCGTCTCCATCGGAGAAGGCTCATCGATGTCGTAGCATCCGACATCCTGCCAACCGAGATCATCGGTGAGAAGGAGAAGAATGTTAGGCTGGGGCGGTCGGACATCAGCCAGAGAAGACCAGGGGCAGATAAGGAGCGTGATTGCAGAAAACAGAGAGAAAAGCTTCATCCAAAATGTAATTTAGCCTTTACCGTTTAGTCATTAACTCACTTGTTGCAACCCTGATAAGCAAATCTCTCAGACGGTAGTCGTTCGTTGCAGACTCCTCGACAATTTTCTCAATCTCCGCGAAATCAGAGAGCCCTAATTTCCGACCTTTTCCATACTCAGCGAGCTTGATCGTGAGATTTCTCGAGAACGGTCTCAGTTGGGTCAGAAGGATCTCTTTCAAATCCCTGACATCCTTAAAATCTCGACCCAGATACGTTCCGTGGGTTGTCACCTCCTGTGTCTCCGAGTAGTCGGTGCGAAATCGACCAATCGGATCAAAGGCCTCCAACGCCATCCCCAACGGATCCATCTGGCGGTGACATTCGACGCAGGAAGCGTCACTTCGATGCCTCTCCAGCAGCTCCCGAACGGTATCAACGCCGTTCAGATCAGGAACAAGGGCCGGAACCTCTTTCGGCGCTGGTGGCGGCGGAGTTCCTAGCAATTCATCGAGAATCCAATGTCCCCGCACGATCGGTGAAGTCTCCACCCCGTTGGAAGTGAGCGCGAGGATCCCTCCCTGCCCTAAGAGACCGCCTCGAATCGAACCCTCAGGAAGCGATACTTTGACGACTTGCTCACTCCCCTCGTGCGGGACGTCATACAACTTGGCAAGGCCTTCATTAAGGAAGGCGTAGTCTGAATCAAGAAAATCGCGCACACTCAGATTCTCCTGAAGAATATGATGGAAAAATTGCCGCGTCTCTTCCCGCATCGAAGCCTCAAGGTTATCCCGATAGTATTCGCGGAACTCTCCCTTTCCATCAGGCGGCATCGTGCCAAGGATATCGAGCGAGAGCCACTGATCGGCAAAACTATGACTGAAGCGAAGAGATCTTGGATCGCTTAAAAGTCGCTCTACCTGCTCTGCCAACACTTCCGGCTTCAGGATATCACGTGACTCTGCCAGTTCAAAAAGCTCCCTATCCGGCATCGTGCTCCAGAAGAGATACGATAAGCGATTCGCAAGCGAGTAGGTATCAAGACGAGCCCCTTCACCTGACCCTGTTGGTTCACCGACTGAACCCTCTTGAGAAGGGATCGTATCGGACGTCAGATATAAAAAGTCGAGCGATGCCATCATCGCGGCAAAGGTACGGATCGTAGACTCGTGCCAGTCGTTCGTCGTCTCATACTGCTCATCCCAGTATTCCAGATAGGCTGCGATCTCATCCTGACTAACGGATCGCCGAAACGCCCGCTTTGCAAAGCGCATCACCGTATCTGCCCGCTCCGATGGATTCTCCAAATCGGGAATCGTGGCCAGATCATAGGTAACTTGATAAGCTTTCGGTGGCCAATCATCATTAAACGGACCTTCGATACGATACTGCGTGATCCGAATCCCGGGCCCCCGGTATTCACTCATGGCCGAGGCCGGTAATTTTCGCTGCCTGATATTGGAACGAATCTGAGTAATCGGCTTGCCGGAGGCATTGAGAAACGCCAAGTACGGATAGTGATCTTTGTCGATCCAAGTCTCAAACGCAAAGGTTTGCTCCCCCCCTTCTTCCAACTCAAAAGTTTGCAGTAAACTCCCGCCGCTCGTAACGCTCTCTTCTTTTTCAGCGATGACTCCGATTCCCAGTTCGAGGGGGCCTTCCTCAGGCTGAAATCGAACAGGGTAATAGTCGCGGTCGACGCTCGAAGCCGTCACCGTAATTTTATACCGCCCCGGCGATTTCATCACTTTATCGGCTCCTCCATCAAAGATTTTGGCGTTTCCACCGACTCTGAGAATCGCATGTTCTGCATTGAAAGTAACATAGCGACCTGAACCTCCTTTCATGCGCTGCGTTGCCACATCGATGACCCGGCTTTCAGGCTGTTGCGTTTCGGGGGAAAACAGTGCGAGGCGTAAACTTGTTTTCGCCGCCTCAAGATATTCAAGAAGAAGCTCGTTGGAGATGACTAGTGCCTCCGCTTCCGTGTCAAAACTTTTGCCCACCTCATCTTCGTAAATCGAATCACCAGGATCGTAAACCCCGTTCCCCAGCCCTAACAAATCACGAACCGTATTTCCATATTCACGTTTATTGAGGCGGCGAAAGCCCGTTGTCCCGGCGCCAACATCACTCTGCGCGTAGGCGAGAACGAAATCGAGGACCTTCTGCCTCTCTATTTCAGATGGCTGAGGTTCGTCGTCAGGAGGCATCTCCTCGCTCGCTAAAACTTCGAAGACATCTTTCCAGAGTCCGGCATCGATTCCTGAGATATCATCTAGTCTAACCTTTCCTTTTTGCTTTTCCTCACCATGACATTGAATGCAATGTGACTCGAAGAAGGGTTGAATGGATTGATAGTCTTCTGCGTGAGCAAGCGTGAACGTCACTAACACTGGAATAAATTGATGATAATAAAATCGATTCATTGAATGATATAATTAGTAATACCGCGTCGTGTTTCCGAACAGGTCAACCCTCCTCTTTTCCCGCCTCCAATTCCTCTGAAATGTATCGAGCTACTTCCGTCGCTAGCGCATCAGACCCTTGAGGATGTAAATGAACATTTCTTTGCTTCTGCCAATCCTTCAGATGAGGGAGACAATAGCGATGCAAATCGTTGATTCGAATCCCATTCTCTTTCATCACCTCAAGAGCGGCGTTGTTGTAGTGAATTGGAGCAAGCGGATCCCGAAGAGGATTCAACGTTGCAGGAACCACCGGCGTTGTCGTAGCGAAAACTAAACGCGCCCCGGTGCCCTTCAACTTTTCGACCAGTAACCTCATATTTGAAGTGTATTTCTCGATGGTTGCTTGAGTAGGATCGTCAGGATCATTGGACTTCTCGTTTCCGCCTGCTTCTTTGACATGCTTCAAGTCGTGCAGACCCCAATTGAAATGGATGACATCCCATTTCGAAACGGCGAGCCAGCGATCAATATTTTCGACCCCGTAGGTCGTCCCACCGCAATTCTCCCTTCGGTTACCACGAGTTCCCATGGGTCGGAACAGGTTGGCTTTCTCTTGCAACAGTTCACGAACCTGCAGGGTGTATCCGATCGAAATCGAGTCACCAATGATCAAGACATTTGGAAGCTCCGGATCTGGGGTGAAGGACCAGCTTGAAGCAGTGTTAGTCTCAGTCCCCGCTCCGGAAGCGGGTTCGGCTGGAAGCAACCCCGTGGTCATGACGATGAGTGACGCTATTGCGGCTGCGCAAGTCGAGAAGGCAGAAGTCTTCATTAAAAATCGTGGATAAAGCGCCAATCAGCTCAAGTCGAAAGTTCCCGTGGCGCCGTTGAAGCTCGCGGTCTCGACTCCAAAATTCTGGAGCATCGTTGTGTAAAGGTTATTCAGCGGAGTCTGGTGACCGGTTGGAGTCATCGCATCAAGATGACCTCGATGACGGAAACCGCCTCCTGCAAGAATCAGAGGCAGATTCCGGTTTGAATGTCGCGCCGCATCTCCGAGCCCGCTCCCAAAGAAAACCATCGTATCGTCAAGGAGACTTCCATCACCTCTTGGGCTCCCTTTAAGTTTCTCTATGAGCCGGGCCGTCTGTTGAATGTAAAAGGTTTCAATGATCCGCAGCTCTTTGAGACGGTCGGGTCGATTCCCATGGTGCGTCAGTCCGTGGTAGCCTCCTGTCACTCCATCGAGTTCGATGACATGATTGTGCATCCCGAATCCGGCGGTGAAAACACGGCTCGTATCTGATTGTATCGCCAGATAGAGAAGGTCAAACATAAGCGGCGACAGCGTCGCGTAGTCCATGTTTCCATGAGCTCGCGCAGAGTTATCGAAGGGCACCTCAGGCTTTGGTTCAGCCTGCCACTTCTGCATTCCCTGTATTCGTTCCTCCGCTTCCCTGATCGCAGTCAAGTATTCGTCCAATTTCTCTCGATCCGGGGCATTGACATTCTTTTCGAGACGTTTCGCCTGGCCGCGCACGAGATCAAGGATGCTCCCCTGTTGATCCAGTTCCAGTTTCCGCTCCCGTTTTGCCGCTTCCGAATCGTTGACGAAGAGTTTTTGGAAAAGATCCAGCGGATCAACTTCTTCACGAACCTTGATCCCTGATGGACTCCATGAACTTCCCTGCTTGCCCCCGAGCGAAATGTGTACTGATGGAAACCGCGTTTCGTATCCCACATGAGAAGCCGCGACCTGGTCGATGGATACATTCTCCCCCGCACTGGCACGATTCGCATCAATTCCGCTGAGAATCGAATTCATCGAACCATGCTTCGTAAAGATGGACGGGTGATCCATGTGAGAAAAAACCGTCAAGTCATCGCGCAAATCAGCTAGCGGTTTCAGCACTGGTGACGGCTCAAAATTCTTTCCAAATGTCTTTGGAAAGAACATTTCCGGATTCATTCCCAACGCACTGCAAATGCAGACCATGCGCTTAGGCGGACTAACGGTGACATTTGCTCCGACCGACTCAAGAACCGGCAGTGCGATTGTGATGCCGGTTGCTTTTAGAAAATTACGGCGCGGAGTTCTTGATTCAGGATTCATTTTCGTTGTTTGCGAGAGCGCTCCCTCGGAGGAGTAAATAAAAGACCGGCGCGAAGACCGTCGACAAAATATCGCCCCTTGATTTCATCGGGCTTGAATCTACCTGCAGCAATCGAAACCACAATCGAACGGGCGCCCTCCGGCACCTCTATCGTCGCTCCGATAGTTTGCCAACCCAGATCATCGACCTGCGTCGTGAGACCGGATTTAACATTCGTCAGGGATCTCTCATCCAGCTCCCGCCACGAAACGCCCTCCCAAATTGCCCTGACTTCGCGGGGCAACTCTGAAAATGTCCCCACCCTAACGGTGTAACGGTCCTGATACCCGATCGTTTCCGGGCGGAACGAGGAGACCACCTCGATCAAACGAAGTTCGCCAACTTTCGCCACCCCAAGAGACTCCACATCGATGATCTGCTGAACATAGCTGAGCGACGACTCCGACGATGGTTCGAGCCTCAGGATACAGCTGCCTTCAAGCGACATTTCACTCTCCACGACCGCGCCGGGATCTCCGTTCCACTGACCGGCAATCACCGGAAAGCCGGCATCCCAACTCATCTCCGGATCTTCAAATTCGAATTCCAGTAACGGTATCTCGAGACGGATTTCATTACCGCGAGGCGCAACCATGGACCACGCCACCGAAGCACAAAACAATCCCAAAAACAGTCCTGCCGCCGCAGCCGACCACGAACTTCCTATTAAAAATCGGCGACTGGAACCAGCCACCGTCTTAGCCGCTATTTCAAGTGCAGGACTTCGAACTGATTCAGAAAGAGCGAGGTCGATGTTCAGATAGCGTATATATTCCCTACGAAACTCCGGATCCTGTTTTAATAAGAGTTCCATCTTCTCAAAATCCTGAGGTGAGGCATCGCCATCAAGGCACGACCTCATCAGCTCCCTACTCTGTTCGCGGCTACTCATGCCATATCCTCCTCCGCCAGCGTGTTTCGGGTACACTCCATCAGCGAGAGCCGGATCCGGTGCAGCTTTTTATACAAGGCCATCGCTGTGACGCCGATGCTTTTGGCATAATCATCAATCCGAACTCGCGGAGCATAAGCCTGTTCCACGAGTGCCCGCTGCGGATCAGGTAACTTTTTAAGACAGACCTCGAGCGCCCGTCGCTCCCGCTCCATCGAATCAGATTGTTCCATCACGGTTTCCGCGAGCAACTCATCTATCCCGCTTCCAAAACAGTGTCGGTCCCGTGCTCGATCCCGTCGAAAAGAGAGCACCTCCATTCGCGCGACGCCGAATGCCCAGCGTCGAAACGAAAGACTGTCAAATGATGGGTCAAATTTTCGCCAGAGGACCACGGCGATATCCTGCATTACCTCACGTGACTCCTCCTGACTGAACAAGAGTGAGCGTACAAAGAGACGCAATCCCTCTTCATGCTCCACAAACAGTCTCAGAAACTGGTCATGCTGATTGCGCTCTATTTCGTCCATTCACCCAGTATGCTCCACCAACTTGCTGATTTGCCGCAGAAATATTGATTTTTTTGCAACTCTCCGCCCTCAAAATAGTTCCATAGGGAATCACCTACTTCCCCACGGAAACAAATGAGCAAACAAGTCACCACCGAACCCGAGTTTCAAATCAGCCTTTTCCTCGGGCGCGCCTATTATTCGTACCTTGGAATGCTAGGGCGGCTCCTCAAAGCAAGAAAGCTCGACAAGCAGCTCAAACCCGGGATAGGAAATATCCTCTTTGCTCTCTTTCGCGAAGATGATCGAACCGCGACTGAGATCGGAGCCAGCCTCGGGTTGGCTCGATCCACGATGGCACGGCTCGTAGACAAAGTTCGCCAGCTCGGTCTCGTCACCACCCGTCCCGATCCCGACGACGGACGCGCCGTCAGAATATCACTCACCCAAGAGGCGAGAAGCCTCATGCCTGACTGCTTTGAATTGGCCAACTACATCGAGTCGATAATTTGCCGGGGATTTACACCGAAGGAACGCGAAACCTTTGCGGATCTTCTCCTCCGCGCAACGGCAAACATCACTGACGAACTCAAAGCCCTTGATAAGACCAAAACCTCCATTCCTTCTTGAACAAAATTTACGAACCACCCCTGCGACCACTCATGAAAAATTCAAACCCACTTCTGTCACTCACTACTTCAGGAATCGCGATTCTGGCGGCCTTTCTGTTATCCTCATACGCGGACGAGATCGATTGGAACAAAGCCAAAGAACTGCGCCAGAAATCGAGAACAGGACAAACCTTGAGCCCTGAGGAAACGGCCTACCTGCAACGCGCCATTGATGCCCGTTCAGGCTCCAGCGCAACGCGGGGCGACGGATCCGGCGAGGTCGCCACGGTCGAACCGATGGTGATTTCTGAAGAGGCAAGCCCAATCAAAACACTCACCGCCACTGCATCCGATGGAAACAAAATCGACTTCGCCTACCGAAGCCCACAAGCAAAACGCCCCTTGCCGACGATTGTTTTTATCCATGGCAGCCTCGGACAGCGCCGACTTCCGGATCTGATCGAAGACCTTAAGTCGAATCCAACGCAAACTCGATTCCTCGCTGCGGGCTATGTCGCGGTTGCGGCGACCTTCCGAACCTATGTCGAAGAGCCGCTTTCAAACGGACCCACGCTTGATCTCATCGCGATTGTGAAAGAAGTGCGGAAACTTCCGGAAGTTGATCCGGAAAGCATCGTCATTTTCGGCACGAGCGGCGGAGGCAGCATCGCCCTCGAGCTGGCGGGATCTCAAGAGGTGTCATTTCCGGCGATCGTCATCGGCGAACCCGCGACGATTCTCTTCACGGGATTGATGACCGAGCTCTCGATGCGGGAGCCCGCGATGAAGAATTACGAAACGCTCTACACGGAGGAGCGCCGCCTCGCGACTGAGAAAAAGATCGACGCAATTTCCTGCCCGCTGCTCGTTCATCATGGCGATATCCATCCTTTGAGGAAAATTAATTTCGAGATCGTTTTCCCGGCAATCGAGAAAGCCGGAAAGACCATCCTCATCAAGCGATACCCGGGCGAAGACCACGGATTCTACTGGGGCAACCGGACCAGCGAAGCGACTGTAGAAGCCGTCGTTTCGAGCACTCTTGAGTTCATCGAGCCGCTACTCAAATCACCACCCGCAGATCCCGGAGTTTCGATCGCGAACTGAGGACGATTCCAGTGTTTCACCCGGAAGCCCCTGTGTTCTCGTCGATGACATCGGGCTTATAAAACCATTCTCTCACTTCGGAGTCGCCTCGCCGTGGGGGTAACGATAGTCAGCCGAATCGTCGGTCGACACCTGCCTTGTCGATTTTTCGGCGAGGGCATAGAGATAAAGCTTTCCCCCGGCATGATACACGATCTCTGAAGCGTCCTTCGTCCATCGCGGGTAGGCGAACCAAACCATTTCCCCTTCCTCATTGGCAAAGGGGATTTCGTTCGTCACGGCACGGGCTTTGACGTCAAAGTCGGCGACATAGAGAGTTCGGCCCGGCACCGAATGCTTGAACCCTTTGGTGTATTCAAAACATATTCTGGTTTCGTCAGGAGACACGCTGACTCGATCAAGGGTGCCGGCTTCGCCTAAGGAACAGGTCACTTCCTCGAAGGTGGGAACTCCACCGGGATTAGGAGTCATGAGGAAATATCCGTGCTTCTTTCCGGGAGGTGTCGAGCGGACAAAAATCCTGCCATCGATGAGACAAGTGAACGCCCAGGTATGATAACTTTTTCCGGTCAAGGCGATCTCTTCACCGGGCTTGCCACCGATCTTTCCCGCCATGACCTGATAGCGGCCTTTTGTCGGATGCTTGCGATTCCAGATCGGAGTGTTCGTTCCATCGCGGGTCCAGGTCTGATTGAAATCGGTATGGGTCCCATCGGTAAGTTGATGTAGCCCGCTGCCGTCCGTATTGATAATGTGAATCGCCGTCTTCCATTTGCTGACTTCAGGATCATTTTTCAGGCGGCGGAAAAAAACAAGCATATCGCCGGTTTTCGACCACGAAGGTTTGAAGTCCCAATGACCAGTCGTGAGCGGCCCGCCCTCGGGCATACCGAGGACATTGACATGGAGTTCCCCGTCTTTGTAATAGGAGGAACGGTAGCCTGTCGCGTTTGAAATTGTCGGCTCGGCAAAGCCCTGCGTCACGATGGCCAAGCCTCCAATCAGGATCGTGAGGAAACGTCTGATTTCCGTTCTAAAGTTAAGCTCCCGTTTCATTTTCCAAAATTCTCAATCGCCCAATTCTTGAAAACACGGTGCGCTTCTTTTCCGCTTCCGGGAAAACCTCCGTGCTGGACCATCCAGATCACAGCGATTCCATGCCCGGGGAAAATATCCATCTTTGTGGCATGTGCTCCTCCGTGACCGAAAGATTCACCGCTGATCGCGTAGCCGAGGCCGTATTCATTCTTGATAGAATCAGGCGTCTGCTTTGTCGTCAATTCTTTGAAAGAAGACTCGCTGAGGTATCGTTTCCCATCGAGTTCGCCGCCGTTGAGCATCATGCGACAAAACGCGGCGGTATCCTTTGCCGTCGAAAACAAACCACCGGCCGGCATGGGAAAACGTCCGTTCCGGTCCGATAACGGCAATTTCATCTGTGCATACGGAAACTCTTCAAGATCTGTTTTATCTTTGTCAGGACGATAGTTCTTCGCGAGTCTCGCAACTTGCTCCGGAGTCGGCCAGAAGGTGGTCTCCGTCATTCCGAGTGGATCAAAGAGCCGCTCTTGCATGAAGTCCTCATACTTCATGCCCGAGACAAGCTCGAGAACCCGCGCGGCGGTGTTGATACCGGCATTGGAGTATTGATAAGCGGTTCCCGGCTCAGTCACCAAGGGGGTCATCGCATAACTCCGCACGGCAAGCGCGAGAGGAAGCGCATCGAGGGTTGGTTCCTCCATCGCCGATTTGAAAGGGAGGCCGCTCACGTGGCTGAGCACTTCGCGTATCGTGATGGGGTGCGTCGGCTTTTTGAGTAAGACATGCCCGTCGTCTTTTTCAGCGACCACCATTTGCCCCGCAAATTCAGGGAGGTATTTCTCAACCGGATCGTCCAGCGCGATTTTACCTTCATCGACCAACATCATCACGGCAGCAGCGGTCATCGGCTTCGACTGCGAAGCGATCCAGAAAAATGAATCAGCGGCCATGGGTTTCCCGGTCGCAACATCGGAGAAACCGACGGTAGTGATCGAAAGTTCTCCCTCCCGGCCCGAGACGAGCGCGACCGCACCCGCAAGTTCATTTCGTTCCACATAGGGTTTGAGCAGCAACTCGGCGTTGAAAGGTGACTTCGCTAAAATAACTCCGTTAAGAGACAGAGTGGCGAGAGTGAAAAGTAAAAATCGTCGATTCATGCGGGGACATACTATCATGAATTCAACCCGATGGTTCTCATGAAGTTGCGAAATGAAATCGGACCCATCAACCGGCGGCGAAGCAGGAAAAACCCAGACCGTCCACGAGCGATCCAGGCGCGACTTATCGACTCATCGACGAGACACTTTGTTGCCTGAGTCGGATCGACGGCCTTTCCGCAGGGAGCGGAATCGTAGGCGACCCGGTTCCCCATCGCCCATGTCCACCCGTAGAATCCGTCATCGAAATTTCTAGTACGCAACCCAAGGAGGAGAGCGACGAGAAAGGAGACGCTCGAGCGCCAACCGGTTCCGCAATAAAAAATGAGTTCGCACTCCCCTGCTTCGACGCGGGCGTCGAGTATGCCGAGACTGCGCCAGTGTTGCGCCGTCTCTTCGAGGCGAGGCCCTATCTTCCCGGTGCCGGGTTCAAGGAGTCGTTCCCATTCCCCCTGAAAGGAGGCATTCGGAATGTGGCCTCCCGCGGAGTAAAACGAGTAATGATTCGGATCGGAACCATCCCATTCGCCTCGGTCTCTCACATCGATTAATTTTCCGAGGGGAGATTCATGGGCTGCACTGATCGCTTTGACTTGCTCTAACTTTGCCAGAATTTCAGGACGAGGAACCCAGTCCGCCTCCGGCATCGGCACCCTGTTCTGCGAAGCATCAGGGTGAGTCGCCTTCCTAATCGACGGTGCTGTTTCACCGCCGAACCGGATCCATTCAGCAAGACCGCCATCGAGAAGTCGCACTGTTTTCACGCCTGCATGAAGAAGCCCCCAGACCACCCGCGCCGCCGCCATCGTTCCGTCAAGATCAGCCCCGTAGACGACGACCTCGGAGTCGGGCCTGATCCCAAGCCGTTGCAGCGAGATGACAAGTTCTTCCTGCGGAAGTAAATTTCCGTCCTCGGGACAATCGTAAAAGGGATAGTATTTTTCCTCGTGAAGACCGGCCTCGAGATAGGATGGATGAATTTGGATCGCATCGGGAAGGTGACCGAGCTGCTCGCGACCGGGGTCGAGCGGATGATCCGCCGAGCTAAAGTGCGCTTCGAGCAGAAGCGGTCGTGACGATGCGCAATCTTGAGAGATCTCGACCTGCAACGCAGCGGCGCCGATGAGCTGGAAAGAGCTTCTCATCACCGGAAAGCGGGCAAAAAAAACCGAAAACGATTTACGCCGATTTTGAAGGAAACTAGTGAAGGACGACGACCGCCGCCCGCAGCAAAGCGAGTCAGCGGGGCGGCCATAAAAAAACAAGGATGGTTCGGGTACGTCTCATGAAGGAAGTCCAGTCTCTGTGAGCTGTTCGTGGAAAACAAGGGGAAACGGCAGCGCCTTCGCCATCGATCCTGAGCGGACTCGCGGGTTATCCTCCAGCTTGTAATCGAGAGCGAATCTATTCCTCCTCTTCAAACTTGAATCCGGGAAATCTTTGCTCCAACTCCTCGATGGCAGCAGGGCGGTTTTCGATGACGCGGAGGACTCTGGGATTCCGAAGGTCCTTCTCGTTCTCGATTCCACCCCACTCTGCTCCAGCGGGCATGATCTGCGAATCCCAATCAGCGAGGTCGGATGGTTTCACCCCGGCACGAAAGAAGACATTGCTGGAGTAAGGACTCGGCTGAAATCCACCCACGATACTGACATCGAGTTCCGGCGTGATCTCGTCTTCCATCCCGAGCGCCCAGAGGCAGGAGTTGACCACGAATCGGCGGGCGTCTTCGTCGAGAAGATCCTCCGAAGCGCCGAAGGAACCATAGACGACTCGCGCATCCTTCTTTTCACCCGAAGGTGCCGTGTAATAATCTCTCGCCCACCCTGCGTTCACGATGGGGCTCTCCGTGTGGATGTCCTCACTCGGTTCGAAGGTATTTAGAACCTGGACCTCGACGAGCGGTGTTGCATCCGCCGGTGGCTGTGATTTGTAGGCACCTGAGTAACCGTGGATCGCTCCGACGCCAGTCAGGACTGGGTGCTCCCCGGCCCCGGCCACTGCGGTAATGCGACCTCCCATTTTGTGGTTAGACCCATAGTGACTCTGCCCGCGCTCTTTATTCCAGGTGTTACCAAAGATCTGCTCGCCCATGCCACCCCGGTAATCTTCGCCCTCGTAGCTGTAGTTCAACTTGGCCCACTTCCCTTCTTGCCCGTTGAAGCAATGAGTCGACGTGCGCAGCCCGACAACGGGACCACCGCGCTCGAAGTAATCAACGAGAAGATCGGCTTGCTCATCCGGCAGGTTCATGAAACGGGTCACAAAGAAAAGGAGATCCGCGTCGGCGAGAGCGGCGAGGTCAGGAATCGGCGCACCACCTGCCTGAATGTAACCTTCTTCATTCACACCGAAGAGCACCGTGCAGCGAAAGCCATAGTGTTTTGCGAGGATTTTTGCAATGAGCGGACACACCTCCTCGGAGCGGTACTCGTGATCGTTTGCGATGAGAACGATATGCTTCCCTTTTCCGGGGCCGCTTTCGCCCTCGTAGGTGAGAGGCTCCGCTGAGGCTACTCCGATGGAGAGAGCCATGAAAATGAGGGATCGAGTCAGGAGATTTTTCATGAAAATGTAGGTCGGTTAGGGTGGTTTTAGTCAAAGGAAAGCCGGAGACTTTCGATCATGGGTTTTGATTTGTTTTCGGTGCGGTCGGTGATCTTCATCTCCACCTGAAATCCGTAGCCCGCCGGAAGACCGGAAAGGTCGAGGGTCGCGGCCTCGCGGGAGACTTGCTTGGAAAACCCTTCGATGTAGTCGTAGAGTTCTTTTACCTCCGACCAGTCGCTCCATTCGTCGATCTTACCGTCCTCATCGAGATCAACGCCGACGCGAACCTCCACCGTTTCAACCCAGGGACCCGTGCTGACATAGTCGGTCTGCTGCTGCGTCGCGAGATAGAACTGCCCATTGGCAAAAACCACATCAGGATCAGGATGCCCCTCACCAATGTGATCACAGAAAGTGAACTCTTCATTGTTGATGTTGGCGGAGGTGAACCAGGCGGTGCTCATCTTCGCGCCATGCTCTCGATCAAAATCGGCGAAAAGGTAGTATTGACCGCCTATCGCGATTGCCGCCCAGTCGCCGTAGGCCTCCTGCTCGGGCTCATGAATTTCATACTCCGCGACATTCGTCGGGTAATTCTCAGGGTCTTCCTTTGCCCAATGCGGATGAGTGTAGGCTCCGGTTTCGCCCGTCGGCTTCGTGCGCTTGTCTACCGCCGGAGAACCGAAGACAAAATCACCCAATCCGTCCTCGCTCACGGCATGGCCGGCGAGGGGCGAATCCCAGGAACGCTTGCTCGCATTGATCGGGCTCCAGTCTTCGATGATGACGTGCATCTTCCCGTCGAGATCACGAATGAATCCGGCGTCCGAACCATGCGAGGGATCTTTCACGGCGATGCCCCTGTTTTCACCGGGCACTCCATCGGTGAGGTCGCTGTCGACATAGACATGCGGGTCCTGATCGTTGGGGAAGTCATAGTAGATAAGCGCTTTGCCATCGACCATCTCGGCACTCGTGACCCACTTGGAAAAACCCTCCGTGACCGGCCCGTGATGCACCCATGTCTTCATGTCCCGACTTTGCCAGGCATGGTAGCCACCCAGTCCGGGCTTGAGACCTCCAGGAGCGTTGTATTGATTCGGAAAACGGGTCGTTTCGAGCGGGATCTCAAAGCCTTCCACGGTAGCCGCTTCCGGCTCAAACTTCGGAAGAGGAGTGGGTTTCTCTCCCTTCTTGCGACGTGGTTGACCGCTCCCATAGCGACCGAACATCCAGTAGTCCCCCGGACCCATCGTGAGGAGGACTGGTGCATCCTGCAAATTCTCAGGGCCCAAATTTTCAATCGGATTCCAGTTTTGCCAGACGGGCGATTGGGTAACGGTCAGAGACTTTGCGGAACGCTTTTCTTCGAAGGATTGGAGTTTACTCGTGAGAGTTCCGGATTCCGCGACGGGCGAAACGAAGCCGTCTTTGATCTCAATTCCTTCTGACGAAGCAATGGCCGCTTTCCATTCTTCCTCAGTCTCGATGATCACCGGGTCGGAGCTTTGAGCAAATACGGCGAACAAAGACAAAAGGCAGAAAACGGAAAAGACACGAGTGAAAGGCGGGGTGAGACGGGAATACATCATGAGGTTAAAAGGGTATGTCATGTCTCCATCGCTTCTCACCAAGGTTTTCGCCGCGTATCCGTGAGAAGGAAGCCTTCGATGATGAACCCAAACTCAGGAAGTCGATCCGATGAGGTCCTGAACCTGGCGACGGAACGAATCGATCGACTCTTCGGTCTTCTCGTAGACCGACTCGATCTTATCGAAATCGAGCAGCCGAATCCCGCGAAGGTCGGGTCGGTAGTAGATCGCGGGAGGAGACTCTTTCAATTTGAATAGCGTGACCTCATTCATGAGAGAATCGAACACGCCCATGACGGCATTTGTGAGGCTTGGCGGCTCGGTTTCATCCGGATCGCGGGTCGGATTCACATCCACCGCGATAACTGCGTCGCATTCATTCTCGATGATCCGATAGGGCAGATTGTTCACGACACCCCCATCAACGAGGACCCGCCCCTCAAATTTGACGGGTTCGAAAACGCCCGGAACCGACATGCTCGCCTTGATCGCCGGTAAAATTTCACCCGAAGAGAAGACGAATGCCTCCTCGCGATAGTAGTCCGTCGCCACCGCGCGAAAGGGAATCTCCAGATCCTCGATCATTGTGACCCCGAGATTCTCGAGCAAAAAGTCCATAAACCCATCTGGCGAGAATACCGCCCGTCGCCCGCTCTTGAGCCGGAAGAACTGAAACCACTTCATGAGCGAACTCTTCTTTCGCCAAATATCGCCGGGACCGTCGTCTTTGCTGATCATCAATTCACGGACACCATCACGCAGCTCGCTCCCTGAATATCCCGAGGCGTAGAGCGCACCGATGATCGCGCCCATGCTCGTCCCTGCGATCACAGAAGGACGAACGCCGAGTTCATCGAGAACTTCAAGCACCCGAAGATGCGCCATTCCGCGGACTCCGCCGCCACCTAATGCCAAACCGATTTTCATGCTGTGAAGATGATACCCCCAGTGTCTATCGGAGCCGGAGTGAAGTCAAAAGGTGAAGGGGGCACACCTTTCCCTGGCCGCCTGATCCTTCGCCGACGAATGGCTGACGCAGTCCGCTACGTTCTTGCTCCCGGGGTCCGAGGTCTTTGGATGGCGGAGGGAGTGGGATTGTCCGCGTCGCTTCGCTTTGGCCGACCTCTACGCTCGCTATGGCTCGCTCCGAGTCGAACTGCACCAGGCCCGGCCTTCCGGTTCAAATCCAAACCCAATATCCAAAGACCCCAGCCCGCGTCGCTGGGCTGGGGTCTTTGGATGGCGGAGGGAGTGGGATTATCCTCCAAGCCCCGCGAACCGTCTGTAACTCGTTGAAAACCAACACTTAGATTTTTCGGAAATTCGCGTTAGTCTACATTAAAAGTTTACATCCGTCGGCGGAGATTTCCAGAACGGTTTCGATCTTTATACGATCATTCGATTTGAAAATCATTCACCCGAATTTGGGAGAGCGCGTCACTGTAGGCTGGGCCAATGCTGTATCGACGGCCAGCACAGATCAACACGTTCCGGCTCTTCAATCGTCGCAGAGATGGGACAAATTCCCCCTTTGATATGACGGCACCATTATTCACGAGCAATGCGAGAATCGCGCTGCCGATTAAGTAGCTTTCAGAGATGCTCAGAATGGCCGCTATGAGTTCGAGAGGTGTCTTCTGGATACCTGACGGCCTTCCCTGATCCAGCCAGCGGAGAAGGTCATTGAGAGCATCCTTTGAATGTTCTCGCAGCCGATTCTCAAAGGAGCCGATATTCCAATTTGATGAAGTCTTCGCTCCGAACTGTTGATAACGCCCTTGGCCAACGAGTTTATGAACGACTTCAAAACGAACTCGCCTATTTGTTTTCGCATAAACTCTGATGAACTGGCCCGTTTTGCTCTCCACGCGAAAACAGCAGCTGTTGATCTCACGTTCTTCTCCGAACCCGGAATCAGTCCCATCACCCGAGGAGCTGCCCGAGAATGAAATCTCCCGACTCATAAACTTCCTCTGGGCATATCCTCTCAACCTCTGCTCCAATGAACTCACAAACCCCGTAGGATCAGCTACAGAAAATTCCCAATAGCATTCCGCCTTATCCATAGCGAAGGTCTGACGCGACCGCCGGAAGCTCACCCAGTCTTCCACGTCAGCATTCCTGCATTCAAGTTCAAAGACTCCCACAACGGAATCCAGATATCTCTGGAGAGGAGGAAACCGCGTGGATTCCGGATCAGCGAGAGAAATCCAATTGTCAGCCAAGTCGAAGGCAAATTCGCCGCTCGCATCTCCAATTGTAAGTGGCTTCATCAAAACCGAGCGGTCGGCGTCAAACTCCCAAGGAAGCTGCTGGTATCGAAGCCAACGAGAATAATTCAAGTCGAGCTTTAAATCAATTCTAGAGGATGTTGTCTGATCAGGATTCTCTTTGTAGTAGGGCGAGAAAATGGCCTTCCCTTCAAAGAGGGGTGCCCCGATTTCTTCACCCATCACTTCAGCATTTCGTTTCCGAATTTCCAATGCTCGTCTTCTAGCACCTTGGTGATTTGGCGATCTGAAAATGGCTCCGAATGGATTCGCGAGACGCTGTCTAAAAACATCAATCTCTCGGGATGCTCCAGATACCTCCCACTGTCGTATTTTAATACTGATCTTATCAAATACTCCCGTATGAGATAATACTTCTCTTCTCCTTCTGTATCTTGGTGGTAGCGGTTGCACTCCCCTTTATCATGCTTGTAAGGCCAACTTCGCGAGCATTTTCTCACCTCAGATACGGAACCGAGATTGCCTCTGACGCTTTCTTTAACGCTCGCTCGCCTCGTCGGTCGTAGCGGGCGGTCGTGGAGACGTTTGCGTGGCCGAGAATCTTCGAGACAGTGGCCAAATCGATTCCGGCATCGAGGAAGTTACTAGCCGTTGTTCTCCGGAAGTCATGCCACTTCACTTTCATGATTCCGGCCTGTCGGCTTCGCTTTGCGAGAACCTTGTCCAGCGCAGTCGGGCTGACAAAGCGGGAGTGCAGAATCTTCCCTCCCTTCCGGATTGCACAGAAGATAGCGCCCGCTTCAGAACCGCGAGCGGCTAGCCAGTCTTCGAGACTTAGGAGAGCGTTCCCGGACACGAACAGCTTACGCTCCTTGTTTCCCTTTCCGATGACTTTGACCATTCTAAGGCCATCTTCAACTTCGCTTATCTGAGATATGTCGAGGCTCGCGATCTCCGCCCTTCTCGCACCGCATACCGCCGCCAAGGAGATCATTGCAGTATCTCGCAATCCAGCATGGCTGGCGTCGCCCACGCACGCTTGGAGCAATGACCAAATTTCGCCACTTGGAATACAGCGCCCGCTTATTTCACGGGTTCCCTTGTCGCCCTTGATCGATTTGATGCGCTCTAACTCGTCAGTCGAAAGCTGATGCATCTCCCAAGCCATCTTGGCGACTCCCTTCATGGCTGAAAGAGCCTTGTTCCGAGAAGCGGGGCTGCCTTTCAACTCAGCAAAGATCGTGCGCACAGCCGGAGCTGTCAGTTTTGCCCACGGAATCGACCTCCATGCATCGGATGTGGCGAGTCCCGGATTTATCACTCGCGCTAGCGTATTTAGCGAACTCTTCATCCCAACCCTCGACACCTCGCTCTGAAGAGACAAAAGGTATGCGCCGGCGGGAGTGACCGAACTGAGATCAGCCGCTTCGGAAAGGTGGTCGAGATTTGTAAAGTTTTGCAAAACTCCGTTCGGTTCGATTGAATTATTCACGATGCGAACCTCTCAATAGAACTTTGCCTCCCTGATAAACGTGAATCGTCGCGCTTCTCCCATAAATCGCATACACTGGAAGAAATCGAATCACACGATTTCAAGCTGAGAACGACGGCAACGATTCTATAGCCAAATAGTTTCCTCATAGGCCCATAGCCTACCTTGCTCTCATTTTGGAAGCCAATCAAAGATCTTCATCGACCACACCTGCTTGCTAAAAGAAAAAAAGGAACTACCCAAAGCGAAAATGAAAAGAGGACCGGAGAAAAAGTTTCTTCAGCATGATTGACAGAGTGCTACCAGACAATAACATCATGGATGGGTCTACCATTCGAAAATCATGTCTGGAGACAGTTCAGATCAGCCACAACGCAAGAAGAACTAAGAAGCCTCAATCCATCAGATATCGATTGGGTTGAAAGGACAGAGTCTACCCTCGCATTACTTCTTCCTAGAATGCCGGATCTCGCGCAAAAAATCTTGTCAGAAGTGCCTGCCAATCTCAATAGCGCCGACGAATTATTGATAGAGATCCAACGAGGAGAGACAATTTTAACCGGTGCGACAGAAGAACAACGGAGATGGTTTGAGAACCTAAGAAAATTGGGAAATCGAGCTAGGAACCTAATTCACAACATTGAGAGCCAGCAGATCTCGGCTGAGATTCAAAGGATGATCGTATCCAAGGATGGCATTGGCGAAGTTGTATATGCTAATGGAAACTCGATCTTCCCTGACCTCGTCCGTCACGACCTTGACTATAGCAGCTTGCCTTTACAATCTCGCGCAAATGTGATCGATGGGCCGTGCCTTCGAGGCGCAAAAAACAAGCGCCCCAGCAATGTTCCAGATGGCTGCGAAATAAAAACCAACCGGGGAAACAAAATAAAAGTTGATGCACATGGTGCCCACAGTGGACTTCACCTAGGGGTAACCTGGGAATTGCTAGGAAATAAGGTGGAAGTAACAGGCGTTTGGATAGGGTTTATCAGGATTTCCGATCACAGAGAAAGCAAAAGGAATGTGAAGACTACAACCGTCAAATACTCGTTTGGGCATAGCTTATTTGTCTCCGTTCTGTGAATGACTCATTATCGAGTAGAGGATTAACGATATTGTCAGCAAGCCATTCAACAGCCGGCACACAAACAGCATCTCCAAAATCGTAACAGGCTTGCACTTCGTTAGGGTTAATTAAAAAATCATCAGGAACACCTTGGAGGCGAGCATACTCTCGTCCAGTCAACAGTCTGACACGAGTTGCAGATCCATTCACCTCCAAAAGAATTTGCCTGCTACTACCCCCTTTAGGAGTCCTCAAACAACCTGCAATTTGGTCATCGCGTAGCTCTGCCATCGATCGCCCTTTCCGCATTCTTCTATAAACAGTTCCATGTGTGCGCCGACCCATTGCTCGCATCACTTCCAATTTGAGAAGATTCCGCTCACTAAGTTGGGAGAGAATTTTCACAACCCTTTCTTCTGACCACCACCGTTTATCGTCAGGATTTAACACTTCGACAATATCATCCAAGCAGCGTTCGCTGAAAGCTGGAGGTCTTGGCAGATCAAAATGTGCCCAATTAATTTCTGGATTAGTTTTAATGAAATCTCGCAAAGCTTCTGGGCGGAGTAATCGTGCATTCTCACTCTCCATTAGATCATCCCATGGCCCTAATATTTCATCGGGCGGAGAATGCACCATTCGCCCTGATGCAAAACTCTCTTTCACTGCAATTACAAAAAGCCGGGGGCGACTCTGCGGAGTAAATCGAACCGCATCAAGCAAAACAACATCAACAAAATACCCCCTTTCAGACAGAAGTAACAGTGCCGAGCGAAAGTCCTTCCCTCCGTTGGAGGTTAAGAAACCCACTACATTTTCGAGAAAAACAATCGGGACAGGAACCCCCTGATTCTCGTAGTACTCGAGAATCGAAATCACTGCGAAGAAGGACCCTGATTCTTTTCCCGCCAAACCTTTTCGATATCCGGCCACCGACAGATCAGTGCATGGAAATGAAGCTGTCACCAATTCCACAGGATTGGGTAATTTCGATTTATCAATCTCCCAAATATCAGAGCATTCAATATCGCTCTCTCCAAAATTCAAATTGTAGTCTTGGACTTTTTTTTCGTCGATATCATTCGCCCAAACACATTTCCATCCGCGATTCTGGAATGCTAAGCGAACAAGCCCGACTCCGGCGAAAAGTTCTACGAATCTGGGTTTTTTCATAATTCTATTTCTCATGCCTCCTCTTCGCAGCTTGATTCCAGCTATTTCGTAAATCGGAGAAACAGCGATAAGTGTTCAAAGAAACACTTATCAATTATTCTCGGGAGAAGTCAATTCTGAAATCACTTTAAGCAGCACTTCGAGATGCCGCCAGCCGCTTTGCCAACTTTTACAATCTGATGGCTACGAAGCACAGTCTCAAAGGCGAAATGCGTCGTTTGCCTCCGGTATTCTTCGGTTAATATAATGTGAATTATCGTAACCAATCCCCGCTTCTCGATTCAAAGTTTCCTCACTCGAAAATGTTCAGCGATTCGACTGTCCAAGAATCGCTGCCGGGATTCTCTTTGATAATCCCGGCGAACTTCGTGCGAATCTGCGCTCCAAAGGAATTTTGCGAATCAACGTAAGCGTCTACTCGATACCGATAGTCCCCAAGAGGTCGACAGAATTTGGAAGCGGGACTGGGAAAGTCAGCGGATGTCGGTGACTTCAATTTCCTTTTCACTGCTTGCTGCATATAAACGTATGCGCCCACATGGTTTTTCGTTCTCTCTGCCTCCGCTTTGGCCAGAGCCTTTTTCGCCTTCTCAGCTTCCTCGGCTGCCCGCTTCGCTTCTTCCTTTTTCCTCTCCTCAAGTTGCGCCAGCGCAACGGGATCGAATCCCCACTGACCTCGAACATCCTCCGAAACATCTGCCCAGTTCACCGAGGCTAAACCGCCATCGTGCTTAAGGCTGATCCCCTCGTCATTGATCGATGTGACTTCGACACTTTTAAATTTTTGTTCTCCGAGTGTCAGAGATGAAAACAATTTCCCTACAACTGCCTGCCTCTTTGATTCAATCAGTTCTCGGTCCACCTCTGGTTCTCTCGGTTGAGAGACCTCTCTTTCATTTGCTACTGAATTTTCCGCGATCTCTGACTCTCCATCCGGTCCCAAGACCGACATGAGGATTCCAGCAACAGCCAATAAGAGGAACGAGATTCCGACACATCCGATTACTTTTTTCATTATTATTTTCCAGTTCGATTTGCTCAGGGGGATTTTCCCGGCCCGAGATTAACGTGCGTATATGCACGTATCAACCCCGTAATCTACTCGCTAACCTCATGAGTGCCAGCCCGCCCAAAAGAACTTGTTACTGCGGTAAACGATGCGCTCCAAACGCATCGTGAGGAGCTTGGGCTTTCTCACGAAGAGATTTCAGCGAAAGCTGGAGTTCATCGGTCGACCGTGAGCCGGATACTCTCCGGTAAGATAAACGGCACTCTTTTGTAACTATTCAGGTCAAGAAAGTGAAGAAAACACTTGTACTATGAATATTATGGTATTAGCTGATCTTCGTGAAGCGAAAACGCCCGACAAAAGA
>Ga0222653_1000469_pt1 | contig 23450 bp, 2 predicted proteins | sample AntAcemetagen419_FD_179856 | JGI IMG/M metagenome (GOLD analysis project Ga0222653, IMG submission 179856) | Saline water microbial communities from Ace Lake, Antarctica - #419 | ecosystem: Environmental > Aquatic > Non-marine Saline and Alkaline > Saline | place: Antarctica: Ace Lake | collected...
CGCTCAATTCTTCGCGAGTGAGAAAGCGACCGTTCACCGCAAAGGTTCCGATACCGTCCTCCTCGCCGCCTTTGAACTCAGTCTCAGCTAATAAAGCAATCACTTCGGAACTGTCAGAAGGTGAAACGCCTTTCTCCAATGCCAGCCAGGTGAAGGCGCGATACATCCCACCGGAACTCACGAACACGAGCTTGAGTTCTTTCCCAATCCGCTTCGCCACGGTGCTTTTCCCGGAGGCGGCCGGACCATCAATGGCAACAATGAGAGCAGAATCTGACATCGTGCCTAGATTGGCCTTCCCCGCGGGAACCCGCAACGGATTTCCTGATGAAAAATCCCTTGCCCATTGCGTCCTCGCTCCTTACTCGTGAACGATATGATTCTAGCAGATTCTGAGATCCTTGAAGCAATCGGACGTGGCGAAATCGTGATTGAACCCTACGACCGCAACTGCCTCGGCACGAACAGTTACGATGTGCATCTCAGCAAGCATCTCGCGACCTACAAAAATCGCGTTCTCGATGCGAAGCAGCACAATGAAATTGAGCACTTTGAAATTCCGGAGGAAGGTTTCGTTTTAGAGCCTCAGATCAATTACCTCGGCTCGACGATGGAATACACCGAAAGCCATTCGTCGGTTCCATTCCTCGAGGGGAAATCAAGTGTCGGTCGACTCGGCATGGATATTCACGCGACAGCCGGCAAGGGTGATGTGGGATTCTGCAATTACTGGACGCTTGAGATCTCAGTGAAGCAGCCGGTGCGAGTCTATGCCGGAATGCCGGTGGGCCAGCTCATCTACTTCCGCGTTGAGGGGAAAATCCTCAATCCCTACAATCAGAAAGACTCTGCCAAATACAACGGCAGAACCCCCCTCCCCGTCGAATCGATGATGTGGAAGAACAAGTTTTAGGGCTGAGGAGCCTCGAGGTAATTATCTTCCCCGGTAGGTTTGAGCGTGAGCGAGAACCAGGGCGCATCCTTTTGCACGAACGCTTCCGATCTGCTCGTTCACACTCGCAGCTACGGGATCTTCCGTAGGTTTGAGCGTGAGCGAGAACGAGGGCGCATCCTTTTGCACGAACGCTCCCGATCTGCTCGTTCACACTCGCAGCTACGAATCTTCCGCGAGCGAGAACGAGAATTCAAATCCCGCTTCCGGTTTACTCTCTCCTACTCCGACTCACTCTTCCAGTTTAGTTCTGACCTTCCTTCTCTTTCAGCTCTTCCAGGAGATCGGAAGCCCTCTCAAAGTCAGGTTGCCGCTCGAGAGCCGTTTCCAGCAGGAAGATCGCGTAGGAGTAATCTTCCTGCTCCGCAGCTTCCTGCGCCATGAGGAACAGTTCCTCCACGCTTTCAGGAAGATCATTCTCACGCTGATAGCCAGCGCCTGAAGCATCACCGGCGCCCGACGTCGTCACCCGAACCGGTCTGTCGTTTACCGCCCGCCAATCTTCATTCGATCCACGAGATCCTCCACTCTCCTCTTCCGAGATCTCGAGAGCGACTCCAGTCAAGCGACGACCGAAAATTGATTCAACTGACAACGGCTCCATCCCGCTCAGTCCAACCCCAAGGCTGCCATCAATCGAAGGTGACAGAAACGTCTTGTAGGTGATGCCCTGATTTCCGAAATTCCAATTGGCCGGTGTTGTCTGGACCTCAACATAGACATTCGATTCATTTCCTAAGATCAGGCTGAAGCGCGCCGCCCAACGCCCTGACTCTCCGGCAACCACAGTCTGTTCGCCCAACACATTCCCGCTCCCATCATAGAGGCGAACCCGAATCGTATCGCCTGGATCTCCGCTCCCCGCATAGTTCGGGTTGATTCTCATGAACAGGGAATCCACAAACAACTCATCGTCTTTGTCCAGAAACGCTCCCGGTTGGGTCGGCTCAAATCCTTCAAGAATTGATGAGCCACCCGAAACGACCTGACTACCAATGGTTGCTCCCGCCGCTCCCTTCAAGGTAATCACGAGAGTTTCGACATCGAATCCACCATTGCCGTCACTGACTCGATAGCTAAAGTTTTCAACCCGGGTCTGGCCGGGCTGAAGCTCACGCACCTGCACCAAATTGCTATCCAGTGAATAAACATAGCCTCCTCCTGCCGAAATCTGCAAGGTGCCGTAGAATCCGTTGATGCTCGCTGTTCCTCCTCCCGGTACGACAGCAGAGGCATTGGCCACTCCGTTGAAGTCGGTTCCATTGAAACCAATCCGGTCGATCGAAAGCACGTCATCTGGGGCAACGCCATCAATATCGGCATCGGTGTCATTGCCGAGGGCATTGCCGATCGCGACATCCTGACCGCCTACTCCGCTCTCGTAGACTACGTTCGTGTCGGCATTCGCGACAGGCAAGTCGTTGACGCCGCTGAAGGTAATCGTCGCAGCTACTGCGGCTCCGGTGTTTGCCGGGGTGTCATCCGCGACCACCACCGAATACGTCGGCGCAGTCTCGCCACCGTTGTGCACGAACTGAATCGTGCCACCAGTAACCTGTGCCACCGTGAAACTCGTGATCGGCGTACCCGCTGCCGTCGTCCGCTCAAAACGCCCGTTGGTCACATTGCTCACGTTCACGGTCAGTGCACCGGACAAATCGTCCACGTCCGTTGGATTCCCGACGCTCGCTAATGTCACTCCCACGGTCTGGCCTTCGTTCAAGGTCATTACCGGTATTGCTCCGAGGATTGGCGCGTCGTTCACTGGATTTACTGTCACTGCAATCGTTCCCGCAGCGGAATCAACTGTTAAAGTATCCACTGTCAGGTCGCCGGACGTCGGGTTCGATTCGGTCGCCCTTGCTGTCACCGTCAGAATGAAATCCGCGTTATCGTTCAGTGGCGGAGTAATTGTCAGGCCGGCTGCCTGCGCCGCTGTCACTGTCCAGTTACCGCCTCCATTATTTGTTCCGGCACTGAATAAAGCTCCGGCCGGCACTCCGCTGATGAGGAAGCCCAGGGTCTCTGATCCGTCGGTGTCGTTCAATGCTCCGGAAATATCGAGAGCGATCGCCGTGTCTTCGTTTCCTGATACGGTTACCGATGTCTGGTTACCGATCGTTCCGGAATCGAGATCGAGAGTAGGGACATCGGCCACCGCGGCCACAGACACGGTGAACGTGTCCACCGTAGAAGCAGTGTCACTGTTCGACCCTTCCGTCGCTGTTGCCGTGACCGTCAGTACGATTTCAGCATCCGAGTTTGCCGGAGGAGTCACCGAAAGATTGGCAAGGTCCCACGTCGAAACATCCACTGAGGTAGTTCCCGCGCTGGCGGTGAAGGTATTGACCCCGTCACTCAGGACGGCTCCGACCGGAACGCCGCTGATGGCGATACTCAAGGTTTCCGACCCGTCGGTGTCGACCAGCGAACTGGTGATGCCCAGCGCGATTGCCGTGTCCTCATTCCCCGCGACATCATTCGCAACCAAATTCGGCGCATCGGCCACCGCATTGACTGTCACATCAACCCTGATTTCGTCAAAAAGCCCACCGGTATCGGTCACCCGGAGAGTGAAACTGTCCGTCCCGCTGAAATGAGGATTGGTCGGGGCATAGTTGATCGTCGGGGTTCCTCCTGTAGCTGTGCCTACCACAATCGAGGCAGTTCCGTTGGTCGCAGGAGATACGATGGTCCAGACCAGGCTGGCCGTTTCGCCAGCATCAGGATCGGTTGCCGTGATCGTCGTAGAGAACGCAGTCGGACTGCCGTCCTCACTCATGCTTACTGCCACCGGCCCGGCTCCCTCGGTAATTACCGGCGCGTCGTTGACAACACCGACATTGATCGTCATCGTCGCCGCGACTGTCCCGCTATCCACATCATTGACCGTGAAGGTAAACGTCGAACGCGCTGCCCCGTTCGCACCCGGAGCAGGAGTATAGATCAAGTTCACAAGGTTCGCCGCCGTGATTGTCTGACCAACGGTCACGTCCGCGCCACTGAGCTTCAGGAAGTCTCCCGTCGAAAGGTTCAGACTCTGAACCGTGATCGACGCCAGCGCGTTGCCTTCCGCATCGGTAAAGTTGAAGTTCCCGGTCGCAAAGGTGTATGCTGTGTCTTCGTTCGTTGAAACCGAACTCACCGTTGCCACCGGCACATCATTCACATTGGTAAAGCTGATCGTCGCGGCCTGTGCGGCTCCGGTGCCAGCCGATTCGTCGTCGGCCACCACTACTGAATAAGTCGGAGCATCTTCCCCGCCATCGTGCACAAACTGAATCGCGCCTGCGACTACCTCCGCCACGGTGAATGTCGTGATCGGCGTGCCGGTTGCCGTCGTCCGCTCAAAGCGACCGTTGGTGACATTACTCACCATGACTGTCAGTGCGGCGTCCACGTCATCCACGTCCGTTGGATTCCCTACGGTTGCCGCCGTCACCGGCACGGTCTGGCCTTCGCTCAATGTCATCGCCGGGGTCGCTCCCAGGACCGGGGCATCGTTCACCGGAGTGACGGTGAAGTTGAAGGTGCCGTTGGTTGGCGCGCTGCTGTCCTCGTTGCCATCGTCAACATTCACCGCGAATGACGCGACCAGCGTTTCACTGCTATCGTGGACGAAGGTGACTTGTCCTGCCGCCAATTGCGTGCCGGTGAAGGTCGTGGCATCAGATCCATTGACCTGGATCTTCCCGTTGACCGCGCTGCTGGTCGCAAAGGTAACGCCCGCATCATTGTCATCCGAGTCGGTATAACCAAGGTCAGCGGCCTCGATCGTGTAGGTTCCACCTTCCGCCACGGTCGCGGCAAGATCACCCGTGAGCACAGGGGCATCATTCACCGGAGTGACGACAAAGTTGAAGGTGCTGTTGGTTGGCCCGCTGCTGTCTTCGTTGCCGTCCTCAACATTGACCGCGAATGACGCGACCGCCGTTTCACTGCTGTCGTGGACGAAGGTGACTTGTCCTGCCGCCAATTGCGTGCCGGTGAAGGTCGTGGCGTCAGCTCCATTGACCTGAATCTTTCCATTGGTGGCGCTGCTGGTCGTAAAGGTAACTCCCGCATCGGCATCATCCGGGTCGGTATAACCAAGGTCAGCGGCCAAGATCGCGTATGTTCCGCCTTCCGCGACGGTTGCCGCTAGATCACCCGTGAGCACAGGAGCATCATTCACATTGGTAAAGCCAATCGTCGCGGCCTGGGGGGCTCCACTGCCGGCCGATTCGTCGTCAGCCACGACCACCGAATAGGTCGGGGCATCTTCCCCGCCATCGTGCACAAACTGAATCGCGCCTGCGACGACCTCCGCCACGGTGAAGGTCGTGATCGGTGTTCCGGTTGCCGTCGTCCGCTCAAAGCGACCGTTGGTGACATTACTCACCGTGACTGTCAGTGCGGTGTCCACGTCATCCACATCCGTTGGATTTCCGACGGTTGCCACACTGACCGCGACCGTCCCACCTTCACTCACTGTCATCGCCGGGGTCGCTCCCAGAACCGGCGCTTCATTCACATTTGTAAGAGTCACCACGATATCCTGGGTCACACTGTTGACGCCATCGGTTACCTGCACCTGCACGTTGTAGATATTGTCGCCTCCGGCATCACCCGGGGTCTCGAAGTCCTGCGCATTCTTGAAGGTCAACAACCCGGCCGCAGTGACATCAAACAGTGACTGGTCCGCTCCCCCTGCAATCGTATACGTCAACCCTGATCCATCGGTCAATCCTTCGGGATCGGTCGCATTGACATCAATGACTGCAGTCTGGTTTTCCGGTGTGTTTACTGCTGCTGCGGTAGTGAAGACAGGCGCCAAATTAACCAGTCGAATCTGGTTGGCTGTCGATGAGTCTATCGCATAGCCAACAGGAACACCGGTCACTCCCGCTAGCGGTCCGGTCAGGGTTCCACTGTAGGTAATCAATCCGTATATCGTGTCATTGGCCGCAGCATTCAACTGACTCAATGCGAGTGTTGCCGCAGAAACGTCCAGATCTCCCGTCACTGCGAGAGTGTCGCTTGATCCACTGCCCGTCCCGTCATACCGCATATTCACCTTCCCACCCAGGGTGGTGTTTCCGGATATGGTAACGCTCCGCTTCGCGGTCGCTCCCAGAGTCAGGTCCGAACTGAAATTCACCTCGGTTCCACTCAGATTGATATCCGCTTCTATCGTCACCGCTCCGTTTAAGCTGACAACATCACCGCTGGATTCGAGGCTGCCATTCAGAGTGATCGCCTCCGCGTTGATCGTGATCGCTCCGCTCAGGCTGATCGCATCACTGATAATGATCATGTCTGTTCCATTCCCGGTGTTGACAACGATACTCGTGATTCCGCTCTTCAATATCGTCACTGAATTCGCAACGACGTCCCGATCAGCAACGCCCACTCCGGCACCGACTGACAGCAATCCGCTGTCGGTAATGACAAGGCGTCCAAATCCATCATCGGTGATGACAAGGGCATCATCGTTGTCCGTCTTCACATCAGTGATCGTAAGAACTCCGTCGGCAAAGGTCACAAGGGTTTCCGGTGGCGGCGTTGCGCTGGTCGTGAAGTTCCACGTCGTAGTGTCCCCAATACCGGTATAGGCATTCGGGACTCCATCGGTATCCGTGATCGCTCCGGAATCGATCTCGATGTGGTAATCCGTACTCAGGAGAAGCTCCGCAGGCGGATTGATCGTGAGGATATTTCCGGAAATGCTAATTTGAGCATCTCCGATCGGGATCACCACAGAAGAGCTGTTCGTGTCATCGAAGATCGTGATGTTACCAGCGCCAATCGCGATATTCTGATTAAATTCAATCACAAGATCGTTATCGACTTGATAACCGCTCGAATCATCCGCGGGTGTCAGGGTGACAATGGCAGGGGCGATCGTGACAAGACGGATTTCTTTGGCTGCCGTATCGATGACGACCTCGTAGCCGGTTGGAATATTTGCCTCCGAAACAAAGGCGTTGCCTGTCAGCGTTCCGGTATAGGTGATGAGGGTGTATCCGGGATCATCGGCTGGAACCACAGCCGTGGTCCCGTCCGGGGCGAAGAAAGTCAGGATGGTGTTGGAAATATCGAGATCACCGTTGACCACCAATTTGTCACTGGTGCCATTGGCATCATCGATCCGCATCTCCAGCCGGGTATTTCCGGAGGTGATAGAAGTCGGATCACTACTGGCGACACCTAGAGTCACATTACCGTCCACCGTGAGAGTGCCCATGCCGATGCCGCCGATTCCGTCCTGTCCGGGACGGAAAGTGGTCAAAATTTGGCTGTTCACGTTTGCCTGGATAGTCCCGATACCACCGATGGTTCCGGTTCCGATATTGGTGTTATTGTCTGATTGATAGCTACGCGCTTCGATCAATGTAGCATCGGTGATGCCGTTCACGTAGAGTGCATGCTGACTGTTTGGTCCGACACTGTTGCCGCCGTAGACTCCGATCAGAATCGTTCCGGTGAAAGTGCCCGTTCCTGTCTCAGTCAGGATCCAGGGCTGTTCGGCGTTATTCTGCCCCCGGAGATACAAGCCGCTGTCTCCGATGAGTTCACCGTTGAAGGTTGAATAAGTGCCAAATTCGGCGGGATCGTTCCGGCTTTGCAGGTTTCCGCTTTGCAAATCAAGGGTCCCCGAGCCGGTGATTTTACCAATCAAGTCGCCACTGTTATTGACGAAAAAGCCGCCCGTCTCGATATGGACACTAACCTGATCCTGAAGCGCCACGCTCCGGTTCAGGGCAAAGGTCGCTCCGTCGGAAACGGTGATCGCAGAGAAGCTGCGGCTTGCACGACTTTGGTTCGGCGAACCGTCCTTGATCGAAAGGGTCCCCCCCTGCACGAGGATCTCCGTTCCGGTGGGAAAGTCGTTGTAGTTCCCGTCGGCGACGTTGGGAAGATTGGTGATATCAGCGTAGGCCATCAGGTTCCATTCCCCCGATCCGGTCTTGACGATACTTCCGGTTCCACTGATGCGACCAGTCTGCAGGTTGCGATGGTTCTCGGGGTTCGCGTTGTTCCGAACGTACCCTCCGCTAACATCGATCGTCAGGGTGTTTCCGTTGAGCTCGGTCACGCCCAGATTGGCATCAGGCGACGTCGCCGCATCACCGTCCAGCAACACCACAGAAACGCCTGACAAGGTCACGTTTGCATTAAGATTTTTAGTTCCGGTCAGAACGATATTCCCCGTCGTGGAGGTCACCGTTCCACTCAGATTGATGGCACCAACAGCAGGATCGGGCGATGCCACAGCGATATTCACATTTCCGTTTCCGATGACATTTGCGCCGAGCGTTACCGAAGTCGCCGCAGCGAAGTCGATGATACCGCTCCCGTTCAGTTCGGTGTTCACATTGATCGATCCGCCGTCGACGATAAGGTCACCGGTGACGGTCGGGAGGTTGCTGTTCAGGTTGACGGCGGTAGCCCCGTTCAAGGTGTTGATCGAGGCGCTCAAGGTAGCGTTTACGTTGATCGTGTCCGCCGTGATCGTAAGGGGACCGCTGAGAACCAGGGCCGTATCAACCGTCACCGAGTCATCCGAAACATCGGTGCTCTCGTCTCCAGTGAAGGAAGTCTGGATCACGATGGAATCGACCAGTGTTTTGTCGATCCGAACCGTCGCCGGAGCGGTGCGCTGCAAAGTGATTGGAGTCTCCGAGCCACTTGCGATTCCGATAGAACCAACCGAATCGGAAATGACGATATAGTCGACTCCCCCGTCACTCTCTTCGGTGATTGTCAGTGCGTTTACTGTATCGCTGAGGACATCCGAAATCGTCAAGACTCCGCCATTCAGAGAAACCTCGGCATCGACGATAGAGCTGATACCCCGATAGGTCAGGACGACATCATTCCCGTCACCCCCATCGTAGTTGACTCTCCATTTGTACCCGTTCGCATCGAACTCGACGTTGTCCGACGCATTTTCGAACTCACCGGAGATGCCCCCTGATGCATTCTGGTTATCAATCAGAGTATAGGTGGTGTCGAGCGCCGGAGCCGTGGCAAATCCAAAAGCCACGTTGAAGAGAAGATTATCACCGGCATTGCCGAGATCCAGATTCACTCCGCCAGGCAGGACCAATTGATTGGTTCCGCCCAGAGTTCCCCCTGCACCACTCGAGTCCAGGGCAAACTGGAGTTGGCTCGCCGGGCTGAGGCTGAGATCGACCTCTGCCGTCGCGGTATTCCCGAAGAAAGTTCCCGCCGTGGTATTGATCGTGATGCCATCATGGACCGTATCAAACGTAGCCTGAACCTGATTGGCGTCGAGCGACTCACGCCAGACCCGGTAGATCGCGAACTCACCATTAAAATTGCCAGTAGGCCTGTCTCCATCAAGCGCGTAGCCTCCCGTCTCACTACTTTGTCGACCCAAACCAAGGTCATTGCTGCTGGAAATATCATCGAGATCGACATTGTCGATCACTCCAATCAGGGCCCCGTTGATGTATAGGCTGACGATATCATTATTCGGGCTCGTGCCGGAACCGCCGTCCCGATCATATGCGATAGTAAATTGAACAAAATCATCGAGATCGATCCCCAATCCCAATAAGCCAAGATCCACCGTAAAAAGGCCACCGGCATCTCGGTTCCCTGCGCCTTCACCAGTCAGTCGGTCGTCATCTTCCTGAGCGGCAAGCGTCACGACGGAGCCCACGACCGATAATGCCATCCCGGGCTGGCTTGGACCTGAGGTCCCCGTTTCCCAGATAACACGGGCCGTTGTGTCAGTCTCATATCCGGAATTCAACCGTGCCCATATCTCCACCGTGGTATCGACATTCGACAAATTGGCATTGTTGACGGGATAGAAATCCTCTAAACCGCGACCGACAGCCGGGGAAGTGAACGCGGCGCGGATTCCCTGGTGCGCTGAATCGCTCACCGGTGTCGGAGCTGCATTAATGTTCAGATCGAGATCGCCGAAATTATTCGAGTTGAGGTAATCAAGCGTGGCGGACCCTTCGAGATCCTCCCGTGCCCCGACAAGATCTTCCCAGAGATCAATGCTCGCGGGGTCGAGTGAGGCCACATAATTGAGGAACAGGTTGGGTCCGTCGCTATCGGTTGGATCCAGCAAACGGTTGAATCCGGTGCCGTTGTTTCTCAAAAACACATTGCCTGTTCCCCCGGTCGTGAGGGAACCGAGACCACTGTCCTGCGAAAGAGAACCGAGGGAGTCATCCCCGATATTTCCACCGAAGATCATATCCCCGTTGGAATTGACGGTCAGGGACTGATTCCCCCCGTCCGCACTGTCGATCGATGAACCGAACGTAACTCCGGCGGAACCCGAAGTGGCATCAACCAACACGTTGCCGCCGGTGATGAGAACCTGATTGTTGAAGGCGCTGCTGAGCAGCCCACTCAGAATCACATCGCCACCCAGTTTGGTGTAACCGCCGAAGTAGGTGGTGATTGAAGCGACCTCCATGCCTTTGGCAAAGTCGGTAACATTGGCAACCTGCACATTCAGATCGGTCCCGCTCCCCGTAATCCGATCTGAGAAGGTTCCCGTATTGATGGCAAGAAAGCTGGAGACGCCTGCGCCAAGATTCAGGGTGCTGCCGAAATTGAAAGACTCAGCACTGAGTGAAGCCGTCCCCGCAAAGGCTGCCGCACCGCTGAAGGTGACCTGCCCGGTGAAACCTGCTTGTCCTGCCAACCAAAGATCGCTGACTGCATCGGCCCTGAAGGAAGCATCGCCACCGAAGTCGGTTGTGCCCTGGAAACTGAGGTGATCGGCAATGAATCCGGTGCTCCCGTCGGTAACGACGTCACCGCCAAAGCTCTGGCTGCCTGAGGTCTTCACCTGGAGGGGAATGGAAACGGTTCCGCCGTTGAAGTGGACCGTTCCGGTTGCCCCGGTAGTGAGGCCTGTCAATTCAACGGCTCCGCCAACGCTGCCGCTGAAGATGATGTCTCCCGACGTCGTGTTTACGGTGAGATCGGAGAGCGTGGCACCGTTACCGTCATCATCCACGGTTCCTCCGAACGTGACATTCGAGGCGCTTAAGGTCGCGCTCGCTCCGAGGGTCACGCTGGTGGAATAGGTCTGTGATCCGGTCGTCGTCACACCCACGGCAGAGGTGCGTGCCGTGTTAAGAACGTCCCAGTTGGTCTTTGCTTCGAGATCGCCAAAGGTGTCAGGCACATCGCGATAGGCTCTCATCACCGCAATGAGACCATTGATCCCGGGGGTGGAGTTTCCTATGATTGCCCAATCGTTCACCCGCCCGATACCTGAGTTTCGACTATTTGACCAATCGTTGAAAGTTCCGCCGGTTTCTGCGGAGACACCCTGTTCGCCACCGGCCGCGGTCCCTCCGTTGAGCCAGAGCTTCGCAAGATCATTCCCAAGATCAATGAGAGCCATCACCTGATAAAATTGACCCGCGACGAGAGGGGTCGTGAGAACGACCGTTCGGGTGACAGTCGCATCTGCTGCCATTAGTTTGAGGAAACCGTTTTCCAGATAAACTACGGTGCCGTCTTCGCCGGGCTGACTACCTGTTTCCCAGATGACACGGGGCCCGCCGACGAGGTCCGCGGCGACAGGGCTGAAGACGAATTCAAAGGCAACATTTTCGTCAGACCAATTGGGATCGTTTCCATTGCGAAGAGGGAAGCCCACTTCACTTTCGAAAGAGCCCATTATCGCACCGGCATTGGCACCGCCGAGGTCATACGCCAGGGTGATCCCCGCAAGATTGGAGGTCGCTGAAACATCAGTCGGCGCCAGGGTCGTCACTCCGGTCCAATCCCATCGGCTGCCACTTCGGTCCGAACTGAGGGGTGCTGCCGCAGTGATATCAACGGCATTAATGGTCGAGTCCCAGTAGTTACCATCGCCGCGATCCAATGCCGCATCCCAGTTCAGGGTGAGGAAGGGTTGCTGGGCAACCACCGGGTTATCACCGAGGAGAGTGAAAGCGGCATTGGAAGTATCCAGGGTCGAAAGCGCATCGGTGCCACCGACGAGACTATTGAAGACCACGCTTCCGGTGCCGGCTTCAAAGCTCAAAGCACGATTTTGCCCGGCATTGGAATTGACGGTGCCGTTGAAATTAATCCGACTTCCACCAAGGGAAATATCGGTGTTCAGGATGACGTTGCCGTTGAAATTCACAACTCCTGCGGTGGAGGAAATCGGAGCATCGAGATAGATCGTCTCTGCCGTGATCGTGATATCACCGGATCGGATAATAGTGGAGCTGATCGTGACGACATCGGGGCTGGCATCACCCGAGGCATTTCTAGTATTAATCACGATGCTGGTGACTTCGTTTTTACCCACGGAAACCGAGTTTGGAGCGAAGTCCGTATCCGTCACTCCGATGCCTGCACCGACGGTGAGACCACCGGTGTCGGTGATGACATACTGCCCGAGGCCATCATCGATGATCGTCAGGTTATCGATGCTGTCGCCTTCGATATCCGTGATCGTGAGGACCCCGTTCTCCAACCGGACCACCGTCTCCGGCGGGGGGGTATCACTGGTTTTGAAGTTCCAGGTGCCCGGATCCGCGATGCCAGGGAAGGCGTTCAGGCCAGCTGAAGTGTCGGTGACCGCCGTGGCATCGATCAGAACAAAGTAATCGGTATCCAGTTCCAGATTCACGCCCGGATTGATCGTGAGCGTGCTTCCGGAAATGGTGATTTGGGGATCACCAATGGGGATCACCAGCGGCGGATTCACTCCGCCGGTAATGGTGATGTTTCCTGTCCCCGCGAGGATCGGTTGGTTGAACTCGATCACAAGGTCGGAATTGACCTGAAGACCGACAAGATCGTCCGAAGGATTCAAATTAATAACCGCCGGTTCAATGGTCGTCAGCCTGATTTCCCCTGCCGTATCAAAATTAATTTCATAACCGGCGGGAAGCCCTGTCACGGAATTAAAGGCGGTTCCTATGAGGGTGCCTCCATAGCTCATCAGGGTATAGAATGGATCATCCGAACCCGACAGGACCGTGGACCCATTTACCTCGAAGAGAGTCAGGTCAGTCAGGGAAATATCGAGATCCCCCGTCACTACCAATCGATCGCTCGTGCCGTTGGCATCATCGACGCGCATCTCCAGTTTGGTATAGTAGGGAGTGATAAGGGCTTCGGCATTGATTGCCGCATCCTGACTCGGCGCGCCCATGATGACATTTCCCTGCACTGTCAAGGTTCCGACCGTCGTACTACCCTTGCCATCCTGACCCGGCTTCAAGGTCGTGAGGATCTGGCTGGTCACGGTCGATTGAATCGTTCCGATACCACCGAGGGTGCCTGCCACGGTCCGATTAGTCCGGTTGTTCTCCTGCTGACTGCGCACACTGATCTCCTGCGCGTCGGTAATCCCGTTCACAAAGAGAGCGTGCTGCGGGTTGGCATCAATATTGTCGCCACTCTGGTTTCCGATAATGATGGATCCAGTGTAGGTTCCAGTACCGGTCTCGGTCAGGATCCAGGGTCTCTCCGCATTGTATTGACCGAGCAGGAGAAGGTTCTGGTCTCCGGTCAGTTCGCCCGTGAATTCGCGGAGATCATCGTTTCGCAATTGGAGAGTACCGCCTTCGACAATAAGGGCACCCGCCCCCGTCACCGAACCAATCGTATCGGCGCTGTTGAGAAGATAGGTTCCACCGGAGTCAATTTGAACCCTTACGAGATCACCAAGGGTGTTTGATTTCACCACATCGAGAGTCGCTCCTGACGCGATGATGACATCAAGAGTGTTCCGGATCGCGCGCCCCTGCCATTGCGAACCCTTGGCGATCGCGAGAGTCCCCTGATTGACGAGGACCGGACCGCCCGTGAAGTCGTTACGCACTTCGGAGTGCGGAGCAGCGTTGCTGTTCGGGAAGTTGGTGATATCTCCGTAGGCATTAAAATCCCAGGTCCCGCTTCCTTCTTTGACGAGAGATCCTGCCCCGATAATCCTACCTGTCTGAAAGCCATCGACCCCGGTCACTTCAACGGTAAGGATATTTCCATTCAGGTCCGTGTTGCCGAACGTGTTATTCACCAAACCAAACCCCGCCGCGTCGCCGTCGTAGAGGTAGACGTCTTTCGCATTCAGAGTGACACTGGAACCGAGAATTTTAGTGCCTGTCAGGGTGATATCCCCCAGGGTTGAGGTGAGGTTCGCACTGAGGGTGACTGCGGCCACGGCGGGATCCGGAGAAGTCACTGAAATGTCAACATTCCCGCTCGCCGTGAGATTGGATATGAGATTCACCGCACTGGTTCCCGCCACTGTCACCTCCCCGGTCACCTCAAGCACCGTATTGAAACTGATGGTCCCCCCGGTAATGAGAAGATTCCCTGTCAGGTTCGGACTGGGAGAGGTCAAGCTGACTCCGGTATCCCCCCTGAGCGAGATTGTCCCCCCGGAGCTCAGGGCCCCGTTAACGGCGATGATGTCAGCCGTCACCGTCAAATCACCGGTGAGATTCAAGTCGGCATTGATCGTTATCGAATCCTCAGAGCTGTCTGTGTCTTCGTCACCTCCAAAGGCCGTCTGAATCACAAGCGAATTGACCAGCGTCTTGTCGATCCGCACGGTGTCTCCGGCAACTCTGACCAGACTTGGATCCACCTCTGATCCCGCCGCAATTCCGACGGCACCGGCCGCACTGGAGAAAACAAGGTAGTCCACCCCTCCCTCACTGACTTCGGTGATGGTAAGGTTATTCGGCGAATCGGAAGTCGCATCGCTGACCGTGAGGACTCCACTGTTGAGAGAAACTTCCGCATCCACATTGAGACTGGCGCCCAGGAAGGTGAGAACCACGTCATTCCCATCCCCTGCGTTGTAGTTCACTTTCCACTCAAAACCGTTCGCAGTAAACTGAGTGTCCTCTATCGCGTTTCCGAACACTCCGGCAAGCCCTTCGGAACCATTCAGGTTATCAATGATCGTATAGCTACTGTTCACTGCAGGCGGAGAGAGAAACGGAAACCCGACGTCAAATAACAGATCCTTACCGGTTAGTTCGAGATTGAAACCATTCGTCACCGCGACTTGATCCGCCGTCGTCGTATTGTCGACCCCGATGATGAGAGCACCCAGGGTCAGATCTGATTGCAGCGTGACACGATTGCTGCCAAAGGCCACGCCGGTAGTCGTTTCGATCGTGATTCCTTTCGACACGGCATCGAAGGTGCTTTCTACATCCGCCGCGCTCAAGGCTTCCCGCCAGACCCGGTAGATCGCCAACTCGCCGTTAAAGTTGGCGGTGGGACGAGCGCCGTCAACGGCATATCCACCTGTCTCGGCGTTCTGGCGACCCAAACCGAGATCGTCGCCACTGGAAATGTCATCGAGGTCGACGTTGTCGATCATGCCGACTTCCACTCCATTGATGTAGAGGCGGACGATATCGTTATTCGCCCCGCTTCCGCTACCTCCGTCCCGATCATAGACAATCGAAAACTGGATGAAGTCGGCCAAATCAATTCCGAGCGAAACAAGATCCACTGAGAAAAGACCTCCGGCATCGCGGGTGGTCGCTCCACCGCTCCCGTCCAGGCGGTCGTCATCCTCCTGCGCGGCAAGCGTCACGACTGATCCTTGAATGGAAAGAGCCATTCCCGGCTGGCTCGCCCCGGAAGTTCCCGTTTCCCAGATGACGCGCCTTGCAGCATCCGTGGTGTATCCTGAATTCAGTCGTGCCCACACCTCGATTGAGGTATCGACGTTGGAAAGGTTGACATTGTTGATCGGAAAGAAGTCTTCGAGACTCCGACCCACTGCCGGAGACGTGAAGGCCGCGTGGATTCCCTGGTGCGCCGAGTCAGTCACCGCATTGGGAGCGCCATTGGTGTTCAGGTCAAGGTCGCCGAAATTATTCGATCCGAGGTAATCGATCGTGTTCGATCCTTCGACGTCTTCGTAGCGACCAACTAAGTCCTCCCAGAGTGCATTGGTTCCTTCGACGTCGCGGTCCAGCCCTGCCACATAGTTCAGGAAAAGATTCGGGCCGTCTCCATCGATCGGGTCGAGGAGATTGTTGTATCCCGTTCCATTGTTCCGGATGATGACCGTGCCAACACCGCCGGTTGTCAGCGAGCCGAGACCATTATCCTGCGAGAGAGAACCAAGCGCGTCGGTGCCAATACTTCCTCCGAAAACGATAAATTTATCCGCGTTGATGGCGAGGGACTGATTCCCTCCCACGAGGCTGTCAATCGTGGACCCGAAGGTGATCCCACCCGATCCGGAAGTGGTATCAATCGTGACGACGCCACCGGTGATCAGTACCTGATTATTGAAAGCATTGTCGAGTGATCCCCCGAGGATCACATTTCCGCCGATCTTGGTGTATCCGCCAAAGTAGGTATTGATCGATGCGACATTCATGCCACCCGAAAAGTCGGTCACGTTGGCAACCTGGACATCGAGATCTGCGGCGCTCCCGTTGATGAGCCCTGAAAACGTGCCGTTATTGGTGGCGAGGAACCGTGAGGTTCCAGCTCCCAGATCGAGAGTGCCGCCAAAACTGAACGACTCGGCGAGCACGGTTGAAGTTCCGGCAAATGTCGCCGTGCTCCCGAAGGTAACCCTTCCATTAAAGTCCGGCTGTGAGGTGTAATAGATTCCGGAGTAGGAGTCCGCGAGAAACGAAGCGTCCCCGGCAAAACTGGTTGTTCCGCCGAAGCTGATGGAATCCGCAGTGAACGAAGTCGCCCCGGTTGCGGTTGCCGCAACCGCCCCGCTGTAGGCCTGACTCCCGCTCGATTTGACAGTGAGAGGATCACCCGGAGCAGAGACATTGAACTGCACGGTGCCCGACGCCAAAGTCGTGATGCTCGAAAGTTCTGCAGAACCTCCCACATTGCCGTTGAAGATCACATCTCCCGCTGTCGCCGTGATCGAAAGATCAGAGAGTGTTGCGACATTCCCGTCGTCCTCGACCCCGCCGTTGAAGGTGACCTCGGAGGCGTTCAGAGTCGTGCTCGCTCCCAGGGTCAATGAAGCCGAATACGTTTGCGCCCCCGTCGTGTTGACGGAAACGGAGGTCGTCCTCTCCTGATTGAGAACATTCCAGTTCGTCATTACCTCGGCGTCGCCAAAAGCATCGACAGGAATCCGGTAGGCCCGGACCAGGGCAATGTCTCCGTCGAATACTCCGGGACTCGGCGAAAGAGTAATTCCGTCATTGGCGCGGCCGAGGCCCGAGTTGTTACCGTTCGTCCAGTCGTTGAAGGCGCCGCCGGTCTCCGACGAAGCGACCTGTGTTCCTCCTGCAGCATCTCCACCGTCGAGCCACATCTGAACGTAGTCGAGGTTCCGTCCGATGAAAAAGACGACCTGGTGGAACTCATTTGCGGACGGCAGGGTGAGGGTGGCCGTGCGCACCACTGAGCTGTCGGTGACCGTGAGAATTAATTGGTCCCCATTGAGTTGCAGGACAGTTCCGTCCATCGTCGCCGCAGGATTCCCCCCTGATTCCCAGAGGACGTGATTCCCCGTCAAATCGGGAGTGCGAAAGACCATTTCAAAAGCAAAATTCTCGTTCGACCAGTCAGAATCGTTACCGTTGTAGACCACCGAAACCTCATTCTCGAAGCTACCCATGTTCGCTCCGGAGGCTCCGGATACCCCAAGTTCGTAAGCCCTCGTGATCCCGGCAAAGTTAGAGGTGGCGGAAACATCCCCGGCGTCCAGCGTATTCACCCCGGTCCAGTCCCACCGGTTCGTATTGATGTTTAGCGTCGAGGGAGAATTCAAGTCTGTCGCATTGACAGTCGAATCCCAGAAGGTGCCGTCTCCACGGTCGAGGGAGGCGTCCCAGTTAAGCGCAAGACCGGTCTGCGTCACCGCTGCATTACTGGCGAAAACCGTGGCCGAAGCATTGGAAGTATCAAACGAAGCCAGAGCATCCGTCGCACCGATGTTGCCATTGATCGTCACGGTCCCCGTGGCCGCTCCGAAGCTAAGGGCCCGGTTTTGACCGGAATCCGAGTCCACCGATCCATTGAAGGTCACATTCTCTGCCGTGATGACGACGTCCCCTCCGAGTTGGACATCCCCGTCATTGACGATGAAGTCTCCCGGCACCGTGAAATTCGGGTTCGTCACGTCGCCCAGAATGATGACATCCCCCCCCGCGGAAGCCTCCCCGGAAAGATTGAAAGTGATTCCGTTGGTGATCGATGCCTTTGAAATGCTGACCTCCTGACCATTGGTCTGAGCCACTCCGACCAAAGCCTGGATGTCCTGGGCTCCTGTCGTGCTTTTGATGATGTAGCTCGTCCCGTCGTCGGTGATCGTCAGCGCGTCGTTCTTACCGCCGCTCGTGTTAGCATCGGTGATAACAAGCTGTCCCCCCGTGACTTCGACCGTTGTTTGCGGTTGTGAGGCAAAAATGGACTGTGTCGCGCTTACGTCGAAGGTAAATGGATCATCAGTGGTGGCGCCATCCGCATAAAAGTTATCGTCGTGGTCGATCGTTACCGTTGCGGTGTAATCACCGGGGGTGATGTCACCCGAAAACTCTACATCAAAAGTAACACTGCCTCCGGGTGCGATTGCCCCGAGAGTCGCGTTGACAATATCGAAGCGAAGCTCGCTAATGCTGATATCGTTGATCGTAAGATCTTTGGTGCCATTGTTCGCTATCGTAAAGGTCTTGAAAATGTCCGGACCGACCGTGAGGCGCGCGCCGAGGTTGGTGTCATCTTCCGTCGAGGTAGTCGTGTCAGCATGAGTAATGGTTACACCGTTACCGGTTACCGCGATTACCGGCACATCCGCCCGGAGAAGCCTGACTGAACCGGGGACCGACTCGATGTCGATCTGGTAATCCCCGAACACCAGCCCCTGCGTCAATCCGCTGATACTTCCTGAAGCGTAGAGAATCGTGTAGGAATCGTCGTTGCCCAGACTTCCGGAGAGAAAATCGATCGAAGCATTAGTAAAGTCGATATCGCCGAGGACCTGGACCGTGGTAGCCGTATCGGTCACATCGTCGACCTGAATCATGAACGTTCCGCCAGCTGCGAAGCTGACATTACCATCCACCGTCAGGGTGCCCTGCTGATTGCTCCCCCCTCCGGCGATGAATCCGCCCGCTCCGACCACCACCGTGCCGGAAACTCCCCCGGTTCCCAATACTCCGCCGTTCAAAGTGGCTCCTGTCAGGTTAACAATCGAACCAAACTCTACATTGAGGGTGACATCTTCACTCACCGTGCCGGTGACAGCATTGAGATACCCCTCGCCCGGTTCCCCGATTGTCAGGATCCGGGACATTCCCGGGGTATTGGAAGACACATCCACGATGTCAATTGGGTCCGAGTTGCCGAGTGCGCTGAGAGTGGCGTCGCCACGGAGCGTCAGGGTTGCGGAGGAGGCACCATCGCCTTCATTGATCCCGAGGACGGAACCGTCCTCCAGTTGGATATCAGTGTAGAAGACAGTCCTGCTTACGGAAGTGTTTCCCTGGATGTCGTGATAGAGTTGAGAATTATCGAAGGCGGTCGTGTTGTCACCGGAAATGACGAATTTCGAGAGAACATTGTAGGGCCCTTCGCGATTAGCATCTGAGCGGATGTCGAATCGGAATTGACCGCCCTGCCCCACTCGGATTTCACCGGCGGCAAAGGTGCCATCAATCACCTTGTCCGTGTAGAAAACGCCGACAGATCCATCCCCTTCATCGATAAAAAGCCTGGCCTGGCCGGTGCTATTAGGATTGAGCGACGTGTCAATGATCACATTTCCACCCACGATGTTGGTGGCGAGCGCCTCGTCAGCCCGGTCAAACTCGACGAACCCATTGGTGACCGTCAAATCATTGGTGATCGAAGCGGATCCACGAGCAAAAAACGTCGTCTCGGTAGAATTGTGAGTCAGACTTTCAGCGACAAAAGTGTCGGCGTTACTGTTTCCTGCGTAGAGCCGGCCGGACTCGACCGTGACATCACCCAAGACCGTGTCGTCGTGAAATCTGACGTCGCCATTGGGATCTGCGAGATGCTGTTCAACTCTTCCATCTCCGTTAATCACCGTCACTTGGGCATTATTCACCTCACCAATCTGAACCTCAACGCCGGCGAGATTAACCGCCCCGTCAAAGTCAAGACGCTTGAGTTCAAGATCTCCGTCAGCCTGAGTAATTTTGGCGGCTATAAATTTGACACTATCGGTTCCATCTGAACCGGTGGAATCGAACGATACCGTCCCGTCAAAATCGTTGAGACTCGCGCCTTTGCCGCTCAGCGTCGTGTTATCGACGAGGGATAAATCTCCAACAAGCGTATCCGAATTGCTGTCGTCAAATACAATGGTGATACCTGGAGTGTCCAGAAATCTCTGCAAATTGGTTTGCCCGGTCGGATCGAGATCGCCATCGATCACAATCGTAGCCCCCGCCGCAAAATTAAACGTTGCTCCGCGTTCCAAATCATCAGCGCGGTTGATCCAGACAAATCCGCCGTCGTTGATATTATAAGTTCCGCTGGTTGCCGCCGTCGCGGAAGTATCAGCATCGTCGAGATAGAGGACACCTCCGGAGTTAATATTCACCGTCCCTTCGATCGTATCGCCTGCCAAATTCGTTGCCAGGTTGAGGCGCGCATTGCTGATGTTCAGAGTTTGCGCCGCTCCGACGTTGAGCCTGCCGGCAGCGGCGTCGCCCGCCGCACCCTCGCGCATGATAATGTGCTGATCATGAGCCGTCTCAGCACTGATTCCGGTGATATTCATCGTCGTCCACCCGCCGCTGGCCATACCACCGGCAGCTTGCGTGCGGAAATCGACGCCCCCGCCGTGGAGGGTCATGTTCACCACTCCAGTAGCCGAATTGAAATTTACATTGCCATCGATCCCTATCGTAGGCGTCAGGTCAGCGGTGTAATCGAGGAACCGAATATCAAGGTCCTGACCGGATCGGCTCGCAAGAGTTCCGCGAAAAGCATTCGCGGAATCCCCGGTAAAGGCGAAGCCTTTGAAAAGATCCAAATCGGCATTAGTCTGCAGATTCAAATTCTCGCCTACTGCTCCCACGGATCGAAAGAGCGACGCTGCCGCGAGACCAGTCGTATTAGCTACCGTAATTTCGCCCCCATTCCGGTTTGTCCAAACAGCATTCTCAGCCAACTCGATTTTTGCTCCGCTGCCAATCGCGCCATAATCTGCGGTCGTATAACCCCTCAGGTCCCCAGTTAAGGCTCCATACGCCTCCACGATGACTGATGGTAGTGTTCCCGCCGAAGCTGAATGGTTAGAACGAATATCGAGAGTGGCCCCTTCCTTGATGATAAAGTCACCTGTTCCGTAGGCCTCATTGGTGCCCACGAGGCGAAGAACACCGCCCGCAATCGTTGTCGTTCCGGTGCGTGTGCTTGTCAGTGCCGCATTGTTCTCAATGGCTCCATTTCCGGAAAATATCAATCCTGCTGCAGGATCACCGCTGATTTGCCCGTTCAGGAAAAGTCGACCATAGTTATCGACGTTGATCGTGACATCATTGCCACCATTGTTGATTACTAGGTTATCGGTCAGGATCCGGGTGCCAAGGCCATCATTGGACCGATAATTAAAAACATCATTATTGATCGACAGATTAGTCACCGAAAGCGCTTGTGTACCGGTGTTACCGTTGCGATCAAGGCGCAACCATCCGTCCGTATTTACGTTATAAGTGACAAACTGAGCGGTGGGTGCTGCTCCCGTGTTATTCGCCACGTTGACTGCGAGGAGATGGACATAACTACCCGTTGCACTCACTCCCGGAATCAAGCCATCATCCCGATTGGTGAAACTGTGATTAAAGGTGTCACCCGAAAGAGTATTTAAGTTGAAGCGCACAACACGACTTCCGTCCACTGTGATCGATCCATTCGTTCCAGTGGAAACAGTCCCCCGGAAATCGACCTGGTTGGTTGTGTTGGTGATAGTGAGATCACCCCCATCCGGTCCTTTTATCGTTGTCGATGTTTCAAAATCGATCTCGCGGTCTCCGGACAGAAAAGTAATATTGGATACGTTCAGCGTTCCATTCTTGAAATTACCGTCCGCATTGCCGGCACCCTCTGTGAAGAGTAGACTGTCGATCGTATAAGTCCCTCCTTCGAGATCGACTTCGGGCGCCTGAGTACCAGACGCGGTGAAATTCACTCTCGCGATGTCATCCGTAGCCGTTTCTCCAGGATAGTTGGCACCCGCGCCCCAGTCACTGGTCGTCCACAGATAATCAATATTACCACTCGCTGCGAGGGTAAAGGTCGTCATGAAATGAACCCCTTCGAGCGAAAGCGGATCGGCACCATCCGCTTCGTCCACTTCAATGACACGGCGCTCGCCCTCCCCAATTACGGGAAACATGATGCCGTCAATCGCTCCATCGCTGAGATCTTCGATTCCCAGGATGTGCCCCTGCTCGTGCATGATGACCGTGAGAAGGTCGATCGCGTCGATCGCGTCCCCTGCTACCGCGTCAAGGTATCCCTCATAGGCGACAAATTCCTCATCCAACCACTCGGTGTCATCGACAAACCAGTCGTAACCCGCTCCATCGTCATCGAGATAGATGACATTCCCCTCCGTTGCGCCAACCGCACCTCCCCCCAGATCGGTCACGACATAGCTAATATTTTCCAGTGCCTCACGCTGCTCATTCGTCAGCCCCGACTTCTCCCATCGAGCCACTGCTTCGCGTGCGAGACGCTCAATATCTTCTTCGGTGAGGTCAGCCTCATCTGCCTGCTCAAGAATTCCTTCAATTCCCTCGACACCACTCTCCACAACCGCATCAAGCAACTCAGCGGTCTGCGCCATCGCATCAGCATCCTGGGCCTGTTCTTCATTGGCTGCCTCGGGATCCGGGGCCGGCGTCCCTGAGAAGAGAACCCGGGGCTCAAGTGCTTCGGCAAACAATTCACGTTTATTCGCTTGACTGCGCTTTTTGCGCCCTTTTTCAAGCATTTCATGATAGGCGCGGTGCATCGCGCGGGCAAAAAACCAGCGCTTACGACGGGAGGAGGTCGTTCTGTTCATCTAGATTTCGGGGGAAATTTTATGGTTTTTGTAAGAAATTACAGGAATAACGCAAGCTAAAAAGTTGCGCGTGGTGTTAATATCAGATTCGCGAAGAGGGTCAAGAATAGATCGCAATTTTGTGAAAATTATTTACGGCATCAGAACCCCTAGAGTTACAAGGCTTTGTCCCGTCAAGAAGAGTTGTGACACTTTTTTCGGTCATTCTAAGATTCGCCAAGAATTTACGCTAACGGCCACGAATGTGATGATCGCAGCGAGTGTGAACGAGCAGCCAGAGAGCGTTCGAACGGAAGAATGCGACCTTATTCTCGCTCACCGGCAAGCACAATTTCCCTTGTTCCCGCCGATCAGTTGCCGCGCTCTAAATTGTACCGTACACTTCGCGTTCCATGCCGGAAGTCCAACAGGTCAAACGACTCATCCTTTCTCAGTTTCAGCAGTTTCGGCTCTGTGACTTTGATTTTACAGACCCGGTGAGCGGTCGTC
>Ga0222653_1000470_pt1 | contig 23405 bp, 42 predicted proteins | sample AntAcemetagen419_FD_179856 | JGI IMG/M metagenome (GOLD analysis project Ga0222653, IMG submission 179856) | Saline water microbial communities from Ace Lake, Antarctica - #419 | ecosystem: Environmental > Aquatic > Non-marine Saline and Alkaline > Saline | place: Antarctica: Ace Lake...
TTGCTAACAACGGCTAAAAACAAAGCCTTAATTCTGTTGTAAAATGATGTTTTTTGTTTCATAATAAAGTTATTTATAAATTAATAAATTTGTATTTTAAATCGGCTCAGTTCTTAGCCAAACCGTTATGTGGCATTAACAATATCCATTATAACGTCTTCTTTAGCTTTACAAAGACACAATGCTAATACCTCACTAATTTTAAACACACTAAAATCATCTTCGTTAGGTTTATTAGGGTCTTGGCCTTTTAAATGCTGTTTAGCATTGTTTATCATCATTTTATAGATTTGGTTTTCCATAATTCAACGCCACATAACAACATATATAAAACATTGCTTTAGTGGTCTTTTATTTACTTTGTTAATAATTCAATTCTTTGTATTTATCTATTTATTTTTAGTCTGCAACGTTTCATATACAAACCGTTAGCTACAATAAGCTAAGTTCGTCTTTAACTTCAATCCAAAAATTCATTCTGTAATCAGTATAAGAAAAGCCTTTTTTACATTCTGCTATCTGTTCATCGCATAAAACTTGGCCGCAATCAATTGCCTCTTGATGCTTACTCCCTCCGTCAACTCTTAATTGATAGCACATTTTATCATAAATTTCTCTTGCCTTTTCTTTTGTTTCCATATTTATTTATTTTTAATTGTTATTAATCCGCTTACAGTAGCTAACACTAAATATGTGGCATAGAAAAAACGCCACATATTCAAACCATTAGAGCGCCTTGTAGATAGCCCTAGAAACAAACTCGCTAAACTCTTTTCCTTCGCTGTCCAGATACCTAAGACCTATTCCTTCATTGATCGTTTCTTCGCGTCCGTTTTCATCGGTTGCTCCGATGCCCTGATCAAACTCATCATCTATTGAGTAGTACAATTCTAGTGTTCCGTTTTCTTCGTTTCCTCCGAAGTTTCCGTTGGCCTCAATTTCGTGCAATAGTTCAGATGTGCAGTGTAGTTCAATGTAGTTCATATCGTTTTATTTAGATGACAAATATAGTATTTTATTTCTATTGTCAATGGCTTGTCAATGTAAAAGATTATACTATATTTGCTGAAATTAAAACAAACGAAATGAAATACGAATACACCGAACAAGTGGCCACAAAAAAAGATTTTGAAACGGTTGGGACGCTATTAATACACAAGGACACTTTTTACCAATCGGCATACAATACTTATGTAGTAATAGAAATTAATTCTAAGTCAATAGGTATTGACCGAGTAAATGGTGGAAGTTTAGCCATATTGCAGGAATTTGAAGAAAGTAAAGCGATAACATACGGGAGTGTTTTCGGTGAAAATTTAAGATTAAGTATAAATTATTCAGATTGGTTAATAGTAAAAGAAAAGTAAAATGGAAAGATTAGAATGGATACAAAAGAGACTGCAATATATTCAAAAGCAAGAGTTTCAATTGGAACTAATGCAGGCAAAGGTGGGGATGCCTAAGTGGTTTTCCTACATTGAAATAGTTAAGGAAATGCACCCCGATTTGGGAGAAAAACGAGCCAACGAAATTCGGCAAACATGGAACGGCAGAAGATACGATCAAACAGATGTTGAACTGTTGATTGGTATTTGTCGAGAATTTAAGAAAAACTTATAACTAAAATAAACGAAAAATGGAATTAGTAAAAGCAGAAGATTACGGATTAGATCAAAACAAAGCTGAAGAATTAACAGGAGGGTTGAAAGTTGTTGTAGAAGAACGAAAGTTGTTAATACAAGAGTTTGAAAATGTTTCTAAACTAGAATTAACACCCGAAAATTTACCAGCGTTTAAGGAGCTTAGATTGAAGTTAGTAAAAAACAGAACAACAGGCATAAACAACTGGCACAAAACGAATAAGGCGTTTTTCTTAACGGGCGGTAAGTTTGTCGACGCAATTAAAAATAAAGAAATTGCTATAAATGAGGCAATGGAGGGTAAGTTAATGGAGGCTGAAAAGCATTTTCAAAACTTAGAAATTGAGCGTTTAGGGAAATTGCAATTAGAGCGGGTTGAATTAATTTCTGAGTTTTTAGTTGATGCACATGAAAGGGATTTATCAATCATGCCTATTGACGTTTGGACTCCATTTTTAGCTGACAAAAAACAGGCTCATTTAGATTTTATAGCCGCTGAATTAAAAGCAGAGCAAGAGCGCAAAGCAGCAATTGAAACTGAAAGAGTTGAGCGTGAAAGAATCAGAAAGGAAAATGAGGAATTAAAAAAAGCCGCTGAATTAGTAGAAAAACAAGCGCAAAAAGAACGATTAGAACGCGAAGCAAAAGAGGCTATAAGACTTAAATCTGAACGAGTAGAGCGGGAAAAAAACGAGGCTATTTTAAAAGCTGAAAGGTTGGCAAAAGAAAAGATTGAAGCTGAATTAAGAGCCGAAAAACAAGCGCAACTTGAAGCGAAGGAACAGCAAGAACAGCTACTTCAAAACGAGCTGAACAAAGGCGATAAGGACAAGGTAAACGACCTAATAAAAGACCTAGAGGAATTAAAAACTAAGTACTCTTTTCAGTCGAAGAAAAACCAAGAAACCTATGTAAAAGTTGGATTATTGATTGACAAAGTTGTAAATTTCATTAACTAAAAACTAAGAACATGAGCAAGAACGATTTAGCATTGATTACAAAAGAAGACGTTAATACTTCTGGACAATTAATTTTTAACGATTTTCAACTTAATACTGTATTGGGAAAAACACCCGCGCAATATGTAAAACAACGACCTGCAAAAGGTGGTGGAACTTGGGATTACGTGACAGGCGGTTACGTTCGCAAATGCCTTAATTTAATGTTTGGCTGGGATTGGTCCTTTGACATCCTGGATGAGAAAGTATTATTTGGTGAAGTGGTGGTAAAAGGTCGGCTTTCCTGCAACATTGAAAAAGATGGAAAGATCCGAACTATTAACAAGGTGCAATTTGGAAATAAGGACATTATGTACAAGCGCCAACCAGATGCAGATGGGAATAAAGTAGCGTTATCAATTGGTAATGACATGAAAGCAGCAGCAACTGACTGTTTAAAAAAGTGCGCCAGTGAATTAGGCATTGCCTCCGATATTTACAACAAGGAAGATTTTAGATCCGTTAAGGTGACAACTGAAGAAGGAATAAAAGAGCAGCTGGAAAGCCTTTTTAAGGAGAAAAGAGAGGAATTAAACGAAACCGAAATAACAGCTATTGAAGAGATTATCATGAATGAAGTTGTGGCTGAATATAAGCGAACTATTAATAATTTAAAAAGAAAATAATGAACGAACGAACAGCAACATTTTCGAGCAGCTCCATTTACAAATTAGTAAAAAGCGGAAGAAGTAAAGATCAAGAATTTAGCGCGATAGGATTAAGCTACATAAAAGAAAAATCTTATGAAGTTAGATTAGGGCAAAGTTTAGGCTCAGAACAAAGCAGTAAGGCTACAAGCTGGGGTAATGTAGTCGAGGCTTATGCTTACTCTAAAATTCCTAGTTACGTCTTAGAATCAACGGCAAGGATAGCATCGGACAAACGCAGAAAGCATCCTTCTTTAATGTGGACGGGAGCCAGTGATTTTGAAAGTAAGACTTTAGTAGGTGACATTAAATGCCCTTTTACCAGAAAGTCATTTTGCGAGCAGGTAGATATTTATGCAAAAGTAGGCGCTGGAAATATTGAAGCGTTTAAATTAGAAAAGCCTGAATATTATTGGCAACTGGTTTCCAATTGTATTTTGGCAAATAAAGATTTTGCAATGGCGGTTGTTTATTGTCCCCGCGAAGATGACGTTTTAGAGATATTGAGCGAGACGAATCTACAATACGATGCCAACGATTCAGAGGCCACTAACAACGCAAGAGAAAAGCTAAAATGGTTAACGCTGGAAGAAACGCCGTACTTGAAAAAAGAATGTACTTATTCGGATGTTAACTATGTGACTTTTAAAGTACCGCAAAAGGACAAAGACTTTTTAATTAATCGCGTGACACTCGCGCAAATCGAGCTGGAGAAACTATTAAAATCGTAAAAAAGTAAATATATTTCTGCTTTTATGTTATTTGTATGAATATAAGTGTATATTTGACCTATAATTAAAACGAACGATATGAAAGGCTTAAAAAACACACCAGAAGAAACTTTAAAATTAAAAGCAGAAATTAAGGCGCATAGGTTAGCGAGTAAAAATATTAATTTTCATTTACCTGTAACAATGGAAAATTTAAAAAGCGATAGAAACGAAGTCATTGCAACTATTACTGAAATGATTGGAGCGACTGAAATTAAAGCGGTAATGAGTAAAATGATTGAAAATCTATTAATTACTGATTGTACAGATGCAGTTGATTACACAAAAGAAATTATCTACAAAATGGATTACTTCAACGGAATAAGCGCACAAATTTCAGAACAAAATAGAGAAGCTGGAAGACGATTAATGTCAATTAGATAATTTTTAACCCTAAAAACTAAACACCATGAAAGAAATTACCATTTACACTAACGGAAAGCAATTATTTACTTTAGAGAATTATGATAAAGTATCTGGCACTTGTCACCCATTAAACATAACTATCCATAGCATTGTAAGCCAATCAAGAGCGAGATATTTACACAGCAACGGAACACTTCATTATGTTTTTGGAACAGGAGATCGAAAAGTATTAGTTGAAAATAAGCTAAGAAGAAATTTTACCATTAATAATTTTAACGTAAATTAAATGAACTGGCACAAACGATTTAAGGCGATGAAAAAAGTGTTGAAACTAACCAACTCAGACATCGCAGAAATAACAGGAAACACGGCAAACAGCATCGGCACGGTAACACAACCAAACAAAGAATTTCCGCGCTGGGCTAAATTATCAATAGTAATTTTTGAACGATTAAACGAAAGCAATGACTGAAACACAAATTAAGAAATATCTCGATAGCTTAATCGCTTATAGGTTTTCCTCCACTAATCCAGACAGCGAGGTTAAAAGAATTGATGAGCATTTAGCCGGCCGATTTAACGAGGAAATAATTTTCTGGACGGGCGCACTTAGGGTAGTTCAATCTAATTTACTAATGCTGGATAAGAAAGCCAATCGAGTATGCCGAATGACAGAAGTATTTGCTCAGGTAGATGATGAAATTCGACTTTAAGTTAATCGAAAAGCGGTTTAAAAACCGATCCAAAAAGGAATTAGAAAACAGAATTTTGAAAGCTGAAAAACGAGCAGCGCAAAAATTCGAAATCATAAAAGAAATAAATCAAAAATAAAATTTAAAACAAATGCCACATTACAATACCACTAACGAAAGCGAAGAACAATTAGGAATCTTTCACAGCAAAACAAAGACCCAAGACATTTTAATACTCGAGTTTTTCCAGGATCAGCCGCTGGTTGAGTATGGAGCTAGTCGAGTACACTTAGCACTGTTTGGAAATAGTACGCCCATAACAAGCGTAAGGAGGTCAATTACTGACCTTATAGCAGATGACAAACTAGAATATTCTGGCCGAAAGCGCGCAGGGAATTACGGACGAAACGAAAAATTAATAAGACTAAAATTAAAATAACATGAGTAAATTATTCACAGGAAAAATTGACGTTACCAAAATCGACAAATCAAAAATATTTGAAGGTAAAAAAGGTAAGTATATCAACCTTTCAATTTGGATTAATGACGAAGTAGATAACTACGGAAATAGTATGTCGATCCAGCAGAGCACGGATAAAGGCGATGCACCGCTTTATTTAGGTAACTGCAAGGAGTTCGAGCCAAAGAAGCAAGAAGCAGATCCAGCGGCAAAACAAGAAAGTAAAGAAGAAGAGGATGATTTCGCTTTTTAAACTAAATTAAAGACTATATTTGAATCATGATTAGTTGCATTAATCTTACAATATTTTTATTGAACCTCTATTTAATGGATGAGATGCAACCTCTGAAGTTAAGTAGGGGTTTTTTTATTTAACAGTTTATAGGTAGCTTAAAACCTTTAAAATTATGGCAAAAATAGATTTGAAATTTATTGATTGTGTAGAAAATACAAGTTTTATAAAGGCTGATAGTGCTCCAAAGGAATATGATTCTATGGGCACAATGAAAGAAGATTTTATAGTTGTTAGTGGTTATGATAACCATTTTGGAGAGGAATTTTCTATTTGGCTGGATAAGTCTACCGCAATTAAATTTGCTAAAACATTAAGAACTCACATCAACGAAATTAAAAAGGAGTTGAGCGATGAGAATTAATGGATTTACACAAATTAAAGCATTCTACTCTTGGTCATTTGATAATCAAGAAAAAGGTGTAAAGCCTCAACACGTAAGTTTGTATTTATTCCTACTGAACCAGAACAATAGAAACAACTGGGTAGAGTGGTTTAAGTGCCCATACGACCTAGCAATGGTTGGAAGCTGTATAAGTAGTAAGAAAACATACTACGCTTGCTTAAAAGACCTACAAGAGTGGGGTTTGATTGAATATCAAAAAGGGGTTAACAATTGGAAAGCACCAATAATAAAACTTGAGGTACTAAAAGACACCTCTACTGTACCTCAAAGCGAACCTCAAGTGTTACCTCTACCTATACAAGCAGGCACACAAGCAGACGCACCTCTACCTATACACATATATAAACTAGTAACTAGTAACTTAGAACTAGTAACCAAAAACCTAAAGGGATGGATTGAAAATGAATCTTCCAAAAATTCAGAAAAAGAATTTTCAGAGGCGGTTAGGGATTGTTTTGTAAATTGTTTAGATTTTTTCCCAGAGCATTACAAACCGAAAAACCAAAAAATAACTAACCAATGGATGGACACTATCCACAAACTAAACACCATTGAGCAAATACCTTTTGAGAGCATTGAGGCAATAACGAAATGGGCTCGTGAAGGTTGGTGGTCTAAAAACTTCCAAAGTTTGCTTAAATTGCGGAAAAAAAATAGTGATGGTATAATGTATTTGTCGATTTTTAACGACGGTATGAGCGCAAAACCAGTATCTAACGGGAAGTCAACAGCAGAATCGAGAGCAGAAATAAACAGACGAATTATTGAAGATTTAAAAAACGTATAATGAGCAACGAAATAATTAAGCAGGAAAAACAACAGGGAATATCAGTAATAAATAGATATAATTTTAAAAATTTAAGTCCAAAACTCACAGCAGGTGAAAGGGAAATAATAATGTGCAGGGATATTGATACACTTAAAAACTTATTGAACTCAAACATTGCATTGTGTGGCGCTTATTTTGCGGAAATATTTGACATTGCGCTGCGTCTTTCTGGCCATGCCAAAACAGATGAAGATTATGAGAATCAAAAAACAGCGTACATAAAGCAAATGACCCGCAATATACGCTCTGGAATGTATGGAAGTTTAACGCAGAAAGAACTTTATTTAGCTGTAGAACGTGGAATGTCAAAGCAATATGGCGATTTCATGGGGGTAAATTACTCTACAATAAACGATTTCATTATCGGATACATGAACGAACAAAATGCAGCAATCACTAAGCAGCGACTTTACGAGGCAAATTTGAAATGGGAATCCGACAAAGAAAACCGAGATATTAAAAGCAGGAAAGAGTATGAAGATAGTTTTGAAGGGATGATTGAAGCAGATAAAGCAGCTAAGAAAAAAGATCCAACGGTTATGGTTGATGATTTCGGCTCTCAAAAATTTCTGCAACTTCAAAAAGAAGGGACAATAGATTTAAAAGAGCCAGAGATTAAGAAGTTAAAGGAGCGTACGCTTTTGGCTTTTGATACTGAGGTTAGCGAGGCGCGAAAATTAGTAGTTAAAAAGAGAGCAGGTACCACAGGCGATAAAATTAAACCAGTATTTAGGCCGCCAAATGAGGAAAATGCAAGGAGTTCAAAGAATCGAATTTTTGCGTGGTTAGCTTACAATGAATTTTTAAAAGGGTAACGAATTATTAAACTAAAAACTAAATTATGAAATACGAAGATTTTTTATTTTCTCAATTGTTTATGAATCATATTGAGAATACAGAAACAGAATATAAAGACTTGGCTTATGATATAATATACACCGAATTATTAAAGCATAGAGAACTTTTTTTAAAATATAACTACAATACTAATATGCAAGGTGAATATGATTGTATTGTTAATTACTTACTTAATGAAGTTTAATGGAGGTAAAAGAAATAACATACAAACAAGCTATGAAGTGGTGTTTAGAAAAGCACTATGCTAAAAGGAAGCCGATGTTTCAATTTGCCTACGGTTTAATTATTGACGACAAAATTGAAGGTATTGTAGTTTATGGAAGACCACCTGTGCAAATAGAAAAGAATGTTTTTTTAGAGCCTATAAAAAGTGATTTTAAGGTTTATGAATTAACAAGGTTAGTTATACAAACAAAGCAAAAGAATCGCGGCAAATGATTTTATTGGTTTATACCAACAATTTAGAAAAAGGTAACACAGATAATATTAACGAGTTAAATTAAAAAAGATGCAATACGATTTAGTACAAGATGGAGATCAATGGGCTTTGGAATTATTAGGCTTTAGCACAATGAAAGAAGCTGAAAAATATTACAAGGAAAACATAGAAAAACGGTGGGCGTTTATTGTTGAAATGAAGATTGGTCGAATTTGGGGAAGCTGCGAGCATTTTAGAGGCGAAGAAGGGGCTAAAGAATATGTTGATAGTATGGTGAATGAACATGGCAATAAGAGAGAAAACCTAAGAATTGTTATACAACTACTGTATTAATTATACAGTTAACACCAACAAAAAATAATGGACAAGGAAACAATATTAAAAGCAATTAGATCAAAACGGCTAACTATTCAGCAAAAAGAAGAAGCTGGAGAAGTTTACGCATACGCATATACCGACGCTATTAATGACTGCATAGAAGCCATAAATCAAGAATTTAACCAACAAAAAACCCCCGAATAAACGAGGGCTTCAAGCCTAAAAACAAACTAAATATGCGCAATGCACGAACGAAGAAACAAAACTAATCATTTATTTCACCCACAGAAACCCGCTCCAGTATTACATTTCCAACGGGTTTAGATAATAAAATCTAAATAAATATTATTAAAAGGGTTGTTTATATAATAAAAGGAGTATATTTGACTTCTAAAACAAAACGAAATGACAACTATAACAAACACAACAGGAACAAAAGCGGTAAACATTACAAATAATGAAGCTAAATCTTTTATTTGTATGTATGTCCAAATTTATAACGGACAAGAACAGGTTTTAGAGTCAAAAACTTATTCAAGCATAAACGCTTCTAAAAAATGGGCTACTAATAAACTAAAATAAAAACGGGGGTGTAAAAGCCCCCATTAAATACTAAAATGAAATACCACAAAATAACATTCAAGGAAAGCGGAGAAAGTAAAGAGTGCAAGACCTTTAAAACAGCTTGCAAAATAGCAGGTCTAAACTACGGCAGCGAATTAAACAAACGATCCAAAACCAAAACCAAAACGGTTGACACTACTAAGTTGAAAATCGAGCAGCTGGAACTAAAGAAATAACTAAATAAAACGAAATGAGCGAAATAAAAGCAACATTTGAATGCGAAAAATGCAAATCTGAAATAACTACAGAAGATTGCAATCACTGTAAAATTGAACAAGAACTAAATAAAACGAAATTATGATCTGTACACCAGACTACAAATATTTGGATGCTAAGAAAATAGTTGAAGAATTAGACGAAGAAAACGAAAAAGAAGCGTTAATAAAATACTATATCGAAAAACAAGAAAGTCAAATTAAAGAACAGGAGCACGAGACAATAAAATATAAGAATTTCTTTTTTAAACTTAACCAATTTTTACCTAAATAATTCTAATAAAAACGAAATGAAATTAACAGGAAAAGCAAAACAAGATTTTAATACATGGCTCGTGAGAGGGGAGAACTACCAAGACTATGAGGAAGTCCTTCAGAGCTTTGCATTTGAGTCATTGCCCGACTCTATGAAATGGGGCGTTTATCAAGATTTTTTTTATTCTTTTGGGATAGGATTATACGCATATAAATTTAAATCAGAAGCAATAAAAAACGCAAACGAAACACTAAACGAAATACTAAACTAAACGAAATGACAAAACAAGAAGCAGCACAGCACATCAACGAGAATAAAATATTACTAAATAAATTCAAGCTGAGTGTAAAAAAGCTGAAGAAGGAAATCAAAGCATTAGCGGTAATTGCTAACGGCATAGAGGATGAAAGAACCTACAGCATAGGTCAGTATTTTACTTTTGGAGATTCAACGAATATGCTTTGCGCGGTTGGAGAATCTAAGGTGGCTATGATGAGCCTTGATAGTTATTGCGTATGGTCAAAACCAGTAAAAGTAAAAGACATTAGATTTATAACTGAAAAAGAATTTCAAAAAATAACAGGTGGTTTTAATTGCACGCTAATAGACTAAACAAAAAAACACTAATAAATTTATAACTAAATTTGACATTATGAAAGAACAACAATTTAACGAAATGAACAGAGTAATGGACTTAGTTAACAAAAGGCTTACCAAAGCGGTTGCAACATTTGTAACGATTGTAATCATCGCTGCAATAGGTTCAATACTGTTTACCAGCTGCAAGAAGAAAGGACCGGAGAAATGCTATGATTGTACTTATTACTATCATTACAAACACGGATTTAACATTGAAACGGTTGATCTGGAGACTAAACTAGAATGCGGAGACAAGGCAATAGAAAGAATAGTCGATAGTCCTGAGTATGGTACGTTCATAGTAAACGGTACACCAATAGAAGCAAAAAGAACGCTTCATAAAAGATGCAAGTAATGGGAGCAACAAAAGGCAACGAATGGTGGAGGCTAAGAAGCTCACACGGAAGAAATCCAAAGTTTGAAACACCAGAGCAACTATGGGAAGCCTCACTAGAATATTTCGAGGCTACGGATAAGCGGAAATGGGAGAAAGTAGAATTTCATGGAAAAGATGCTGAGAGGTGCATAGTAGACCAAACAACACCATACACGAAAACAGGGCTATATATCTTCCTTGATATTGTAGAGGGCACGTGGTTTAACTATAAAGAAAAGAAAGATTTTTTTGGGGTCATCACACGTGTAGAGGATGTTATTTACACTCAAAAACTTGAAGGTGCTTCAGTTGGAGCGTTCAATGCGAGCATAATAGCTAGGGATTTAGGACTAAAAGATAATTCCGAAATAACTATTAGCAAGCCTGCACCTATTTTTGGTGATGATAGTCTGTAATGAAGTACACCTACGACTATAAGCCTACTGTAGCGCTTAAAAAGATTTCCAAATTAGTCAAGTCAGTTGATGATTTAGCGATCATTCAAGGCGGTGGAGGTGCTGGAAAGACAATAGGCATTGAGATGCTTATTATTGACTGGTTTAACCAGAATCCTAATAAAGAAATAACTATTTGCTCCTTCGAGCGGACTAAGTTAATGGATACCGCATTTGATGATTTTAAGAAAATATTAATTGATTACGGACTTTGGTACAGTGGAAGGTGGAATGAAAATAAATCAAGGTTTACGTTTAATCGCGGGGTTACTGGCTTTATTGAATTTATTGGTCTGGATAAAGCCGACATTGGAAAAGGTAGAAGGCGCGATTTAATCTATATCAATGAGGCTAATAAGATAACCCATGAAAAGTATGTAGATATTTCTTTAAGAGCCAAGAAAACAATCATTGATTTTAACAGTGATTCAGAATTTTGGGCGCATGATTATGTAACCAAAGAAAACTTCATTGCATTAACGTTTTTGGACAATGAATTTATTCCAGAAGAAGAAAAGAGAAATCTATTAAGCTACCTAGAGCGCGGTTTTTTTGATCAAAACAAAAAGGACCTATTCAGTACGGCCAACATCAAGAATAAATTCTTTGCTAATAAGTGGAAGGTTTACGGTCTGGGTATGACGGGAGGCGCAGAAGGACAAATATTTACCAATTGGAATAGAGGTAAATTCAACGACGAATTAGTATTCATGTACGGCCTTGATTGGGGCTGGACACACCCAATGGCAATAGTTAAAATTGCGGTTGATAGGGATAAGAAAATTATCTATGCAAAGCAAATGCTATACGGTACGAATATCGCAATGCCTGAAATCCTAACTTTTTGCGAGAATAATATTAAGCCAGATGATTTCATTGTTTGCGATAATGCCGAGCCTTTAAACATTGACCAGTTAAGAAGGGCCAACTTTAATGCGGTAAAATGCTACAAAAAAGGCGGAATAGTGCAGGGTTTGCGATGGCTCCAGGAGTATCTAATCGTTGTAGATGATAGCCCAGACCTAGAAAAAGAGCTGAATAGTTACGTTTGGAACGACAAACGCGCTGAGATACCAAAAGACGCAGATAACCATATCATTGATGCTTTACGTTATGCCTACACCCAATGGCATCTATGGAATATGTAGAGAATAATACTTTTTAACCGTAAAAAAGTACAATAATAATACTAATACTATCTAAAAAGTATTACTTTAGCAGTCTAAAACTTCAAGACAATGCCTAAAATATCATATTGGAAACTAACGAACATTGCAACAGGAATGCAAACGGAGGTGCGATCATTTAAACAAGCGTGTGAATTGGCTGGGATTAACTACAACTACGCGAAACAAACCAAAGGAAAAGGAGTTAACACCTATACATCAAAAGGTTTTGAATTAACTAAAAAAGAAATGTAATGATTTGAATATGAGTATGTGGGTGTGGCGCAACGGTAAACGCTATCTCACTCCAAGAGTAGTCGGTAGGTGCGAGTGACACGCAAAGACTTGTTGGTTCGACTCCAGCCACTCACATTACTTATATTTATTTTTAGATTCTTTTAAATTAACTAAAAAACAAATGTAAATTATGAAATCATACACACTAAAAGACGTTAAAACTAAATGGACTTCTAACTCAAAAAAATGCATCGAATGTAATGAGGGAAGTCTTATAAAAACAAGATCAGAAAATAATGGTTGGGTTGATATTTTTAACTGCGATAAATGTAGTTTAGAATATAAATTTACACATTCGGATATGGGGCAAACAAAATTCTCACTAACTTCTAATGCTAAATAACTTAGTCTTAATCAAATTTATTCCATATCATAACTGAAATAACTATTACATTTTTTTTGGTTAATTTTGCCAAAACTGTTTAATATGGCGTTTAATGATATCGGTAGAGAGTTAAGAAGGCAAACGGCATCATTTACGGATGAGTTCTTTAAGATAGGCTCAAGCCTAAACAGTAACGCCATCAGCGATGAGGACGCTATTAAGAACGGTTATTTGTGTTCCGCAGTTGTTTACACCATCATCAAACGAATTAGCACGGGAGTATCTACGTTACCCGTTGAACTATACGACAAAGCAACAGGTGAAGAAATCACTTCGGGCGAGGCTTACGACTTTGTATTTACACCAAATAAAGATCAATCCTTCATTGAATTTTGGGAGCAGCTAACCACTTTTTACGCGTTAACTGGTGAATGCTATATTTACAACGACGTTAATAGTATTGGCTTTATGGGTGGCCGGCAGTTAGTTTTACCTCCTCAATCAATGGAGATAAAGACAACCAGCCAGAGCATAATTAGCGAGATTTCAAGCTACCATTTCAACGATGGGATAGCAAGTAAGCCACTACTTCCAGATTCAGTGATGCACGTGGCAATGAATAACCCATCAATTGACGGTTTGCAAACGCGCAACGGATTAAGCCCACTTCAAGCAGCACAAAATCTATTAAATGCATCCAATAATATCGAAGTTGCCCTAAGCGAATACTTTGAAAATAGAGGTGTTTCCGCTTTAGTAAGTGGAGGCGGTTCAGACGGTCAAAGCCTTAAACCAAGTGACCAATCATTTCTCCAAAAGGCATTGAATCGGGTAATAGGTGGAGCGCATAAATCAAACAGAATGCACGTTATTAGCTCTCCAGTTAACGTTCAGCAGCTTAACGCATCATCAACCGATATGCAGACAATTGAAAATAAAACTCAATTGATCCGCGAACTTTCCGCAATATGGGGTTTTCCTTCAGTACTTGTTAATGACAACGCAAGCGCAACGTATAACAACATCAAAGAAGCAAAGAAAGAAGCAGCTACAGAGGTATTTATTCCAATGTTCAGCAAGATAGCCAGTTCATACGATAGGCAATTTTTATCGAAGTTTGGTAATTTCGGGCTAAGAGTAAACAAGTCGGAAATTGAAGCGCTTAATCCAAGTCCAACGGAACGACGAAAGGAAGCCAGAGAAGACGTTAAGGAAGGTATAATTACACCTAATGAAGCTAGGCTTGAAATCGGATTAGAAGAAATAGCGACCACAGAAATGAACACCGCAACAAGGGGGAGAAGCAATGCAAGACAAAGTTAAGATAGACAAAGACAAGCTGGAGAAGTTGAAAACAGCTAAAAAGAAAGCGTTAGAGAATAACAAAATCATTCGGAAATGAAAAAGAATCTAAAAGAATTAGTCATAAATAAAGCGGAGTTGATGCGCCTAAAGAAAGCCCAATTAAAAAAGGCTGATGTTGTTGATTTCGATAGCACTAAACAAATAACAACTAAAGCCGATGGTTCTAACAACGATACAGCAACCGAAATTTATCGAACAATTGTCGGTAACACCTACGGATTCATGGATTCGCACGACGACGTTCACATCAAAGGAATATTTTCAAAATCAATCAAGGAGAACGGAACCAGAGTTTTGCATTTACACGACCACGTACACGAATTAGCTGCGAAAGTTGGAAGCCCTGTAAGAGTGTATGAAAAAGAAGTCCAGTGGTCTGATGTTGGTTTAAAAGTGGCTGGTTCAGCTACAGCGTTATTAATGGACACTAAAATAGAGAAAGAAAGAAACGCTAATATCTTCAAAGATTATTTGAATGGGGAGATAGACCAACATTCTGTAGGGATGCAATATGTGAAGCTAGAACTTTGTGTAAATGATTCAGAAGAAAAAGAAGAGTTTGCCAATTGGGAGCGTTACAAGGGTGACGTAATCAACATTGAAAAGGCAGAAGGACAAGGATATTTTTGGGCGGTGTTAGAAGCCAAACTAATTGAGATAAGCTGCGTAATTCAAGGTTCAAACGAATTAACACCAACACTAGAGAATAAAAAATTAGACTTTGAGTCTATCAACATATTAAGCGAATTAGTGAAAAGCAATCCATCAAAGGAAAACTTTTTGCATTTTTGTAACCAAGTTAAAGCACTTCAAGAAGGTGAAGCCGTCGATAAGACACTTCCAAAGGTCGAGAAGCCGCAGGGAGAATTAAATAAAACATTACTATCATTATTAAAAAATTAAGATGAAAAAGACATTAAAAGAGTTTCTTGAATCCAAAGAGATCAAGGACATTTCAAAAGATTTTGACGGTGCTACAACTGAAGAAATGCATTCGTATTATGTTGCAAAATTAGAATTTGAGCAACTAGAATTAAAAGCAAGATTAGAAATACTGGAAAACGGAAATACAGAAGAAGTTGAAAAAGCAAAAATAGAAATTGCTACTTGCAAAGAAGCTATTAAACTTCAAGGCACTACTTTGAAGGCTATCCAAACAGGACAGTTAAGCGGTGCTACTGTTAACGGATTGGAAAATTCAATAGATAAGGCTTTAAAAGCTAATCTTGAAAATTTTACAAAAAGTAAAACAGAAAGAAATCACGATTTTAGCTTTACCATTGATAAGGTTGTAGATATGACCTTCGGAAATAGTTTGTCTGGTGGAAATATGCCACAAGCACAAAGACTAGAAGGAATTAACGATATTGCTGAGAGAGTTACAGTAACTTACCCATCAATCACAAAGTTGACTACTGACCGTAATACTATCGAATGGGTTTACGAAACAGCTCAAGACGGTACAATTGCAGGCACAGCAGAAGGCGCAACAAAAGATCAAATTGATAATACTTTTGTAGTTGCTTCAGTTTCATTAGAAAAAACTGCCGCCTTCTTCAAAGTATCTACTGAGATGTTGGATGATGTTAGCTTCATGGCTGGATGGTTAAGAAATAAACTAATCGTAAGATTGTTACTTTCTGTAGACAACCAATGTTTAAATGGTGACGGAACAGGCAACACAGTTAACGGTTTAATGAACCAAGCTATTGCATTTAATCCAGGAACATTTGCAACAGGTCAAGCAAATGCAGTCGAAAACGCTAATGCAGTTGATGTTTTAGTGGTAGCGATGAACCAGATTAAACTTCTAAATCAAGGAGTATCTAATTTAACTATTCAAATGAACCCTACTAACGTAGCAGCTTTGAAAGTGATTAAAGTTTTAGCTTCTGATTCTGACAACAGATATGTTACAAGATTGTTGCAAGTTGGCGCAACTCTAATGTTAGATGGTGTTCCAATTTTAGAAAACAGCAACATGGCAATAGGGAGTTATTTAGTTTATGACGCTTCAAAAGCAACGATAGTAGAAAAGAGTTCTATTATGGTAGAAGTTGGTCTAGACGGTAACGATTTCACTAAGAACATGAGAACTATCCTAGCTGAGTGGAGAGGTCAATTGTTTATTCAAAACAATGATTTGAACGCTTTTGTAACAGGTGTTTTTGCAACTGATGCAGCAGCTATAGAAAAAGCATAATCTAAACCAGATTATTAGAAAGCCCTGCCATTAATTTGGTGGGGCTTTTTTTATTTAACTTTGTTTAAAATTAGAGCTATGATAGTTATAGGAAAGAAAGTAAAAGAAGGAAAGACACAGCATTTAATGATAGGTGTAGAATATAAAGTTACGGAAGAAGTTGGAAAACTCATTATTAGCAACGGCCAAGCAGAATTAAAAGGAGCTAAAAAACCAGAGGCAAAAAAGAAAACTAAATAGTTAACTTTGAGCAATGAAAGAAAAGCTAATAGTTCGATTTTTAAAGCCATATCAAAACAAAGAGAAAAAGTTTAAAATTGGCTCAGAGTTAGATTTAGTAAAGAACGCTCAAAGCCCATTTACAGCACGACTTGCAGCAAATAACATGGTCAGAAATGGCACGGCAATAATTATAGAATAATGGCAACGATATTAAGTACAACAGATTTTGCAGGAGGTATAACAGCAATTTCTTCAAACCAGTACACAGATGAATATTTAGCGTTATACATAACCGAAAAGCTAGAAGACCAAAATATTAGGTTGATTCTAGGTACAACATTGGGCGATGCATTTATAGCTGATTTAACAGGCACTCCACGAGTACCAGCAACAGCAAAGTATTTATTAATATTCAATGAGTTAGGCTTTTCAATATCGACTGAGCCGTATTACACAACAGGAATAAAGGATATTCTTAAGAAAATAGTTTTTATTGGATTTACAACTGATCAAGAAACTTTCAATAGTGGTTCGGGAAATGTCAATATTTCGCAGGAGGCCGCAACTTCTGATAGGTTGATCACTAAAAACGGAATATTAACTAACAGAAACTACGAGAGTATTACCAATTTGCAAAATTATGTAATGGAAAATCCTGTAGATTATCCAGATTTTAAAGGTTACATTCCAGACTTATATTCGCCTTTATGATTTTAGTTGAAAATGTTTTAAATGATATTGTTGGAGCGTTAAATCTTCAAGTAGATATTTATACCATAATCACAGAAGATGATAACAAATACAAATGTTATGCTCTTAAAACGCACTGGATAAATACAGGTACACGGCTAACCATTGACGGCAACCAATACAAGGTAACAGCGTTTGAAATTGACAAATACTTCACGGTCCAAGAAATAGCAAAACAAGCACTTTCTCCAACCATAGGAAAAAAAGACCTACCAAATCCTTATTTTGTAGCAGGATCACTTACCCAAACAAATTTTGAGCTAGTGTTAAAGGCAAAATCAAACGGAAACACAGCTTCATGGTTTCCAATTGTATGGTTTTTCAACAAGCAAACAAGGTCAAGAAGTGCAGATGTAGATACTGTAATTGATTCGGATGGATCGGTAAGGTTGTTTTTCCTTAATTCTGATAAATACGGAGATTATTTAAGCGACAAAAGACGCACCGAAATAATACAACCGATGTTGTCTCTGGCAGAATCTACCTACAAGGCAATTAAAAAAAGCCCTAAAACGGGTTTGATTGGAACCAGTGACTTTATATCACATGAGAAATTTATAGTCGGTGGAGACACGCTATCCAAAACAGACGAAACGAATATTTTAGCGGTTGGTATGTTGTCGGGTGTTGAATCGGTTATTGACGTGCCAATAAAGAAAAGCCTACTATGTGCGGAACAAGAAAACGTAACACCAAGCGGTGCGGCTTTCAGCTCTGGATTTAATGTTGGTTTCGATATTGACTAAAATTTATTTATTTTTGTGTTAAATTTAAAATTATAAAATTATGGCATCATCATGTGATTGCAACGTAACATTATCAAATACAGGCACTCCAGGGTGTATGCCTATTCAAGACGTTGCGAAACGGCTGATTTTGGTTCCTATGTTTGATTCTAGTAACGATGCTAATAGAATACCAGTAGGAACAATTCCTGCTGATTCGGCTATCAGAGCTTTGATTAATCAAGCTGACGATAAGAAAAGGTTTTACCCATTACCTGAAATGGAAAATGTGACTAATGAAAGAGGTGACCCTATTTCTGAGGATTTCCCAAGTGGAAAAAATGTAAAGATTCGTAACGGTGTAAAAACTTTTACTGGTCAGATGCTAAGTTTGGGCGGCGATTACGCTAAACAAATTGAAGGATTTGGTTGTTCAAATATGGGCGCTTACATTGTTGATTCACAAGGTAACTTAATCGGTGACGGTTCAAACCCTGCTTATTTAGCTCCACTTTCAATAGACCAAGAAACTTGGGATGTTCGGACTATGGACACAACAGATACAACAATTGCGAAAATTCAATTGGGCTTCCAATGGAGCATTTCTGTTAAGGATTCAGACGTTAGAATGCTTTTAGCTTCTGATTTTTTAACCGATGTGGACTGGTTGGCTTATGATGGTTTACTAGATTTATCTGGTACACTTACTGAAACAGCAACTACAACAGTTGCAGTAATGAAAATTACTAACGGTTTCGGTTCTTTAGCTAATCCAGGAATTGCATCGGGTTTGGTTAAGGATGATTTTGTTTTAACTGAAATTTCACCTACTGCAGGAGCTATTACGATTTCATCAGTACTTGAAAGTCCAAAAGGAACTTATACTATTACATATCCAACGGCAACACCAGGAGACGAATTAGAACTGTCTATTGCACCTGCAACATTGGGTTTTGATGACACAGCATTAAAAGCGGTAGTAATTACTTTCTAATGATTAAATACTACCCAAACGTAAGTATTGCAAATGATGCTTTTGCACCTACAGTAGTAGGAAAAAAGGCTTTCATTTCGCTATTAGTTGGCGGTGGTGTAAGAGGTGACTTCAATCGGCTTTGGTCAGAGTATAAAGACCAGTATCCAAAGAAGAAAAAGAAATCTCTTAAATAGATATTCTTACACAAATTAAAAAGCCTCGTTAATTCGGGGTTTTTTTTTGCCTTACATTTGAAGAATGTTTGAACTACTGAAATTAGCAAAGAATATAATCAAAACCGACGTTGAAAAGGTTTTTGTCCTAACCTTCAAAAAGAAGCCGTTAAAGGATTTGGTAATTAGCTTAAACCTAGACCAATTAAGAGCTGGGAAAGCGGCAAACAACCGAATAATGCCCCCATACTCTAAAAGGTCAATAATAAAATACAAGAAAAAGCCCGGACCATGGCGTTTATTCGATAAGGGTGATTTGTACAAGTCATTTAAAGTGTTGTCCGTTACTGAAGATTACATTTTAGAATTTGGCGATTTAGTAAAAGAGCCAACGAAGCCAGGAGAAAGCGGAGCAGATTTCGAAAAACTACTTCCAACATGGGAGGTTTTAGGATTGGATGATGACAGTTTCGACGAATTAATTAAAGAAGCCATACCAATAATGCAACAAACAATATTAAACGAATGGCAAAAGTAAAGTACTACGATTCAATTGATGATTTACCATGTTTGAAATATCATCAAGTTACTGAAAATTCTGATCTTAAATACTTGACTATTGAAGGGGAGCCAACAGATGCAGAATTATTTAACGCTTGGGAGCTAATCACTGACCAAGTAATTGAGCAACATTTAAAGAATCCGGAGTATATCGAAGGCTTAAAGAAGGAACAGCGTTATTTAATCAAGCAAATCAACGCTGAAGTGGGCAATAGTTTAGCGGCCAAACTAATTGCAGAAAATGAAAAGGATTTATTGGAGCAAAAGCTAGACGCAAATACTGATTTCTTTGAGATAATTAGCATCATGAGCCAAAACCTTTACCCGTGCAACCCAAACGAATTAAGCACCAGAATGTATCTAACCAATTTGAGTAGGTTAACGAAGCAAAACAAGACACAAAACAAGGCACAGAAATAATTAACTTTGTAGTATGGCTAAGAAAATTATAAAAAGGGCTGATTTAGTAGCCGCAAACGCGATAACAAGCGTTACAGATGAAGCGAAGAAGCTAGTCACGGAATTAGAAAAGATACTTCAATCACAAAAAGACATATTAAAAAGCAATGCTTTCAAAACGTCCGACGATGTTAAGAGGCATAAAAAAGTCACTGCAGACGTAAACGTCACAACCAAAGCACTACTTTCAACTCGTAAAAAATTAGAGCAATCGAGAACCAAAGAAAACCAAGAATTAACACAATCAAAAATAAAGCTACAAGAGCAGAACAAATTAAATAAAACATTAGCCAGAGAGAAATTAGGCTTAATAAGCGCATACGAAAAAGAATCGCGAACATTAAACGACCTAAGAAAAAAGTATAAAAATGTAGCTCTTTCAATGGGTGAAAACTCACAGCAAGCGCGAAAGTTAAAAGCTGAAGTTGTAAAACTTGATACTAAATTAAAGAAGGTTGATAAATCAGCAGGCCAGTTTCAACGAAATGTAGGTAATTATCCGAAAATATTTAGCGGAGCAGCAGCAGCAATGGGAGCCGCTTTTTTAAGTATCGGAGCAATTACAAGAGTATTCGGAGACGCAATAAGACGAACGCGCGAATTTGAGCAGTCAAACGCTAATCTAGCCTCTGTATTAGGAACGACTTCAGACAACATTAAAGAACTTACAACCGATGCAAAGCGCTTAGGCTCAGAAACATCCTTCAGCGCGTCGCAAGTGTCATTGTTGCAGACCGAATTTGCAAAATTAGGATTTAATAAGGCTGAAATTTTAAACGCTACAGAAGCAACACTAAGTTTAGCGGCTGCAACAGGTACAGATTTAAGCGAGGCAGCAGCAATTGCGGGCGCAACTATGGGCGGTTTCGGATTAGAAGCAAATCAAACCCAGCGAATTGTTGATGTAATGGCTAAATCATTTAGTATTTCAGCCTTAGACATGGAGAAGTTTAAAGAGTCCATGAAAGACGCAGCACCAGCAGCAAAAGCCGTAGGAGTAAGCGTAGAAACAACTACCGCTTTGCTTGGTACTCTTGCAAATGCTGGTATTAATGGCAGTAAAGCGGGTACAGCGTTAAAAGCTGGTTTCATTGAATTAAACGCAGCTGGGTTAGATTTAGATCAAGGACTTGAACAAATTGTAAATAGCAACGATAAACTTGCAACGGCAACCGCTTTAGTGGGTAAAAGAGCAGCAACATCATTTCTTGTTTTGGCTGATGGTGTTAAAACAACTAAAGAATTAGAAAAAGGATTAAATAATTCAGGTGGAGCAGCCAAAAAAATGGCAGATACTCAATTAGATACATTATCAGGAAGCATTAAAATACTCGATTCAGCTTGGGAAGGGTTAATTTTAGGACTACTTGAAGGAGATGGAGCGTTTAGCAGTCTTTCAAGGGGTATAGTAGAAGCAGCAACTTCAATGCTATCGTTTTTCACAAATACAGAATTAGCATCTGATGCAATGAGAGATGAGCAAGTTGCTATTCAAAATACTTTAGTCCAAATAACAGAAAGCAATTTAAAAAGCGAGGATAGGATTAAACTTATCCAAGAATTAAAAGAAAAATATCCAGATTATTTAAAATCTATTGATGCCGATAAAGTTTCAAATGAAGAATTATCAATTGCAATAAAAGATGTTAATGCTGGCTTGATTAATAAAATAATACTTCAAGAAGAAGACGAAAAGATAGCAGAAAAACAAGCGAGCATAATCGAAAAGGGATTAGCGTTCAGAAGACAAGAGATGGTTGTAAGGGAACAATTAGTATCTGTAGCAAAACAACACGGTTTAGAAATTTTAAAGGAAGGAGAGTTAATAGATAAATCTATTGATTTACAAAAACAACTAGAAACTGTAACTAACGACAAAGGGCAGGGATTTAACGAACAAAGAAAGACAGTAAGATTAGAAATGGCTGCATTGATAAGGGCGCAAAATGAATTTAATGAAGCTGAATTTGAAGGTAATAATTTGGTAAATGCTAGAGATCAATTAGCCAGAAGGCTAGGATTAGATACAGAAACCCCAGCATCAATTGAAGCTGAAGATATTGAAGAAGATGCAGAAAAAGCAGCCAAAGCAGCAGCAGCAAGAAAAGCCAAAGAAGCCGAAGCAGCAAAAAAAGCAGCAAAAGAAATTGGTAAAATAAACCTTAAAGAAGAAGATGAACAAGATGACGCTTTAAGCATTGAATTTGATATTGACTCAAAAGCAATGCTAAAACAAGACGCTGATTATCGTGCATGGCTAAAAAAACAAGAAGAAGAAAGCGCTGCTTCACTTGAAAAAATGAAAGCCAATAAAGAAAAAATCAGAAATCAGGAAATATTAGATGATGAAGCCGCGTTAAAAGCTAAACTCGCAAAAGAAGAGGAGATGAGGCTCGCAAACATTGACACAATCACGGGCAGTATTAATACAATTGGCGAGGCAATGAACAGCGCATCATCTGACAGAATTAAACAACTAGACGAAGATACTAGGCAAAATGATAAGGCATTAGAAACCCAAGAGCGTAGAGCAGAACAAGGACTAAAAAACAACGCAGCAGCATTAAGAGCAGAACAAGACAAACTAAAAGCAAGTAAAAAACGAGAGCAAGAAGAACAGGTAAGAAACAATAAAATATTGGCTTATATCAATTTGGCTTCTGAATACGCCAAAGACGATGCGAATACAGCACCATTTAAAGCACTGGCAACAATTGGAACAATGGAGGCAATCACAGCCTTATTTGAAGAAGGAACGGACAAAGGAGTAGAGGCCGATATGTCAGGCAGCAAAGTAAGAAATACTGGTAAAGATGACTACTTAGGCCGAACCAAAAGCGGTAAAGCGTTTCTATTTGATGGACGTGAGAAAATAATGGGTATTCAACATTCCGCAGCGTTAA
>Ga0222653_1000474_pt1 | contig 23336 bp, 32 predicted proteins | sample AntAcemetagen419_FD_179856 | JGI IMG/M metagenome (GOLD analysis project Ga0222653, IMG submission 179856) | Saline water microbial communities from Ace Lake, Antarctica - #419 | ecosystem: Environmental > Aquatic > Non-marine Saline and Alkaline > Saline | place: Antarctica: Ace Lake...
CGAGTTGCTCAACTGTACCCCCTTAAAACTCGTTTAAACACCCATTGCGAGACCGAGTGGGTAGACATTTTAAGATCAATTCAGCTTAAACATAAAAAGGTATGTAAACATGAATAATAGTAGAGCCTTTCTTCATGTGACTTATAAACTTTATGGACACTTGGACAAGTTATCTGGGGTGAAAAAGTCTCATGCATTAAATTGTTTTTTATCTTTAATGAAACATGCTTGGAAAAAGAATAATTATGAGTGTGGATTAAGATATTCAACTGTAGCTAAAGATACTAAACTTTCAAGAATAACTGTTCGAAGAACTTTAGATACTTTGGAGAAGCTAAATATAATATCTACTGTAAGAGGAAGATCAGGTAAGACCTATAAAGTAAATGACTTATTCCTTAAGTCAGAATCAGATGGATCAATTTTATACATTCCTAACCAAGTGAAACAGTCAAAAATGTATAATTTAGATCACTCATATGTGAAAAAAAGATCAGTATTAGTAGAAGCATTAAACATTAATAAGATAGGAGATATAATAGGTAAGTATAAGGGAGATAAAGAGACTATAATAGACCATTTAGCGAAGCTACCCATTGCCATTCTAAGCGAGGATAATAATAACCCTTATTATGTAAAATTAGCTATCGAAAAGAAAGAGGAAAATGCTCGGTCCGAAAATGCTAAATTTGTCCACCCACAAAAAATCATTAATGCTTTATCTAATATTAAAAAGCAAACCAATGTAAGATACAAAGCTAAAGTTGAATATAATAAAAGAAACAATTTAGACTATAAAGGCAACCCAAAAAAGTAAAGGAACTTATGGCAGGTAGACCAAAAAGCAAAGTATTTTGTCAAGCTATAACTAGAGCAAGTATAAGATTAGGTAAACCTAAAAATTGCTTAGCTAAAGGTTTTAAATGTGCAAATAACAAGTATTTTTGTAGATTTCATGGATATAACAATATACTAGGGTTTCAGAAACCAAACTATACACATGACAGTAGAAAAAACCAACTTAGATCACTCAAGCAATTCAAACACCTCTCCGAAGAAGCCTTTAACACCTACTATGAAGAAAAACTTAGACCTAGAATTGATAGTAAAGCAAAATCTACCTACCATAATAGATTCCTTAATAGAGGGAAATACATTAACGAGCTGTATAGAATCAAAAATCACAAATCCAATGGGGATCAGCTTAGGGAAATTTTACAGTATCTTAAAAAAAAGTCCGGAGATTGAACAGCAAGTATTAGACGCTAGAAAAATTGGTATTCAAACCTCTATTGATAGACTGCTTGAAATTTTTAATCATCAAGAACTTGAAAATCCTAATCAGATTTTATGGATAACTCGTAAAGCTGATTTTATTAAATGGATAGCTGGTAAGATAACAGATTTATATTCAGATAATAAGGTACAGAAAATAGATCAGAAAACTGAAATGACTATAAGCTGGGAAAGTGATAGTGATATTATAGATGTAAACGCAACAGACGTTGATACGTTTACACCTAATAAAAGTTAGTTAGTTATTACATATAAATTCTTCAAATAACCAATTCTGATTTTTTAGAGTTTCCCTTAAAAGCTCTTTTGCACCCTCATTTATATCTGTTAAATTAATTATTAGGGTGTGTTTTTTATTTTCTTTTTGTTTATTCTTATGTTCTTTTATTTCTTTTATTATGCCATTTAAGTAGCTATCCATAATTTCCTTTTTGTTAGCTTGTTATTTTATATCAGCTATTTTATTTTCAATAGCATAATAAAGTTCACTACCTTTTTCTGTGTTCCTAGTTCCACCATCATCATTGTCTGGATCTGTTTCAACATACTCAACTGCAACATCATCATGTAAGCTGTCTATAAACATAAAATATAGTTCATCAGCTATCGTACTTGCTTTTTCTCTATTCATATTTTCCCTTTGTTAATGTTGTTTATCAAAATTAGTAAACTCATATCCATCACCTTCTCCCAAAACTTCTTTTTGGTAATAAGTTCTTAACCATTTTAAATAACTTAAAGTAGTATAAAAAATAGCAGGTTCAGTATTATTTTCTATATCTTGTTTCCATAGATTAAATTCATGTCTAATCCATTCTAAATATTCTTTATTCATATTTTCCCCTTTTTGTTAGTTATAAATATTTCTATCAATATCTATTTTAGCTTTTTTTATTGTATCATATTGTATTGAGCCAATTTCCCAAAATGGATCATCTTTAAATTCTTTACATACAATATAATATGGTTTTTGATTTCTGTGATACATCTCACAAATCTCAAAATCTTTATAGTTTTCTATTGGCATATTTTCCCTTTTGTTAGTTTGTTATTTTTATAGTAAGTGTAAATTATTCCTTTAGCACTTAATATATTTAAAAGCATTTGTTTTTTTAATGCTTGTAAATTTATTTGTTTAATTACTATCATAAAGTTTCTGTATTTGATTTTCTGCATAGCAATCTTTTACATATTTTTTATATTTACTTTCCCACATTTTATAAAAATTATCGTTGCAAGTCAGCATTGGTTTTCTTAATTTACTTTTTATTATTTCTTGCTGTTTTTCATAATATAAAATCATTTTAATACCATTGGTTAAATTTTTTGTTTGAACATTCAAAATTTATTATTTTTTCATAGTTTGGATTATTGTTATTGCCAACAATCCAACCCATTTTGTGAATAAATGAAAGTCTTTTAAAAAACTTATCATTTAACATAGTCCCATTTTCTATTTTATTTAAACTTAATATTTTATTTACATAATTAACTTTTATATTTTTCATATTTAATCCTCCCATTCTGTATTAGCACCATCTATTATTTCTTGAGCCATTGGTATAAAGTCAAATTGCTCATATAAACCCTTGTTTTTTAGGTGTCTATCGTACTGCTCTTTTATGTTGTGCAGTTTTTCTAGTTCCAATAGTTCGTTTATTTTATCTTGTAGTTTATTAGGCATTAGTTCCTTTTTGTTAGTTTGTTATTACTTGTTAATTGTGTCTTTTTTGTGGCTAAAAATCATAAACTGTTTTAGTTCCATTTAAGTTTATTAAATTTGAATTATTAAAGTTTGGAATTTCACCATTAAAAGATGAAAGTCTAAACTTAACATAGCCTTTTTTTATAGATAACATTTTAGCTTTTTTCATGTCATTTTTATTATAAGAAACATACATAATATCTTCTTTGTAATCTTCTTCATCTTTTTTTAAACCATATAAAATATATTCTTTTTTCATAGTTCCCTTTTGTTAGTTATGATCTATTATATAATAAATCTCTAAAGGGTTTATAAAAACCCCTTAAAGTTTTATTATTGTTCAGTAAAACCACAAAACCAATTTTTGCCTCTAGTGTCTGGTCTACTGCAGTATCTTTTTGCCTCATCTAAAGTTAGATTTTTTTCCATAACTTTTTGAGTTCCACTTTTTCTAAATTTAATTATTTTATATTTTTTCATAGTTCCTTTTTATTGTTTAATTGTGTCTTAATTAAGATCAGTTAAAATATATTCCCCTGATTTTATTTTTTTTCTAGTGTCTTTTATTGTTTCATTTAAAAATATATTTCTATATTTTCCTGTAGTAGTTGAATAGTTCCAATATTTTCTATCTAAAAATATTTTAACAAATTCCCCTTCATAGTCTTTTTTTACTATCATAGATTTATAACTTTTAAAATATTCGTTTGTTTTATCATCTGTTAGTATAAATTGATTTGGTACTGTATTTCCCCTGCTACTTTTCATTTTTTCTATTTTCATTTTAGTTAGTTCCTTTTTTTGTTAGTTATGATCTATTTTATAATAAATCTTAAAAGGGTTTAATTAAAAACCCCTTTAGGTTTTATTATTTTAAGTTTGTTATTGATATTTTACCATCACCGATAATAGAATAATTTTCAACTTCATAATGATTTTTAAAAACTTTGTTATGCTCTATTATTGCGTCTATCCAATCTTTAACTATTACAGTTAATTCAGTTTTTTTTAACTCATCATGATTTATTTCTTTATGAAAGTATTTTGAAACTGAAATTAAAAATGTTTTTTTATTTGTTTTTTTCATGTTTTCCCCTTTTTAGTTGTTATTATTGGTTTTCAATTTCTTTAGCTAAATCTTTTTTAATATTTTGATCATAACAAACTTGATAATATAACTCATCAAATTTTAAATGAAATTCATTACTAAAATTATTAGGATTATTATCATCTTTGAATACTTCAAAATCAAATTTAGATTTATTTTCAAATTGTTTAAGTAGGTGTTTTTCATTGTAGTTCATATTTTCTTTTTTTTTATTTGTTTTCATATTTTATAATCGTAAATTAATAAGGCTAGAATAAGGCAATGAAATCTTAATTTAAACACAATTCAAAACCTAACCTTCCGCCTTATTTCTGACATAATTACTTATTTTGAACACAATTCATTGTGGTATTATTGCAACAGTATTAAATTGAAATAGAATATAATAATGAAATAGATCGTATCCATTTGTTTACCTTCTTCTTTTTTTCTCTACGAGTTAAAGATCGGTCAGTATTACTGACCTATATTAGATACCCCCAACTAATTATTATTAATTATACATATTACTATTGATAATCATAAGTTATCGTTAGTTATTATGAAAGGTTTATTCTCTAGTAATGTTGCGAATTAGGTTTTTTAAAAAGGTGATACCCCCAGAAAGTGATCGCAGATTTCTCTCTATATATTCATGGAAGATTAGGACACCTTTAGACACAGTCGTCTATCTACCCTAGAAACAACCCACACCCTAATTTGTACACACTTATTAAAATTTTTTATTTTACAATTTTTACCAAACAAACTAGATATAGTATATGGATTACCTAGACTTAGAAGATGTAGAATCTATCTGCTATATAGAAGAAGGCACTAACAATGTTATCATTAAATTCTATGGCTTTAACAATCAAAGAGCCTCTGAAAGATTTAGCATCCATGCTATGAAGCGACTAGACTTTGATTATATACCTAATGATGAGTATGGTAATAGTACAGTACACTAAATATGGATATTAAAATCCCCTATACACCTCGAAAGCATCAAAGGTACTTACATCAACAAATTGATAAACATAGATGGAGTGTGCTAGTCTGTCACAGAAGGTTTGGTAAGACAGTCTGCATGATCAACCACCTGATTAAATCAGCTCTTACTTGCAAAGAAAAGAATCCTAGATTCGCCTACGTTGCACCAACATTTAAACAGGCTAAGTCTATTGCTTGGGATTACATGAAACAGTTTACTGACAAAATACCCAATACAAAATTCAATGAAACTGAACTTAGAGTTGATTTACCTAATGGTGCTAGAATTACTTTACTTGGATCAGATTCTCCAGATGGATTAAGGGGTATATATCTTGATGGTTGTGTAATTGATGAATATGCCAATGTTAATAGTAGGTTATTTCCAGAAGTAATTAGACCTGCTTTATCTGATAGAAAAGGTTACTGTGTCTTTATTGGTACACCTGCCGGTATGAATAACAACTTCTATGAATTATATCAACACGCTAATGGAGCAGATGATTGGTTTAACTATAAAGCTAAAGCATCAGACACTCTAATTGTAGACGCAGATGAGTTGGTCAAGGCAAAAGAAATAATGGGTGAAAAAAAATATAACCAAGAATTTGAGTGTGATTGGATTGCTAACATAGAAGGTGCAGTATATGGGGATGTTGTAGGAGATATGGATGACAGCAATAAATTAACTAGAGTTCCTTATGATCCTGCCTTGCCAGTCTCCACTGCTTGGGATTTAGGAGTTTCCGACCATAGTGCTATTATCTTTTACCAACAGGTCGGCAGTAGGATTAACATTATTGATTACCATGAGGAGAGAGGTCAAGGATTACCTTACTACATTAAAATGATTAATAACAAAGACTATGTTTACAAAGATCACTTTGCACCACACGATATTGAAGTAACAGAGTTTGGCAATGGCAAGACTAGGAGAGAGGTTGCTACGCAATTAGGATTAAGGTTTAGGGTAGTGCCAAAAATACCCCTTGAGGATGGCATACACGCCACTACAATGACGTTACCAAGATGTTACATAGATACTGACCATTGCAAAAAACTTATAGACGCTTTAAGGCACTATCACAGAAAGTATATTGATAAGAATAGAATGTTTAAAACAAAGCCTGTACATGATTGGAGTTCACACGCAGCAGACGCTATGAGGTATCTAGCTGTGGGGTTACAGGAATTAAATACTAGACAAACTGCTCCACAAAGTATAGCAGATAATAGTTATCAGATTATTTAAAAAGGAAAAATTAATATGGGTTCAATATTTAAACCAAAAATGCCGCCATTGCCACCACCAGCTCCTGTAATAGAAGCACCATCTTCAGAAATTTCAGATGAAGAAAAAGCTCAAATTAAAAAGGATAGAGACGCTGTGGAAAGAAAAAGAAAAGGTAGACGTTCTACAATCTTAACTGGACCGCTTGGCATACAAGAAGATGCAACAGATGCAACTAACACATTATTAGGAAAAAATTAACATGGGTGCAAGTAATGCAGGAGCAAGTGGATCAGACGCTGGTTTTACAAATACTCCGACAAGATCAAAAGTAACAAAAGTAAGAGACCCAAATCCAATAGCAACATTTATTAAAGATGGTGGTGTAGGTGGAGCTTTAATTAAAGGTGTTGGTTCAATGTTAGATAAAGCAAAAACAAATATAGCAAATAATAAAGCTAACAATTCTGCAATAGGAACTGCAGATTATCAAGGTTCAAAAAAAAAAAATAATGTTGCTGTTTCAAATAATAATGACAGAGATAATAATCAAAACCAAATAGCAAAAACTGTAGCAGCAGCACCTGTTATTAAAAAGAATATTGGTGGAAATGAAATTCAAACAACTCAAGCTAAAGTAGATCAAGCAGCAGAATTAACACCAGAACAAATATTACTTAAGAATAAAAAAAGAGGAAGATCACAATCTATTATGACAAGCTCTCAAGGCGTTACCAAAACATCATCAGATTATTCATTGGGTAAATCAAGTTTACTAGGAAGAATATAATATGGCATCAACAGATTTAACAAAAAAATTATTATCAAGATTTGGTAGACTAAAATCACAACGAGCAACTTGGGAATCCCATTGGCAAGAAGTAGCTGATTATATGATGCCAAGAAAAGCGGATGTAATTAAAACAAGATCAAAAGGAGATAAGCGTGGTCAATTAATATTTGATTCATCACCTCTACAAGCCTTAGAATTATTAGCAGCATCCTTACATGGCATGATGACTAATCCATCTAGTGCTTGGTTCACTTTAAAATTTAAAGACACTAACATGGATCAACAAGATGAAGCTAAACTTTGGTTAGAAGCAGCAACTGAAGTTATGTACACAGCATTTAATAGATCAAACTTTCAACAAGAAATATTTGAACTGTACCATGACCTAATTACATTTGGTACTGCTTCAATGTTTATCCAAGAAGATGATGAAGATTTATTAAAATTTTCCACAAGACACATCAATGAAATTTATATTGCAGAAGATGAGAAAGGTAGAATTGATACTGTCTACAGAAAGTTTACTTTATCAGCTAGAGCATTAATACAAAAGTTTGGCAACACAGCTTCAACAGAGACTAGAGCCATTGCAGAAAAAGACCCATATCAAGATATGGATGTTTTACATTGTGTTTATCCAAGATCAGATTTTAATCCTAATTTAAAAGATAAAGAAAATATGCCTTTTGAATCTGTCTATATGGAATACAAAGGTGGTAACGAATTATCTGTATCTGGATTTAAAGAATTTCCATTTGTATGTCCTAGATATTTAAAAGCATCACATGAAATTTATGGAAGAAGTCCAGCAATGACTGCCTTACCAGATGTTAAGATGTTAAATGAAATGTGTAAGACAACAATTAAAGCTGCACAAAAACAAGTTGATCCACCTCTATTAGTTCCAGATGATGGATTCTTACTTCCAGTTAGAACTGTTCCAGGAGGATTAAATTTTTATAGATCAGGTACAAGAGATAGAATTGAACCTTTAAACATTGGTGCAAATAATCCACTAGGTTTAAATATGGAACAACAAAGAAGAGACGCAATTAGAGATATATTTTATGTAAATCAATTACAGTTGCAACAAGGTCCACAAATGACTGCAACAGAAGTGATACAAAGAAATGAAGAGAAGATGAGATTACTTGGACCTGTACTTGGTAGACTTCAATCTGAATTATTAAAACCATTAATTGATAGAGCATTTAATATTCTATTAAGAAAAGGTGCGTTCCCTGAAGCACCAGAATTTTTATCTGGTCAAGACATTGATATTGAATATGTTTCACCATTAGCAAAAGCACAAAAATCTACAGACTTAAGTTCTATTAATAGAGCTATGGAAATGTTAGGTGGTTTGGCAAATGTTGCACCAGTATTTGATTACATAGACTTTGATGCTTTAGTTAAACACATTGCAGACGTAGTGGGTTTACCTCAAAAATTATTAAAGAGACAAAGCCAAGTTAATGCAGAAAGAGAACAACAAGCAGCACAAGCTGAACAACAACAACAAATGGCACAGATGCAACAACTTGCACAAGCCGGAGGACAAATCGCACCACTCGCAAAAGCAATGCCAGAAGAAGCAAAAGCATTAGTGGAATAATATGGAAACAGATAAACAGTTAGAAGTAAATAAACAATTAGAAAAATTAATAGGGGAATTAAAAACAACTTATCAAATTACATTTGGATCAGATGAAGGAAAGAAAATTTTAACTGATCTTGAAAAAAGATGTCATTTCTATGCTACCACAAATATAAAAGGTGATAGCCACGAAAGTGCGTATATGGAAGGACAACGTAGCGTCATTCTATTTATTAAATCAATGCTGCGAAACCCAAAAGAAAAAGGAATATAATATGTCAAGCGAACAGATAACACAAGAAGCTGTGCCTGTAGAAGTAACAGAAGCAGTAGCAACACCATCTAAAGTTAGTGGAGGAGATACTCCTGTTTCAACATGGAAAAGTTCTATTAGTGAAGAATTTAGAAACGATCCTAACATTGAAAAATTTACAGAGATAGATGCTTTAGCAAAATCTTATATCAATGCTACAAGAATGATTGGTCAAGACAAAGTTGTTGTACCCAATAAAAATTCAACTGATGATCAATGGAATGAAGTCTATTCAAAATTAGGTAGACCAGAATCTGCAGATAAATATAAATTAGAAATGAAATCAGAATCTGTAGCAATGGATGAAAGTGCAATGAAAAATTTTGCAGAACAATCTCATAAACTTGGTTTAAATAATAAACAAGCTCAAGGTATCTTGGAGTTCTATAAAAATAATATGGAAGGTTCTCAACAACAAGCAAGAATTGATACTGAAACTGCTCAATCACAATCTGAACAAGAGTTAAGAAAAGAATGGGGTAGAGATTTTGATTCTAAAGTTGGTAAAGCTGGTGCATTAGCAAAAGCAAATATGAATCCAGAAGTATTAGATTTACAATTACAAGATGGAACTAGAGTTGGTGATCATCCAGAAATTATAAAAGGCTTTGCAAAGATTGCAGCTATGCTTTCTGAAGATAAAATACTTGGTACTGAAAGTGAAGCGGCTGGTAATGTTACTGATATTCAATCTGAAATAACAACACTTACTAATGATACTACTGGACCTTATTGGAATCATAAGCATCCTAACCATGATAAAGCTGTACAACAAGTGTATACTTTAAGAGAAATGTTACAATCAGAGAAATCATAACTTGCTAATAGTTTTAAAATACTGTAACGAATAATTAGAAAGAAAATTCGCAAGAACCTTTCTTGGCAATAGGGAATAGACCTATAGTCTAAAAGACTTTAAATCCAAGAATTGCCTATCATTATTGATGGAGAACTATTCTGTTTTTTATAACAATAATAATAACAATAATGAAATAGGAGACAAATATGTCATCACAAATAACAACAGCGTTTGTAGAACAATATTCTGCGAACATACAAATGTTATCTCAACAAATGGGATCACTTTTAAAAGACACAGTTAGAAATGAATCTGTAGTTGGAAAAGATGCTTACTTTGACCAAATTGGTAAAGTAACAGCAATTCTAAAAACTACTAGACATTCTGACACACCACAAATCGATACACCACATAGTAGAAGAAGAGTTAGCTTAGCTGATTATGAATTTGCTGATCTTATTGATCAACAAGACAAAATTAGACTATTGATAGACCCAACTTCATCTTACGCAAAAGCCGCTGCATATGCAATGGGAAGAGCTACAGATGATGTTATTATCGCAGCAGCACTTGGAACAGCTAATACTGGCGTATCAGGTGGAACAGCAGTATCTTTTCCTGCAGGAAATATCGTTGCAGTATCAGTTGGTGCAGTTGATAGTTCTACTACTATGAACATTGCTAAATTAGCAGCAGCAAAACAATTACTAGATGCAGGTGATGTTGATCCTTCAATCAAAAGACATATCATTGTATCTCCAAAAGAGATTGCTGATTTGTTAAACAATACTACTGTTACTTCAAGTGACTTTAATACTGTTAAAGCATTAGTACATGGTGAAATTGATAGTTTCATGGGATTCCAATTCCACGTTTCTAACAGACTTACTGCTAATGGTTCTGGTGATACACAATGTATAGCCTTTGCTGAAGATGGTATTTTACTTGCAACTGGTAAAGATGTAACTGCTAAGATAGACGAAAGAGCAGATAAATCTTACGCTACACAAGTGTACTACTGTCAAACAATAGGTGCAACTAGAATGGAAGAAGCGAAAGTTATTTCAATTTTAGCACAATAATAGCTTAATATAAAAAGGAGAAATAATTATGGCTAATTCAATACAATACGCAAAAACAGTTAGTACGCCTTCGGTAAAGTTGGACACTAACGAACTAACAGGAAGAGTAAGAGTAGCTTTTGCTGAATACGAAGCAAGTGCAGAACAATCAACAGTTACCATGTTTACTATACCTAATGGTGCTAGATTGTTATCTGGTGCTGTTTCGCATGATGCACTAGCAGCATCTACTACACTATCAGTAGGCTACGCAGCTTATGTTGATGCGGCAGGTGACGCGGTAGCAGTTGATGTTGACGGATATAAAGCAGCAGCAGCTTCTACAGCAGCAACAAGTTCTGATGCTTTAGTTACTATGGCTCTAGGCAGAAACGCAGTAGTTGATGCTAACGAAGATGGTTTACCAGTTACAGTTACATTGGCAGGTGCTAATGGTACTGGTACTATTCAGTTACAAATGTTTTACGTTTTAGATTAATACAAATTCTTAGGGGGTCTAAGCGAGAGTTGAAACCCCCTAGAGTGCATGAAGCAGATTAAGGATTTAAAACCTGTACTACATTTTAAAAAAGACAATCATGTATATAGGTACGTTTTAGTAGATAGATTCCAGCATGATTCTAAATTTCATTATGGATTTGATATTAAAGAGGAAAAGACAAAAGAAGAAATTTTTGCGTTAGAAAAAGATAGACAAATCAGACGTAAGTATATTATAAGGAAGTAATATGGCATCAGTAGTAGGAATATGTAATGGAGCATTAAATCAACTAGGAGCTTCGACTATACTTTCATTAAACGAAGATTCAAAAAACGCTAGACTTTGCAATGCTAGATATTCAGAAATAAGAGACGCAGTATTTAGATCACACGTTTGGGGTTGTTTACAGGTAAGAATAGAACTTTCATCATCAGTTACAGCACCTGCTTGGGGTTATACTTATAAATATGATCTACCTGGTGATTGTATTAGATTACTTAGAATATTAGATTACGATTCAAATTACAAAGTAGAAGGTAGAAGTATTTTAACTAATAATTCTACTATGAAAATTTTATATATTTCAAGAGTTATTGATCCTAATCAATATGATGAATTATTAAGAGAAACTTTATCAGCAGCATTAGGTGCAGATATTGCTTATGCAATAACATCTAACAATACTACTTCACAAAATATGATTACATCATATCAAGAAAAATTAAGAGACGCTAGATTTGTAGATTCCACAGAAGGATATAATGTAAACCCTGAAAATGGAATGTCGGATGTAATGTCTGCAGACACATTTATTAACTCAAGGTATTAAAAATGGCTAGAGTAGCTGCACAACTTACCAATTTCACAGCAGGTGAATTATCGCCACGTTTAGATGGTAGAAATGATTTAGCAAAATATTCTGCTGGTTGTTCAATAGTAGAAAATATGGTTATCTATCCACATGGAGCTGCTGCACGTAGACCAGGAACACAATATGTTGCTTCAGTAAAAACAGCAGCTAACTCTACAAGATTAATTCCTTTTGAATTTAACACTGAACAAACTTACATATTAGAATTTGGTGATCAATATATAAGATTTTATAGAGACAATGGTCAAATATTATCTGGTGGAACTCCTTATGAAATATCTTCACCTTATTTAACAGCAGAATTATTTGATATTAAATTTGCACAATCTGCTGACGTTATGTATATCACACATCCTAATCATCAAACTAGAAAGTTATCAAGAACAGGTCATACTGCATGGACATTAGATGCTGTATCTTTTACTAATGGACCATTTTCAGATACCAATACAAGTACAACAACTTTTACACCGGCAGCAACCACAGGAACGGGAGTAAATATTACTGCTTCTGCAATAGCCGAAGTTAATGGAGGTTCTGGATTTTTAACAACTGATGTTGGTAGACAATTAAGAATAGGAGAAGGTTACGCAGATATAACAGCTTATACAAGCACAACAGTTGTTGTGGTAACTATTACTACAGCTTTTTCTAGTACAAGTGCTTCAACTGATTGGTCTTTAGGAGCATTTTCTACAACAACAGGTTTTCCAGCAACAGTATCTTTCTTTGAACAAAGATTAGTTTTTGCAGGTACAATTAGTAATCCTCAAACAGTTTATTTTTCTAAGTCTGGAGATTATGAAAACATGGATGCAAACATTGGCGGAACTGTAGCTGATGATGATGCTATTATTTATACTATTGCTTCCAACCAAGTAAACTCAATTCGTTTTTTAACTTCAGCAAGAACTTTAATTGTTGGTACTGCAGGTGGTGAATTTGTTGTATCAGGTGGTGGTGATAACAATGCTGTTACTCCAACAAACATTATGATTAAAAAACAATCTAATCATGGTGCAGCAAATGTAGATGCAATATCAGTTGGTAATGCAACACTGTTTTTACAAAGAGCAAAAAGAAAAATTAGAGAACTAGCTTATAACTTTGATGTAGATGGTTATATTGCTCCAGATTTAACCATACTTGCCGAACACATTACCGAAGGTAATATTGTTGAAATGGCATATCAAGAAGAACCTTTAGCAATCATATGGTGTGTTAGAGGTGATGGTCAATTAATTGCCTTAACTTATCAAAGAGAACAAGAAGTAGTTGCTTGGCACAGACATATTATTGGTGGTGCATTTGGAACTGGTGCTGCAGTAGTGGAAAGTGTTGCGGTAATTCCAACTGAAGATAGTGAGTATGAATTATATATGGTTGTTAAAAGAACAATCAATGGTTCAACAGCAAGATATATAGAATACTTACATACATTTAATTTTACTCAAACAGACAATACAACATTTAATTTTTTAGATTCTCAATTATCTTTAAGTAAATCAGCAACAACTTTAACTGCTGGTATTGATGCTAGTGTAACTACTGTTCCGGTTGCGTCTGTTACTGGAATGAGTGCTTCTGGTAAAATAAAAATAGGTGGAGAAATTATTGCTTACGCTGCAATATCATCTCTTAATTTAACAGGTTGTACTAGAGGTTCGGATATAACTACAGCAACAGCACATTTATCTGGAGCAGTTACAAAAGAAGTGGTAAAAATTATATCTGGCTTAGATCACTTAGAAGGTCAAACAGTTTCAATACTTGCTGATGGTTCTACTCATCCTACAAAAGTTGTGGCAAGTAATCAAATAACTTTAGATAGATTTGCAACAGATGTTAAGGTTGGGTTACAATATACATCATTATTAAAAACAATGAGAATAGATGCCGGTTCTCAAGATGGTACTTCTCAAGGAAAAACTAAAAGAATATTTGAGGTTACTGCCAGACTATTTGAAACAGTTGGTTTAGAAGTTGGACCAGATTTAGATAACATGGAACGAGTACCTTTTAGAACTTCTGCTAATCCTATGGATCAAGGTATTCCACCATTCACAGGAGATAAACAAGTAGAATTTAGAGGAAACTATGATACAGATGGATTTATGATAGTAAGACAAACACAACCCTTACCTTTTACTCTTTTATCGTTATACCCAAGATTAATAACTAATGATGGATAATAAATTGAATGTAATACCTTACACAAAAGAACATGGACAATTTATTTTATCTTGTCAAATGAATCATAAAATTTTAGAAGCAGATAAAGATTATATAAACTGTGAAGGAGATGCTAAAAATTTAGAACAAGATAATTTAGCTTTTACAGGTATGGTTAATAATAAACCAATATTTGCAGCAGGTATGAAAATAGTTTGGGGTAACGTAGCTGAAGCGTGGCTTATTGCTACTGATGAAATGTGGGAACATCCCATAGGTATTGCCAAAGCAATTAAAAAAGATTTTGCTAGAAATGCAAAAGAACATAATATAAAAAGAGTTCAAACTGCAATTAGAAAAGACTTTAAAGAGGGAATCAAATTTGCTGAATGGTTAGGAATGGAAAGAGAAGGCTTAATGAGAAATTGGGGTTTTGACGGATCAGATCAATATATGTATGCGAGGATTATATAATGGGAGCGCCATCATTATTTACAGGAGCAATGGGTATAGCTCAAATTTCTGCTCAAGGTAAAATTGGTAAAATTAATCAATCAATCGAAGAAAGAAATGCACAAGTTTTAGAAGGTCAATCAGCACAATTAGAATCTAAAAAAGAATTTGACATAGCTCAATTTCAAAAAGATTTCAGACAAATGGAAGGTCAAACTACAGTTGCTCTTGCAAAATCTGGAGTAGAACTTGGAACTGGTAGTGCTTACAATATCAAATTATCAAATGCTTATGAGGCAAAATTACAAGAAAATTTAATTACTTACAATTCTAAGGTTGCTCAAAGTAATAAAATGGAAGAAGCTAACTTTGCAAGAATTAGAGGTACAATGGCAAGAAACAATGCTAGACTAGCACAGATTGGAACAATAGCTAATACAGGTTCACTTTTATATAAGATGAAAAATACATAATGCCAAAAATACCTACATTTAAAGCTAAAGGATCAATAGAACAATTACAAGGTACTACATCTAATATTCAGATGGGTTTAAATAATAACTTAGCAAGTGCTTTATCACCTATAACAGAAGCTGTTGTTGATTTTAAAATAAAAGAAAATGAATTAGAAAATAGAACAGATGCTCTTAAATTAAAAAATGATTATATTTTTGAATCTGATAAAATTACAGATCATATTAATCAAGACCCTTTTCTTTCTACAAATAAAAATGCTGCAAATAAATATTTAAAAGATAACACAACTTTATTAATGGATAAATTTGCTGCACAAGCATCAAATCCAAATTCAGCACGAATGTTTAAAAATAGTGCATTAAATGATGTGTCAAATCAAATTGTTAGTTTGGATAATGATATATCAAATAATATTTTAGTTAAAGCAGATACAACTTATAACCAATCAAGAATAGATATAACCACAAGAGCTTACACAAAAGGTGGAGTTTATAGAGATAATTTAACAACAGATTTACAAGATTTAATTATTAATTCTTATAGCTCTAGGATAACTTCTCCAGAATTACAAAAAATGTTAGCTGATGTTCCTGGTCAAGTTCAAATGTTTGATGGATTTGAAATGGCACAAAAAACTCCTAGAAAATTATTTTATTTTTTAAAAGATGAAAAAAATTTTCCAAATATAACTTTAGAACAAAGACAAAAATTAACAGAAAAAGCATCAGTAGTTATAAGAGAACAGTTAAATACAGAATGGGAAAATTACATGGCAACAATTGATACTGGTTTTCCAGAACCTTATTTTGATATGAAACTTGCACAACAAGTTTTTGGTGAAGAGGTTGGTCAAAAAATGCTACAAGAAGAAAGTGTAAGAAGAGATGCCTCAAAAAACACATCACTTCTTTTAACTTCACCTCAAAAATATGTAAGTGAAGTTCTTGGAGATATTATAAAAACACAATATGAAACTTTTGGTGTAACACAAGCTAAAAAAAATGAAAATTATTACAGAGGTATAGCAGAAAAAAGAAATACTAATTTAGTTTTAGACCCAGTGGAATATTTACGTACAACTAACAAGGATATTGATAATTTATTTACAGAAATACAACTTAATACTAATGCGGAAAGTAGATCAAAAAGTCAAATAGAATTAGCCAGAGTATTAATTGAAGAACAAACTAGAATTGGTGTTCCATTATCAAAACAAAAAGTTATGTCTAATAATAGAAAAGCAGATTTTGTAAGTCAATATAAAGAATTGGGTTTTGAAAAAAACTCAAAAGCAAGACAAGCTATGTTACAAAGTTTAAATTTTGAATTTGGAGTTTTTGCAGATCAAGCATTAACACAACTAATGTCTGGTAATAAAACAGATGCTAATGGTGTACCTGGTATAGGTGGTTTACCTAAAGGTACAAAGGTTGGTCTTGTTCTTGGAACTGAACAAACAATTAATGAATTTATGGGTTTTGATAATCCAGAAGAAATACAAGTATTAAAAAATCATTTAGCAAAACAAGATGATAAAGATATAAGTTTACTAAAAATTCAAATAGCAATAGAAAATGAAACTGCTTACAAAGATATTTATAATATAAATAGACAAAATGTTCCTTTTGATACAAGTGAAACAATGACAGAAATGAATGAAATAACAGAGGTGTTATCTTTATACGCTGCAAAATTAATGTTTAGCAATCCTGGTATGAGTGTATCTGCAGCTTCTAAACAAGCATCATTATTATTTTCTAATAATTATCAAGTTGAAGATACTTATTTTTTACCTAGAAAAGTTGATGGTAGAAACATAAATCAAAAAGAAATGGATGCTCATGTAACAAAACTAGATGTAATTAAATATAATTATTTAACACCATTTAAACCTGTTGCTTTCAAATCAAATAAAGAAGATGTGTCATTTAAAGAATTAACAGCAAAAATGAATTATAATTTAATAAATAATGGAGAATTTAGAAATTCTGCAGATGGAAAAGGTTCAGTTTATGGAATTGTTCTTTCTAATAATTCTTTTGCTATAATTTACAATGAGGAAGGAAAAGAATTATTTGTTAAACATGGTGATAATAGTTACACTTTACCTGGTGGTTCTGGTATTGAAATTGATATAAACCTTCCTAGTGAACAAGAAAAAAATCAATACAGAGGATATTATGGTTATGTTAAAAAAATGAATGAAGAACCTAGTAACCTAGATAGTGAAGGAAATTTAATAGGAGGAAAAAGAGAAAACTTAAATAACAATCAAATGCAAAATGCTTTAGAAAAAGCAGGAGCATCAACTACACAACTGCCAAACCCACTTTCAGTAATAGGAGAAACAATGATAGGTCAAGTAGAATCATCTGAAATAAATTTAAATTCTGCAAAAAGAATTATATTAGATAAAGTTGGTGGTGATATATATAATGAAAAATCACAAAATAATTTACAAAAATTTACAGCTGCAGTTTTTGATGTTGAGAGTAATAGTGGAGATAAAGATTTTTTATTAAATAAATCTTCAGCTACTGGATTTTTTCAATTTAAAACTAAAGATAATTTAGATAAAAAAACTGAAAAAGTTAAATTAGATGAAAATGGTATACCTTTAAAATCTTCATTTGAAACAGCATTATCAAGATTAGAAACTCAATATAATGAAGCAAATACAACTATTCCAAATTGGGTTAAAAAAGCAAAAGAAACTACAAATCCTACAAAATTTATTCTTGAAGAATTAACTTTTGAACAACAAGAAGAATTATTTTTAATGAATATTTATGGACAAACAGGATCTAATGCCTTGATTAAAGCAATGTTAGATGGTGATATGAATAAAGCAATGGAGTTATATGCAAAATTTCATCATACTAAATTAAATGTTGTAAATGACAAACAGGTAAAACTAAAATTTAAAAAAGCATATAAAAAATAAATAATATGGCACAATTTGGTTTTGGATTAAATGTAAATGAAACAGCACAAGAAACTGGTTATGATCAGTATAAAACTTCTCTTAAAGAATCATTAGGTGCGGTAGCTAGAGATAACTGGGAACTTAACCCATTTAAAGCTATTTCTAAAAATTTTCAATTATATGAGGCTAAAAGTATGTCTCAAGAAGGAGAAAGATCACCAAGAAATCAAACTATATTTCGTGTTAATAGAGAAAAATTAAACAAAGAATATTCAAGTTTAGGTTTATATTTTGAACAAGATGAATATCAATCAGTTGTTGATATTATGGTTAGTAATAAAATAGAAGAAAATGAAAGAAAAAGCATTATGTCTCGTGGACCACAAGGTTCTTTTAATCCTTTAACTGGTGGCTTTTATGTTGGTGCTGCAAAATTAGCAGTTGGTATTGGTACAAGTTTTCTTGATCCTATAAATATTGGAATGTCTTTTATTCCTGTTTTTGGACAAATTAGATTTGCACAAGTAGCTGCAAGAACTGGTTTAAAAACTGCTAGAGCAGTTAGAGGTGCAGTAGAAGGTGCAGTTGGTGCAACAATTTTAGAACCATTAATTTATAGTACAGCTCAAAAAATACAAGCTGATTATGATTTAGTAGATAGTTTTATGAACATTGGATTTGGTACAATTATTGGTACTGGACTTCATGTAGGTGCAGGTGCATTAAAAGATATGGGTACTGCTCAAAAATTTGAAGCACAAATTATAAAAAATAAAGAAAATTTAGAAATAAGTAAAGGTGTAGAACAACAAGAGCAAATTTTAAAAAATGTAGATGATTTTATTGTAGATTCTAAAAAAGATTCTTTTGCAGTTTATTCTAAAAATACAGATTTAGTAAAAGAATTTTCTGGAATACCTGCATCAAAAATAAATAAATTTATTATACAAACAGAATATGTAAAAAGTTTAAATGCCATGCAAATTAATGATGTAAGAATTTCTGAAAATTATAGAAATACTGGAGTAGGTAAGGCACTTTATAAAATAGCAATTAAAAATTCTTTTGATAAAAATTTAGATTTTGTTTCTGATAATTCAATATCTGAATCAGCATTAAGGGTTTATAAAAGTTTAGAAAAAGAAGGCTACACAGTTATATATAATAAAGATGTAACAACATCAAAAAGAGATGTTGGTTTAGATTCAAAAAGGGGAGATCAAATTTTATCTAATGATAAAAAATCACCAGTTGTTACTATTAAAAAACCAATTTCTAAAGGAGTTCCAGAGTTAAATTTATATAATCAATACTATCCTGTTAATGGAGAGTTTATGATGAAGTTAGAAAAAACCGATCCAAGAACTAGAGAGTTATTATTAGCAAAAGCAATAGGAGATATGTCATCAGAAAATCCTGTTAATGTTAGAAGTATATTAGATGCAGATGCAACTCTTAGAGAGGGTACAGCTAATCCAGCTACAGGAGAAATTAAAAGTACACCTAAAAATATTTTTAATGATGCAGATATAAATCCAGTTAATAAAAATATTGATAATCTAACTGATGCTGAAACAGATGTTATAATGAATCGTGAATCTCAAGATTTACTTGATTTAAGAAATAGACAAACTGAACGAGGTTTAATTTTAAAAACAGATTATGGAAATGAAGGTATGCCAGATGTTTTAGCAAAAACAAAAGAAGCTCTTGATGATCTTAATGCAAATTCAAAACAAACTGAAGAAATAGTATCAGACTTTATTAACTGTGAAAATGGAAATACATAATTATGGCTAAAAGTAGTTGCATAGCAAGAGTAGAAAGTTTATTAAAAAAATCTTCTATTAAAACTATACAAAAAGAAGAAATAATAAATGCTATTAAAACAGCAATGGCAGAAAAAAAACTTTCTTCTATTAAAGAAGTAGATGTAGATACAATAGCAAAAGATGTTACTGCACAAATGAAGGCTCAAAAACAAAAAAACAGAATCAATGCTATAAAAGATGAAATATTAATAAGAAAAGCTCAAGAAAAAGTATTAACTACTTTTGCTAATAATGAATTTGAAGGATTGGCTTCAATATTAGTAGGATCAAATGATCAACTAACTGGAGCAAGAGATTCTGTTTCTGTTGCACAAAATTCTGCAATAGCAAATTTATTTACTGAAGCAAATAAAGGATTTAAAGATGCGGGTGTATTTACTTTTTTTAAAGATATGGATGAAAAAACTCAAAGAAGAGTTAATAGAACTATAGCGGAACTTGCTGCTGAACAAACCTTAACAGAACAAAGAGCAGGAATAAAACCTAGAGTAACAGAAACAATCCCAGAAATTATAGAAGTTGCAAAAGTTATGCATGAATTTTCTGAAAAATTAAGAAAAACTTTAAATTCTAAAGGAGCAAATATTCCTAAAATGTGGGGGTGGGTTGTAAAACATACTAACGATATGTTTGAAGTACGATCTGCTGCTAATAGATTAGGTTTAAAATTAGATGACATTGCAGTTAATCCAGATTTAAAGGGAACAGATATAAATTATAATAAAAATTTTACTGCTTGGAAAAACTTTGCCATGCAAGGATTAGATGGGGATAGAACATTTGCTACTACTGATAATATAGATTTATATATGCTTAATATTTATAACACTTTAGTTGGAAATAAAATTCAAATGTCTGATGCCGCAAGTAATATTTATGGATCAAAAGATATTGCAAAAAGTGCTGGTTCTCAAAGAGTATTACATTATAAAACTGCAGATGATTGGTTTAATTATCATTTAAAATTTGGAACTGGAACATTACAAGAATCTTTTTATTCTGGAATAATGACAGCTGGAAGAAATATTGGAATGTTAGATAAATTAGGAACTAAACCTATAGATAATTTTGAAAAAATTAGATTAGGTGTTCAACAAGTTTTGGCAGAATCAGGAAGAAATACAGGAAAAATAAAAAGTGCTGAACCATTTAAAAAATGGATGAATGAAATAGATGGTTCTGCTCATACACCTGATAATTTTACTTTAGCTAAAGTAGGAGCAATAGGTAGGGGTATTGGAAATGTATCAAAATTAGGTGGTGCTGGTATTTCAGCTACTGCTGATTTAGCTATTTATGGATCAGAAATGAATCATCAAGGTGATGTATTTTTAGGTAATATGGCTGATGCAATGGCTGCTCTTGCACAAATTAGACAAACACCGGAGTTTAAAGAAATAGGTGAAGGATTAGGATTTATGGTTGATGGTGTAATAACTGATATGTCTAGTAGAAGTCAAGTAGGAGATAATTTAACTAGAGACATGGCAAAAGTTCAAAGAACATTTTTTCAATTAAATCTTTTAACTTGGTGGACCAATACTTTAAAAGAAAATGTAATGTTGGGTATGGCAAACTATTATGCTAAACAAAAAAATTTAAAATTAAATGAATTAAATAAACCCTTACAAAATTTATTTAATGTTTATAATATAGATGCTGTAAAATGGGATGTTATTAGAACTCAAGCAATGGTTAAAGCAAGTAATGGAAAAGAATTTATTAATATTTCTCAATTAGAAAATATTTCTGATCTTGATATGGAAAGAATTTTAAGAAGAAGTGATTTAAGTAAAGTAGAATTACAACAAGCAAAAACTAATTTTAAATATTCAGTATCTGGAATGTTAATAGATAGATCAATCCATGCTGTTATTCAACCAGACGCTAGAGTAAAAGGAGTAATGACACAGGGATTATTAAAAGGAACTGGAATGGGAGAAGCTATTGCTTTTTTAGGTCAATTTAAAGGTTTTCCAATGGCTCTTGTTAATATGGTTGTAGGAAGAGATATGGGTTTTGTAAAAGCTGGACCAAATCAAGATATAGGAAGAGGTATAAGGGGAATGGCAGCTACATTTGTAACTCTTGTTTTAATGGGTTATGTTGCTATGTCATTAAAAGATTTATTAAGAGGTAAAAAATTAAGAGACCCAAGATTAAAATCAACTTGGTTTGCAGCAGCTGCACAAGGTGGTGGATTAGGTATTTATGGTGATGTGTTATTTAGAGAACAAAGAGATTCTGGTAGCATTGTTTCTGGTTTAGTTGGACCAGGTGCTACAACTATAGCTGATGTTTTGTTGGCTATAAATTATGGTATTCGTGGTGAAGGTGGTGCAGCAGGACAAGCAGCATATAGAGCGGTAAGTCAAAATATACCTTTTGCAAATTTATTTTATATAAAGGCTGGTTTTGATTATATGATAGGTTATCAAATGATGGAAACTATGTCTCCAGGTGTATTAAAAAGAGTAGAAAAAAGAATGAAAAAAGAATATAACCAAGAATATTTGTTTACAAAACCATCTTTAACTAATAAAGGTTTTTAAGTTATGACAGTCTCAACAACAATTATTAAGAATTTTCACAATGGTAATGCAAGTACTACCGTCTTTGCTTATCAATTTAGAATTTTATTAGATTCCGATCTTGTAGTTATTATTAGAACTAATGCAACAGGTGCAGAAACAACTAAAACAATATCAACACACTATACAGTAACAGGTGCAGGAGACGCATCTGGTGGTAGTATTACATTTACCGGTGGTAATATTCCAGCAACTGGTGAAACTGTTGTAATCAGAAGAAATGTCCCACAAACTCAAGCAATAGATTATATTGCTAATGATCCATTCCCTGCGGAGACACATGAAGAGGGTTTGGATAGAGGAACTATGGTTGCGCAACAAGTTTCTGAAGATTCTGATAGATCAATAAAATTATCAAGAACAAACACAATGACTTCTACAGAATTTACTGTAGGTGCAACTGCTAGAGCAAATAAAATTTTAGCCTTTGATGCTTCTGGAGAAATTTCAGTAACACAAGAACTTGGAACTTATCAAGGAACTTCTGCTACTACTACAACATCAGCTTTTTCTATTAGAGATATGATTAAATCTACAACTGCTGGTCAATTAAATAATGTTTATATTTGTATAGCAGATAGTGTTATTGGAGATTTATTAACTGATACCGATCATTTTGAATTATTAGTAGATGCTT
>Ga0222653_1000484_pt1 | contig 23139 bp, 27 predicted proteins | sample AntAcemetagen419_FD_179856 | JGI IMG/M metagenome (GOLD analysis project Ga0222653, IMG submission 179856) | Saline water microbial communities from Ace Lake, Antarctica - #419 | ecosystem: Environmental > Aquatic > Non-marine Saline and Alkaline > Saline | place: Antarctica: Ace Lake...
CCGTATGAAGTTTGGTAAGAAATTTGGTAAGAAAATTGGTCGTCGCAAGGGTGTGAGGAAAATCCGTGGGAAGTTGGGTAGGGCGTTAAAGAAATTTGGTCGTCGCAAGGGTGTGAGGAAAATCCGTAGGAGGTCGGGTAGGTCGTTAAAGAAGTTGGTTGGAAGTGCTGCTAAGAAGTCACCACCTCCAGCACCACCACCTCCAGCACCACCACCTCCAGCACCTAAGAAGAAGTCATCAGGTCCATCTATATTCCGTACAGCCGCGGATGCGTATTTCAAATATAATGATTTCACCAATCCAGCCCTAAAGTCCGATAAGCGATTAAAATCTGATATAGTGAAACTGGGTGAAATGCGCGGATTTCCCGTATACTCGTGGAACTGGAACGAGATTGCGACGTCCATATATGGTCTTCACGGGGGTGATGTTGGTGTGATCGCACAGGAACTACCCGAAGACATGGTTGGTAAGGATGAAAACGATTACTTGTTTATCATACCTGGGACATGGGTGTCCGACCTCATAAAAGAGATTAAGGCGACATACGTTTTGTAAACAATGAAAAAATGAAACTAGCCCTTATTACAAGCGATCACAACATTCAAATCGGTGAATTCGTATTTTGGGATTGGGAAGACGATAAAATTTCTTAGTGTATATTAAATAACTATGAACGGTGAAGAAGATAATACCATGATGTATGTGGGGATCGTCGCAGCACTGTGTTGTTGCTCGTCGTCATCAGGCGCAGCGGCGTCTTTTCTCGGGAAGAAAAAAGCTGCTCCCGTGAAAAAATCACGCCCCAAGCGTCGTCGCCGCAGGTGTTTCTCCCCCGATACACCCGTGAAACTTCTTGACGGAACGAGTGTTTCGATGAAAGATCTCAAACTCGATGACGTTCTCATTAACGGTAGTATCGTTGAGGTCATTATGAACATTAAGAATCACGATGATCCTTACTACAAGATTGGCGACATTCTCGTGACCGGATCACATTACATCAAGGATGGTAATGTGTACAAACAGGTCAAGAACTTTTCGGGTGCTGAAGCGACTACTCAAGTTGACCCCGTCGTGTCTTGTATCATCACGAACGATCACCAGGTCCCTGTCGGTGATTTCATCTTCTGGGATTGGGAAGACAACCTTCTCTCAACATGAAAACTGGGTCACTCACAGTCATAAACAAAAAAATATATATATATTATAATTATGTCTCAAGGTGAGACTATGATACTAGTCGTGGCAATGGCGTTAGGTGCATGCTGTTGCAGTCTCTCTTCATCAGGCGCAGCTATGGCATTCGTTTTCAGGAAGAATTTATTTGGTGGTGGTGGTGCTGATAAACAAAAACTCATTGCGTATTATACTGATGTAATGGAACGCACAACAAATGAGAGATTAAAAGGAAAGATACCAACCATAATTGAAGCGATCAATAATACACCATCCAGTGTTAATGACGAGTATTGGGCTAAAATGTGGGCGCTGACACAAAGTAATAAAGATAAGTTTTACAAAATGGCTGGTCTCGTATAATTTTGTTTACATACAGTAAGATGGATATAGTGTCTAAAGCTTTGGCTTTACCTATACCACTACCTAATGAGTATGTTCAGTCACTACCTAGGATACCCAAGGGTAAAAAGTTTCCTAAACGCGTGTGTAGGGATGTAAAGGTAGGTGAAGATGCATCTAACGCGGAAAAGTCCAGGCTCAATACAGACGAAACCTTCACACGAATGTGTGGGGATGACATAACTAACGCAGAAAATGAAGAAGCGATGGGACAACTCATTCCAATAATCATACTTCTAGTACTGTGTTGTTTGTGTTGTATGTCTATGATATCCGCCGGTTTCGGTGGCTATAGGTGGTGGAAGTCTTCAAAATATAGATCACAAACCAAAACATCTCATCGTCGCCCTCGTGCTAAAAACGTCTAATTTTAAAAACCCTTTTAAAACTCGTATAGAATATGCGTTTTAAAAATGATTATTTAGACTTCTTATCCGGATACTCTGAAGCTTTTTTAGGTGTTTTACAGATCGTGTCCCCACAATGATCCCTATTCTGATACACGGCGTTTATAGAAGTTGAAATTTCCTCGCAAGACTTAAGAGACCAACGTCCCAATTTAGGTTTTTCAACTTTAACAAAAATGTCATATACTTTCTTGAACATTATCTACATAGATGAGTTTCTATTTAAGTGGGTTGTCGGGTTTGAAGAAGTCCTTAAACGGACACCCTTCACACCGTCTATGACGTATCGCACATTTAATTGCATCAGGGTTCTCAATACAAGTATTTTTTACAGGTTTTTTCCGTTGTCGATAAGTTCGTCGACGCCCAATAGTGTAAGTAAGCAATGAGGATTGACCTAGAGCTAACATACTATCCTCAGTATTTTCATTTTTAAATAGCATTAACAGTGCATTTTAAAAATGATTTTTGATTTAATTTACTAACATACCGAAACCAACAAATTAGTTGGAGAAGGCGAGACCACCCATACCGGACTGGATGCGGAGGACGTTGTAGTTAACCGCGAACATGTGGAGGGACTTGGTGTCACCGACAGCCGCAGTGGTGATCGCGACCTGCGCGTTATCGATGCGGGAGAAGTTGCAGGTACCGGTAGGCTGGTGTTCCTCGGGCTTGAGCGCGAAAGAGTACGAGTAGATACCGGGGTAGGGGGAGCCGGAGTGGTGGTTGTAGGGTTGCACCTGGTTGAAGTACTTACCTTCCTGTTCCTTGAAGCGATCCTGGCCGTTGAGGATGAGCTTGAACTTGGAGAGGGGACCAACAGCGTCTTCCGTGAAGGCGACGGTGGAACCAGCGGCGCCGACCGAAAGGAGGGGCGCACCAGACAAAGAGGTGGGCACGAAGCAGTTGGACGCGGAGATCTCATGCACGTTGGAATCAACGACGATGTTGTTGGTATCCTTGGTGAAGTTCCACAGGGACGAGGCCGCGGCAGTGTTGGAGAGGCACCACACGAGCTCCTTAACGGGGTGGTTGTAGGAGAGGCGGACCTGCTTAACACCGGTCGGATCGACGGTATCGATGCCGGTGTGCTGCACCTGCTCGATCAGGTATTCATGACCCTTCTGCGCGAAGCGGCGACGCTCCTCGGTGTCGAGGTAGATGTAGTTGGCCCACACCTTGAGGGAGGTGGTCAAGTAAGTGCCCATGTCGGAGGCGAGGTCGATGTCGACACGCACCTCGTGGTACTGGAGGGCGATGAGGGGGAGGTACAACCCGGGGTTGCGGTTGAAGAAGAAGACGAGGGGAAGGTAGACAGTCTTGCCGGCGTTGGCAGTGGTCATCTTACCGTACGTGGCCTTCTTGGCTTCATCGAGGTGAAGCTCCGAGTACAAACGCCACCATTTCTGGTAGTGCTTGTCGACGCGCTGACCACCGATGGAAAGTTCAACGTTGTTGATCGCACGCTCAGCGACCCAGCAGGCAGTCTTGGAGTCAGCGGCGGCGGAGACGAGTTCGAGGTACATGTCACCGACAAGGTCACCGTTACGGGCGACAGTCACGGAGACGCGACCACCGGGGGCGGCGGTACCGTTGACGGTCTGCTCGATGTTCTCCATCGCGAAGTTAGTGTGGCGCTTGTATTTCGCCTGGAAGAAGGTCACCTCAGGGTTACCGGTAAGGTAAACATCCTGGGCACCGTAAGCTACGAGTTGCATGAGACCACCGGCCATTTTGAGAGTTGTTGTACTCTATACGGAGAAAATAATTCTGGGGGAATGCGCATTTATCGATTTCAAAAATTCTCAGTCTATACTAAATGTCGAAACAGCCTGATGAAATTGAAGAAGGAGAAATTGAATATTCGGAAGAGGAGGAAGGAAGTATTCTCGAGATGGATGAGGAGGTGGACATTCCCAATCTTCTCGGATCTTTGTTCGCGACGGAAAATGGTGATACGGTCTGTAGTGCGCTCTTAGATATTTCCACCCACATGCAAGTGCAAAACAAAATTTTAGTAAAAATCCTCGCTCAACTTCAGAGCATGAAATCTAATTAAAAGAAAAAGTTGTATACTCAGTAATATGGAAAACACTCACTTCATCGATAAGGAACCCGACAGATATGAAGCACTCACGGAACTTCATAAACAGCAAATTCAGTCGATGAATGAGGAACAGATCATGCGTGTGTTGTCGAAATTGGAAAACACATGGGATCTTCACACGAAAGATTTTTTCAGTTCACGTAACCTGGGCTACAGGCAATTCATAGACCGCTCGTATTTTGATGAGTACGGGTCGATCTCACCTTCAAGAATTGACCTACCGTCTATCAGGGATCTTAAAAAAAGACATACCGATTTCATCATCGACCTGAGGAATCACGTGAACAATCTAAAAATTCAAAAAAAGGAGGCTGACGGGAACGGAGTCAGTATCGATAAGCGCATCGCGAACATCATCTTACACGTCGAAGATGGTTTTGAGAATATTCGACGACACTACATTTCCTATGAACGCGTGGATACGCCGACTATCGAGCCACAATTTCCCCGATTCTCGGATCCTTCGACCATGAACGAAGAGGATATCGAAAAAGCTACACCGTTTCAGAAGTGTCTTTTGTTCACGCTCGAAGAGACGTATAAGTGTGGGTATCGTCGATACAAGGGCCACTGTTGTGAGGAGGTTAAGACGATCGAGGGGCACAGGACGCGTGCGTGGTTTCCAAAGTTTCCAATCGATAAGTTTGTGTATTCACTCGCGCGCAAGGATTGTATGTTTGAGAATTGGAAAAACTTCACGAGTCGAGGTTCGATCGCGAGGGAAGTGATCGATAACATTTCCAAGTGTATGGATCCCCAATTTCCTGAGATTATCAAGAGGAGACACGTGTGGTCATTCAGGAACGGTGTTTTCGTGGGTAAAGAATGGATCCCAGAACGAGGCGTGTACGAATGTAGATTCTACCCGTACGACAGCGACGAGTTTAAGTGCCTGGACCCTACTATCATCGCGTGTAAATACTTTGATAAACAGTTTGATGACTTTTCTCATATCGAAGATTGGACCAAGATTCCCACCCCCTTTTTCAATTCTATCCTGAAGTATCAACAATTCGAGGACGAGGTGTGTAACTGGGCATACGTCATGGGTGGTCGTCTGTGCTTCGATGTCGGTGAGCTCGACGCGTGGCAGGTGATTCCGTTTTTCAAAGGTATCGCACAATCAGGTAAATCCACGCTGATCACCAAGGTGTTTAAAAAGTTTTACGAGAACGAGGATGTCGGAACACTTTCGAACAACATCGAGAAGAAATTCGGGCTTTCGGCGATTAAGGATTGTTTCATGTTTATCGCCCCGGAGGTGAAGGGTGACCTCGCACTCGAACAGGCGGAGTTTCAGTCGATCGTATCAGGTGAGGATGTGTCTGTGGCGGTCAAGAATAAAACGGCCGTTTCGATCGAATGGAAAGTTCCCGGTGTTTTGGGTGGTAACGAGGTTCCCAACTGGAGAGATAATTCGGGATCTGTGTTACGTCGTATTTTACCATGGAATTTCGGGAAACAAGTCCACGAAGCCGATCCACAATTGGATGAGAAACTGGACAAGGAATTACCCATCATCCTTCTCAAGTGCATCAGGGGATACCTCGATTATTCGAGTAAATACAGGAACAAAACCATCTGGAAAGTCGTTCCAGCGTACTTTGAGACGATCAAGAAACAAGTCGCGATGGTCGCGAGTACACTCACGAACTTCCTAGAGTCCACGTTGATTTCGTTCGACGAGAAGTCCTTTGTTCCCCAGACACTCTTCGTGCAGGTGTTCAACCAACACTGTTCTGCGAATAATCTCGGAAAACCAAAGTTTAACCAGGACTTTTACGCTGGTCCATTCAGTTCGAGAAACATCGAGGTGCGTGAAGAAGTGGTGACGTACAAAGGGAGAACATACCCAAGACAGCCCGTGATTTTCGGTCTTGACGTGATCGAAGAGGGTATCGGTTTCACCAAGGACTTTTAAAAAAATAATAATTAATAATACTATGAGCCAGAGTGTCAAGGAATTTGTCCGACAATCTGGTGTGGAACTCCAAAGTCCAAACTCCAACTCAAACGACGAGTTTGCGCGGGAACTCGAACAGAACATGCTCCGAAGAGAGCGCGAACGAGCTGCTGGATTTCGATCACCCCCTAGACGCGCACCTCGTCCGATACAATTCCCTGTGCGCCTTCAACAAAACCTGGTCAATGATCGAACATACGAAGGTGCGTTTAAACAATTCGAGAATGATGATCCTCTCATGAACGAGTTTAATGATGTGTTCAACACAGGGATCGCCCCGACCACATCACTCGAAATAAGTAAACTGAATCCTGGTATGTTCAACGCCACGGTCGATTCTGGGTTTGGACAGAAAGATGTCCTCGTAAACCTCAAGAATATACTTTCAAAACAACCTTTACCCAGAACACCTATCGGAGAGGGTCTTTATGTAGACACTAAAGAGATAAAGGGTATTTACGGGCGGTTTACGACTGGATTTTCGCATACACGCGAAGCCGGTCTCAAAGGTGACTTGAACAAGGATTTTTTCAGTGCGCAGTTAATGCTCACGTTAAGTAACGATCGAGAGAGTAAAGGTGCGACTGTGAATTTTTACAGAAACGGTAAGATTCGATTTTCGGGTGGTTTTGTGGGAACGAACATCGAGAACCAACCCGAACTCATTCGTAAATTCGTCGTCGACAGGTACACGGAAAGACAACCGTTTTTCTATAACCCGTTCACGTATAATAACTTGAGCGGTCAATTCCGAATTAACGGAAATTTCAAGAGTCTCACGACCATCGCCAGAAACGCTAAAAAGTATGACATGTCACGAGTCAATTACGAACCCGAACTCTCCCCCTTTCTTTATGCCTACTTCGGTGAAAATAAGTTCATCTTGTCTGCGAGTGGGAATGTTCAAATCTCAGGTGCGAAAAATCCAGGGGATATGGCGAGAGCGTATGACTTCGGAAAACGGTTTGTCCGAGATCTGTATACCGATGGACAGATTAATGTGACTGGTATATTCGATGAAGGGGTCAAGCCAAAAAAGGTGGTGGCGAAGCCAAAAAAGGTTTCCACGAAACGAATGGCGACCCTCACACAGAATCAGACGAACGCTCTTATACTCAATTCTACGATGTGTGCGCGTATGAAAAAATCCGAACTCGTCGATTTCGCGAGACGCATGGGTGTAGTGAACTTCAGGATGAGAGACCAAGGTGGATCTAAGATGGCGACCAAGGATGTCATATGTGAACGAATTCGTAACAAAACTGGGAAGAAAAACGCGTTCACATTCAAAAATGTGAACAAGAGTGTTCCCCTCACCGGAACGAATAAGACGTTTAAGATCGGTCGAAAGTTGTGTGGGGACATGAAGAAGGAGGAACTCATTCGTATCGCGATGATTCTGAACATCGAGGTCGATAAGAAGAAGGAAACCAAAATGGATATCTGTAAGAAGATAGAAAAAGTGAGAACTGCGTTCAAGCCCAAACCAAAGCCGGTGCCACCACCACCCCAGCGCCGTAAGAGTGATGTGCGTAGAAACGAAGCGGCTGCGAAGCGTGACGTGAAGAAGGTGGAAATCATGAAGAAGAGAGGTATCGATGAAAATTCTATTCGTAAGGATATCACCAATCTCTATGGGGTCACGTGGATGAACAGGTACAAACCCAGTCTCAATCAGGATGTGCGAAACATGAAGTCGGCTCTTAACGTCATCGATAAGAGAAACAAGACTGGTATCGCGTTCAAACGTGATGTCGATGCGGTCAAGAAGAGTGTCGTCGAACAATGGAAGAGGGAACGACGCCGTGAGCTCGAGAGGAAACATCTCATGAACACCGTGAACATCACGGGTATCGCGTACAACCTGAGAAACGATTACAAGCGCGCGGCGGCGAATTATATCATGACGAATTTAACGAACCAAAAGAAGAAACCGACCGAGAAGAGAATGGCGAGTTACCGAAAATATTGGTTAACGTTTAGGGCCAATGCGAACACGCGAAAATCTCCCGTCGCGGCTCGAGCTCGGGTTGAGAAACTCTAATTAAGTACGCGATTGATACTCTTCTGTGGTTCGGCGATTTGTTTTAAGTGGAGTGTGTGATGTGAAAAATTATATTTAGGAAACCTATCTTTTATTTTATTCGACCAAAAAGTAGCCTGAACTATATGTGTTATGCCCATGGACACAGACATCACTTCGTATTCGAGAAAACGATCCTCCATCTTAACGAACGTATCCAGATCCTCTCTGCTCATACCATCTTTATGCATTACTGTATACACGTCTCTCGACATTCCATTGCTGACGTAAAAGAATTTTGACTGGTTGGCTTTACGTTTCTCGAATAAGAAACACAAGGCGACGATACTCAAGAGTAGGTACATCATGTTATTAATCTTGAAAGGTCACTAATCTTATGTAAGATATTAAACAACTGGTTGTAAGACGTGACATCATTCGGTTTGATGATTTCGAGTTCAATCTGGTACGACGAAGCATCCTCCGCGTCCATGTCGACAGTATCACCCGATGAAATCGTCATGTCGATGCTCAGATTCTTGCGCACGAAAGAGTGACGAAGTTTTGAACGTTTGCGGTCCATCTCGTACTGTCCAAAGGTTGGAATTTCACGAGAGATACTGAATCGAACGTCGAGTGGTTCACACTTGAAATCTTCCTTGACCACATTAATCTTTTGGACCATCGTCTGTTCACCAGTTTCCTCATCAGAGGAGATGCGGATACCGTTCGCGTCATCGTAGTACATATCAGTAGTTGACGTCTTCGTGGTTTCCCATCCATCATATTTCTTCAATCCTTTCAGTACCCGTTCAAACGTATCCTTTCCAACGTTCGTGTCGAAGAGCGAGCCGTTATGCTTCCCGAGACGAATCTCAACCTCGATGTGTTCTTCGCTCTTGTGCGCGTCGAACACCGCGTTCACTTTTTCGATGATCGTTTTGATGTTCATTCTTTCTTAACAAATGTACGTCGCGTCTTTTACTTAAGCCTTTTTTGTGTATAAAATGTAATGAAAGGTTTCCAAAATCATGGAAACACTTGCTATTTCAACACCACCGTACAATGTCTCTTACACATTCCCATGTTGACGAATCACTTCATGCGAAACCCGTACGTCGGGGTGTGTGCTTTTACCCGAGCGTACTCTGATTTAGTCAAGGTCTATTGGACGAAAGGAGATACGTGTCTGTCCATCGCACCTCTTCTCGAACATTTTAGAACCACGTTTCCTCGATTTAGATTACACGAACAACACGACGTACAGGAAGCTGTGCTGTGTATCATAGACATTCTTGAAATCGCGAAACCAGAGATTAAACAATGGTTTTATGGGAAAAAGACACAAGAAACTATTTGGCCGGGTGGAAAATCATCGAATGAAGAAGATTTCAGTATTCATTTGATAACATCCAACGGAAAGGACATGAGGGATATGCTCGCGAAGAGTACCGAATGGAACGTCCTAGAAAATTTTGAGGATACGGATGGGAATGTACACCACGTGGCGACGACGAGGATGCTCTTCTCCAAGTTACCCCAAGTCTTGATGGTTTCTTTCGATACGAAAAGTCATGTTAAAATCATCGAACATATGGTCATGAACACACACGAGTACAATTTAATCGCGAGTGCCGTACACGTAGGGAACCAAAACGACGGACACTACGTGAGTTTCATAAAACGTAAAAATAAATGGTTTCTATTTGATGACGATAATGTTAGGGAACACGAGTTACCCGAAGAGGCTGGTTATTATTTCATGGTCTACAATCTAAAAACTCCTTCATCTGAATATTCTCCTTAATATTGACGATCGTTCGGTAAAACGTCCTCCGATTGTTGGGGTACGTTTTATCCATGCGCCGCTTGATCGGTTTCCACCACATCGGTTGATCGTGACTCATGTACATACATTCTACGATAGCTCCATCCTCAAACCACGGTTCATCGGCGATTCTATTGTGTGGAATTTCACCTTCAAAATACAACTTCCCCTTTTCCTGTACGTAGAGTCTCCAACTGTGTATTCCGGGTGTACAACCGGGTGTCTCTCTCGTCGGTTCCCGTTTCATGAGAAAGTCCACTGTATTCTTAATTTGGGGTTTCCATTTAAACATCGTCTCATGCGTTCCTATTCTCACCGGTTCATTCACGGGTGTGAATACGAGTCCATCTGTCTCTTGACGCACCGTCGGAAGGTGTTCGTCCAGAAACTCTCTAAACTTATCCATAGCATAAAAAGTCTTCAACTGTAGACGGTATTTATCCATTTTCATGTAAATGATGGGTTGTATCACACTCAACGCGAAGCCGAGACGTTGGAGTAAATCGATGTTCCAAATTGGTTTACCGGCTACGAGGACGGCATCGTATACCATGAGGGTACTACCATCATACAATTCTCCATCCAAGATTGTTCCGTCGTACACGTTCTTCTTCAGGTTAATGGAAACTTCAAACATATCAAACGCTCGATTCACAAACAGACACTTCTTTTTCCCCTCGTACATGAGAGCGACCATCATGTATCTCTCACCATCCGTTTTTTCGCATACCACATAATTACCCTTCTTCAAGATTGGGAAGTGTTTATATTCGATGGAGATGGGTTGAGGTCCAGGGAAATAGTCCTTGCTTCCCCACGTAGTGTGAATAAAGTTCACGACATATTTGTAAAGCGGGGAGTCCGACTTTATAGACATGTTTTAGTATATGTTTAAAACTTTAATTGATTTTTACACCCGCGGCGTTGAGTATGTTACTTATACATTCATGCGTATAGGTCATCGTCAACTTAGCTGCTGTAAACGCATACATTCGAACACCTTGTTCCTTGAATTTCTCAAACATCTTGGGATGAATCTTCCAGTTTCCAGTTTTTTTATCCTTGATGCTCTTGATCACGTTTTTCGTGTTCATGATCCATGCGTGAGCATCTGTCTGTACGACATTATACACATCGGGACTTATCTTCTTTCCGACGGCCGTGTCGAAATAGAGACCCATCTGTGATACAGGTTCGGAGCTACCATCCTTTACTTTAGTCTTGAAAAGTTCCCAATCGATACCTTCCTTCACACCCGGAAAAACGAGACACCCTATAGTTTCATGGGTTTCAAAACATTGATCGATGGACGCATCGTCAACACTAATTCCGAAATCGATGAAGACAATACGATCACATGTCTTCATACTCATTTGGATCACCTCAGCTTTTTCGAATGGATCATCATTCACGTACGTGATTTGATTATTGATACCTTTTTGAAGACATTGAATATTCAATTTCAAAATAGAATGTAGAGTCTTCACGTGACAAGACTTTGAACGCGTGACGAGAATCGTAACCAAATTCATAGTGTTCACTCGTGTCTAAGCCTTAAGCCTATCATTGAGACACCCACTGAATGGTAAATTTCCTATGTGTCCGAGAGTCGTGTTCACGTCCGCGTATATTTTACCGTCTGCTTGTTGCCATCGACGACAGAACGCGTAGTCCTCCGAGAGGTACCGACGGTTCCCAGGATCGATCATACAATCGAAGCAGGCGTGGTAATCATCGAAATCTCTGTTTTGGTGGTCATTCTTACACCAGAGTTCAGGGAACTTTTCCTCGAGTGTTTTGAACACGGATCGTTTGATCACCATGAATCCCGTAGGTCCATCAAGAATTTCGATGAATCCATTCGTGACGGGTCGGTTCTGGGCTCCAAAGTTAATGACGAGACTCGAGGAAAGCATGGACATGTCGCGTTCATCACCCCTCTTGACAGCCTCAGCGGCTTGGTCCCACATCACAACCTTCTTGGGGTAACACGCGACGGAGAGGTCGTGTCCCGATTTGACGAGACGCACGACGGCTTCCGGGTCAAAATGAATATCGGCGTCGATAAACATGAAATATTCACAATCAGTCTTCTGCATGAAGCGACCTACGGAAACGTTACGGGCGCGGTGGACGAGAGATTCATTTTCGGTCGTGTCGAGATACAATTGGATACCTTGTTTTATTAAAAGGAGTTGAAGCTTGATGATACTCGTCATGTACTTCTCTAAACAGAGGCCCCCATAGCATGGTGTCGCGAGAAAGAGCTTCACCATATTCTAAATCTATCCCTTAAGCTCTAAGTGCTTTTTTATTATACTTTCAATCTTGTTAAGTGTTGGTACCGATATGTTACATTTTTCACACAAGAGTGATTTTTTCATCTTCCCTCCCATCACGATGAATATGATCGCCGACGCCACACTGTTCGGTGTCTTACTCATCAAATCCACACAGTCCTCAATCTTGTTACATAATCGAGTACACTGTAACCTCTCCTCACGAGTTACTTCGAACGAATTCAATAATCGATTCATCACATCGAATGATTTCGTCACGTAATTCTTTTCCGTAGCACCCATGATCATCTCCTTAAACATGTGGGTCGTGCGACTTATATCTTTCGACTGTATACCAAACATGTCGGCTATTTCCTTTGTCGTTCGTGGGTGTTTCGCGAGACGACATGCGTACAACACACAATTCGCTTTGATCCCCAAACGCACCGCCCCCCGCGTTAATTTTTCCTCGTTAAACTTTTTGTACATCATTTTCGCATCTTTGAGAATTGATTCGGAAAGCGTGTGACACGCCTCGTCGATATCTTTGTATGCGTGGAACAGTGACCTGTCCCTGTGATTCATAGACATGTGAAAGCTAATCTTCGCCATCCTCTTCTGTTCGTACGTCGAAGAATATTGTGTAGCTATTATCGTTCCTTTTCCCCAGTTCTGCGAGAAGAGCTCCGGATTCGCATTCGGGTTACCGCATCTCGAAGGATCATTCACCTTTCCATCATCATTCATTCCACTCGTCCATTCCGCGGTATCGTCGATATACCTGTCTTCGATGAGACCACATTCAGAACACGTCGGTAAACCTTCTCGGGCGAAGACCTTTACACCCAGACATTCACGACATAAATTAATATTTACCGGTTTTTCTTCATTTTTTTGTGGTAATAGAGCGTCCAGTTCGGACCATATAGCTGCCAGCATTGTTTTGGTCTTATCGAACCTTTTATTTCAATCTCTATGACGCATCACTTAGGCCTCTGACGCGAGTTTCGATCAATTCTATCGTTTCCTTGAAACTCCTCGCGCCTGGTGTTGACGGTTTCCACGCGTTCCATTCTTTATCGATCATTTGATGTCCAGGAGGCGGAGACCCCTGTATTTCGGTGTCCGAGACTACGAAGTCAGCCATCTCTGAATCAGTATCACTGTCGGTAGACGGGAAATGGATCTCGCTATCGCTGTCTTCTATATCAATCTCAGCGTAGAAGGAATACATATCCGCATCTAAGCGTTTCATTTCGAGATCTTCGAAAGTCGTTCCACAGGGGTAATGTTCCATGAGACTGTCGTAGGGGGCGGGGCAGACTTCGGATGTGTCTAATTTGTACACACACGCGGATTTGTATATTGATTCAGTCGGGTTCAGGTAATGAAGACCGAGTGTTTTACCCGTGTTCATGGCGACTACGGCGTACATCCCATCTTCGATACCATCTTCATTCACTAAAACTTTTACGATATCGTCCTGAATTATCTCAGAGGGCACAATCATGCTTAGAGTTTTCTAACAAAATATAATCAACGATACTAATACAGATGAAAGTTACAATTTATTCAAAGGAAGGTTGTCAGTATTGTGATCATGCGGTTACGTTATGTAAAAATGAGGATTTTGATTTTGAGAAGGTCATGATCGACAAAGATAAATTGAAAGAGAAATGCGGTGATTCAATTATAACCTACCCCCAAATATTTATTGACGATCGTCGTGTCGGAGACTACTTTGAATTTCAAGACTACGTAGAAAATGAATATGAACCAATATTAGCTCCGACATTGAATAGATTTACTGTGTTCCCCCTGAAACATCCCCATCTTTGGGAACTGTATAAAAAGGCACAGATGTCGAATTGGACAGCCGAGGAAGTCGACTTTTCTAAAGATATTGAAGACTGGAAAACCCTAACGAGTAATGAACAAAAATTCATTAAATACATCCTCGCCTTTTTCGCGGGTTCGGATGGGATCGTATTTGAAAACATTAACAACAATTTCGCAGATGAAGTACAGATATCAGAGGCTCGATCTTTTTATGCGTATCAGTCTCACAACGAAATGATCCACGGTGAAACGTATTCCAAACTCATCGACAAATACATCAAGGATGAAGCGGAGAAGAAACAACTCTTCGAAGCTATCCAAACCATTCCTTGTATTCAGAATAAGGCAAATTGGGCTATGAAATGGTTCGACACGAAAACTCGACCCTTCGCTGAACGTCTGTTCGCGTTCGCGTGTGTGGAGGGTATTTTCTTCTCGGGAAGTTTTTGTGCGCTCTTCTGGTTGAAGAAGAGGGGTCTCATGCCAGGTCTCTGTTTTAGTAACGAGCTTATCTCCCGAGATGAGGGGCTTCACCAGGAATTCGCAGTCGAACTGTTTAAGATGCTTCGTAACAAACCAACAACTGAAACGATTCATTCTATCGTGAAGGAGGCTGTCGCGATTGAAAAGAATTTCATCATAGATGCGCTCCCGTGTAATCTCATCGGTATGAATTCCGAAAAGATGTCCGAGTACATAGAATACGTGTCTGATCGCCTTCTCAAACAAATTGGTCAACCACCGATTTGGGGTTCCAAGAATCCCTTTGACTTTATGGAAAACATCAGTCTCGATGGTAAAACGAACTTTTTTGAAAAGAGGGTGGGTGACTATGGTAAATTAGATGATGATTCCGAGAATATCATGTTCGACGAAGAGTTTTAGTTGAAGAGACCACCGTCTACGCCGATTTCAAATGGCTCCAAAACCTTTCCAGTATCAACCATGGGAATCACGGGTTCCTTGAAATTGGGTTCGGGATTGGGAGCTTCCGCCATAGAGACGACCGTCTTAGTTCCACGCCTCACCTGTCTACGTAAACCGCACGCACACGGCCTTTCCTTTTTGATGTTCATCATACCCCACACGATGAACATGAAAACAATCGAGTGTACCACGAGACCAAAAGCGGTCGGACACCCGTTGGGGGACGCGATGTTAGAACTCAGAAGTCCCCTGACGAATCTAAAAGTCATCGGGTTGGCGACCACATAGAACGTGAGCGCTGAGATCATCGAAATCACAAATTTATCGTATTGTTTCTTACCTCTGCATCCGCATCCACAGTCCTTAAAGAAACCCATGAGTAGTTATGCTATATGTTAAGAAAAAAAGTTACTTAAAGTCGAACCGCCTTGTAGAGATATAACCAACTACAATGTCGCTCTCTATCCAACAAGCCTCCGATTTCTCTGCTTCCTCTGTGAACTTTTCGAAACTTCGTAAAAACAAAAATGGCGGTAAAGCCGTCTATCTGAACATGGGCGACAACAAAAAACTTTACGTTCAACTTCCTTTCATGCGCTCACCCTACGGTTTGAGTGCGTATACTGATGAGGCGACTGGTCGCACTTCCTACTCACTCGACCTCTCCTTTGACCCTGATAACGCGGGTGCGATGGACATTTACAAGAAACTCGGTGAGCTCGATGACCTCATCGTGAACACGGTAGCCGCGAACGCTAAGGAGTGGCTCGGCAAAGAGTTTAACGTCGCCGTACTCAAGGAGGCGCTTTACAAGCCCATCCTCCGACCCGGTAAGGAGCCGTACCCAGCCACTATCAAACTCAAGGTACTCACCAAAGCGGATGGTTCATTCGTTCCTGAGTGTTATACCATGAACCGTGATATGGTTTCTCTCGACAGTATCGACAAGGGACAGAAGGCGATGGCGATCATCGACATTAACCAGATTTGGTTCATCGATAATAAGTTCGGTGTGACCATCCGTCTCCAACAGGTTCTCTTTGAGAAGTCCGCCAAGCTTCCTTCGTTCGCCTTCCAGGGTCTTGACCCCCCCGAACAGGAAGAAGAAGATGAGATCGAAGAAGATGTCGATGAATGATCCTGAGTTCCCCGTTCCGAGTCCTTCGGACTCGTTTCCATTTTCTGAGTTCCCCGTTCCGAGTCCTTCGGACTCGTTTCCATTTTCTGAGTTCCCCGTTCCGAGTCCTTCGGACTCGTTTCCATTTTCTGAGTTCCCCGTTCCGAGTCCTTCGGACTCGTTTACCTTCCCATTTCCGTAAGTTGAAACAATCTTCTTACGAATATGTATACTAATGAACGCTCAGGTGAAGAAAGTACTCAGGGGTAAAAAAGCATGTGCCCCCGCGTCACACCTCTGGTTGAAAAAGAAAAATGGAACCATGACCAAAGGGTCTGTGAAAATCGGCGAGGGTCAGTACGGGAAAGTGTTCCGTGGGTGTATCGATGACACGTGTGAAAAGTATATCGTCTACAAAGAAATCAGAACACCTTCGTTGACTGAAAAGACGAACAACGTACCCCTCGCGAAATTTAAGAATGCGGTCGACCGGATCAATCCGAAAATGGAATATGATATCGCGAAAAAGTTGGAAGGGTTTGGTGTTCCTAAGATGTATCTCTACAAGACATGCGACAACAAAGACATCCTCTACTCTGAATACATCAAGGGTAAAGAATTGGCCGATTGGTTAGAGTACCAACCCAGTCTCCCTGCAGTTAAATCGGTCATGGCACAGGTCATCTACAATCTGTACCGGATCCACCAAAAGTATCCAGGGTTTCGTCATCATGACCTCCACGCTCGAAACATCTTAGTGCGTCCAGTTCCAGTGAAGGACCTGAAAATAAAGGGGACCACGATGTCGAATGCGGGATTTGAAGCTGTCTTGATTGATTTTGGGTTTTCTGTCTTCCCACGAATTAAGAATCCTCTCATCAACGCTAACAACTATAAGAACATCGGTATCTCGAGAAAGTCGGACAAACATTATGATTTACACTATTTCTTGAATTCTATGCACGACATGGTTCGTCAACCACGAACACGATCGGAACGTGCGGTGAAAACATTCATCGAGAACGTGTTACCCACGAATTACTTGGTGACCAATTCAAACGTCGTCAAGAATTACAGACTGAGGGGTGGCAAGACTGTGAATCTCAGTTTCGAGGAGGTTCTCTCCAAGCCTTTCTTCACGGATAAGAAGAGCGCACCACTGCTCCCAACCCCAAAACCCCAAAAACCGGTGGTCATCGCACCACCGCCTAAGAAGAAAACACCCGTAAACCAATCAGCTGCGATGGCGCGAGCCATTGTTGTCATGAAGATGGGAAAAATGAAACCATTAAAGAAGCGAAAACCTGTTTACGGGACCAATGGCACGGGTGGACTCGTAAACAATTAAATCAATTGTAGGACACGGACAGGTGTTTAACGGTCGAGGCCGCTGATTACCCTGATGGAAACGGAAAGGATCAACGCGTCGAGTAGGCTGTTGATGGGTTTGAGGACAGTGATGTGTTTCACGAGAGACGTGTTCCACACCACACGGAGGATGAAGGTGCTGATGAGAATAGATAACACGAAGATGAGAATCTCGCGAATCATATCAGACCTGTTTTCAGACTTGAGAATATTACCGAACATTTATTACTTACTGATATTTTTTTCTGCGTACTCTATAGATGTCTAAAACTAAAGAACTCCCTCTGACTGGGTCAGAGAATAAATTTACAAACCGTCGATGGGGATCTTCGAAGGGTATAACGGGTAACAATTGTTACGCCTACGCCGTAGGTGATTATCAATCTTTCAGGTGGCAGAAATCCATACCGGGTGATCGCTCTGGGTTATCTAACCTCCCACACGATTACACCAAATGCGACGATCTTCCTAAGCGCGTTGTTTCAGACAACCCCAAGTCTATCTACAAAGTGAACGGGGATGAAAAGTGTAAAAAGGGGTATTTCAAGATCATGATGTTTGTATCCTCGGGTAGACCAAGAAACTACATTCGCCAAGGTGATTTCCACTTTTACAAGCAGCACGGTGTCATCGAATACAAAGTCAGAGTGGGGGATACAGCAAAGTCTGTCGCCGCGTTTTTTAAGATTCCTGAATCGAGGGTAAAAAAAGCGGGAAAGTTCGTAGTCGGTAATCGTATAGTGTTTAAGGCGAATGTGTTCAGTCATAAACGTGGGTGGGCTACTGGTCCATTATTAGGTGACGCTAATGGTAAGGTGATTAAGGACCCTCGTACAGCTTCTAGGAATTACAACGAGTTAAACTACGATAAATACTGTAGCTCATTCTGTGTAAAAGACATTGGTATTAAAGTCGGTAAGACTCATCCCAAAGTCCGATAAAATACTGTCGACGTCTAAAGCAGTATCCGCGTCGAACGATATATCAAACAAGTCAAGTACAGAGAGTATCGATTCTTCATTCATGGAAACGACATTCGAAACTTGTGTATAGTTATTGTGTATCGTGACGTTAATCTTAAATTGAGAAACGTCAAAAACCTTTCTACACGTGGGGCATGTATTTTTACCTTGTGCCTTCCATCCCTCTAGACAGTGTGTGTGAAATATATGTCCGCATCGAATCGGTGGATTGGTCCTCGTTGACCTGACATCCGCTAGACATATAGAACACGTAGACATTCTGGAGTATGGGTGTAAAGTTTTTTTGGGTATTTCGCTCACCTAATAAATATCGGGAACTGCGAGAAGTGGTTTGTCACAAGTCTTGCAATTCGCCTTACCCTGTTGCTCCTGAACCGCCGAGAGAAGTTGGGGTCCCTGCTTCTGGAGAAGCTGCCTATACGAATAGTTATCCTCGAACGAGATACCATTCTGTTTCATCACATAGTTGTTAAACAGTTGGGCTGACGAATTAATCGTGAAACAGCGCCCATCAGCCATGCCAAGTCGTTGCGACATCTTTATTACTATAAATTTAGAAATTAATTTGTCGGTTGGTGATTGTTTTGACCCATGACTCAAAACCCTTTTTCTTTAGATGATTCACAAAGGGGTCACATTTGTACCCCAAATATATATCAAAAACATCAGTCTCTTCTGTGCGCGACACTCGAATTTCGGGATTCTCGTTGATGTGTTGATTGATGATGTTATAGCCAAAAGCAATCTCCTTGAGTGTTTCGGCACCCGTGATGATAATCTTTCCTGTACTGAAGATACTACACGTGATCGTTTTCATGTCGTGCGCAGGTTTAAACTTAATCTTCACCGCAGAGTATCGATCGGGTTCGAAAGATACGTTGAAGATATCACTGTAACGCTCAAACCATCTGGTCACCTCCATGAGATTCACGTTGTGATTGAGACTAAAGTTCGAGTTGATCATGACAACTCGGAAAGAATCAATCGGTGCGGTCACCTCCAAGTCAAGAAAAGTCTTGAAGATGTACATGAGCTGCGTGATGATGCGCTTACAGTCAAAGAGGTCACAGCATCCAGCGACTTGAATACTTCCATTTGGAAAAACTTTGATCGACTTGGTACTGTACGAGTCATGGTAAGTCAACGTCACCTGATTGTAAAAAGTCGTGGGTTTCAATTTCCATTCAAATCCATTCATCGTTTTCGAATCGGGTCCACAGCGTTTCATCTTATACGTTCCGATATCTTCGAAAACGGCTCGAAGACGTTTAATGTCGATGTTTTGGACAAAACTAGAAACCATCGTGATCGTGGTGATTTTAATCCACGAAGGTCTCAGTGCATCTGGGAGTGCGTTCCTAAACTCATCTATAGTGAGTAAATAGGAAAACGAATTATTCGCGAGAGTCGTATACATTTGGTGTGTGAATGATCTTCACAACTTAGGTGTTTAAAGAATATATTCTTTATCTTCGTATATGACCTCCTTCTTTAAATCTGCAAAAGTTGTTCATGATGTTGAATCCGATCTCACTTACGTGGAAATCGTGTACGAAACGTATTCTCGAAAGAGTGGGGGGTACGAAACGCTCACCGATTACATGAACACAGAACCCCTAGCGGACTGGGAGATTTTTCAGAGTAAAAAACAGACCATCACGTACTTGAAATTTTTGGAAATCATGGTGTCCAAGACTATCGAGGTTCGACAGCGAATGGCCGAATTGGCTCTCGAAAACATCTTATCCTATAAACGGGCCATCCGAGTATACGTTCGTCTCGCGCACACGACTAAAATTCTAGATCCCAGCTTCCAACCACCCATTATCAATATGAAAAGTGCTTGGCAGAGAGAGTACATCATCAATTTATGTAAAAAGTTTATCGGTCATTCCATCGAAGAATGTACCAAGTTAGACCGTCTCGAATATTTTACCGACGTCTTAAGTATACTAGAACGAGAGCCATAGACGTCACGAGGATCATGATACCGACATATGGAACTCGAGTCTCGTTCGAGACGCCAACCTTCACGCGCTTCGAAGAATCACACGTGAACCCAGGATCTATGTTCCTTCTGGGATGAATCACCGTAAACGCACCCGATGGACCATTCGCCGTTTCGCACAAGGCGTACCCACAGTACACACTCTCGTCAGCACCCATTATACCACCGCTACTCGCGGGAGTTTTAGAAAAAGAATCGAAATTATCGTTTTGTCTCACACCACCTGGAAGGGAAAAATCGTGCATGACAAATGGATTAATGTCGTTAATAGAATCCTCGTCGCTGAGCCTCATAGTACTATTAGTTCAGATTATATTTTTTATCGTTCATTTTGTATCGGTGCGTTTCCCACATCATATCCAAATCCACGTTCAACATGTGCGCCAACTGGAAGAGGTAACTGAACACATCCCCCATTTCCATCATCACATCAGTACCTCGGTCCTTCTTCAGATTTGTCTTCTTGTACATCTTTTTGTATTGACGAATCGCCGAGGCGAGTTCCCCGACTTCTTCAGAGAGTAAAAGCCACACGGTATCTACGGGAGCTCTGTCCCACCCCTTTGATTTACATACTTTCGTCGTTTCATCCTTGTAATAGTTCAAACTCATGACTTACTCTTTCTTCGTCTGTACCCTTTAATTGATACCGATCTTGTTGTTGTATGGAATCTTTTTTCCAGCCGTACTCGTGTTGATGGGTTGGTCGAGAGGTATGCTCGTGGTGTCTATGTCATTCACGTACGCGATGTATTGGGAAACACCCGTCTGAATCTGTGAGAGTGCCGTCTCGATGACTCGCATGTTCATGGTCTTCACCTGTCTGTTCACATCCATGTGATGGTTCCCAGAGTTGTTGATGAACACCATACGCATGATACCGTACAGATCATCGGGGTTTTGGTAATCGATCGATATACCAGTACGATCCTTAAACGCCTGACGAATTCCACGCTGAAGCATATTTTTGTTAAATTCAGAAAAGAAGAGCGTATTCAATGGTGTCTCACACTGCTTAATAGAATTCAGGTGAAGATTACTCATTTATATACCGCTCGAAAAAAAAACTGTGTCACTATTAAATGATGAACTACTCAGACTTTGACAAGGCGTACGCCTCTGGTCCAGACACGGTCGACTTGATGCCTTGTACCCCACCCACTTGTTTTGTCGGATCATACGCCCCAGTCACGAAGGCTGGTGAACAGGGTCCCTTTTATGTGAACACGTATCTTCTTCAACCCGATCGTAGTATGGGGGTTCTCGGCCCCACCACTGTTCGGAGCTCTGACTTGAGCTGTAAGAAGTAAGTTAAAAATAAAATTAGAACTTTAGGTATATGAGGGTCACTAAACGCTCAGGTCGTATTGAGGATATGAAGTTTGATAACGTCACCAATAGGATCAAGAATTTAACATATGGACTCTCCGAAAATTGCGACTCCTCGAAGGTCGCCCAACAGGTGTTCTCGTCCATGTACGATAACATCACCACTCAAGAAATCGATACACTCTCCGCTGAGATTTGTATCGGGATGCTCACCTCCGACCCCGATTATGAAACCCTGGCGACTCGTATCATCGCGAGTAACATTCAGAAGGTGTGTCCCAACAACTTTCATCTCGCGATGCGTAAACTTCACAAGGCGGGGGTCGTCACAGATGAAGTCGTCGAAGTGGCTCAAAAAGTTAAGGAACACATAAAAAATGATCGCGATTTCGATTTTGGATATTTCGGTCTCAAAACACTCGAGAAAGGGTATCTCCAGCGCGTCGACGGTACACTCATCGAGACCCCCCAGTTCATGTTCATGCGCGTTTCCATCGGTATTCACGGTAAAGATATTCCCTCCGTTCTCGAGACGTACGATAAGATGTCTCAGGGCTACTTCATTCACGCCACACCCACCCTCTTCAACGCCGGTACCCCTCGTCCACAAATGAGTTCATGCTTTTTGATTTCAAATAAAAGTGACTCGATAGACGGAATTTACGGAACTTTGACTGAGTGTGCCCAAATCAGTAAATGGGCAGGTGGCATCGGGATGCACATCCACAACGTCCGAGCCAATAAGTCAAAGATTCGAGGTACGAACGGTCAGTCGGATGGTGTCATTCCCATGCTCAGAGTCTTCAACGCCACGGCACGCTACGTGAACCAGGCAGGACGTCGTAAGGGGTCTATCGCGGTATACATGGAACCGTGGCACGCGGATATCATGGACTTTCTCGAAATTCGTCTCAATCAGGGTGACGACGAGGCACGGTGCCGCGATCTCTTCTCCGCGATGTGGATTCCTGACCTCTTCATGAAACGGGTCGAGGAAGGTGGGAAGTGGTCCCTCTTCTGTCCCGACAAGGCTCCCGGTCTCGCGGACTGCTTCGGTGACGAGTTCGAGGCCCTGTATACCAAGTACGAAGAAGAGGGTCTCGCCAACGCGACCGTTCCCGCGGGTGACGTCTGGAAAGCCATTTTGAAGAGTCAGACAGAGACCGGAACACCCTACATGCTCTACAAGGATGCCTGTAACGCCAAGAGTAACCAGAAGAACTTGGGGGTCATTAAGAGTTCCAATTTGTGCACAGAAATTTTAGAATTTACCGACAAGGATGAAACAGCCGTGTGTAACCTGGCCTCCCTCGCCCTCCCCAAATACGTAAACAAAGAAACCAAATCTTTCGAGTACGAGAAACTCCATGAGGTCA
>Ga0222653_1000485_pt1 | contig 23122 bp, 19 predicted proteins | sample AntAcemetagen419_FD_179856 | JGI IMG/M metagenome (GOLD analysis project Ga0222653, IMG submission 179856) | Saline water microbial communities from Ace Lake, Antarctica - #419 | ecosystem: Environmental > Aquatic > Non-marine Saline and Alkaline > Saline | place: Antarctica: Ace Lake...
GGGAAGACCACCATGACGATGACTGTTCTGTGTTTTGATTTCCTACAGTCAAAAATAATTAGCGCCAATGCTGGCCATTGTTACCCGTTTTTGATTCCTGCTGACGCCAAGAGGATGAAAGGCAAGAACAAGTGCCTGCAATTGAGCAATAATGGCGTTCCACTCGGATTTCAGCCTGAATTAGATTCATTAGAAAAATCGTTTGATTTTGAAGTGGGCGACAAAATTCTGTTGTTTTCAGACGGTATCTACGAAAATCCCGACAAATCCGGCAAAGTTTGGGGAATACGGAAATTCAGAAAGACTATCAACAAATACCACGAAAGGCCCGTTCCGGAAATAATTTCGGCGATCGAAAAAGATTCTGTAGCCCACCTTGGAGGATTCCCACAAGAGGATGATGTGACAATCATAGGAGTAGATATCCTGTGAGCCCATTTGTTCTTTTTTAAACGCAGTGCTGAATTAGACTTTGGAAGCATGTACGCTTACGGCACTACTTCTAAGGTAAATGAGGTCAGATTGCTTAGGTGAGTATCTAAAGTAAAGTACTAATATTGACCATTGGGTATAGGGCTTTATTACCACTCGAATCTGACACAACTAAAGTGAAATAGTAATTAGTACCTGGAGTAAGACCAGTGACTGCATGGCTGCCACCACTCATATACATAGGGTTTCCGCTATTTGTACCATTGGTTTGAGCATCAGCAATGGTTGTAATGTTGTTAGTAGTTGAACGCCACAGTTGGTAGAAAAGAGGCGTAGCCGTGGCTTCATCCTCAACATCAGTAGCATCAGTAAATGAAACCGTAATTTGAGTGGTAGAGTTAGCTGCCAGGCCTAAGGTTCCACTATTTCCGGGAGACGGTGCGCCATCCGCTAACGTACTGATATTGACCATTGGGTATAGGGCTTTATTACCACTCGAATCTGACACAACTAAAGTGAAATAGTAATTAGTACCTAGAGTAAGACCAGTGACTGCATGGCTGCCACCACTCATATACATAGGGTTTCCGCTATTTGTACCATTGGTTTGAGCATCAGCAATGGTTGTAATGTTGTTAGTGGTTGAACGCCACAGTTGGTATAAAAGAGGCGTAGCCGTGGCATAATCCTCACCATCAGTGGCATCAGTAAATGAAACCGTAATTTGAGTAGTAGAGTCAGCTACCAAGCCTAAGGTTCCACCATTTCCTGGAGACGGCGCATTATTGGCACCTTCAGCAATTGAGTTACTTTCTTCAGTTTCTTCAATTGAAGTTTCCAAAATTTCCGTAAACTCTTCTATACTTGAATCTGAGCTTGAATAATTAGAGATACTGTCTTCAACGTCTGAGTAGGCCGTGCTCTCTTTCTCAGTATCATTTGCCGTAGCTCTTAGTTCCTCGAGGGTGAGATTTTGAAGTGCGCTATAAAGCGCCTTGTAGATAGTATTTTTAGTGTCTTCTTCAAAGTTATTTTCTATGACTAAAGCTTCGATGGTGGTAGAAACGACAAACTCACCCATCACATCTTGAGCTTGGCTTGCGGACTCCGGGTCGGCGGAAATGCTGACAATGACTGCTTTGGTAACGTCAGCTGTCGTTTCAATATCCGCCATTATTTTTATCAACGTTTCTGTTTCTTCTTCAATGGCAGAGGCCGTACTCCATTGACTATACGTGCTTACGTCGAATTGTTCTGCGACATTTTCTGGATAGGCCGTTAGTACAGATTTCGCTTGAACATTTTTAATTTCGATTGTCGACAGACCGGCTTTTTCAAATTCAGCATTCTGTGCCGCTACCGTAGCAACAATCTGACTAGCAAGCAAAGCGATGGTTTCTTTGCTCACAGATTTGCCTCGAATTCGTGCGCGAGAATTCAATTCTCCGAATTTTAACAAAGGAGAAATCGGCAGAACACCGGTCTTTACTAGCTCTTTGCCGAGAGGATCAGAAATCAGTGCCATGAATAGTTCAACAGAAGCAGTAGAGTGTCTATTAAGTACGATTCCGATTGGGGTAACAGTACCACCAGTTGCTCGAATGGGAACGAGCGCTTTAAAATTTTTGAAATGCACGATGTGGAAGTAGCCAGTCTTGAGTTGGTCTTCGAAATCACCCGATGTCGAGGGGGCTTCGGCAACCGTAGTAATATCGACCCTACCCGCCTCAGTTATTGCTATCTTTTCGATTTTGATACTGTCTGCACGTAAGTTTGTCCCTGAAATTTGAGTCGGCTCGTCAGATCCGGTAAATCTCTCGTCATCTTCAGTCATTCCTGAGACGGTTGAGAAATCTTCATCCGTGGTGGTTGATTCATCGCCCTCCCCCGACCGTAACGATGCATCGTCATTTTCGACGCCCTTACATCCTGTGTTTAGTCCGTTTGCAAGGATGGCAAAAAGTACAGACAATCTTAAGTATTTTAGGCATTTACTCATAAAACACATATCGGACAATTCTTGAAAAACTTGAATCAAACATGGAACCCCAACCAATTATCTCTTAATAGATTGATTAATTTCAGTATTATTAGATAGTTAATTAGATTCGGAGGCAGACGGGTCTCCCATTAGTAAGTAGGGTATTCAAGCGATAATCTGTATTAAGCATACCCAATGACTTCTATGGGGTTAGTTCAACCGGGAGGTAAAGCAAGCCTACTAGATTTCGACTGTCCTTGTTGTCAATCTGTTTAGATCAATTTTACGCCTTGAGAAAACCCCGGATTTTCTATCCGACCATCGAGATTTCCCATGAATCGGAAGAGGTGGGTTTTTGAAAGGATTATGGTTTAAGAAAAAATCATTGAACCCATATTCTACGTGTTGGCAGTTTGTAATGCCCGAAAAAAACGCAAGAACACTGGCTAATAGGCCTGTCTCGCCCACTAAAACACCAAGTTGATATTCGACAGAATTGTCATTCGCTAGATCCATCAAATTTTGGATACCAGTAATGCCACCATTTTTTGCAAATCTAAGATTCCACACAATATTCTTGTCTAATGCCATTAGACTATGGGCGTCTTCTAAACTAATGATAGATTCGTCTGCAACCCATCTAATCTTTAGATTTTTGTTTTTAACAAGGGAATAGCAAGCAGCAAAATTATTAGGTTCTGTAGGCTGCTCGATCGAATTAATAGATTTGGGGATACGCGATAGCGCTTGAACGATAGTCTTGTCATCCCATGCCTCGTTAGCGTCTAAACGGAATTTTAGTCGAAGTATTTTTAATAATTTCAAAGCAAACAACGTTTTATCTAGTGATTGGTCATCAACTTTAATTTTAAATTCTCTAAATCCAAAAAAACTCGCAATAAGCACCACCAGAATGATTGGCATATTAAGCCCAATTGGCACAGTGACGAGTTTTTCGGTCCTTGAGGCATTAAAATATGAGGCGATCGAACGATTGTTTATTTTAGCATGTAAATCATACACGGCGAGATCAAAAGCGCAAAAACTTGCATTATTCCGCAAATTTTTGCGCCTATAGTATAGCTCATTTAAGAATGGTTTGGGAGAAGCCGACGCCAGAAAGTCGAATTCGATCAGGTGATTTTTAAAATCTTTTATGTCTTCAACAATAGAGTCGAATGATTCACCAGTTAGATAGGAACGGTAGAGGGTTTCACCATAACCAACTTGTCCGTCAGGATGATGGATTTCCAATATTATATTCGCGCCTTCTCTTCTTGAGGAACGACTATGAGCAAATGTGAATCTAAAAGGGAGTTGGATTTCCCGTAATACAAATTTTATATTTTTCATCCTTTAAACTCATCTATCAATGTAGCAATTTTCATTGGCTGGTCTAAGATTAAGGAATGTTTCGAAGCTTTGATGGAAATACTTAAAAATCTATCAAGAAGATTAGCTGTTTTTTTAATATCAATTATAGAGTCTTCTTCGGGAAGCACCAGGCAAAAGTACTTGGAGTTTAGTGCTCTCGCTTGCATTTTGACAACCTTCTGCATCTTACCAGTGACATAACAACTATTTGCTGAAAGCCTTGTGATTCTATAGGGGTCATTTAAAATTTCTTTTTGTTTTGCTTGGTCGGAACAAAAATCATGGGGCATATATGCTAATGAATAAACTTGCTCCGTTGAGCTATTAATGTTCATTGAAATGGTAAACAGTTCTTTAATAGAGGGCGTGTTAGAAGGATAGATTCCTGGTGCTAAGAGAACGATAGATTCATTGGTAACGAGCCCTTGGATCGCTGCGTAAATTAAAAACATGCCTCCCCAAGACATTCCTACCAGTTTTGTTATAGGTCGGTTGGTAGTTTCGACGATATGTGATCGTACTTCCTGAAACTCATAAGTCACAGATTCAATAGATTCCATGTGACCACGAGGCCCCCCGGATTGGCCAAAGCCTTGCCTATCAAAGCTCCAGACACAGTAGCCCTTTTGGACAAGTAGTTCAGCGATTTCGTGGAACCACTGAGCATGGCTCTCTATCCCATGGAGTAATAGAATATTTGGCCGATTTTCCTCGGCTTTATTTTGTCCCCAACTGTATATGTGGAGGGAGTTTCCAGTATTGAGTTGTAGTTTTGAAAATTTCATGGCTTGTATAAATCTCTAAATACCAGTTTTATGTTATTATATCACAGATTTAGAGTAATTATTCAGCGTATCAGTGATGCTAAATACCCGGACCACCTCAAGAGCAGAGGGCCGGATAGAAAAGGCTAAGCCGAGCATTGCAGCGAGAGGTAATTTCGTAGGTGAACAGTGGAACACAGGTTTTGACACCGTCATGGTAATGCTTTTGGTTGTTCTCCACATTGAAGCTGAATTGCTACGATTTAGATAAAAAGGGAGATTGCAAGGGTGGCGGTAAATTTATTAGTAACAGGCGGTACAGGGTTTGTAGGGAGCCATGTAGTAGACACCGCGCTTGAGAAAAATTATCGCGTCAGGGTTTTTGCGAAAGCCGACAGTGAGGGGATAGAAGAATTATTATCCCGAGGCGTAGAAGTTATAATTGGCGATCTACGAAATGATTCTGAAATCGAACAGGCAATCGATGGTATGGACGTTGTCGTTCATTGTGCCGCTCAAGTAGGTGAGATGGGGAATGAAATTTCCTACGCCGAAACAAATGTTAATTCCTGTGGGCAAATTATTCGATCGTCCCAAAGGCATAGCATCAAAAAGCTAGTATTTATAAGTTCACAAGGAGTTTACGAAGCCAGAGATCATTTCGGAACTATAGAAACAGAAATGTTTCCATTGGAGTCGCTAGATTTCTACACAAAATCGAAAGCTATTAGCGAAAAACTATTTGCCAACGCCATGCAAAATAAAGAAATTCCAGGAGTCATACTTAGGCCAGGATTTATTTATGGCGCCAGAGATCGGCAGCTTCTGCCCCGAGTTGTGTCTGCTTTGCGACAAAAGAAGGTGGCCTTTTGGGGAAGCGGACAAAAGCTAATAAACAATACCTATATTGAAAATCTTATTCAGGCAATTTTTTTAGCAATTGAATCGGAAAAGAGGTCAGGAGAAATTTATAATATTGCTGATAGGCGCCGCATTGACCGACGGCACTTTTTCAGAACGGTATCCCAAGAGGCATCTGTACCTAAACCACGGTTGCACATACCTCCGCCGATCTTCAGAAAAATTTTGGATATTTGTGAGTTTTTGACAGCTTATTTGAAATTGCAATCACCACTATTGGTGTCTAAGGCAAGGTATAAGTTTTTGGCAGTTAATTTGGACTATTCCATCGCAAAAGCAATAGAAGAATTGGGCTATGATCCCAAATATTCATTTGACGAAGGCATGAAGAAAACTATTTTATGGTTCCTAGCAAACGAGAAAAACATATGAGTATGCCATTGCGCTACCTTCTATCACGACCAGTGCTTGCCCATAGAGCGGCACTACTAAAAAGTTTTTTGCAGCGCGCCAAAAAGTGTAGAGCTACTCAACAAAAAACTTTGATCAAGGCGATGGCTCAAATACAAGGTTCGGATTTCGAGAGAGACTATGGTTTAGAGGGAATAAAAACCATTGAGGAATTACGAACAACGCTACCAATAGCTGGCTATGAACGTGTTGAAGGTTATGTGAAAAATGTGATTGCTGGAAACAAGAATTCGCTTTTTGCAAAAAATGTAAAAATTGAAATGTTTGCAAAAACCAGCGGTACTACAAATGCCTCAAAATATATTCCCGTAACCACCGATCATTTAAATAACTATAAAAACTGTATGAATATTTGGGCTAGGTCTACCGCGGACATTTATCCTGATGTTTCAGTAAAATACTCGGTTCTAAATTTGACCAGTACCTGGAAAGAGGAAATTCTAAACGGCACCTATAAATGTGGAAGCATAACGGGGATACTGTTTGCTAAGACTCATAATATGATGAGAGCTATTAATGCAATTCCGCCGCAATTAGCCGAAGTTTCTGATCCCCAACTAAAATATTATCTTATTTTAAGAGTTGCCCTCGCGAATCCAAACATTGCCGTCTTAACCACGGCAAACCCCACTACATTGATTCGTTTAGCAAAATGGATGGATGATTGGAAAACTTCTTTAATTAAAGATATTTTTGACGGGACGCTATACAAAGATTCTCAATATGAAGCCCATATAAAACGTGCGGTATACTTTAAGTTGCGCGCCGACAAAAAACGGGCTCGTGAACTTGAGAAGGTTGTTAATAGTCAAACGCATTTATATCCCAAAGATGCCTGGCCAAATTTACAGTTGTTGTCAGTATGGATGGGCGGCACCTTGGGTTCCTATACCAAATTTTTACCACAGTACTATGGACAAACAGGCCTGCGAGATCACGGGCTTTCTGCAAGCGAAGCTAAAATCACTATTCCTTTTGAAGATTATACATCTAGCGGCTTATTAAATGTTGATGGCGCTTATTTTGAATTCATAGATATTGACAATTCTGCTCAACAGGACCCCAAGGTTTATAGCGCTCATGAGTTGGTTGTAGGAAAACAGTATATGGTGATTTTAACAAATCTAGCAGGGCTATTAAGATATAACCTCAATGATATTGTCGAATGCACGGACTATTACGGTGAAGCACCGTTTTTAAAGTTCCTCAATAAAGGAAGTCAGATATCTAATTTGACAGGTGAAAAACTATCGGCTCACCAAATTGACAATGCTATTAAACTGGCATTAAATGACAGATATATGGTTCTTAGCCAGTATAGTTTGATGCCTTATGTCGATGAAACACCTGGGTACCAATTTGTATATGAGACACGCTCTGGAGAACCGATTGGCGACAGCTTCCTTGGCATATTAGACGAGCATTTGCAGAGTGTTAATTCGGAGTACAAAGATAAGCGAGTTTCCCAAAGGCTGAATCGGGTGATTGGTCTACAATTGAAACAGGGAAGCTGGTTGGCAATCAGAGATGAACATGTTTCTAAAAACAGAACCAATATAGAGCAGTACAAACAACCTAGTCTAATTTTAGACCCTATTCTTCAATCGAAAATCAAAGGTATGCGTAAATGAAAAATCAAGATCAGAGCTATGCCTCTTTTATTTTGAGTTATGCTTTTCGTAATTTGTGGCGGAACAATAGACGAACAATGCTTACATTACTCACGGTAATTTTTGCAACGAGTATTGCTGTGATAGCGAATAGATATTCAGCAGCAATTATGAAGTTGTGGCAGGATGGCGCTGCTGATACAGGTTCAGCGCATGCCCAAATCCATGCACAGGGATATTGGCAGAAGCAAGAAGGTGTTAGCGAAAAGCTAACTCTCCTTTCGAACTCTATTGTTGAAAATAAAATTCGAAACGATAGCCATGTAGAAGCCAGTGTTCGCCGCTTAGAAATGGAAGGAATAATTTCTACCCTTGATGATAAATCGGCTTATTTTGTTGGCAAAGGTGTCGAGCCAAGTAACGAATTAGCTGTTTCTCCTCGATTGTTTACTAAGAACGATTATGGCGACTTTGTTAGAGTAAATCAAAAGAACTCAGTCAGTATAGGCAAAGGCTTGGCGGAAAGTTTGGGCCTTAAAATTGGTGATGAAGCGACGCTAATCTCGCAAACTATGCAAGGCTCTGTAAATGGTATTGACGTTGTCGTTGTGGGAATCGTTGATGCGGCAATACCCAGTTTTTCTAAAAAAGTAGTTTATGCTCACATTGGCCACCTCCAAAGATTGATTCGAATGCCTGATAGGTATACCGAATTGGCAATTCGCTTGAAACCGGATGTAGACATCAGGAAATGGGTCGCAGCAAAAACTCCTGTAGTAAATGCACAGGGGTCTGATTTACGAGGATGGTGGGACATCGAACCTGTCATAAAGAACGTTGGAAATATCTGGGATAGCGTTGTTGTGGTTATAACAGCACTGCTTTTTCTATCTACAGGTTTGTCGGTTTTGAATATAATTTTCATGATGGTTGCAGAACGTACTGTAGAAATAGGAACATTGATGGCGTTAGGAGCGAGGACTTTTGATGTGAGGTTAATGTTTACAATTGAAGGCGCACTCATTGGCTTTTTAGGGGGCAGCATGGGGATCCTGGTAGGTAATATTACGGTATTTCTCATGGGATATTTCGGTCTACCATTTGAAAGTCCGTTTAGTGCTGATACATTAGTTATTCATCCCGAGGTGTCCTTTGGGGTTTCGGTAATGGTCTTTGGAATAGCAATTGGGATTTGTTGTATTTCGGCTTTACTGCCGGCTAGAAAATCTTCGCAAATAGAACCAGTCAAAGCATTTAGAGGTCAGGTTACTTGATGGTGTCACCGTAAATGCAAACTTTGTTTCTTCCCGAATTTTTAGCGCTATAGAGCGCAGTATCTGCACGGCGGACCAAGGTTTTGGCATCTACGGTTTCGCTAAATTGCGTGACTGCGAGCCCGATACTAAGCGTAATTTGCATTGAATCCTTGCCATCTTCGAAGACATGCCTTGCAGTTGCCAAGCGCAATCTTTCTGCAAAAAGCAATGCACCTTCAGCTGAGGTTTCTGTCAGTACTATCAAAAATTCATCTCCACCATACCTTGCTGCAAAATCAGTGTCCCGGATAGTTTTCTTGATAATCACACCAAGTTCTTTTAATACATAGCTGCCAAAGAGGTGATCATGTGTGTCATTTGCTTGCTTAAAAAAATCAATATCTAACATGACACAACAAACCAAACGCTGATAGCGCATTCCCTGCTTCAATACATAGGAAATCTTTTGATACATGGATCTCATGTTCAGTAAGTCTGTTACATCATCCGTCTCACTCAATTCTTTTAGCTTTTGATTCGCTAATCTGTATTTGTCATTGACTCCTTTGAAGTGAAGCCTAAGTTTGGTTCTTGCTAAGAACTCATCATCATTGATGGGCAAATGGATACAATCGTCGGCACCGGAGTCTAGAATGTTTTTCATTGAGACAGGATTTTCTTTATCGGAGAGGAAAATGAAACCCGTATAACGCACTAACTTTCTAATTCTTTTGAGAAAGTCGAGATGATTTTCTTGGGAATGCGCTTGGTCTATGACTATTAGATCAGGCTTGGATTTCTTAATGGCACTCTCGGCCTTGGCAGTCGATGGGACTTCAGAAACTAAATACCCACGACTTTTCAACAAGTCACGAACTTCACGAACTGTGTCGCCATCCTCACTAATAATGAGAATTTTCGGTAATTTAGATTTAGGAGTCATATTAATATTTTACCATTAGGATCCTCGTCGTAACAATACGGCGGCGGTTCCAGTTGAACGCTTTTTTCAAATAAAACAACAGGTTAATAGGCGAAGTTTGCCTAGTAGTCTTAGCTTGGTATTTTGTGGTAATCAGACTCTGGCGTGAAAGCGTCACAGACATGTCCCGAGGAGCGCAGCGCAGAAGTTTCTCTCCGCTAAGTGCCTGATATAGGGAAATCCCTCCCAGGGCTACGGGACATGCCACTAAACATTCGCTCATAGGTTGAGGGTATTTAAATGAGTTTAAACTTGGATATTGAAAATACTGAAATTGCATTTAAATCTAAATCTAATTTTGATTTGAAAATGTCTAAAATGTTATTCAAGGTGTTTGAATTTAAAACACTAGTCACCAAGGGTCCCCTTTTAGTGAATGGCGCATTAAAGCTCGGCCTACCAATAAGAGGAATATTGAAAAAAACCATTTTTAATCAGTTTTGTGGTGGTGAGACGATAGAAGAATGCGTAGATAAAACGATTTCGGGCCTTGCAGAATACAATGTGGGATCGATTCTCGACTATTCAGTGGAGGGATTAACGACAGAAGAGGATTATGACAAAGCCTTTATAGAGCTTTCTAAGGTTATAGAAGAATCCAAATCAAACCCGGCTATTCCTTTTGCTGTATTTAAAGTAACAGCCTTAGCGAATTTTTCGTTGCTGGAAAAAGTGCACCACAAGGACGCGCTTACTGCAGATGAACTAGAAGAGTTTAACCGTGTAAAGTCTAGAGTAAAACGCCTCTGTGCCCAAGCCTATGAGGGCGATGTAAGAATATTGATTGATGCAGAAGAAAGCTGGATTCAAGCACCAGTGGACAGTCTGGCAGTGGAAATGATGCATGAATATAACAAGGAAAAAGCAATTGTTTATAACACGATACAAATGTACCGGCATGACAGACTTGGGTTCTTAAAAGAGCAGCATCACCTAGCGATAAATGATGGTTACTTCCTGGGCCTCAAAATCGTTCGAGGAGCCTATATGGAAAAAGAAAGAGCAAGAGCTACGGCCAAAGGTTACCCCAGCCCTATCCAAAAGAACAAAGAAGCAACAGATCGGGATTACGACTTGGCTCTAGAATATTGCTTAGAAAACATAAATGACATTTCAATAATTGCTGGATCACATAATGAAAAATCCACTTTAAACCTAGTGAGGTTAATGCACGAAAGAACTGTTTCAGCAGATGATGAAAGAGTTGAGTTTGCGCAATTGCTTGGTATGAGTGATAACTTGAGTTTTAATTTGGCCTATCACAACTATAAGGTCGCTAAGTATGTGCCTTATGGCCCGGTAGAGGCTGTGATGCCTTATTTGTTTCGTAGAGCAGATGAAAATACTTCAATTGCAGGCCAAGCAAGCCGAGAGCTGCAATTGATTGAGAAAGAAATTTCTCGTAGATCGCATTAGTTAGTCGCGACAGCGACTAGTTATTTACGGTTTTTTCGATATTTACTAGATGCTTTTTTGTATTTTCTTTTCGATTTCTGCTCTAAGGTCGCAAGCTTTTTAGCCCATTTTTTCTTTTGTTGTGATTTAGTCAGTTTCTTCGTTATAGAATTCTTTGGTTTCGTAGTTTTTTTCGTGTATTTTTTTGACGAAATAGACTTCTTTTTTACATATTTCTTTTTAGCACTATGTTTTTTGACTGTAGAATCAGACGAAACTTTCTTAAACCAATCGTTGTAAGTAGTTTCGATAGTTTTTGTAACATTAACGTTAGGAAGGTTTACGCTTTCGTACAAATAGTAACCGCCTCCAGCTAAGAATCCCAGTAATACAGCAACTAGATAAGGCAAACGAGACCTCCTCGGTTTCGGCGCAGCAGGCTTTGGAACCTTTTTGGTAATTTTATTAAATGCGGCTTTGTTGGCTATTTGGCCTTTGGCAAAAGCTGTTTTGGCTACTTTTCGAAGTCCAGTAACAAAGCGGTTTTGACCATTCTTGGGAGTACTTTTAGCCTTTACAGTTGCGCCTGCATTTCCAACTAGGATTGTGGCATCGTCAGCACGTACAGTTGTAGCCAATCGATCGATTTTGTTTTTAGCAGGTTTTTTTCTTTTTTTAGTCATCTCAACATCCATTATCAACAATTAATTAACAGCAACAGTTAGGGGGCTTCACTTAAAAATCCATGAAGTTGTAGTATAAGAAGCAAGTCACGTTCCAAGTTTAGATTTTCAAGTTATAAGTAATTCAAGGTAGTTATCGGATAATAGGAATCCCAATTATGTATATAAATTTGACAAATGCCGGTTAATTCACAATTAGAGCTATTTTAGGGAGATTGGTTTTTAGAAGGGTAGGTGATTTAAGGGCTTGTATTTAAATCAAACAAAAAAAAGCTAGCTGGGAAGCTAGCTTCTAATTTTTGATTATGAAAAGGCTTAGTCAACGGGTTTGATTTCCCACTTGTCATTACCTTGGAATGACTCTCCATCCCAGTCTTTTATGGCAGCATCATCGCCACCATTGGCATCTGCATCTGCATCTGCATCTGCATTTGCATCTGCATCTGCATCTGCATCTGCATCTGCATCTGCATTTGCATCTGCATCTGCATCATCAGCACCATCGTCTAATGTTACACTTAAAGTTACGTCGGTAGTTTTACCAGTTGTTGGGTCTACTTTACGAAGAATTATATCAATACTATTTGGTCCTGGTTTTAATGTAGTCTTCTCTTTTGTTCCTTTGAAAACAGCAACTTTATCTTCATTTTGAATGGATAGAGTTAAAGTACCCTCTTTGTCTGTCGGTAGGTCTTTGAAAGTAACATCTACCTTACCATTTTCAACCTTAGCTGTTTCAGATTTATCATAGTCTAAATATTCCAATTTAAAGACGATCTCTTTTGACAAGTCGATTTCAGCAGCTGCTTGGGCTAGTGAAGCGCTGTCAAATTTGACAGGAATCTGGCCGCTAGTTGCAGGATCAGCGTTCTGACCTCCACCGTTAAACTCATTGGGCTGTTGATAGTTTTGGCCACCTTGTTGGTTGCCCTGGTTTTGCCCAGTGGGATATTCTGAAGAAGAACGTTGAAGACAGCCTGTTGCTGTAACCATAGTTCCGACTACAATCGCTATTTTTAAAGTACGTAATACCATTTTTAGAATCCTTTGTTTCATAATCAAGTATGTATAGAGAAGCAAGACTTGGGCCATTACTATTCAACGAGATCTCAGGGGGTTGCCATTCAAAAATCTGTACAATGACAGTGCAGCGTCTAATTTCTGGTCAAATTCGCCCTTTATAGGGGGCTGATTATTAGTGAGAATTATCAAACGTGGGGAATAATTATTAGTCCTCGACAATTATTGTCCACATTTTCAACATTTCCCTTGGGTATACCGTAAATACGCTGTAGAAGGTTGATCTCAGCTTCTTTTATAAAAGGCACTCAGTAGGTTCAGAATACCATGAAAAAACTATCTAACAAACAAATCAGCCACTTGCGTGGTTTAGCTCACAAACTTTCAGCAGTCGTCCAGGTCGGTAAAAACGGTGTTACAGAAGCCGTTATCAAGGACATGGAACTAAAGCTTTCTCAGCATGAACTCATCAAGGCTAAGTTATCTTGTGGAGATCAAGAGGAGTTTAAGGCTTTAGTGGCGCAAATTACTGAGAGTTTAAATGCTCAGTTGGTGCAAGCGATTGGACACACTGTTGTCCTATACAAAGCACATCCAGAAACGCCACAAGTGAAGCTTCCTTTGTAAGTTTCCATTATCATTGTTATTATTATTAAGATTGCAGAAGTTCCTAAAAAATCTTTTAGGAGTCTTAAATTTTGCCGATAGATCCCTATGAATAATTAAAGCGAGTGTTCTGTGATGAATGTGCAAAGTCCAAAATTTAAGTGCTTATACGCCCTTTTGGCCCTTTTTATATGGTTCCAAGGTATGGCGATAGCACAAGATGACAATGATTTGGGAGATCCCTTAGATGCTTCCGGGATTCCACCCGAAGAAATGATGGACGACCCTGAACCTCCGCCCGAACCAGAGCCAGTTTCTGAGCCTGAACCAGCTCCTGAGCCTGAACCAGTTCCCGAGCCTGAGCCGCGTGATGATCCCGTAGACGAAGAACCTCGGAGTTCGGGGAATGATGATGCCTATCAGGGGCCTGATTTAAATTATGGAAATAGGAATGACTCGGACAACTCTGAGGGTGAAGAAATAAAACCACTCATTGTTGAAGAAGAAAAGATAACACCCAGAAAAATATACACAGAAAAACAAGTCAAGGACTTCTGCAGGCAGTACGATGGCAAAGTTATCTCTTACTACTCATCGGTCTATCGGGTTGAGAGTTGTACTAGAAGAGAATACCTAGACTATAAAATAATTTCGGCGCTGCTGGTCAAAGGGATAGAAATTCATGAAGTAGTTAGCGATGTAATTGCAGCTCTTCCAGAAGGTGTCCCGATGGACAAAACTCTAGTAGTTAAAACTGCCCGTACCTGCAGAGACTTAGAAAAAAAACATGTAACACATACAAGCGTAGAAATATTTTACGTAGAAAATTGCAAAACACGTATTTTCCCCGACTTTGCTACCTATGAGGACCATCGCGGTGATAAGCGGATGAATGAAATTGTAGACCTGAGTTGGTTAGAGTTTTCCAGCTTAGAGGTAGGCGAACCCATTCCTTCCATATTAGATGAAATGTACAGCAAACTTCTTTCGGGGGAGGCCGGTGTGGATATAATACCGGTCGACGAAGCCTGTGAAGGTATCAACGGCAAGGTGGTCTCATATTACTCAAGATTGTACCGAATAGAGAGGTGTTACAAAAGAGAGATACTAAGTCCTTCGATGTACACCAAAGAGCATAATGGTTTCTATGGAAAAGAAGTGAGTTCACAAGTGTGGATATCTTTGCCCGATGGTGAACCCATAGATAATAGGCCGAAAGAACAGGCTCAAAAATAAAAAAGGGCAGCGCTATTGCGATGCCCTTTCTAATCTTCTAGATTTCTAAAGTGCAGATAATACCGATTTTAATCTACGGTTCATAAAAGTTTTACTAACCCAAAAAGTCTCGGCAAGTTGTGTAACAACATCTTTGGAAACATTGACGTTCTGCATTTCTTTGCGAATCAATGCGGCAGGAGTCATTAACTTTGCAGCAAAAAGGTTGCCCTGGATATCTTGAAGATGCGCACGGTAGCCCTCGTCATGAAGCTCAGCCTGCAGGTCACCTAGAAAATACTGTGACATTGCCTTTGCGATTCTAAAACGAATATAAGGGCGCATTTCGTTGTCTGATTTGTATGTGATAGTAACGTTTTTACCAGACTTGTTAGCTTCGACAGATTCTTTGGCATCAGCAGCAAGCTCTGAGGAGACTAATTTTAATTCTGGATAGTGTGTGACGACTTCAGGTAGGTATAGTGGTGCTTCATCGAAATTGATTTTAGTATGAATTTCAGAAACTATGGCATCTATAGCAGCTTCGTTAACATCAAATTTGATCTTAAATTCGTTTTCTTTTTCTTTGGTCCAAGTCGAAGCATTTTTACGGTAGTATTCTTTTTTGGCTTGTTCAAACAATTTAGCGTCAATACTAAATAAGCCGTACCCAGAGTACTCAAATAACGCTTCTGAATCTTCGATATCACCAGTTGCAATATCTACAACTAATTTCTCATCTACCCCCAGGTGTTCGGCAATAGACTTCATAGCTTGGATTGAGCGGATATTCTTTTTACCCTTTTTCCAATGACTGCAATCTGCAGGGTCAAATCCTAGAATTTGTCCAACATCTTGGTCGATGACGCGGATACCACCAAACTTTTGGTCAAGTACTTTGCGGCAAAACTGAAAAAGGTTGGCCGAATTAGGGTATTTAATCTCAGTCGTCTTCTTCATGGAATCCCCCTCCAAACTAAAGAATAAATTCTTGTAGTTCTTGTGATCTGAATGCTCAGAACTCTTTAAACCATGCTATGGCTAAAATGAGAGATCTGTGCCCAATTAATTTGACTAATTTTGAAGTCCTTACCAAATTGTTATCACTCCATTTATAACCCGTCAACACAGGTTTGGGGTTCTTGCCAAATATTTTTTGCAGCAAAGTCACAAAGCCTTGCGAATACTGCAAAGTAGGCAAGCGCTGCCCGTCAACAGAATACTGATTCCAAGGTAAAATAGAAGGGTAGGCGCCATAAAAGCTATGTCTTTTTAGCGCTAATTTTCTCAGTTTATAAAAAGAGGGGGTGAATGTGTCACCGCTACTTGGTTTAGCAGGAATAATGGGAAGTCTGTATTTTGTTTTCACTTATGAAGGTGGGGGCTTTACTGGTTATTTTGATTTGCCTTCCGCAGTACTGTTGGGAATAGCACCTCCTTCTATAATGCTGCTTTCTCATTCCGTGTCAGATTTTATAACGGGCATTAACCTATTGATTGGCGCTCTGTTTATAAATCTGCGGAAACAGCAAATCGAAGTCATCACCACCTTAACAAATGCTTCAAAAGCAGTGCGCAGCGATGGTTTGGGGGCGCTCATTAATTATCAAAAGCAGGCAAAAAGTGATCTTCTAAAAGATGGCCTTTCATTGATAGTGAACGATTTTAAGCCCGAAGAAATTCGTCATAATTTGACTGCTAGAATCAATACCAAACAATCGCAAATGGCGCTTTCGGCCAACCTCTTTGAAAACATGTCCAAAGTTTGTCCTGGAGTGGGGATGATTGGTACTTTATTAGGGTTGATTACGATGCTTTCAAATATGAAAGATCCCTCGACGATCGGCGCGGGAATGGCCCTAGCTATGATTACCACTCTCTACGGTATTGCCCTTGGTACCATACTTTATGCCCCTATTTCAGAAAAAATTCAGTTACAGGCCGAAAGAGTTCTTGAAATTGATTTGTTAGTTTTAGAAGGCGTAATGAATATCAAGGGGAAAAAGAGCTCTGTTCACTTAAAGGATATCCTGAAAACCTATGGTAAATCAGGCAAGAAAGCTACTTAATGACCAACCAACCTTTTGAAATTAAGAAGACCAAGGTTAAGAAGTCAGAAGCATTATGGCTTATGACCTTCTCTGACCTTAGTTTCATTCTCATGTGCTTCTTTATTCTTTTGCTGAGTTTCTCCGAACCCAAGAAAGACAAATACGACAACGTTTCAACAGGTATGTCGGCTATTAAGCACGATCAGCAAAACCCCCAAAACTTAAAATATATGGAGAAAACCATTGTCGATGTCATTGCCAAAAACAAGCTCGAATCGGCAGTTGAAGTGAAACTGGACGCAGATGGGTTAGCAATCGAGTTTAAAAATGCAGCACTTTTCAAGTCGGGATCTGCGACAGCTAACCCCCGATACCAAAAGGTTATTGGTAGGGTGCTCAAAGCAATCGGCAGCGCTCCTAAAAAGTATAAAATTAATATCGAAGGGCACACAGACGATGAACGTATTCGCGGTGGCAAATATAAGAGTAATTGGGAGCTGGCTTCTGCAAGAAGTATTACGATGTTAGGACTCTTCAATAAAAAAGGGGTTGCGGACTCGCGTATGTCGGTTGTGTCATTTGCCCATACACGCCCGAAAGTCGAATACAAAGGCAAAAAAGGCAAAAAATTAAGCCAAGCTAGAGCCGCAAATAGGCGTGTTGTCATTAGAGTTGACTAAGGTGAGTGGGTGTCAATGCAATTGTCACTATACTGAATCGTTAAGTACATGAGCAGTAAACCCCAGAATTCCGAAGATTTAAACACAAACTAGTTCGGCACTTAGCACAAAAAGCACTTTGGAATGATTATGGCATATTTTCTCACTGTTATAGAAATTAAATAAGTCAGGAATGATCAAATGTTTAAAATGATTTTAAGTATTTCAATATTTTTAATGGGCTTGAGTGGATGCATGATGCAGCACTCGGGAGCTAGTTCGAAAATTAAAGCTAACGAAAGCGGTGCTGTTTCAGAGAGCGATTATAGTGATTGTTTCAAGAACCTGTCTCCGAGCGGTGATTTTAAAAACGATAAGTTTTCTAAAGTAATGTTTACTCAGGGAGCTTGTAGCGGTAATAGTGTCGCCGTAGTTCAGTTAGTGGAAAGTGAATTCCTCGTAATCGTTGATGAGGACGGCAAAGAAAGCAAAAGCTCTCTCTACGCAGATGGCAATGATATTTATGTCAAAAAGCAAGATAAGACAATTGTTTTAGGAAAAATTACTGAGACAGGCAATGGAACTGAAATGGTGCCCAACGAAGGTATGAATTTTGGTTCAGACGGATCAAAAATCACTCTAACGCTTACTTGGTAGTTGAAAACAACTTGTAAAATCGAAATTGAGGCACACTATGAAAGTTCTATATATATCACTTGCAGGAGCAATGTTCTTTACGGGATGTTTAAAGAGTAGAGGGCCAATGCCTGATGCCACTCCCATAAACAATGGATCGGCAAATGGTGCAAGTGATGAGAATCAAATAAATGACCAGCCAACTGGCACTGACAAACCTGCTGTTAATGATTTGAAATCGATCTCAATGAATATTTCGTCAGCTTCGCTGGCAAGTACAGGGCTTGACGTTGATAAACTCTATTATGAAATGTCCTTTGAGGCAGACTCTGGAGAAAAATTAGCAGAAATTAAACGTACAAAACTACCTTTTGATGCAGTAGAAAACAAAGCTCGTGTTTCTTTGACTGTAAAGGTTGGTAGCATAGGTAAGATAAAACTTAAAGTTGATGATGCAACATTGAAATATGCAGGTGAATCTGTAGAACTCACAGTTACAGGCGACACTAAGACATCCGTTAAACTCAAAAAAGTTGATGGTGGTACCAATGACGGTGGTGCTGATGTAGATCTCAATGCATCTATTGAAGACAAATTAAACGATGATGACAAAATCAATGGTGGCCGTAATAAAGAAGATGCTAATAATGACAAAGACGAGGCCGATGAAGACGAAGCTGGCGATAGTGCGGATGATGCCAATAAAGTTACCTACAAGAAATTTTCAGGAACTTACAACGCTACGCAATTCGCCGCATGGCGATCTGAGTTTGATAAATCGGTAGCAGCGGGGGATAGAGCTTACATAAAATATATTTTCATCGATGAAGAGCTTTATAACTCTGAAGATGCAAACAAAGCCCGGGTGGGCTTGTTTAAAGCGCTCAACCACGTAGCTATTAACCAGACCGAAGTAAAACTGGGAAAAGATGCATCGGATGGCAACGGAGCATTGTGGGCCATAGATATTAGAGATTTTTTTGGACCTGACGCTCGAACAGCGACAACAAAATGGAACATGGTTGCAGCAGCTGATACCAGAAGATCTGCAGGTATGATCTCAGCGCCCCAGGGTAAAAGATTAAGAAGATTTGCTTCAAATCAACAATCAGCAGCATCTCGTGTGACTTATAATCTCTTGTCACCACCAATATATGTGCATTTGATCGATACTCCTGCATTTGAATACAACCTTCAACAACAGTTGGGATTTAAGAAAAGTGATTGTGAAGCGATGACTGCACAAAAAGAAGCTATTGTTGATGGTTCAAGGATTTCTTGCATGAGGTCTTTGCCTGACGGCAGAAAATACTGGACAACAGCAGATGATTTTGACGGTCAAAGAGGTGACCCAGTGCCCTATCTAGCTAGGCATCAGTTTACCCGTCCAAATTTCAGATCAAATGGTCAGCTGAGCAGACCAGATCTAAAAACTAATACGGTAGCTTCTGAAGCATGGACCGAAATGAAGAACGGTTTTATTGCCTACTATATATGGGGCAACTCAGCACAAAGAAGAGGGCGGGCAGAATTATTTGTTGAGGATCCAGACAATATAAAAATACAGTATAATTATGCCTATCTCGAGACTGGCCGATCTTGTATTACATGTCACGCCCAAGGTGTACAAGCAGCCCCCAGTGATGTGGCTACTGCTGTTGAAAACGGTACATTTCGCGGTGGCAACCTAGATGTGATTAAAAGGCACTGGACCAGCAATGATAAGTTGCGCGATGTTTATGGCGAGACTAGAGTTAAGTTTCATGCATCAATGAAAAAATTAGTTGAAGGCCTTTCAGATGGAGATGCCTCCGTAAATAAAGCCCTTGTTAATGGCGCAGGCCAGGAACCAACATTATTGTTACTTAAAATTATAGATCGATTGAGGTAAACATGAAGAAACTTACTATTTTGAAAATTACGGCACTATCGACTTTGTGTGCCTGTATGCCGCAAAGGCAAACTCAAATTCAAGCTCCTCAGAATTCTGTAGAATACCGTAAAGGTACTAATCAGTCTCGCGACCGTTCTGTAGCATCGGAAAAGCAGAGTTCGCTACTTATGAGTCTGCCAATCGCCAGCTTTGAAGCTCTAAAGATCGATGGCGATAAGTTATATTATTCTTTGGTATATAAAGACGAGCAAAACAAAGAATTAGCGTCAAGGGCTAAAACAAAAGTCGTAATTGACCCCACCACAATGAAGGGCGTAGTGGACTTTAAAGTTCCGAATCCCTCTTCGGGGTACATTTCTATGACTATAATAGAAGAAGGTACAGCAAATAAATTCGCAGGTAAATCAGAACTCCTAAAAGTAGCTGGGCCCACTAAGGTCAGTCTTCAGTTGAAAAAATTAAATGCCGGCGATGCCAATATCGAAGTAGAAGCTACTTTCGAAGAAGGCGCACAAGGACAAGCTGACGGTGAGGGCACAGGAAATCAAAATAATGATGGTCCTGATGTTAGTAAAATTGAAAATGCCACATTAGCCGCACTTGTGAAGTCAGTTGGAGACCCCGCTAAATGGGGTACACCGACTTTTGACCAAATTAAACCAATCTCCGATCAATTTTGCGCTGGTTGTCATATTCCAGGCTACAATTTTGGAAATTCCAGTATTGAAAGTTTCTATAAGGATAAGAGTTTCACTAATCGAATGAACGACGCACTTATGCCCAGCCCCAATACAGATTATGCTCGTGAAATGGACGAGTTGAAAGAGGCAGGGTTTGATTACCGTGCTGCTATTAAAAAATTTGCAGTTTCGTTAGGCAATAATAAGTAGGCATAAGAATAAAAGTCATACAGATTTTGGCGGCCCAGGGAAGGGCCGTTTTTTTCGTTTAAAGTGACAGATAAATATTAGAAAGGTATAAATGCTATATTATATAGCTAATTTTGTAACTATTCAGCATATTTTTATTACGAATTACCACGGAATGTTCAGATCTGCTGTCCGGCAAGGAAAAACCGAGCATTGCAGCGCAGCGTACTTTAGTACGTGAGCAGTGAAGCGCAGGTTTTGACGCCGTCCGGACAGTGCTTAAGGGCATTCCCCATATTGTACTGAATAGTTACCTAATTTCCTGGTATGTTTTAATAAAAATTTTCGGTTAAAACACGTGATGACCTTGACAGAATTAGAATCGGATACAAGTTTAACTATGCTATTATTATAATAGAGGTACCAAAACGCATGACAGACAAAAGAGAAGACGACGAAAATAATAACGACGGTGGATTGTCCGGTGCGGTTCTTAGCCGCAGTCAGGTAGCAACCAAACGTCCGAGTATGTACAAAGTGATTTTACATAATGATAATTACACTCCTATGGAGTTTGTTGTAGATATTTTGCAATCAGTATTTAAAAAGAATCACGTCGAAGCGCATGAAATAATGTTAGCTGTACACCAAAAAGGCATCGGAATCTGTGGGATCTTTCCCTATGAAGTAGCTGAAACCAAGGTTGCCCAAGTTTCGGATGCTGCGCGTGATGCGCAGCACCCACTGAAGTGCACATTAGAACGTGCTTGAAATCCTAAGGAGGATTTATGATTAGCCCAGAACTCGAAGTCACACTTAATTTAGCAGTAAGTGAAGCCTCACGCCGTGGACACGAATTTGTAACGGTTGAACACGTACTTTACAGCTTGTTATTTAACGAGTCGGCCAAGCGCGTAATTGTTGCTTGCGGTGGCAATGTAAAAACTACTAGAGAAGAATTAGAAACGTTTTTCACTGTAACCTATCCGCCCACTGAAGAAAAATCTGGGCAAATGCCGCAACCAACTATTGCCTTTCAAAGAATTATTCAACGCGCCGCAGGCTCTGTGAGAGCATCGGGTAATGAAGATATTAATGGTGAAAACCTATTAGTAGCTATGTTTTCTGAAAAAGAGAGTAATGCTGCCTACATTCTGGAACAACAAGAAATAAGTAGATTTGATGTAATCAATTATATTTCTCATGGTGTAGTAAAAGCAGGAGTAGATTTTGAAGAAGAGTTGCTGAAACAACTAGGTGATTCGGGCATTTCGTCTGAGGGGCGATTGTTAAATCCTTCGCGATCAGATGATGAAGCCGATGGTGATGACCCTAAAGATCCAAATTCGAAGCGTTCTGCTGATAAGAAGAGTCCGCTTGCACTCTACACAGTTGATCTTTGCGCTAGAGCAAAGGCTGGCAAAATTGACCCCCTAATTGGACGTGATGAAGAAGTTGAGCGTACTGTTCAAGTGCTATGTCGTAGAAGAAAAAATAATCCTCTTTATGTGGGAGAGTCTGGCGTTGGTAAAACAGCGATTGCAGAAGGCTTAGCATTAAGAATTGCAGAAGGTGATGTTCCCGATCCCATTAAAAATGCAGAAATATTCTCACTAGACATGGGCGCATTAATTGCCGGAACAAAGTTTCGTGGTGACTTTGAGTCTCGTATGAAAGAGTTGCTCAAAGCTATAAAACAACGCGAACATGCCATTCTATTTATTGACGAAATACACACGGTAATCGGTGCTGGGTCGGTAAATGGTAGCGCCATGGATGCTGGTAACTTATTAAAACCTGCACTGTCCTCTGGTGAATTGAAGTGCATAGGCTCGACTACCTACAAAGAATACCGCCAGTATTTTAAGAACGATCATGCTTTGGCCCGAAGGTTTCAAAAGATTGATGTGGAAGAGCCTTCAGTCCCTATGACCATTAAGATCCTCAACGGTCTGAAATCTAGGTACGAAGAACATCACCATGTTACCTATACAGAAGATGCTATAAGAGTAGCCGCAGAAATGGCGGGTCGCTATATTAGAGATCGTAAATTGCCGGACACAGCAATTGATGTCATCGATGAAGCGGGGGCGTCCTTTGCACTTAAGCCCGCTCCCAAAGAAGGCGTGATCCCCGAAGTAACTGTTGAAGACATTCAGGGCATTATTGCCAAAATGGTTAAGATTCCTTCTGAGAAAGTATCTCTAAATGATAAAAAGGGCCTCGAAACCCTAGCAGATGACATTAAAGCCAAGGTCTTTGGCCAGGACGAAGCGATTGATGCTCTATCTAACGCCATCAAGATGTCGCGTTCAGGTTTAGGTGACGAAGACCGCCCCATTGGTAGTTTCCTTTTTGCAGGC